>CBJMC01400__coassemble_567_pt1 | contig 103176 bp, 87 predicted proteins | sample CBJMC01400__metabat2_low_PE_023 | metagenome-assembled genome bin CBJMC01400 | reverse complement strand
TGCCAAGCGATATTTTTTAGCCACAAGTGTTACAAAAAAGCTTGACCACAACAAGGTATGGATATGGACGTTAATGAAAATACCGATCTTGGAGAAGACGATTATGAAAAAGCGTCAGACGGACAGGTGAACGCAGCGGTAAAAGTGGTCCGGACTGAGACCAGTGTTGACGGCGTATATGATACCGGAATGCATAAGGTCAGTATTATCTGTCGTCTTTCAAAATTTGACGCCCTGAAAACGGCGTTGAACGAATTAGGAGTAACGGGAATTACAATGACGCAGGTAATGGGCTGCGGAATACAGAAGGGAGCAGGCGAAAAATACAGAGGCGTAGAGCTTGACGCCAATCTGATCCCGAAAGTGAAAGCTGAAGTTGTAGTCAGCAAGATTCCGGTGGATTCGGTGATCGAAGCGGCCAAGAAAGCCTTATATACCGGACATATCGGGGACGGAAAGATTTTTGTCTACAATGTGACAAGAGTGGTCAAAGTGCGGACAGGAGAAGAAAATTATGCGGCGCTTCAGGACGTGGAATAAAAAACAACTGCGCAGGAAAATAAATAGGATTGTAATCATTTCGGAGATGGAGGTATAATAAAAGAAAACTTCAAAACAGCCTGGATCGTGAGGCTGCAGAAGAATAATCCTGGAAGACGGAGGGGACGGGAGGGAGACGCATGAGGATAGAATGGCTGCATATCAGAAATTTTCGATTTATCCGGGATATGGAGATCCGGGATATTGAAAATGCGCTGATCCTTGTAGGAAAAAATAATGTGGGAAAAACAGCCGTTTTAAGCGCTCTCTGTGCGGTAGGAGGACAATATGAGATATCTCTGTCTGATTTTAACGAAAAGAAACAGAATGTGGAAATCGACATCTCTCTTCGCATAGGGGAAGAGGACTTAAAGCTTCTTCACAGACAGAAAAAAGTCAGCTCCTACCGCAGACCGGAAATCTGGATGAGGGAGTTCCGGAAAAAACTTCCCTCCTATCAGGACGGTGTGCTGACATTTTCTTTTTCCGCCAATTATCACGGGCGGATCCGGTTGAACGACGGATATCATAAGCATAATCCTGTGATCCGGGAGGTTTTTCCAAAAATTTATTATGTGGACAGCCAGAGAGATATTGAAGGAATCCAGGACACCCTTTTGTCTTTTATGGAGGACGATCTTCTGAACCAGATGCGTTCAGACTGCTGTATTTTTGAGCGATCAAAAAAGTGCAGGCACTGTTTTTCCTGCATAGGGCTGATCACCCGTAAAACTCCTGACGAACTTAATGCTTTTGAAACTCAGAAGCTTCTGGAGTACAAACTGTACCAACTGAATCTGGATGATTTTTCTACAAAGGTAAATGAGAATTTCCGCAATAACGGCGGTATGCCTGGAGCGCTTCAGTATGAGCTGACCTGCAATACGGACCGCATTTTTCAGGTGAACGCGCACTTTAATCCAAGGGGCCCCCGGGAGGAAGAGCCGGTAGCTTCTTTCGGGAAGGGCATGCGGAGCATTTATCTTTTGTCCCTGCTGGAAACATACCTTCAGGACGAGAAAAGGATCCCGGGACTGATCTTGATGGAGGATCCGGAAATTTTCCTTCATCCCAGCCTGCAGAAGAAATCCAGCGAGATATTGTACCGTCTGTCCACCAGAAGCCAGGTAATCTTTACCACTCATTCTCCCAATCTTCTGTTTCAGTTCCATTCCAGACAGATCCGGCAGATGGTACTTGACGGGGAGGGATATTCTGTGATCCGGGAACAGACGGATCTGGCGGCAATCCTGGACGATCTGGGCTTCTCAGCAAGCGATCTTATGAACGTCAGCTTTGTGTTTATTGTAGAAGGAAAACAGGATAAAAGCAGGCTGCCCCTTCTGCTGGAAAAATATTATTCAGAAATTTACGATGAGGACGGCAATCTTTCAAGGATCGCCATTATCTCTACGAATAGCTGCACAAACATTAAAACCTACGCGAATCTGAAATATATGAACCAGACTTATCTGAGAGAAAACTTCCTTATGATAAGAGACGGAGACGGAAAAGATCCGGAGGAGCTGGCGGGGTCTCTCTGCCGTTATTATGAAAAGAGGAATCAGGAGGATGTGGACCGCCTTCCGAGGGTGACAAGAGATAACGTACTGATCCTGAAATATTACTCGTTTGAAAATTATTTTCTGGATCCGGCGGTGATGGCGCAGGTAGGCGTTATCCAGTCGGAGGAGGAGTTTTACCGGATCCTTTTTGAAAAATGGCAGGAATATCTTTACCGTCTGAAAAGCGGGCGTCATCTGACGGAGATACTGGGCCGTCCTCTGGCCGATGTACAGGACGTGAAAGAGCATATGGAAGAAATAAGGACATATGTAAGGGGGCACAATCTTTATGATATATTTTACGGACGTTTCCGCAAAAATGAAGAAGAGATCCTGCGGGCTTATATAAAGGCCGCGCCAAGAGAAACCTTCCAGGATATTCTGGACGCGGTAGACCGTTTTGTATACTTTGAGAACAGGAAAATTTAAAGACAGAGAACTTTATATCTCCGGGAATTGCAGGAAAAAGAGCGCCTGAAAAGACGAAAAAGTTTTTGTTGGAGATTGGTGAAAATTTTTGTAAAAAAAGTGTTGACATTTGGAAAACCCTATAATATAATATGACTTGCGTCAAACGAGCAAAGAAAATTTCATACCGTTACGGGGTGTGGCTCAGCTTGGCTAGAGCGCCTGGTTTGGGACCAGGAGGCCGCAGGTTCGAATCCTGTCACCCCGATGCTGTAAACAATACCGTTTCAGCGAACATGCGGGTGTAGTTCAATGGTAGAACACCAGCCTTCCAAGCTGGATACGTGGGTTCGATTCCCATCACCCGCTTCTCCGAAAAGGAGAAATGTGTCTGTAGCTCAGCTGGATAGAGCAACGGCCTTCTAAGCCGTGGGTCGGGGGTTCGAATCCCTTCAGGCACGCTGTGGTGGGTATAGCGCAGTTGGTTAGCGCGCCAGATTGTGGCTCTGGAGGCCCAGGGTTCGAATCCCTGTATCCACCCTTTGCCTTTGGGCTATCGCCAAGCGGTAAGGCACAGCACTTTGACTGCTGCATTCGCTGGTTCGAATCCAGCTAGCCCAGTCCAATATGGGGTATTAGCTCAGTTGGTAGAGCACTTGACTTTTAATCAAGTTGTCCGGGGTTCGAATCCCCGATGCCTCATTTAACCCGCAAATCCTTTTCAGGGTTTGCGATTTTTTATTTCATAAGAAAGAGGAAAGCGGATGCTTTCTCTCTGCTATCAGCGGACATGGCGGAATTGGCAGACGCGCCAGATTTAGGTTCTGGTGTCTACGACGTGCAGGTTCAAGTCCTGTTGTCCGCATTGAACTATTTTGTAAAAGCCCTGTAAACATCGAGTTTATAGGGTCTTTTATTATACCTGTTTTATAGCGCCAGTGTACAAGGGGAAATACGCTTCAAACCGCGTGGTTCCCCTTGTACACCGATGCTATTGTCCCGCTATACACTGACGCTGCAGAAAGGAGGATAAACGCTATGAGAAAAAAGATGAAAAAGAAATTTTTCAGGCTGTATGCAGCCGGAGCAGGAATTGCGCTCTGTATGTCCCTTGCTGGATGCGCGCCGGACAGCGCCCTGCCGGAAGACGGTCAGGAAGCGTATCAGGAGGAAGAAAACCAGGAAGAGGAAGAAAAAGCAGTCATATATTTGGATTATCAGGGATTAGAAACTCTGCCGGAACGGGATATTGTTACTTTTACCAGACTGAACACAGAGACTATTCTGGGCATTGCGTCTACAAGTTCGGAAAAAAGAGATCTTAAACTCCCGCCGGGAGACTATGCAATTACCTCAAATTATCTGGAAACGGAATACTTTACGGTGGAAGACGCCCGGGAAAAATGGAAGGTAAAAGCAGACTATAATACAGATGCATTTACCGTCACAAAGCTTGAGGATTAGAGAAGGCAGTGTGCGATAATAAAGAATGCAACAAATCCCCTGGGATCCGTCCCGGGGGATCTGTGCAGGATCATATGTTTTTTACAGATACCGGATCTCTCCCGTGATCCTGTTTTGTTCATCTGTCCAGAGAACAGCGTAGCTGGGCCTGCGGCCCTGCTGTCTGGGATAGGAAAGGCTTCCGGGATTCAGGAGAAGGAAACCGTTTTTCACTTTTAGGACAGGGCGGTGGGTATGGCCGAAGAATACGCCGTCCAGATTCCGGGAACGAGCCTCGTCCTCAATTCCGGCCAGCTCCATGGACACGCCGTAGTAATGTCCGTGGGTGACCAGAAAGTTATGGCCGGCAATGGAAACAACATCTTCTCTGGGAAGGTCTGAGAAGAAGTCGTTATTGCCTGAAACAATACAGCAGGGACACTCTGCCAGTGCCTCTATGTAGTCTTCCCTGCCTTCCACATCTCCGCAGTGGATCAGCATATCAAAGGGGGATTCCCGTTCCACTGCTTTTTCAAGGCCGCTGTCCCGGCCATGGGTGTCGCTGACTATAAGGATTTTCATCGCAGTTCATCTTTGATCAGACGCAGAGCCTTCCCTCTGTGGCTGATCTTATTTTTTTCTTCCATGGAGAGTTCGGCTGAAGTGCAGCCGTATTCCGGAAGATAGAAGATAGGGTCGTATCCGAAGCCGTTTTCGCCTTTCTCTTCATAGCCGATGCGTCCCTCCATAGCGGCCCGGACGGTTTTCATGGTTCCGTCGGGGAAAGCGGCGGCGATTGCGCAGACAAAACGGGCGGTGCGCTGTTCGTCCGGCACGCCCTCCAGTCTCTCGATGAGACTGGCGTTTTTGATCCGGTAGGAAGTGTCCTCGCCCATATACCGGGCGGAGTAAATGCCGGGTTCTTTGTTCAGATAGTCGATCTCCAGCCCGGAATCGTCTGCAAGAACGATCTCTCCGGTGAGCTGGCAGATTGCTTTTGCCTTGATCTCGGCGTTTTCCTCGAAGGTTTTTCCATCCTCTACGATATCGGCTTTGATGCCCGCGTCTTTCAGAGAAAGAAGCTCGATGTCCAGGTCGCCCAGAATTTCCCGTATTTCTTTCATTTTTCCTTCATTGCCTGTGGCAAAAATTACTTTTTTCATAATCTACTGATTCCTCCTTGGAGGCTTTGGCCCCAGAAACTGATAATAATAGGTTTTTAACATGCCGTTATATATTTTACGGTTTTTGTCCGCTTTTCTTCCGATATCGTTTTCCGCCCGGTCGTAAGAGGTGATCAGGTACATGGACCATTTGTCCAGGCGGCGGAAGCTTTCTCCGATCTCCCGGTAAAGCTGGGGAAGGGCGGCCTTTTCTTCCAGACGCTCCCCGTAGGGCGGATTCGTAATAAGAAAACCATAGGGCTTTGGATGGCGAAGGTCTTTTACCGCTCTCTGCTGAAAATGGATCAGCTTGTCCACTCCGGCTTCCCTGGCGTTGAATCTTGCAGCTTTCAGGGCCTCCGGGTCGATATCGTAGCCCTGGATGTCTGTTTCAATATTCAGGTTTACCCGGTCGTTTGCCTCCTCCACGGCGTCGTACCAGAAACGTCTTGGAACAAGATGTTTCCAGTCCTCCGCAAGAAAGGAGCGGTTCATGCCGGGAGCCATATCTGCGGCCATCATAGCCGCCTCAATGGGGAATGTTCCGCTTCCGCAGAACGGGTCTACGAGGATCCTGTCTTTGTTCCAGGGGGTCAGCATGATCAGCGCGGAAGCGAGGGTTTCGGTAATGGGGGCTTTTACTGTCATCTGCCGGTAGCCCCGTTTATGAAGGGAAACGCCGGAAGTGTCAATCCCTATGGTAGCCACGTCTTTCATAAAAGCTACCCGGATCGGAAAGCTTGCTCCGTCCTCCGGGAACCAGGAAATTCCGTAAACGCCTTTCAGACGTTCTACAATGGCTTTTTTCATAATGGACTGGATGTCCGAGGGGCTGAAAAGCGCACTTTTTACGGAGTTGGCTTTTGCCACCCAGAACTTTCCGTCCTTCGGGATATAATTTTCCCAGGGAAGGGCCTTTGTTTTCTCAAAAAGCTCGTCAAAGGTAACGGCTTTAAATTCTCCGGCTTTCAGAAGGATCCGCTCCGGCGTGCGGAGAAAAACATTGGAGAGGGCGATGCCTGCGGCGTCGGCGATAAAAGTCACCTTTCCGTCCTCCACTTTGGCAATCTCATATCCAAGATCCAGGATTTCCCTTTTCAGCACTGCCTCCATGCCGAAATGGCAGGGGGCGATCAGTTCCATCTGTGTCATGGCAGCCTCATTTCCCGGATGATGTTTCCGTCAAAATCTTTAATGGTGAACACCCCTTCATTCAGTACCGCGTAGGTGGGGGGATTTCCTTCCTTTGGTATGGAGACGGAGCCGGGATTGAGAAGTATATAATGCTCTTTCTCTTCTGCGGTAAGGACGTGGGTATGTCCATGGATGAGGATATCTCCGTTCTGTAGAGGCGGAAGATTATTCTGATTATATATATGGCCGTGCGTGGCGTAAAAAGTTTTTCCTTCTATGGAAAGAATACAGTAATCCGCCATAACGGGAAAATCAAGCACCATCTGGTCCACCTCAGCCTCGCAGTTGCCTCTGACAGCGTAAATTTCAGATTTCAGACTGTTGAGCATGGGAATGACTTCCTTGGGAGCGTACTCTCTGGGCAGGTCGTTTCTGGGCCCGTGGTAAAGCAGATCGCCCAGCAGTACCAGGCGGCCTGCCTGTTCCTCTCTGTAAGCATCCAGCATTTTGCGGCAGTAGTATGCGGAACCATGGATGTCCGATGCAAACATGTATTTCATTCGTTTCCTCCTTTGCGCCGGGTAAGCGCGGAACTTCTTAATAATCCTCTTTACCTTAACACGGTTACTCGGAAATTACAAGATTTCTTCCGCGATAGGCAGCAAAACCGCCGATCACAGAACGGGTGCGATAGCCTTTCCGGACAAAAAGCCTTGCGGCCGCCATGCTTGCGCCGCCCCTGTCGCAGTAAAAGATCAGCGTTTTTCCGGCGGGAAAATGCTCCTCTCCGGTCAGCCCGCTGTAAGGATAGCTGACGGCTCCACGGATATGGCTTTTTTGATAGGAATCCTTATCCCGCACATCTATGATCAAAGAGTCGGACCGCCCTGCATAATAATCCAGCATTTTTGCAGAAATTGTCTCAATAGGAAACATAGGCTTCTCCTTTTTTATTTATCATATGTCTGTCCCTGAAAATGGGACACAAAGGACAGGCCGCCGTTTTTGGACAGACAGAAAGACCCCGCGCGGGCGGAGTCTTTCCGGGTCTATCATATTAAGAAGAAGGGAGAAGCTTTTGCAGGGTCTTAGTATCTGTCTGAAGAGCCGTCCTGCCCGTAAGCGCCGGAAGTTTTGCTTTTGGAGCTGTTTTTAGAACTGTTCCGGGAGCTGTTTCTGCCGCAGTTCTGGGAATCTGCCGCATTTTTTCCAGACGCTTTGTCTGAGTTGTGGTTGACAGTTTTTGTGTCAGTTTCATAATTTTTTGCCATTTGAATATTCCTCCTAGTGTAGCGGCCGCGTACAGGGAGATATACTGCCTTTTGTACACGAACGCTGATTTATCCGCCGAAGGATCTCAAGGGAAACTTCAGCAGGTTGTTTCTTACGTTTCTTATTATCCCGGAAAAGAAAATAATTATGCATGTTCTAAAAAATAAAAAATTTAAAAGCCGCGCAGCCTAAATATGATATAATATCCTGAGAATACGGATGTATGCTGACAGAGGACAGCGCTGCCGGATTATGCAGGCTCTGGCGGCGCATGAATGCAGAAAAAACAATAAAAAATTTAGAAAATTACAGAAATACAGGTGATAAAATGAGGTGCATAGCAGATTTACATATTCATTCCAGATATTCGAGAGCGACCAGCAGAGAAGGGACGCCGGAACATCTCGATCTCTGGGCCAGAAAAAAGGGAATCTCCATTGTGGGAACGGGAGACTTTACCCATCCTGCATGGAGAGAAGAACTGGAAGAACGGCTGGAGCCTGCGGAGGACGGCCTTTACCGTCTGAAACAGGAATATCTACTGGACGAATCCCGTAATTTTTCCCAGGAAACGCCCCGGTTTGTGGTTTCAGGAGAGATCAGCTCCATTTATAAGAAAAACGGGAAGACAAGAAAGGTGCATAATGTGATTCTGCTTCCCGGTCTGGAGGACGCGGAAAGACTGTCGAAAAAGCTGGAGACTATTGGCAATATCCATTCTGACGGAAGACCGATCCTGGGGCTTGACTGCCGGGAGCTTCTGGAGATCATGCTTGATATCTGCCCGGAGGGGATACTGATCCCGGCGCATATCTGGACGCCGCATTTTTCGCTGTTCGGAGCTTTTTCCGGTTTTGATACTATTGAAGAATGTTTTGAGGATCTGACGCCTTATATCCACGCCGTAGAAACAGGGCTGTCATCAGATCCTCCTATGAACTGGCGATGGTCCGCTCTTGACCGCTTTCACCTTGTTTCAAATTCAGACGCACATTCCCCGGCGAAGCTTGGAAGGGAAGCGAATCTTCTGGATATAGATATGTCGTATCAGGGACTGTCCCGGGCCATTCAGGAAGGAGATGGGCTTGAGGGAACGATTGAATTCTTTCCCGAGGAGGGAAAATACCATTACGATGGACATCGGAAGTGCCATATCTGTCTCAGTCCGGCTCAGGCGGAAAAGTATCAGGGAAAATGCCCGGTCTGCGGAAAGAAGCTGACTATCGGAGTGGATCACCGGATCGTACAGCTTGCGGACAGGGAGGAGGGCGTCAGAGGAAGGAACGGACGTCCTTTTGAAAGTCTTGTGCCGCTTTCTGAGGTGATCGCCGCTTCCATCGGGAAATCGTCGTCCAGCAAAAAAGTACAGCAGCAGTACGAGGAAATGCTCAGTCGTCTCGGGACGGAATTTGAAATTCTGAGGGAAGTGCCGGTGGAAGATATACGGGAAGCCTTCGGCTATATGACTGCAGAAGGAATCCGCCGTCTGCGGGCCGGGGAGGTGAAAAGGAATCCGGGATTTGACGGAGAGTATGGAACGATCCTTCTCTTTGAGGCGGATGAGCTTGAAAATCCATGGGGACAGATGAGCTTTTTCCAGGAGCTGGGAATAGGTGAGAACGCCGTGCAGGAAACGGCCGGAAGACCGGAAAACAGAGAGAAGAGCGGACGGGAAAACAGCCTGCGGAATGCGGATACAGAAAATACAGACAGCGCGCAGAAAAAAGGCGAAGTGGAAACGCCGCGGAATGTGGAAGAGAAAGAGACGGCGCAGAAAGCGGCAGTCTCAGGGGAGAGAAGAAAGGAACCGGGCAGAGAATACGCCGCGCCACTGGACGGACTGAACGAGATGCAGCGCCAGGCAGTGGAAGCGCCGGACAGGGCAGTATCGGTTATCGCGGGTCCAGGAACAGGAAAGACAAAAACACTTACCGCCCGTATCCGTTATCTTCTGGAGACACGGAAGGTAAAACCATCGGAGATCACTGCGGTGACATTTACAAATCTTGCCGCCCGGGAAATGAAGGAAAGGCTGGGAGCGGCTCTTGGCGGCAGCCGGAATCTGTCCAGAATGCATATCGGAACCTTCCATGCCATCAGTATGGAAATCCTGGAAAAGCTGGGGCGGACAGTACGGATCGTCCAGGAGGCGGACAGAAAGGAATGGGCGGAAACTGTCTGCCGGGAATACGGCCTGTCTGTTCCGGCAGGAAAATTTCTTCAGTATGTTTCCATATGGAAGACAGGAGAGGGGAAAACTGCCGGAGTACAGGAAAAGGAGATTCCAAAAGAGGCTCTGGAAGCTTATGAAAAGCTGAAAAAGGACAGCGGCAGATATGATTTTGACGACCTTCTTCTGGAAACTCTTTCTGTATTTGAAAAGGGAGAGAAACTGCCTGAAGATCTGGAAAAAAGATTTACTTATCTTCTGGCGGACGAATTCCAGGATATCAGCCCTCTCCAGTACAGACTGGTAAAGGCGTGGAACAGAAAGGGGCGGGAACTTTTTGTGATCGGAGATCCGGATCAGTCCATTTACGGATTCCGGGGAGCGGACGCGGAATGTTTTTCCCGGGTAAAGGAAGATTTTCCGGGGCTTCGGATGATCACGCTTACAGAAAACTACAGGAGCACCGGGAAAATCCTTAGGGGAGCTTTAAGCACTGTTTTCCATAACGGCGGATATAACAGGATCCTTCATTCACACAAGGGAGAAGGAGCGCCTGTAAGGATTGTAGAGGCCCCGTCAAAAATGGGCGAGGCCATATTCGTGGCAAAGGAGATCAACAGGCTGATAGGCGGAATTGATATGCTGGATGCGGAGAGCCAGAGAAACAGAGGAGAAGAGGGAAAAACAAGAAGCTTCCGGGATATCGCCATTCTTTACCGCACCCATTACCAGGCGCGGCTTCTGGAAAAAACGCTGAGCCAGGAAGGGATTCCCTATGTGGTAAACGGGCGGGAGGACTTTCTGGAAGCTCCTCTGGTGCGGGGAACGCTGAGCTTCTTTTTGTCCCTGGTACATACGGAGGACGAGGCGTATAAAAAGGAGACGGTAAAGCTTCTCTGGGGTTCTATGGATCTCTCCGCCGCCTGGAAGGTTTATGAAATGACAGCGGAAAAATATACTCCGAAATGGAAAAAGACCGCTCCGAAAAAACTTCTGGAGGAATGGGCGGTGGATCTTAATTGCCAGGAGGAGAAAAATCTGAAAATGCTTGCCGGAATGGCGGTTCTTTACCGGAAACTGCCGGAATTTCTGGACGCCCTTCTGATGGGAGAGGAAGGAGACCTGAAGCGGTGCAATGGAAAGACTTTTTCGGCTGACGCAGTACAGCTTATGACGCTCCACGGTTCCAAAGGACTGGAATTTCCCGTAGTGCTTCTGTACGGGGCCGGAAAGGGAGAGCTTCCCCTGGAAAATGAAAAGTATCCGGCGGATATAGAGGAAGAACGGCGGCTTTTCTATGTAGGGATGACCAGGGCCAGAGAAGAGCTGATCCTGACTTATGCAAATGAGCCCTCGCCTTTTCTGGAAGAACTGGAGCCGGGAGCAGTGGAACGGGAAAAAACAGGGAAAGAACGAAAAAATGCAGAAGGGAGCCAGATAAGCCTCTTTGATTTTTTGTCATAATGCCCAGAAATGGAAAAAATCTTATTGCTTTTTTTTCCAGTTTATATTATAATCAACTTTGTAAAAAGAATTTACCCTTCAAAAATTTTTTTTACATAACCCCTTATTTAATTATTTATACTCCCCTCGAAAGGCCCGATAGCTCCCCTATCGGGTCTTTCACTGTGTATAATTTGATGTACACGGGGATGGAAAATCATGATACAATAGAATATTATCAAATGAAAATAAAACGAAACAGCCGTCTGCCTGCGAATTATAGAACGGCTGTCTGCGGATGGAGGCGAAAGGAGAAGACAGAATGAACGTCCAGGAGTTTCAGGATAAATTAAAAGAAATACAGTCTCTGGCCCGCCGTCAGGAGAATTCTCTTAAGGCGGAACAGATCAGGAATACTTTCGGAAAAGCGGGGCTGGATGAGAAGCAGCTTGCCGGCGTCCTGAAATATCTGATTTCCCAGGGAATATCAATAGAAGGCGTAGAGGCCGCGGACCAGACAGAAGAAAAAGAAGCACGTCGCCAGACGCCGCTGACCAAAGAGGAAAAAGCGTACTTAAAAGAATACATGGACGGACTGCCCGGCGCCGGAGAGAGCCAGGAAGAGAGCCTGTTCCGTGAAATGGCGAAGGGAAGCCGTGAAGCGGCAAGAGAGCTGTCGTCAAGATATCTGAAAGAGGCGGCGGAACTGGCGGTGGAGATGAATACGGAGGATATTTTTCTGCCGGATCTGATCCAGGAGGCCAATCTGTGCCTTCTCCAGTCTTTGGAAAATGCGGGAAATGAAATCAGAGACAGACAGTGGCTTCTGGAAGAAATGCGAAAAGGACTGGAAGCCGTCTGCCAGAGACAGGAACAGCAGAAGTTCTCTGACGACAGCCTTGTGGCAAGAGTGGAAAAACTGGAAAAAGCAGTCAGGGAGATTTCAGACGACGAGGAAGACGGAAAGAGTTCCTTCAGCATTAATGAACTGGCAATTATCCTTGATATGGATGTGGAAGAGATACGGGACACTTTACGTCTGACCGGAGACGACAAATAGCCGGGAATTCCCGGAACGTTGAAAAAAATACTGTGATAAAACAGGAACGATGGGAGGTATTGTTATGCAAATCAGAAAATCAGCAGAGGATTATCTGGAATCGATCCTTGTCCTGTCCCAAAAGGGCGGCGGAGTACGTTCTGTGGACATTGCCGCGAGACTGGGGGTATCCAAGCCCAGCGTCAGCCATGCTATGAAGCTTCTGCGGGAAGACGGCTACATAGCTATGGACCGTTACGGGACAGTGACGCTTCTTGAAAAAGGCGAGGAGATCGCCAGCAGGATTTATGAACGCCATACGGTTCTGACAAAGATGCTGGAGGCTCTGGGCGTCTCCCCGGAGATTGCCAGGGCGGACGCCTGCAAGATGGAACATGCGATCAGCCAGGAGAGTTTTGAGAAGATCAAGCAGCACCTCAGGGAAAAAGGTGAGATCGAATAAATCTGGTTATGAAACAGACAAAAGCCCTCTATGCCGACATATCCGGTACAGAGGGCTTTCTGACTAAAAAGACGGGAAATATAAAAATTATCCCTCATTCTGAGCTATACGCACAGATCTTCTTTTTTCGGGAAGCTGCGCCAGAACGATAGCGCAGAACATGATCGCGCATCCGACGCCTTCTCTGACGCTGAGACGCTGTCCCAGGAGCAGCCATCCGGCCAGTACGGAAATACAGGATTCAAGGCTCAGGATAAGAGACGCCACAGTGGGGTTCATTCCCTTCTGTCCTACAATCTGCAGAGTGTAAGCTACGCCGCAGGACATAACGCCTGCATACAAAATGGGAATCCAGGCGTCCAGAAGCCCCGAGAGGGAGGGACTCTCAAAAAGCAGGGCGGGAATCCCGGAAAGAACGCCGCACACAAAGAATTGAATGCAGGACATTTTTACTCCGTCCGCCAGCGGTGAAAAATGATCGATCACCAGAATATGCAGAGAGAACAGGACTGAGCAGATCAAAACCAGAAGATCGCCCTTTCCGATAGAAAAACCGTCCTGGATGCAGAGCAGATAGAGTCCGGCAAGCGCCAGAACCACCGCAGCCCAGATAAAGGAGCTGCATTTTTTTTTCAGAAACAGTCCGATAACGGGAACGATAACGATATAGCAGGCGGTGATAAAGCCAGCCTTGCCTACGGTTGTGTATTTGATGCCAAGCTGCTGAAAATTACTTGCCAGACAGAGCAGTATGCCGCAGGCGATTCCTCCTGTAATAAGAGCCTTTCGATCTGTTCCTGATCGGGTACTTTTTGTGGAGTCTGCTTTACTGCCGCGGTTCAGAAACCAGATGACAGGCAGAAGCACAACCGCTCCGATGAGATTTCGTACTGCGTTAAAAGTGAAACTTCCCACATAATCCATGCTGACGCTCTGGGCCACGAAGGCCACGCCCCAGATCGTAGCAGTGAGAAGAAGTAGTAAAGAATTTTTCAGTTTCAAACTTGTCTTTTCCATTTCTATCTTTCCTTTTTAAAAAATTTTTCTTCCGGCCACGTATTTTCCTGTGAGGCAGTGGCCGTCGTCCAGATAAACAAGTCTTTCCAGCCGTTCCCGGACAGTCAGTTCCTGAGGATGAGGGAATCTACGGTCGTCCAGTATCAGAGCGTCGAAGGAAAAACCATTCAGAAAACTTCCCGCTTTTCCGAAAAAGCTGCCGCCGCCCATGGTAGCCATATAAAAGGCTTCGGCGAAGGTCAGGGCTTTTTTGGACGAGTCCAGAAGCCGCCAGCGGAGCTTTGAAACCTGAACGGCGTCGGCGATGGCTCTCAGCATGGAAAGAGAGTGGCCTCCGGCAATGTCCGTACCAAGCCCTACGGAAAGTCCCTGTTCCAGGAACTGCCGTACAGGGGCGATCCCCGAGGAAAGGTTGGTATTGGACTGAGGACAGTGCGCCACATAGACGCCCCGTTTTTTCATAAGGGCGATCTCCTCATCTGAGGAGTAAACACAGTGCGCCATGATGGTAGGGCAGCCTTCGCCCCCAAAAAGGCCGAAATGATCGTAGGCGTCTCCATAAAAAGCGGAATAAGGACAAAGCTCCTGCACCCAGGCGGTTTCCCCGGGATTTTCCGACAGATGGGACTGAACCGGGAGACGGAAGGACTTCTGTATGGAGGAAAGCTCACTCATAAGCTCGTCTGAACAGGAAGGAATAAAGCGGGGCGTTAAAATCGGTTTGACGTTCTGATACTTTCCGGAGATATCCGAAAGCCAGCGAAGCGTTGCGTCTACGGAGATTCTGGGGCTTTCTTCCTGAAGCTTCGGGGAACCGTTCCGATCCATATTTACTTTTCCGATATATGCTTTTATCCCTGTTTCTTCTATAAGATCCATCAAAAGCTCCGTGGCTTCCACATGAAGGGTACCGAAGATGCAGGCTCTTGTGGCAGGACTTTTCTTCAGATCCTCAGCAAAAATCCTGTAGGCCTGTCCGGCATAATCCAGATCGGCATATCTGGCCTCTTCCGGAAAAGTGACGGTATTCAGCCAGTCAAGAAGCTCCAGATCCATATTCATTCCACGGAAACTGTACTGGGGCGCGTGGAGATGAAGGTCTGTAAGGCCGGGAATAATAAGAGAATCTCCGGCATCTGTACAGGGGATACCCTGGAAACGTCCGGGAAGCTCCTGATATACGCCGGCACAGAGACCGTTTTCGCAGATTACATAGGCCTGTTCCATAACAGCCAGACGGGTCTGATCCAGACTGTAGCAGATATTGCCCTTCAGGGCGAAAGTTTTAGAATCGCTCATATTATACGCCTTTCATTTGAAATTTTACGGGTAATCTGTTCCTGTACGGCAGGCTGCCGGGCAGGAACAATCCACAGGCATCACAGCAGGGGCTTTTGACCCCAACATTATTATATGGAGGGATTCCGGAACTGTCAATCGCAAGCATTTGTGACAGGGGAAATCCTTTTGGCGTCACTTCCGGTCTGTGCTGCCGGAAAAACGGGTATACTTTCAAAAACAGGAAAATCTACTGGAAGAAAAGAGATTTTCATGATAGAATGACAGGTATTATAGAGGAAAATAATGGACGAGCAGGAGGTGTCCGAAAAAATTGGATAAAAAAAATATGAAAAGTATTATGCTGCTGATTTTATTTGCAGTACTGCTTTATCTGGGAGTACAGAATATAGACGTGGTACTGGATGTGATTGCCACGGTAATCGGACTGGTATTTCCCTTCATCCTTGGCGGCGGGATCGCCTTTGTCCTGAACGTACCTATGAGCTTTGCGGAACGGAACATTTTTGGAAGAGGAAAATTAAAGGGCAGTAAGGCGGCGAAAAAAGCTGCCCGTCCCGTAAGCCTGATCCTTGCGATCCTTTTTGTGATCTTTATTATTGCTGTAGTGGGCGGCGTAGTCCTGCCGGAACTGGGAAAGACGGCCATGGGCCTGGGAAAAGGGATTGAAACGGGACTCCAGAATCTGCAGGACTGGATCGACAGTACCTTTCAACAGAATTCCATGATCGTAGAGTGGGTGAATTCTCTGGACATTCAGCCCCAGAAGATTGTGGATTCTGTGATGCAGGTGCTTCAGAGCGGAGTGAACAATATCCTGTCCTCCACAGTCACTGTGACGATGGGGATTGTCAATACGGCGGTGAATGTGAGTATCGGGTTTGTGTTCGCCTGCTATATCCTGATACAGAAGGAGAAGCTGATGATTCAGGCGAAGAAGGCCCTCTTTGCCCTTCTTCCGGAGAAGACTGTGGAATATCTGCTTCATGTATGCACGTTGGCAAACAATACTTTTTCCCGCTTTGTTACGGGACAGTGTATTGAAGCAGTGATTCTGGGAACCATGTTCTTTGTAGCCATGACGGTCTTCCAGTTCCCATACGCCATGCTGGTGGGAGTGCTGATCGCCTTTACCGCTCTCATTCCCATTTTCGGCGCATTTATCGGATGCGTGATCAGCGCGCTTTTGATCCTTCTGGTAAGTCCGATGAAGGCGCTTTTGTTCCTGATCCTGTTCCTTGTGCTGCAGCAGATCGAGGGAAACCTGATCTATCCCCATGTGGTGGGCGGTTCGGTGGGCCTTCCTTCCGTCTGGGTGCTGGTGGCAGTTACTGTGGGCGGCAGCCTTATGGGAGTCGCGGGAATGCTGATCTTCATTCCCCTTGTTTCCGTACTCTACGCCCTGTTCCGGGAGTGGATGTATAAGAGTCTGAAGAAAAAAGGAGTTCAGGTGGAATAACCTGAACTCCTTTTTTCTTACTGGCAGATTGGTCGGGCGATTGTGGAGTATGAGCAGCAAAGCAAGCTCCGGGCCGTTGTGTTTTACATGGCTGTATCTCCCATGAGGAGATCATTCTGTCAGCGCCTCCCATTTTTTATTGCCTTTCATAAAACTGTAGCTTTCATCCTCCCGGGCGGATTTTTGCAGCGTCTCTTTCAGATGAGCGGGAAATTCCGGGCTGAGCGGTTTGAACTCTATGTGCTCGTAAAGAGGGGAGGAGGCATAGGCGTCCAGCTTCCCTGCGCTGTCCAGAAGCTTTTTCATACACGCTGCCGTTGCGTCCGCGTCCTTTTCCGCCTGCGCGAGACTTAATTCTGCGGAAACCTTATAATAATCTCCCATATCAAAAAGATTTTCCATGTTTTTCAGTTTTTCTGTCATGAAGCGGGCTTTTTCCATATTGCCGTCCTCAATGGACCAGAACTGGATATTCTGCATGGCGATTTCCAGCATATTATGCCCCTGAAATATCAGTTCTTCATATGTTCTGTAAGCGTCCTGCGTTTTTCCCTGCTTCCGGTAAAGCATTGCCTGATGTATTTTACGGAGAGGATCTTTCCCCGAAAAATAACTGAGATACTTTTCCGCCTCCTCATACCGTTCATTTCGGTAATAATAAGTATACAGGGAATCTGCCGCCCGTTCTCTTACTTCTTCGTCCTCGCTTTTTAATGCGGCCTGATACCATTCCCGGATTGTTCTGTCGTATTCTTCGGTCTGTTCCGAAGCCGGAAGTTTGCGGAGAATACGCCATGCGTCCATGACCATGGCGAGCTGTCCGGCGAGCCGCTCGCTGTTGGGATACCGGGCGATCTTTTTCTTTACGAACTGAAAAATATCTTCATAGCTTTCTTCTTTCCGGAATTTTTCATCTACTTCCTGTACGATCTGATTGATTTCTTCCTGAGAAACATCTTCCTGAAAGGACAGGAGAATGTCAGGGGTGATCTCCAGAAGGCGGGCGACAGGCGCCAGCATGGAGATGTCGGGGAGCGATGAACCGTTTTCCCATTTATTTACAGCCGGAGCGGATACTCCCAGCCTGTTCGCCATTTCCTCCTGTGTCAGATTCTGTTTCTTTCTATATGTGCGGATAACTTCTCCTATCTGCATAAAAAAACCTCCTTGCTCTGATATTGCATCGGCCTTTGCTGATTACATCATATCAGAGCAGGAGGCTGCTCACAACTGAGTATAATTTAATTTCCGGTTATAAATAATTAACCGGGAGTTAATCTTTAGAGAATAACCTGAACTCCTTTTGCTCTGCCGGCAGATGCAATTGACAAAGAAGATAATTTTAAGTATACTAACAATAAGTAAATAAATAGTTTACTTATCGAAAGGGAAATGCTTATGTTATATGAATATTTGAAAGAAAATTATATCCCAGGAGAACCTATTTTTACCGGAGATATTGATATTCCGGGGATGACAGAGGAAAATCTGCGGTATCATTTAAAAAAACTTACTGACAGTGGAATCATATGTCGATTTGAGCCGGGAGTATATTTTTTTCCTAAACTGGATATTTTCGGTGAGCGGATGGATTTATCCCCGGATACAGTAGCTGTTCATAAGTATATCATGCGCAGGGGGAAACGGGTGGGGTACTATTCCGGTTATACGCTGGCAAATCGCATGGGACTGTCTACACAGGTTCCGTTTACCCAGGAGATAAACAGCAATTATGCTCCGGCATTGGTAAGGACAATGACGATTAAAAACAGGAAATATATTATCAGAAGGCCAGTGGTGGAAGTGACGGAAGAAAATGCACCGGTGCTGCAGTTCCTTGACTGTCTGAAGGATATTGAAAAATGTACAGAGATGGAGTTGGAAAAATGCGGAAGAATTTTGACAGAGTATGCCAGAAAAAATGCTATTACAAAGAAAAAAATCGACAGATTTATCATAAATTATCCGATTAAGATATATAAAGCAATATATGAAACGGAGGTAAAATATGTATCTTCATAGTGATAAAGAAATGTTTAAGGACGTGGTGGAACAGACTGCCGCGCAAAGTGGAAGAACACCAGTAGTAGTAGAAAAAGATTACTATGTTACACTGATTCTGAAATTATTATCAGAACAGCTCAAGCGGTGTGTGTTCAAGGGAGGAACGTCCTTGTCTAAAGGATATCATGTAATCAATCGTTTTTCGGAGGACATTGACATTACTTTCAAAGAGCATATAGGCGAGAGTAGACGAAAAAAGCTTAAGAATGTTGTTTTAAATTGATAAGATTTTTGCTCTATGTGACTATTATATACAGGGAAAATCAAAGAGATATTCACGCCATTTGTATGATATTTACAAACTTACTCCGCTTATTGACTTTGACGATAATTTTTTATCATTAGTCAAAGAAGTTCGGGAGCATCGGGCTCAAATGTCAGTATGTCCATCTGCAAAAGAAGGAGTAGATATATCTGCTGTTATTACAGAGTTTTGTGAAAACTCTTTTTATGAAGACGATTATCAGTCTATCACAAGCTATTTTACAGAAGACTTTGTGTCATATGAGGATACAATCAAGAACATGAGAAAAATTATACGGGACATTTCTTTTTAGAAATCGAAGAGGTACAATACGGATACCCTGACAGGGGTATAAAATAAATCAGGCAGGAGAGGATGATTTCTCTCCTGCCTGATTATGTCTCTGGTATTTTATGTGGATTTTATTTACTGCTCTTATTGTTCTCCACTTCCTGAAGCTTCATTGCGCGGACCTTCAGGGGCAGACCGAACAGAGTGATGAATCCGTCCGCGTCGTGGTGGTCGTACATATCGCCTGTGGTGAAGGAAGCAAGGGATTCATTGTACAGGCTGTATGGCGAAGTGGTTCCGGCTTTGATGATGTTTCCTTTGTAAAGTTTCAGCTTTACTTCGCCGGTGACATACTTCTGAGTGGATTCCACGAATGCCTGAATCGCTTCCCGGAGCGGCGTGAACCATTTGCCTTCGTATACAACCTGGGCAAACTGGCTTCCCAGTTTTTTCTTGGCCTCCATGGTGTCGCGGTCGAGGATCAGTTCCTCAAGCTGTTCGTGAGCTGCCATAAGGATGGTTCCTCCCGGAGTCTCGTAAACGCCTCTGGATTTCATTCCCACAACACGGTTTTCCACAATGTCGATGATGCCGATGCCGTTCTCTCCGCCCAGGCGGTTCAGCTCGGTGATGATCTCGGATACTTTCATGGCTTTGCCGTTCAGAGTCTTCGGAACGCCTGCCTCGAAAGTCATGGCGATTTCCGTCTCTTTGTCCGGAGCTTTCTGCGGAGTTACGCTGAGAACCAGCATATCGTCGTAGTTTGGAGCCTGAGAGGGATCTTCAAGTTCCAGTCCTTCGTGGCTGATATGCCACAGATTGCGGTCGCGGCTGTAGCTGTGACGGGCGTCAAAAGGAAGATTGATGCCATGAGCCTGACAGAAAGCAATCTCGTCCTCCCTGGACTGCATGGTCCATACGTCTGTCATACGCCATGGAGCGATGATCTTGATATCGGGAGCCAGAGCCTTGATCCCAAGTTCAAAACGGATCTGGTCGTTGCCTTTTCCGGTAGCGCCGTGGCAGATAGCTACAGCGTTCTCTTTACGGGCGATCTCCACCAGCTTTTTCGCGATAGCAGGGCGGGCCATAGAGGTTCCGAGAAGGTATTTGTGTTCATAAACGGCGCCTGCCTGTACGCAGGGCATGATATATTCGTCGCAGAATTCGTCTACGATATCTTCTATGTATAATTTGGAAGCGCCGGACATCTTGGCTCTTTCATCCAGACCGTCCAGCTCGTTTCCCTGACCGCAGTTGACGCAGCAGCAGATTACTTCATAATCGAAGGTTTCTTTCAGCCACGGGATCAGGGCAGTGGTATCCAGGCCGCCTGAGTATGCTAAAACAACTTTTTCTTTCATATGATTTATCCTCCTGAAATAAATTTCCGTTCATTTTGTCTGCGCCGGATCAAAACAGCGGCGCGTTTTCCTGAATCTGTGAACAGGAATCGTTCATGTTTCGTTCTTGACAAGGGATAATATACAACATTTTTTATAAATATGCAATAGGGCGGTGGAAAAAAATATCGAATAATTTTTGCATAAAAATACAATAAAATATGGAAGAAACGTATAATAATGCAGGATTTCAAATAAAGAGGACGGAAGGGGAGAAAAAAATAGTGTTGCATATTATGCAAAAGAGATGTATAATCGTACCATCACAGCGGCGGTATGCGGAAATCAGGATGAAAGACTTCCCTCCATCTGCCGCCGGAGGAGAGAAATGAAAGGCACAAGGAGGAAATCTGATCATGATAAAAGCAGGAATCATCGGCGCTACAGGATACGCGGGCAACGAACTTGTCCGTCTGCTTCTGGGACATAAGGACGTGGAGATTGCCTGGTATGGTTCCAGGAGTTATATAGATAAGAAATACGCAGGTATTTATCAGAACTTTTTTAAACTGGTGGACGCCGGATGTATGGACGACAACATGGAGAAGCTCTCAGAGGAGGCGGACGTGATCTTTACGGCGACGCCCCAGGGGCTGTGCGCGTCTCTGGTGAACGAGGGAATCCTTTCCCGGGCGAAAGTGATCGATCTCAGCGCGGATTTCCGGATCAAAGATGTTAAGAAATATGAGAAATGGTACGGGATCGAACATAAATCCCCCCAGTTTATCGAGGAAGCGGTATATGGTCTCTGCGAGATCAACAGGGAGGATATCAAAAAAGCGCGGCTGGTGGCTAATCCAGGCTGCTATCCCACCTGTTCCACAATCTCCATCTATCCTCTTCTGAAAGAGGACATGATCGATCCGTCCACGATAATCATAGACGCGAAGTCAGGAACGTCAGGGGCGGGAAGAGGAGCCAAGACGGATAATCTGTTCTGTGAGGTAAACGAAAATATCAAGGCCTACGGCGTGGCGTCACACCGTCATACGCCGGAGATCGAAGACCAGCTGGGATACGCCTGCGGTCAGGAGGTGCTGATCAATTTCACTCCTCACCTGATCCCCATGAACAGGGGGATCCTGATCACCGCTTACGCTTCTCTGAAAAAAGACGTTTCCTATGAGAAAGTAAAGGCGGCTTATGATAAATATTATGAAAAAGAGCAGTTCGTCCGCGTGCTGGACAAAGACGTGTGCCCTCAGACGAAATGGGTGGAGGGCAGCAACTATGTGGACGTGAACTTTAAGATCGATCCGAGGACGAAACGGATCATCATGATGGGCGCTATGGATAATCTGGTAAAAGGCGCGGCAGGCCAGGCGGTGCAGAATATGAATCTTCTGTTCGGATTCGACGAGGCCGAGGGGCTGAGACAGATCCCCATGGTACCGTAAAGAGAAGGTTTCAATGTGCGGAAGATGCGGCAGGTTTTCCACGGATGGACAGGAACCGGCCGTCCGGCGTCACAGGTATAAACAGAAAAAACAGAAATGAGGAATACACCATGGAAATAATCAAAGGCGGCGTAACAGCGGCAAAAGGATTCCGGGCCGCTTCCACAGCGGCGGGGATCAAATATCAGGGAAGAACCGATATGGCCATGATATATGCGGAGAATTCCTGCAAAGCGGCGGGAACCTTTACCACCAACGTGGTAAAAGCGGCTCCGGTGAAATGGGATCAGGAGATCGTATACCACCATCCCGCGGCGCAGGTGATCGTGTGCAACAGCGGCATCGCCAACGCCTGTACAGGCGAAGAGGGGTACGGATACTGCCGGGAGACGGCAAAGGCTGCGGCGGAAGTTCTCCATGTTCCGGCGGACAGTGTTCTGGTGGCCTCCACAGGCGTGATCGGAATGCAGCTTCCCATTGAGAAGCTGGCCGCAGGCGTGAAGCAGATGGCTCCGGAGCTTGACGGAAGTCTGGAAGCGGGCAATCTGGCGGCGAAAGCCATTATGACCACAGACACTGTGGAGAAGGAAGCGGCAGTGCAGGTGGAGATCGGCGGAAAGACCGTTACAGTAGGCGGTATGTGCAAGGGCTCCGGGATGATCCATCCCAATATGTGCACCATGCTCAGCTTTGTCACCACCGATGTGAATATCTCAAAGGAACTTCTTCAGGAGGCGTTGAGCGAAAGCGTTAAGGATACCTACAACATGGTGTCCGTGGACGGGGACACTTCCACCAACGATACGGTGCTGCTGCTTGCCGGCGGTATGGCGGGGAATCCTGAGATCACTGAGAAAAATGAAGATTATGAGAAATTCTGCCAGGCTCTGAATTATGTGAACACCACTCTGGCGAAAAAGATCGCCGGCGACGGGGAGGGAGCCACCGCGCTGTTCGAGGTGAAGATCATCGGCGCCGAGAGTAAGGAGCAGGCGGTCACTCTAAGTAAATCCGTGGTTTCTTCCTCTCTTACAAAAGCGGCTATCTACGGACATGACGCCAACTGGGGAAGGATCCTGTGCGCCATGGGATATTCCGGGGCGAAATTTGACCCGGAAAAAGTGGATCTTTATTTTGAGAGCCGCGCAGGGAAGATCAAGATCATGGAGAACGGCGTATCCACCGGTTACAGCGAAGAAGAGGCGACGAAGATCCTTTCTGAAAACGAGGTCACTGCCATTGCGGACGTGAAGATGGGAGACGCTTCCGCCACGGCCTGGGGCTGCGACCTGACATATGATTATGTGAAGATCAACGCGGACTACCGTTCCTGACCAGGTTACGGGAAAGTTCCCGGGAGAGACGGACTTTCTCCGGGATGTGAGAAAGCTTCCGGAACTGGTCTTTTTCGGGACAGAGCAGAAAAAGCGGCAGGAAAACGTTAAAGACGGCGAAAAGAGGAGAATGAAAAAATGGTAAAGCAGATGTATCTGGACAAGGCGGAGGTGCTGATTGAAGCCCTTCCCTATATCCAGCGGTTTAACAGAAAAATCGTAGTGATCAAATACGGCGGAAGCGCCATGCTGGATGAAGAACTGAAAGCCAATGTCATCAAGGACGCGGTCCTTCTGAAACTGGTAGGGTTCAAGCCTATCATCGTCCACGGAGGCGGGAAGGAGATCAGCCGCTGGGTAAACAAGGTCGGCATGGAACCCCGCTTTGTAAACGGGCTCCGGGTAACGGATAAAGACACCATGGAAATCGCAGAGATGGTTCTGGCGAAGGTGAACAAGGAACTGGTAACGCTGGTGGAATCTCTGGGCGTCAAGGCGGTAGGTATCAGCGGCAAAGACGGCGGTCTTCTGAAGTGTGAGAAGAAACTGTCCGGCGGAGAGGATATCGGATATGTGGGAGAGATCAAAGCGGTGGATCCGAAGATTCTCTACGATCTTCTGGAAAAAGATTTCCTTCCCATCGTGTTCCCTGTGGGATTTGACGAGAATTTTGACTCTTATAATATCAACGCCGACGACGCCGCCTGCGCCATCGCAGAGGCGGTCCATGCGGAGAAGCTGGCTTTCCTCTCCGATATCGAGGGCGTATACAGGGATCAGAACAATCCGGAGACGCTGATCTCAGAACTCCATGTCCATGAGGCCAGAGAACTGATCGACGAGGGATTTGTAGGAGGCGGAATGATCCCCAAGCTCAAAAACTGTATCGACGCTATCGAGCAGGGAGTAAACCGGGTGCACATCCTGGACGGAAGGATCCCTCACAGTCTCCTTCTGGAGATCTTTACAAACAAAGGAATCGGAACGGCAATCTTAAGAGAGGACGGCGAAAAATATTACAATGAACATGAATGAACAGATGCAGCAGTCGGAGAAAAGCATTCTCCATACCTATAACCGCTTTCCCGTGGTTCTGGATCACGGGGAGGGATGCTGGCTTTACGATACGGAAGGAAAAAAATATCTGGATTTCGCGGCGGGAATCGCCGTAAACGCCCTAGGATATCATTATCCCGGATATGACGAGGCGCTGAAAACCCAGATAGACAAACTTCTTCACATCTCCAATCTGTATTACAACGAGCCCATGAGCGAGGCCGGAGAAAAACTGGTGAAAGCCAGCGGTATGAGCAAGGCTTTTTTTACCAACAGCGGTACGGAGGCCATTGAGGGCGCCCTGAAAGCCGCCAGAAAATATGCTTACGCAAAGGGAGAGAAGGAGCGGTACGAGATCGTCGCCATGAATCATTCCTTCCACGGCAGAAGTATGGGAGCTCTTTCTGTTACGGGAAACGAACATTACAGGGAGCCTTTCGAGCCACTGATCGGCGGGGTGAAGTTCGCTGATTTTAATGATCTGGACAGTGTGAAAGCCCAGATCACAGAGAAAACCTGCGCCATTATCACAGAAACCGTACAGGGCGAGGGAGGAATCTACCCGGCAAAGCAGAGCTTCCTTGAAGGACTCCGCAAAATCTGCGATGAGAAAGACATTATCCTGATCTTCGACGAGATCCAGTGCGGCATGGGACGTACGGGCGCCTATTTTGCATGGCAGTCTTACGGTGTGAAGCCGGATATCATGACCTGCGCAAAAGCGCTGGGAAGCGGCGTTCCCGTAGGCGCATTCGTACTGGGAGAAAAAGCCGCGCAGGCGTCTCTGGCTCCGGGAGACCACGGAACAACCTACGGCGGCAATCCTTTTGTCTGCGCCGCTGTGAGCAAGGTGTTTGATATTTTTGAGAAGGATCATATCCTGGAGCATGTACAGGAACTGACTCCCTATCTGGAGGAAAAGCTGGACGGCCTTGTTGAGAAATTCGATACTGTGGCCGCGAGAAGAGGAAAAGGCTTTATGCAGGGCCTGGTGATCACCGGGGTCCCCGTAGGCAGCGTTGTGACGAAAGCCCTGGAGGACGGCCTTCTGGTGATTTCGGCGGGAAGCGACGTACTCCGTCTTGTTCCGCCCCTTATCATTACAAAAGAACATATCGACCAGATGATCGAAATACTGGAGAAATGTCTGGCGTGAAAATCAGAATAAAAGGAAAGAACGGTATGGCTGAAAGGCTGTGCCGTTTTTTTTATAATGTGAATATAGCGCCAATGTACAGGAACCGTATTGTCCCTTGTACATTAACGCTAACATTTCAAGGGAAAAGTTTCAAGGGAAAAACCGAAATTCCTAAAAGTAAGTGTTGACAAACAAAGTTAGTTAGAATATACTAACACTGAAAAGAGAGTTTTTCGAGACTAACAAAGAAAGAAGTGAAGCTATGATGCCATTATCAATGGTGAAAAACGGAGAACCGTATATTATCGGCAGAGTCGGAGGAAAAGAAGATACCAGACGTTTCCTTGAATCCCTTGGATTTGTAACCGGGGCGGAAGTCACGGTTATTTCTACTGCCGGAGGGAACCTGATCGTCAATGTGAAAGATTCAAGAGTCGCCATTGGCCGGGATATGGCAAACAAAGTCATGGTGAACTGAAGGGAGGAGATTTCATGAGGACATTAAAAGACGCTCTGGTGGGCCGGACGGTAAAAGTGGTGAAACTGAATGGCGAAGGCCCTGTGAAGAGAAGGATCATGGATATGGGGATCACAAAAGGCGTCAGTATTTATGTGCGCAAAGTAGCGCCTCTGGGCGATCCGGTGGAAGTGACAGTGAGAGGCTATGAGCTGTCTGTACGAAAAGCGGACGCGGAAATGATCGTGGTAGAATAAAGGAGGAAAGAGAGATGGCAATTACAATCGCGCTGGCCGGCAATCCAAACAGCGGAAAGACAACTCTGTTCAACGCGCTGACAGGTGCAAACCAGTTTGTTGGAAACTGGCCGGGTGTAACGGTGGAAAAGAAAGAAGGAAAACTGAAGGGAAATAAAGATGTGGTGATCGCGGATCTTCCGGGAATATATTCTTTGTCCCCTTATACGCTGGAGGAAGTGGTAGCCAGAAATTATCTGATCAATGAAAAGCCGGACGCGATCCTGAATATCATCGACGGCACGAACCTGGAAAGAAATCTTTACCTGAGCACACAGCTTATGGAACTGGGGATCCCGGTAGTGATGGCGGTGAATATGATGGATCTGGTGCGAAAGAACGGAGATCAGATCATGACAGATAAGCTGGCGAAAAAGCTGGGCTGCGCCGTGGTGGAGATTTCCGCGCTGAAAGGCGAAGGCGTAAAAAGAGCGGCGGATATGGCGGTACAGCTTGCTCACGCACGTAAAGTAAATCCTCCGGTACATAATTTCGATGAGAAAGTGGAAGAAGTACTGGATTCCATAGAAGATAAACTGGGAAATTCCGTGCCGCCGGAACAGAAACGTTTCTTTGCGGTGAAACTTCTGGAAAAGGACGACAAGATCGCGGCGCAGCTTTCAAATGTGCCGGACGTTTCCGCGGAGATCACCAAGATAGAGCGGGAGATGGATGACGACACAGAGAGTATCATCACCAACGAACGGTATAATTATATTTCTTCCATCATCGGACAGTGTTGCAAAAAGAAGCATACCGGGGAGAAGATGACGGTTTCCGATAAGATCGACCGTATCGTTACCAACCGTATCCTGGCTCTTCCGATTTTTGCGGCGGTGATGTGGCTTGTATATTATGTCTCCGTAACGACCGTAGGTACCTTTGTGACGGACTGGACAAACGACGTTCTGTTCGGAGAGATCATTCCTCCGGCTATTGAAAGTTTTCTGGTAAGCATCCACTGCGCTGGATGGCTCCAGGGCCTGATCCTGGACGGTATCGTTGCCGGCGTGGGCGCGGTTCTCGGCTTTGTGCCCCAGATGCTTGTACTGTTTATTTTTCTGGCTTTTCTGGAAGGCTGCGGCTACATGGCCAGGGTGGCGTTTATCATGGACCGTATCTTCCGTAAATTCGGACTTTCCGGAAAATCCTTTATCCCCATGCTGATCGGAACAGGCTGCGGCGTTCCCGGCGTTATGGCTTCAAGAACCATTGAAAACGACCGCGACCGGAAAATGACGATCATGACAACGACATTTATTCCCTGCGGCGCGAAGCTCCCCATCATCGCCCTGATCGCGGGCGCGCTTTTCGGCGGCGCTTCCTGGGTGGCTCCCAGCGCGTATTTTGTGGGTATCGCCGCTATTGTGTGCTCCGGAATCATTTTGAAAAAGACCAAGATGTTCGCCGGTGATCCTGCTCCCTTTGTTATGGAACTCCCGGCGTATCACCTTCCTACTGTGGGAAGTATTTTGCGGAGCATGTGGGAAAGAGGCTGGTCCTTTATTAAAAAAGCAGGGACCATCATCCTCCTTTCCACCATCCTTCTGTGGTTCCTGATGAGTTTCGGCTGGGTGGACGGCTCCTTCGGAATGCTGGAAGCGGAACAGCTCAACGACAGTATCCTGGCAAAAATCGGCGGCGTGATCGCTCCAATCTTCGCGCCTCTGGGCTGGGGAGACTGGAAGATGGCCGTGGCGGCCGTTACCGGGCTGATCGCAAAAGAAAACGTGGTTGGAACCTTCGGTATCCTCTTTGGCTTCGCGGAAGTCGCAGAGGACGGCGCGGAGATCTGGGGACAGCTTGCGGGAAGTATGACGGCTATCGCGGCTTACTCTTTCCTGGTATTTAACCTTCTGTGCGCGCCTTGTTTTGCGGCAATGGGAGCGATCAAGAGAGAGATGAACAACACAAAATGGTTCTTTTTCGCCATCGGATATCAGTGCCTGCTGGCTTATGTGGTTTCCCTTTGCATCTACCAGATCGGCACTCTTGTAACAGGCGGCGGATTCGGATTCTTTACAGCGATCGCGTTTATACTGATCATCGGATTTATTTATCTTCTCTTCCGTCCATACAAAGAGAGCCGGACGCTGAATGTAAAGGTTAAAAGCGTAGCGAGGTAAAAAAATTTTTCGAGAACTTTTCCGGGAAAAGATACCGGGCGGACTGGCGCGGTATACTTTTCTTTCCGGATGTGGTAAGATATCTGACAGACACAGACAAACGGAAAACAGACGGTATTTCAGGAGGTTGTATTATGGGAACAGTGATCGTACTTGCAGTTCTCGTGGTGATCGTAGGACTGATCGTCCGGAGCATGATCCGGGATAAGAAAAATGGAAAATCCATTCAGTGTGGCGGAAACTGCGGCGCCTGTGGCGGTCACTGCCGATGCGCCGCGGCGCCGGATACGCCGGCACAGAAAGAGAAGAACTGAAAAAGAGAGAATGTGCGCATAAAACGGGAACTTTCCGTATATATTAACAGTAAGTATCGAAAGAGGCAGGTATGATAACCGCCTCTTTCTTCAGTTTCAGGGAGCGGGCGGAATCCGGACTGAAACTGCATCTCATATACGGAGGAATGATAATATGTGGGGATTTTTTGCGGCGCTGATCTCAGGAGCCCTGATGAGCATTCAGGGAGTATTTAACACAGAAGTGACAAAGCAGAGCAGCCTTTGGGTATCTACCGGCTGGGTACAGCTTTCTGCGTTTGCCGTCTGCGTCCTGGCGTGGCTTTTTACAGGAAGAGAAAGCATTTCCGCATTGTGGCAGGTGGATAATAAATATACGCTTCTTGGAGGCGTGATCGGCGCTTTTATCACTATTACGGTGATCCAGAGCATGGGCGCGCTGGGGCCGGCGCGGGCGGCCATGCTGATCGTAGTCTCTCAGTTGATCGTAGCTTATGTGATAGAGCTTTTTGGAATGTTCGGCACAGACAGGCAGCCATTTGAGTGGAGAAAGCTGGTGGGAATGGCGGTGGCTATTATCGGGATCGTGATTTTTAAGTGGCAAAAATAAGACTTACCTATTGTAAATGTAATAGGAATTCGTTAAAATAGGAAATGGTCAGGCATAGAAAATATGGGGAACTCTGCCATAATATTATGGAAAAGGAGTGAACCATCATCAGAAATATAGTAAGACATGGAAGAGCTGCGGCAGCAGGAATGTTTTTTCTGGCGGCTCTTTTGAATACGGCAGGCTGCACCGGCGCGCAGAAGGCGGAAATCTTTCTGGCGGAGGAGAATCCCGGAAGTGAAAAAGAAACCGGGGAACCGACGCCGGACGCCGTTTCACCGACGCCTTCGGCAGTGACGCCGGAAGCAGAAAAAGAGGGGGAAAACAGTTCCCCGGAGAATGGACAGGAGCAGGAGGAAATCTTTGTAGACGTCTGCGGTGCTGTGGCAAGACCGGGAGTTTACGGGATGCCGCCGGAGAGCAGAGTGTTTCAGGCTATAGAGATGGCAGGTGGTTTTCTTCCGGAGGCTGCGGGAAGTTATATCAACCAGGCGCAGCCCCTCAGCGACGGACAGCAGATATATGTTCCGACAAAAGAAGAAGCCCAGGAGAAAGAACTGCCGGCTCCCGGCACAGAAGCGCCAGGTACGGACCAAGAACCGGAAGAGGGCCGGGATGAGCAGGAAAAGGTGAATCTGAACACTGCGGATTCGGCGGCTTTACAGACGCTGAACGGGATCGGAGAGGCAAAGGCGGAAGCAATCCTCGCGTACAGAGAAGAACATGGGGCGTTTTCCAGCATCGAGGAGATCATGAACGTACCGGGGATTAAAGAAAGCACCTTTTCTAACATAAAGGATAAGATTGCAGTAGAATAGGAGATTGTGAATGAGCAGGAAAGTATTAGTGGTGGATGATGAAAAACTGATTGTAAAGGGAATCCGTTTCAGTCTTGAGCAGGACGGAATGGAAGTGGACTGCGCCTATGACGGAGAAGAAGCGGTAGAAAAGGCGAAGGAGAATCATTACGATATCATCCTTCTTGACCTGATGCTTCCCAAGATGGACGGTATGGAAGTCTGCCAGCAGGTACGGGAATTTTCCAACGTGCCGATCATTATGCTTACTGCAAAGGGCGAGGATATGGATAAAATCCTGGGCCTGGAATCAGGAGCGGACGATTATATCACGAAGCCTTTTAATATTCTGGAGGTAAAGGCCAGGGTCAAGGCCATCATGCGCCGTACACGCAAGGACAATGAGGAGAAGCCAAAGACAAAGATCATAGAGTCGGGAGATCTGAAACTGGACTGCGAAAGCCGCCGTGTATTTATTTCAGGAAGAGAGATCAATCTCACCGCCAAGGAATTTGACGTTCTGGAACTTCTGGTATCCAATCCCAACAAAGTGTACAGCCGCGAGAACCTGCTGAATATTGTATGGGGCTACGCGTATCCTGGAGACGTCAGGACTGTGGACGTACATATCCGCCGTCTCCGTGAAAAAATCGAGGCGAATCCCAGTGAGCCGAAATATGTACACACCAAATGGGGCGTGGGATATTATTTCCAGGCATAATCCATGAAAAGACGGGGAAGATTTTTTAAAAGCCTGCGTTTCCGTATTCTGATCATTCTGGTGATCCTGGGAATCGTCCCCAGTGTGATAACTACGCAGGTGCTGATCAATAATTACAGGGAGCAGGGGATCGCCGTCCGGGTAAGCGCTATCCGGACACAGTGCAGCATCCTCTGTAATCAGATTATTAAAGAAAATTATCTCAATGATTCCGGCTCCGAATCCATTAACAGCAAGCTGGAGTTATTGTCTAATAATTACGGCGGAAGGATCCTTATCGTAGACAGGGACTTTAAGATCGTAAAAGATACTTACCATGTAGACGAGGGAAAAACGCTGATCTCGTCCAGGATCATCCGCTGTTTTAAAAACGGGGAGGCCACAGATTATCAGAAAAAAGGACAGGTTCTGGAGCTGGCTGTTCCTGTAAAAAGCGCGGATGTCCCCCAGACACAGGGGGCGATGCTGGTGACGCTCTCGCTCAGCGAAGTGTCGGCCACGATGTCGGAGCTGGAGCAGAGAGGAGTGCTTATCCTGAGCATTATCGTGGTGCTTTCGATCTTTCTTGCCTATATTCTCTCCACCGTGCTTGTTAAGCCTCTTGCAAGGGTAACAAAGTCCATAGAAGATCTTACGGACGGGTACCAGAACGATGAGATATCAGTTCCGGATTATACCGAGACAGAGCTGATCACGGACGCTTTCAACAAAATGCTGGCAAGGATGAAGACTCTGGACGAGTCAAGATCAGAGTTTGTATCCAACGTATCCCATGAGCTGAAAACTCCTATGACTTCCATGAAGGTTCTGGCAGATTCCCTGGTAGGGCAGACGGGCGTGCCGGAAGAACTGTACCAGGAATTTATGCGGGATATTACTGCGGAGATCGACAGGGAAAACAGGATCATTACAGATCTTCTTACTCTGGTAAAAATGGACAGAAAAACAGCGGATCTTAAAATTCAGCATATGGATATCAACCAGCTCCTTGAGGATATCCTGAAACGGCTCAGGCCTATTGCGGATAAGAGAAATATCGATCTGATCCTTGACAGCTTCCGTCCTGTGGAGGCGGATGTGGATGAGATCAAGTTTACTTCGGCCATCAGCAATCTGGTGGAAAACGGCATCAAATATAACGTGGACGACGGATGGGTAAGAGTCTCTCTGGATGCGGATCATAAGTATTTTTATGTAACAGTGGCGGACTCTGGCATGGGAATCCCGGAGGATTCCCTGGACAGGATCTTCGAGAGGTTTTACAGGGTGGATAAATCCCACTCCAGAGAAATCGGCGGAACAGGTCTTGGCCTTGCCATTACCAGAAGCACTGTGGCAATGCATCATGGAGTGATCAAAGTGTTCAGCAGAGAGGGCGAAGGAACTACGTTTTCCGTTCGTATCCCACTGTCATATATTCCGTAGGAGGCGCCGATGAAGAAAGTTTTATGGATGCTTCTTCTGGCGGTTTTCACCTGCGCATTTCTGGCAGGATGCAGCATTGAAGAGCGGGAAGAGCCCCAGATGGAGCAGGAAAATTATAATTTTTATTATATGAATACAGGGGAAACATCCCTGAAAAAAGAAATTTATGAGCCTCAGGAAGAAACGACAGATTTTATGCTGAAGGATCTGATGCAGCGTCTGAGCAGCAAAGACGCGCCGGAGGACGGCATAGCCCTTCTGCCGGAAGCGGTTTCCGTAAATTCCTACGATCTGCAGGAAAAGCGGCTCATCGTGGATTTTAACAGCGGTTATCTGGAAATGAGCCGCGCAAGAGAGGTTCTGACCAGAGCGGGAATTGTAAAAATGTTTCTGCAGATACCGGATATTGAGGCGGTCCGGTTTACCGTTGAAGGGCAGGAGCTTACTGATTCACGGAATCAGGCGGTAGGAGATATGACGGAAGATACCTTCGTGGAATTTTCCGGAAAAGATAACGACGCTTACCGTTATGATACGTTTACTCTTTATTTTACGGACAAAAGCGGCAAAAAACTGGTGCCGGAGGAACGCAGAGTTTATTATCGCCGGACGACGCCGAAGGAGATGGTCGTTCTTGCGCAGCTTGCAAAAGGACCCTCTGAGGAGGGGCATTACCGTACAATTTCGGAAAACTCCCTTCCGATCAGCGCGATCACGGCAGACAGGATCTGTTATATTAATATGAACCGGGCCTTCCAGGAGAATGTGCTGGAGGTGGCGGAAGATGTCCAGATTTATTCTATTGTCAATTCTATAGTAGATTCCTGCGAAGCGGACAGAGTGCAGATTTCCATAGAGGGAAGCCTGGAGGGGAATTTTAAGAACAGTATGCCGTTGTACTTTTTTTATGAGAAAAATGAAGATCTGAGTTGATATTTTAAGAAAGGAAAAATGTGAGGAGAAGACCGGTGTGTCTTGTATGTCTGGCGGTGATGCTCCTTATGTGCCTTATGGATCTGGCAGGGTTCCCGCTGATACGGGGGAACCCGCTGCCGGAATCGGTGCAGGCGTGGATTGAGGAACATCCGAAGGCTGTGATCTGCGGGGAGGTGCAGTCCTGCCAGGATACAGAATTTTCCTTTTCTGTCTATCTGAAACAAGTCTATCTGATAAATCAGTCAGAAAAATTTCCCATTGAGAATGTAAGAATATTTTTGAAAACAAAAGAAGAACTTCCTGCCGGAACCATGGTGTACGCTTCCGGGACATTGGAGCGGGTAGAAGACCCGGGAAATCCGGGGGAATTTGATTCACGGCAGTATTATGCCTGCCAGCATATTTATTATTTTTTGAAAAAAGCTGAAATAGAGAAAAAAAGCAGGACTTATTCCGGATATCAGCAGCGGCTCCTGGATCTGAAGGACAGACTGTGCGCAATCCTTGAAAAAGCGGCGGGTGAAGACTCTCCGGTCTTTGAGGCTATGTTGCTGGGCGAAAAAACGGATCTTGACAGCGAACTGAAACTTCGCTATCAGATGGGAGGGATGATCCATATCCTTGCCATTTCAGGGCTTCATATCAGTATTCTGGGCATGGGGCTTTTTCGGCTTTTAAAGAGAATCGGATTTGGAAATACAGGGGCGGGGATCATTGCTCTGGGAATAATGCTGCAGTACGGGATGCTGACCGGAGGCAGCGTGTCGGCCATGAGAGCCGTATGTATGTTCCTTCTTTCAGTAGGGGCAAAGATCATGGGGAGAAGCTATGATCTTCTGACAGCTCTGGCCCTGTCTGCGATCCTTCTTCTTCTGGATTCTCCGGCATATCTATACAGCAGCAGTTTTCTGCTGTCCTTTGGGGCGGTAGTGGGGCTTGGAGCGGTGTCGCCTTTCCTTCTGGAAATAACCGGGACAAAAAAGAAACTGTTCAAAAGTTTTTTGTCCTCCCTCTCTGTGCAGCTTGCCACTCTGCCTGTTATGCTGGCCTTTTTCGGAGAAGTGTCGCTGGCGGGGATTTTTCTGAACCTGTTCGTGCTTCCCACGGTAAGCGGCGTACTGATAAGCGGGCTTTGTACCTGTCTCCTTGGGCTGTTCAGTATGAAAGCCGCCGTTATTGCGGCGCTTCCGGGAAGAGCACTGCTGTTTCTGTATGAGCAGAGCTGTATTTTGGCAGGAAAGCTTCCATTCTGTACCTGGGTGGGCGGCCTGCCGGAAATCTGGCAGAGCCTTTTCTATTATGGATGTCTGGTGCTGGGGATCGCCGGGGCAGTATGGATGGCGCGTCGGCAGGCTGGCTCAGGAAAACGGGGAGGCGTTGCCGTTCAGAAAGCGGGATTAACGGCGGATATTGCTGGAAAGGGGAGGAGTCATGGCAGAAAAATGGCGGCTGTACAATGGGTCGGCGGCAAAATAAAAGCAAATTATGCAGCGCTTTTCCTGTTGGCGGCGCTGTCTGCGGGCATCCTGGTACTGTCCTGGAAGGACCGGGGCGGTCTTCGGATCACCTGTCTCGACGTGGGGCAGGGAGACGGGATCGTGCTTGAGATGCCGGGAGGCGGCGCTTTCCTGATGGACTGCGGCAGCAGCAGCCAGAAAAATGTGGGACAGTATCAGCTCCTTCCTTACCTGAAAAGCAGAGGCATCACTGTGCTGGAAGGGATCATGGTATCCCATACAGACACAGACCATATCAGCGGGATCCAGGAGCTTCTTGATTTTATGGCAAAGGGTTTGAGTTCCGTGAAGGTGAAGACTCTGATTCTGCCGAAATGGGCTGAAAGTATCCAGGGATACGACGATCCAGGAAAACAAGATCCTGAGAATACGCAGGATGAGGAGAAGAACCTGTATGGGAACGAAGAGAAGAAAGAAGGGGAGGAGGGCTGCGGCACTCTCCTGGAACTGGCAGAGAAAGCGGGCGTGCAGGTGATATTTGCAGGAGAGGGAGACGGTATGTTCTTTGGGGAAGTGGAGATGCGTTTCCTGGCTCCTATGGAAAATGCATCAGGAGAGGATATAAATGAAGAGGGGCTGGTAATGGAACTGAGGTACGGGGCTTTCCGGGGATTGTTTACCGGAGATATCGGGGAAGAAACAGAGCAGGATCTTTTGCAGGCAGGAGCCCTTTCAGACATAGACTTTCTGAAAGTAGCTCACCACGGTTCCAGGTATTCTACCTGTGAAAAGTTTCTAAAGACTGTGAAACCGGAGCTGGCGGTGATCTCCTGTTCCGACTCCAATACCTATGGCCATCCCTCCCCGGAAACTGTTGAAAGGCTGGAAGAAAGCGGCGCCAGAATCGCCTATACTATGAAGAGCGGGGCGGTGACTGTGCGGACGGACGGGGAGAAGATCCGGGCGGAAGGGTATGTGGAAAAATAATTTTCGCAAAAATGCAACGTCGGACAAAATAATACGTCTTTATTTATAGGAACAAAAAACAGGAGGTCGGTATGGAAGACTGGAAGATTATCGAATTATACTGGGCCAGAAAAGAAGAGGCGCTGAGGGAAACAGAAATAAAATATGAGAAATTTTGTTTTGGGATTGCCTGGAATATTTTATATAACAGAGAAGATTCAGAGGAATGTGTGAATGATACATGGCTTGCGGCCTGGAATGCTATCCCTCCGGAACGCCCTTCTTTCTTTTCTTCTTTTCTGGGACGTCTTACCCGGAATTTTGCGATAGACTGCTTCAGGAAGAAAAGTGCGGGAAAGCGTGTGGACAGGCATATGGCGGATATTGTAGGAGAATTGGAAAAAATAGAGACAACGGTGTCTCATTCGCCGGAAGACAATGTTTTGGAAAAAGATCTGGTAAAGATCATAAATCAGTTTCTTGACACATTAAAATCCTGGGATAGAGATATTTTTATCAGACGTTACTGGTATATGGATCCTGTAAAAAAAATCGCAAAACGTCATGGATATTCAGAAAGTAAGGTGAAATCAAGCCTGTTCCGAAGCCGCAGGAAATTATTAGAACATCTGAGGAGAAACGGATATGAATGAAAAAATGACTTTTTTGAAAATCTTAAGCGAAATAGACGGCAGATACATTTATGAGGCATCACAACCATGGAAAAAAAGAAAAATGTTTGATAAAGCATCAAAAGCTTTATTTGCGGCTGCTGTTGTAGGACTTTTTATTTTTGTCAGTGCAGTTGTTATGTTTCGGGAAGAAACCGTAGCGGCATGGGAAAGATTTACAACTATAATAAATGAAATACTGGGAATTGAGGAAGACGCCTCTTCCTATGTAGAAATAATGGGAAAAAGTATTTCCCATAACGGCGTAACAGTCAGGCTGGAGGAAGCAGCTCTGAACAAAAATGAACTGTGGCTGGCATATGCTACTTTGAATGAGAGTAAAGAAAAAAAGATGCCTGTCCTGCTTACAGAGGTACAGGTCAACAATAAAACAGCACAGCTTCTCAGGACGTATACGGGTTCAGACAATGATAATACAAAAGATAAAGTGCGGGAACAGGTGAGTTGTTTTTTGCTGGAAAAAGATATAGAAGATGCTGCAGATGTGGAAATCAAAATACAGACTATGGATCCGGAAAATGAGGAAATTATGGGGGAATATATCTTTTCTTTTTCCGCTTTGCCGGATGAGATGGTAGGCCGGACAAAGGATATTCCGTTGGATCTGGTTGCAAAACTTTCTGACGGCCGTGAGTTCGCATTAACAAAAATACGATGGAATATATTTGACAGCGCTATTTACGGGTATTTAGATTCCACATCAGGTAGCGAGGAAGATTTTTATCTGATCGGGAAAGATAATCTTGGAAATCCTGTTCAGTATATGATGCGAAGCTACGAGAATCCGGAGATTCTGTTTCAGCCGGATTTCATAGATTTTCAGCCGTCAGTACTTTATCCGGATGCTGAATACCTGGAACTTCGGCTATATATTCTGCGGGAGGATCAGAAGAAACCAGTTTATCAAGAGGTGGATACCAATGAAGATGAACTTTATATAGAAGGAGAGGGACGCATATATGAGGAGGGAGAAAATCCCCTGGATGGAGCTGTTCCAGTAAGCGGGATCCTGAAAATACCATTACAATAATGAGAAATATGTTCCGGCAGCTATGAAATGAAAGATAGCTTGATAATATTTTCGCAAGTGCATATAATGAAAGCAGCTTAAAAAAGGGGATAGCATATGTAAACGGCAGTATTATTTTAAATCCTGCGCATCAATGCTGTCCTCGATTCAGGAAAGGACAGGAAATTTCAGGTGAAAGGCTTACAGGAAGACATCAAGACAGGAAATTACAAACAAGCGTATCTACTTTACGGGGAGGAAGCGTACCTTCGGCAGCAGTATAAGGAAAAGCTGGTGAAGGCGTTAAATCCTGAGGGGGATACCATGAATTTCACGAAATATGAAGGAAAAGGGATCGAGGTTAAGGAAATGATCGATCTCTGTGAGACAATGCCTTTTTTTGCTTCAAAAAGAATCATTCTGGTGGAGAATTCCGGCTTTTTTAAGAATAAGTGCGACGACCTGGCGGATTATATGAAGAACCTTCCTGATTACCTGCATCTGATCTTTGTAGAAGAGGAGGTAGACAGGCGGAGCCGGATGTACAAGGCGGTAAAGTCCTGCGGCAGAGTTTCTGAATTTGCTAAGCAGGACGAGAAAACGCTTATGCGCTGGGCTGCGGGACTTCTGGCAAAAGAGGGACGGAAGATCACTGCCCGGGATATGGAGCTTTTTCTTACAAAAACAGGGACGGATATGGGAAACATCCGCATGGAACTGGAGAAGCTGATCACTTATACCATGGGCAGAGAGGTTGTCACTGCTGAAGATATTGAGTCTGTCTGCACTACAAGAACAGTCAATAAAATTTTTGAGATGGTAAGGGCGGTGACAGAGAAAAATCAGAAAAAGGCGCTGGATCTTTACTATGATCTTCTGACGCTGAAGGAGCCGCCTATGAGAATTTTGTTCCTCCTGTCAAAGCAGTACCGCCAGCTTTTCCTGGCAAAACAGATGTCCGGGGAAGGGGCGTCCAGAAATGAAATTGCCTCCCGGCTGGGGGTTCCAAGCTTTGTGGCGGGAAATATTGTCTCCTGCGCCCGGGCTTATACGCTGGAGGAGCTTGAGCAGGCGGAGGAAGATTTTGTGGAGGCGGAAGAGGACGTGAAGACAGGCAGACTGCAGGATGTGCTCAGTGTGGAATTACTGATCGTAAAATATAGTTCAGCGAGAAAGGCTGCCGCAAAAAGGTATTAGAAGAAATAGAGAGGATGGAAAGAGTTTATGAACACATCGATGAGAAGAGAAGAGATCCTGAAGATACTTCGTAATTCAGAGACGCCTGTCGCGGCGAGAGAACTGGCCTCCCGGTTTGGCGTCAGCCGCCAGGTGATCGTGCAGGATATGGCGGTGATACGCGCCTCGGTGCCGGGAATCCTTTCCACCACAAAAGGCTATACCATCCAGCAGGAAAATACATGTACAAGAGAGTTTAAGGTGCGCCATCGCCAGGATCAGACGGCAGAGGAACTGAATCTGATCGTAGACTGCGGAGGCCGGGTAAAGAACGTCAGTATCAGCCACAGGGTTTACGGGAGAGTGTCTGCGGAAATGGATATCCGCTCCCGACAGGATGTGCGGGAGTTTACAGAAGCTCTCGCAAACAGCCATTCTACGGTGCTGAGTACAGCCACCTCCGGATATCATTATCATCTGGTGGAGGCGTCCTCCATGGAGCGTCTGGATCTGATCGGCAGCGAACTGGAAAAGGCCGGCTTTCTGGCACCGCTTCAACCCTGGGAAAAAGAAAACGAAAAATAGAATATTCTGTGAATTTTTAAAAAAAGAACAATATAAAAATGAAAAAAGCGGATAAATACTGAGAAATCAGGTTTATCCGTTTTTTGGTAAATATATATAAAAAAATATACGAAAAATTGGAAGTAATTGTAGATTGTATTATGCATATAAATGTGCTATGATAAAAATATAAAGAACAGAGTTCTATAATACAGAACAATAAAGAGGGAAGGAGTGATGCTCCCGAATTTTTTTAGAAACAAATCAAAACGATGTACAATAATAATGAACAAAGGAGGGAAGCAAGAAGAATCATGAAAGCGGCAGTTTTTACAGGGCCATACCAATTTGAAATTTGTGACCGCGAAAAGCCGGTTCCGGGGCCGAAGGAGGTTCTGATCCATATAAAGGCGGTGGGTATCTGCGGTTCTGATCTTCATCCATATATGGGTGACGGGATAGACAGGAGACAGCCAGGTATCATCATGGGGCATGAAGCAGCCGGAGATGTGGAGGCTGTAGGAGAAGGCGTGACCAGATGGGAACCGGGAGATCGTGTGGCGATCAATCCTCAGATTAATGATGAAACCTGTCCCATGTGCAGAAGAGGACTGGCACATCTCTGCGATCATTCTCTGTTGATAGGCTCTTCTATGCGAGGATTTCTGGATGGAGCAATGTGCGAATATCTGGTAATGAATGAAAAGCAGCTTTTTCATCTGCCGGATGAGGTAAGTTATGACGAGGGTACCTTCTTAGATCCTCTCGGCAATGCGATACATCTAGTAAACCGCGGCGGCGTGAAGCTGGGAGACAGGGTAGTGGTGATCGGCGCGGGAACCATAGGGCTTCTGACAGTGCAGACGGCAAGGCTTGCAGGAGCGATTCAGGTGATCGCAGTGGATCTGTCAGATTATAAGCTTGGAATAGCAAAGGAAATGGGAGCTGATCTTTGTCTGAAATCCAACGATCCTGATTTTCTGGAAAAGATAAAAAAGGAGACAGGAGGAATAGGGCCGGATGTTGTGATAGAGGCGGTAGGGATCGGCGCAACCTATAATCTGGCGCTTCAGATGTGCAGAAAGAGAGGGACAGTCGTTGCCCTGGGATTTACAAAACCGGAACTTAATCTGGCAATCCAGCAGGTAATCTATAAAGAACTTACAGTAGTGGGAAGCACAGGTTACGCGGATGAATGTGAGACAACCCTGGAATATATGAGAAAGAAAATGGTAAATCTGGACAAAGTTATTACACACAGGCTGCCTTTAAAAGATGTAAAAGAAGGGTTTGATCTTCTGTGCGATAAAAACAGCGGAGCGATCAAGGTAATCTTACACCCGTAGAAAAGGAGGACAATATGAAGAAAAGAATAATCAGCGGCATACTCTGCGCAATGATGGGAATCACAGCATTTGCCGGTTTCGGCGCTGCGGAAGTAAAAGCGGACGACAAAGAAAAAATTGTAGTCTGGATGAAAAAAGACCTGACAGACGTGGCAAACAATATGTTTAAAGAGCGCTGCGAACAGTTTGCAGAAGAAAATGATGTGGAAGTAGACGTGGAGGTTATCGCCTATGAAGATTTTTATACAAAATGGGCGGCCGCAATCGAATCGGGAAATCTTCCGGATCTCAGCTATTTTGGATATCAGGAAATGGGACAGTACTATAATCAGGGCATATTGGAAGATCTGACAGACGTCTATAATGAAATTAATGAAGCGACGCCTTTTGAGGAATCTCTGAAAACGGCGGTAACATCAGAAGACGGCGTGGTATATGGTATTCCCGGATGGGCTTCCGTACAGGTGTTATATTATCGTACCGATATGTTTGAAGAGGCCGGTCTGGACGCTCCGGAAACCTGGGATGATTTCCGCGAGGCGGCCATTGCGCTTACCGATGAAAAAAATGGAATCTACGGCGCGGGAATCGGATATGGCGCAAGTAATTCGGACGCGGAATGGCTGACAAGAGCGATGCTCTGGTCAAATGGAAGCGTAGATGTGGATGATCAGGGTAAGGTTGCTATTGACAGTGAGGAGACGATCAACACGGCGCAGTATATCCAGGATCTGTTTCTGAAGGATAAGGTTACGCCTCCTACGGCAGTCAACTGGGACGATTCGGGAAATAATAAAGCTTATCTGAGCGGACAGTGCGCGATGATCTTTAATGTGGGAAGTCTTTTAAACACGATTAAAACGGATGATCCGGAGTTGTATGAAAATACAGGAATCGCTATGATGCCGGCTGGAAGCAACGGCTCCAAGGTACCTGGTATACTTGACGGCTATGGAATATTTACGGAAGCCAACAATAAGGAAGGGGCAAAAGAACTGATTAAATACCTGCTGGAAAAAGATTGGTACACAGAGTGGGTAAACGAGACTGCTCCGTTTAAGATTCCCGTGCTGCAGGGAATGAAAGAGGATGAAGTTTGGCAGGATGAACGCAATAAACCTTTTATTGATTCTGTAGAAAACTTCACATTCCTGGGATATCCGAATACATATACGCCTGCTGCCAGCGAAGTATTTAATTCCCGGCTTCTGAGCAACTGCTTTACGAATATTGTAAGTGGAAGCGATCCTGCGGAAGAAATTGCCGCCCTGCAGACACAGATGCAGGAAGTGTATGACAAAGAGTAATAAAAAAGATTATTCAGAGGCGGAAATCTTTTCAGGGGATTTCCGCCCTGCAAAAGGAGGTGCCGCATGAAGCTTGGAAATACATCACTTGCAAAGCATAATACAAAAGGAATAAGGCAAAAAGAAAAGCGCTTGGCGTTTATTTTGATCGCTCCGGCTGTGCTTTATCTGATTCTTGTCATGGGCCTTCCGCTGCTGTGGGCGGTTTATACCAGCCTGACAGATAAAGTGATCGGCGCTTCAGAAGTGAATTTTATAGGACTTGCAAATTATATTGATATTATTCAAGATCCTGTCTTTCAGAAGGCTTTGCTGAATACCTTTATCTTTGCGTTTTTCGCAGTACTTGGAAAAGTGGTTTTCGGAGTGATCATGTCTCTGACTATGAACCAGCCGCTGAGAGGAAGAGGGGGAATACGGGTAGCGATGATTCTCCCATGGACAATTCCGACCATTGTTTCTGTTTTTGCGTGGCAGTGGATCTATTCAGACGTAGGAGGCGCGCTTAACCGGATTCTTATGGTCCTTCATATAACAGATCATCAGATCGGGTGGCTGTCCACCACAAATATGGCAATGTTTTCGGTGATTCTGGTAAATATATGGAGAGGGACGCCGTTTATTGCAATCTCCGTCCTTGCAGGACTTCAGAATATATCTCCGGATCTTTATGAGGCTGCTTCTCTGGATGGAGCAAATGTGATTCAGAGATTTCTGTATGTCACTCTTCCGTCCGTGAAAAATGTAATCATATTAGCGGCGTTTGTAACAACAATATGGACATTGAATGATTTTGAAATTGTGTGGCTGATGACCAGAGGCGGTCCGTCTCATGCAACAGAGCTGGTTTCTACCTACAGTTATATCCAGGGATTTATGAACAGTGATATTGCCAGATCTATTGCGGCATCTCTGATTCTTGTTCCGATTCTGGTAATCCTGGTTCATTATGTTACAAAATCATCTTTGGCAGAGGAAGAATAGGGGGAAGGGAGAATGAGAGCAAGCATAAAAAGTAAAATTGTTGCGTATGTTGTTGCGGCTGTGCTGATCGTATTCTGTCTCTTTCCGATTTACTGGATGCTGATCACATCGCTGAAAACAAGTACGGAAATCTACAAGATCGTGCCTACGTTTTGGCCGAAGCAGTTGACGTTTGAAGGCTATTATGAGCTTTTTGCGGAAAAGGGTTTTCTCCGTAATGTAATGAACAGTCTGTTTGTATCGCTGATTGTTTCTTTTGGTTCCATTGCGATCAGTATGCCTGCGGCTTATGCAATTGCCAGAATTAAGTTCAGCGGAAGAAAGAAGATTTCAAAAGGAATACTGATTTCCTATTTAATGCCAAGAACAGTTCTGTTTATCCCGCTGTACCTTCTGGTAACAAAAATCGGACTGAGCAACAGTCTGTGGGGACTGGTTCTGGTTTATCCGACCATTACGATTCCCTATGCTACATGGATGATGATCTCTTATTTTCAGAGTATCCCTTATGATATAGAAGAGGCGGCGATCATTGACGGCTGCAGCCGGGTGCAGGCTATGTGGAAAGTATGCTTTCCGCTGGCAAAACCGGGAATCGTATCAACGTTAATCTTTTCCTATACTCTTTGCTGGAGTGAATATCTCTATGCTCTGGTTATTATTAATGATTCTGATTATAAAACAATTCCCCTTGCCTTGGCGGATATGGTAGTAGGAGATGTATACGCGTGGGGACCGCTTATGGGAGGTTCTCTGATCGCATCAATACCCGTAGTCATTATCTACCTGATCAGTAACAGGAACCTGGTAGGAGGACTGACTGCAGGCGGGGTGAAAGGATAGGTAAAATTATGGACAAAAAATTTAGGGACGGTGTATGGCCGGTAATGCTGACACCTTTTACGGAAGATAATAAAGTGGACTATCATTCACTGGAAAAACTGACAGACTGGTATATTGAAGGAGGCGTTGCCGGACTGTTTGCCGACTGTCAATCCAGCGAGATGTTTTTTCTTTCTCTTGAAGAACGGATAGAACTTGCGCGTTTTATAAAAGAAAAAGCAGATGGAAGAGTTCCGGTAATCGCTTCCGGACATATTTCAGAATCTATTGAAGAGCAGGCGGAAGAATTAAACGCGATTGCCGACACGGGAGTAGATGCTGTGATACTTTTATCGAACCGTCTTGCAAAGGAAACAGAGAGTGATGAAGTATGGCTGGAGAATCTGAAAAAGCTGCTTGACATGCTTCCGTCTGATCTTGCGCTTGGTTTTTATGAATGCCCTTATCCTTATAAGCGGGTGATTTCTCCGGAACTTTTGAAATGGTGCGCGGATACAGGAAGATTTTATTTTATTAAGGATACAAGCTGTGATCTTAACAATATGAAAGCAAAGCTGGAAAAAATAAAGGATTCTCAGTTAAAGCTTTTTAACGCGAATTCTTCTACACTTCTTGAAACGTTAAATATTGGGGGGAATGGTTTCAGTGGAGTGATGGCTAATTTTCATGTAGACCTATATGTGTGGCTGTGTGAAAATTACCGGAAATACCCGGAGAAAGCAAGAATTCTGGCAGACTTCCTGACAACGGCTTCTATGATAGAGCGTCAGGTATATCCGGTAAATGCCAAATATTATCAGAAAAGTGTCGGGAACTTTCAGTCTCTATATACCAGGACGAAAGATGCTTCCCTGCTGAATGAAACAGCGCGTCTTGAAGTAGATCAGATGGTACGTCTGACAGATTTTATAAGAATGGAATTAGGACTGTAAAGCGGGCATATTTTCAACAGATATATTTGCTGCGGCAAATATAACTGCAGGATGCCTGAAAAATACCCGGATGATCCCGGGAGAAGGGAGAAAATCTGATTATTTTGAAAAAAGATAATTGGATCATACAGCCATCATGAAGATACTTGTAACAGCTACCAACTATTCAAAATATTGTCAGGCCGGAAAGAAAATTCTGGAAGATGCCGGATGCGAGATTGTGGAAAATCCCCATGGACGGCCGTATACTTTTGAGGAACTGAAAGAAGTAGTGGGCGATATTGACGGCGTAGTTGCGGGGGTGGATACCTGGAATGAAGAGGTATTCAGAATAGCGCCCAGTCTGAAGGCTATAGCCAGATTCGGAGTCGGCGTCGATAATATTGATCTTGAAGCTGCGAAGACAAGGGGAATCGTCGTCTGCAACAGTCCAGGAATCAATTCTTCGGCTGTTGCGGAACAGGCGGCGGCACTTATTCTCTGCGCTGTCAGGAGAATTCCGGAGATGAACGGGGCCGTCCGTAACGGAGAGTGGCCGAGACCAATGTTCCACGAGCTGAAAAGCAGGACGATAGGGCTTCTTGGATTCGGAGCGATTGCAAGAAAACTGGCGCAATATCTGTCAGGCTTTCAGCCGGAGATCATTGCGTATGATAAATTTCCTGACGAGAAGACTGCGGACCGTCTTGGAGCGAAAATGGTATCTCAGGAAGAGGTGCTTTCCAGGTCGGATATTATATCCATCCATCTTCCGGCTACTCCGGAAACACGTCACCTGATCTGCCGGAAAACAATCGAACAGATGAAGAAAGGCGTATATCTGATCAATACAGCCCGGGGAAGTATTGTCAAAGAAGCGGATGTTGCAGAAGCGCTTTCTTCCGGGCGGCTGGCCGGATTTGCCACAGATGTGTTTGAAACAGAGCCTGTAGACCGTTCAGGACCGCTGTTCAGATTTTCTTCGTATATTGCCACACCGCATGTATCGGCAGAGACATATGAAAACTGCGAGCAGACGTCTGTGGTAACGGCAGAAGCGCTGCTTGATGTATTTAAGGGAAAGGAACCGGCCAACAGACTGGTATAAAGGGAAAAGCTTCCATACAGTTCCGTACAATTTTTGGAATCATTATTGAATAAGAAAACTATCAATGATATACTGATTTCACATATATTTTACATCTGAGGTGCGGCTGAATAAAGTAGAAAGCAGGAAGATTACAGGAGGAAAAAATGACGAACAATAACGAGATCAAGGTGAAAAGCCTTCAGAAAGCCCTGGAAATCCTGAATCTTTTTACAGATAAACCCGTGCTGGGAGTAACGGAAATCAGTGAACATTTTGGTCTGTATAAAAGTACTGTACATAATATCCTGTCAACTCTGAAAGCAATGGAATATCTGGAACAAGATGAAGACACGGGGAAGTATCGCCTGGGAATTCAGATTTTTAATCTGAGCAAGGCGCTGGCAGATACATATTCCATTACGAAAATTGCAATGCCATATATGCAGGAGCTTTCAAATCAGACAGGACAGAGATGTTACCTGGCGGTACCGTACCGATGGGAGGTGCTGTATCTTGAAGCAATGTATCCGGCAGAGTCGGTAGAACTGATGCGTTCCATCCTGGGCGAGCGTGCGCAAATGTACTGTACCGGACTGGGGAAGGCCATGCTGGCTTACATGAGCGAAAGGGAAATACGGGAATATCTTTCAGGAACAGAACTGAAAGCATTTACAGAGAACAGCATCACAGATAAGGAGGTGCTGAAGGAAGATCTGGTCCGCACCAGACAAAGGGGATATGCCATTGACGATATGGAGCATGAATTCGGGATAAAATGTATGGCGATGCCCATTTTTGACAGAAGCAAAAGAGTCTATGCGGCGATCAGTATCAGCGGTCTTGCTCCTCATTTTACAGACGGGCAGATGGCCCAGTGGGCGATTTTGCTGAAAAAGTACGTGAATAAAATTGAGAGCCGTTTATAATCAGGCAGAAAAAAAGACAGTCATCGAGGGTTTATGACTGTCTTTTTAATTATAAGCTTATAATTAAAAATGTTCTCTATCAGCCGATGCTGTTTACGGCTTTTGTTAAGCGGGAAACTTTTCTTGCACAGTTGTTCTTGTGATAAACACCTTTGGATGTAGCTTTACTGATGGTTGCGATTGCATCAGTAAGAGCAGCCTGCGCAGCGGCTTTATCATTCTTCTGAACTGCAGCTTCTACCTTTTTGATGGAAGTTTTCACAGCAGAACGGATGGATTTGTTTCTCGCAGCTTTGGTTCTGTTTACTAAAATTCTTTTCTTAGCAGATTTGATGTTAGCCAATGTAGCACACCTCCATTCACGAATATTTATTGGTACGTCACAGAAACAGACACGGGCGCTCCTGTGAACATGCTTATATATTCTAGTATACATATCTGCGAATGTCAATACATAATTCCCACAAAAAATACAAAAAATACAGTCAAAAGGAAAACCGGAGGGTAAAATCATGTTGGGAAACGGCAGAATCAGGACGGATCTCGCTCTGGAAACAACGGAACGTTTTTCGGAGGAAAATGTGGAAATCAGGGGAGTGGAGATCCGGGAGAACTATAACGAAGAAAAGGATATCCGTACTACTGTGGTAAAGATCACGACAGAGAACGGAGCAAAAGCCATGGGGCGGCCCCAGGGAAACTATATTACCATAGAAGCTCCCAACCTTTCAGCGGCGGACGAGGATTACCACCGTGAGATATCAGAAGAGATTGCCAGGCATCTGAGAAGCCTGATCGATCTGGAACATGAAAAATCAATTCTGGTGGTAGGACTGGGAAATCAGGCTGTCACCGCCGACTCTCTCGGCCCCCACGTAGTGGAAAATCTTCATATGACACGACACATCATCCGTGAATACGGGCGAAAAAGTCTTGGACAGGAAACTCTGCACCGTACCAGCGGGATCATTCCGGGAGTAATGGCGCAGACGGGAATGGAGACGTCGGAAATCGTTCAGGGGATTGTGGATGAGACGAAGCCGGACGTTGTGATCGCAGTAGACGCGCTGGCGGCGCGTAGCGTCAGAAGACTGAACAGGACGGTACAGATTACGGATACCGGGATCCATCCGGGTTCCGGTGTGGGAAACCACCGGATCGGCCTTACAGAAGAGAATCTTCAGGTAAAAGTAATAGGAATCGGAGTTCCCACGGTGGTAGACGCGGCTACGATCGTCCACGACTCCATGGCTCACCTCCTGGACGCTCTGGAGGAGCAGGAGCAGAAAGAATTTCTGGAAGAAATGATCTCTCCGAATCTTTACAGCATGTTTGTAACGCCGAAGGATGTGGATGAGACGGTAAAATATCTGAGTTTTACCATATCGGAGGGTCTGAACCTGGCTTTCGGAGAAGTATAATCAGAGAAATTCTGTCATAGGATACTTTGAAAGAGGTGATCCTGTGACAAGATTCCAGAAAGTGTTCTGCGTGATTTTAAGTCTGTGTTTCTTTGCGGTTCTGGCAATGGCGCCGGAATGGCTTTTTCTTGGCGGGAATATATACAGACAGCTTCCGCTGTACCGCTTTCTGGAAGAAAAAGCCAGAAGTATGTCCCAGAGGGATGATCCGGAGACTTATGAGCTTCTGGTGGAAAACAATATCCGGTATCTGGAGAGGCAGATTGAGGAGGAAAACCGTATTTCCGGTCAGGAGTATCCGGAAGAAAACGCGGAGACAGCGGACAGGCATACCCAGGAGGCCGGGGAAGTAAGAAGTGAGGAAAGCCAGAACACGTTAGAAAAAACCAAGGAGAAAAAAGGCACGGAGCAGGAAGAAAAGAAAGAGAAGGAGCAGGGAGAGTTCCAGCCGACAGAAAGTCCGGAGAAAGCGGAAACCAACAATGAGGCAGGACAGGACGCATCGCGGAACACACCGGAAAACAGGCAGGAAGAGAACGGCGCGGAGCAGGAAGAAAAGAAAGAGAAGGAGCAGAGAGAGCCCCGGCCGACGGAGAGTCCGGAGAAAGCAGAGGAAGAAGGGGAGGAAAGCCAGAACACAACGCAGAATACGTCAGGAAATACCCAGGAAGAGAACGGCATGGAACAGGGAAAAAGTAAAGAACAGGCACAAAGCACGTCCTTGCCGACAGAAAGTCCGGAGAAAGCGGAAACTAATAATAAGGCAAGACAGTCCGGGACAGAAGGGCAGAAACCAGTGGAAACAGAGGATACGTCGGCGGCTCAGACCGCCGCCTCGGCGCTGCCCCATCCGGAGATCGACCTGGCTCCGGAGACTCTGGCGGATTATGATTATCTCCTGAATAATTTTTTTATTGTAGACCCAAAGACTTCTACCAGCGCGCAGCAGCTAAACGCCGCCGCTTTTCTGGCTGAGGATCTATCCCTGGAGAAAACGCCGGACGCCCCTCAGATCCTGATCTACCACAGCCACTCGCAGGAGACTTTTGCGGATTCCCGGGAAGGCCGGGTGGAGGATACCATCGTAGGCGTGGGCGACTATCTGACGCAGCTTCTGACGGAAAAATACGGATATCAGGTGATCCACATAGCAGAAACCTTTGATCTGATAGACGGGGAGCTGGACAGGAGCGCCGCCTATGATTATGCAAGGCCGTATATCGAACAGGTGCTGGCGGAAAATCCTACGGTAGAAGTGGTGATAGACCTGCACCGGGACGGAGTGCCGGAGGACCGGCGTCTTGTTACAGAGATCAATGGAAAACCCACGGCTCAGATCATGTTTTACAATGGGTTGAGCTACACAGCCGGCGAAGGACAGGTAAGCTACCTTCCTAATCCTTACATACAGGATAATCTGGCCTTTTCCTTTCAGCTCGAATACCAGGCTGCCCAGTACTATCCGAAGCTTTACAGAGGGATTTATCTGGCGGCGTTAAGGTATAATCTGCATCTGAAGCCGAGGGCCCTTCTTCTGGAAGCAGGAGCTCAGACGAATACGGTGCAGGAGGTCAAAAACGCCATGGAACCTTTTGCGGATATCCTGAACAGAGTGCTGGCGGGAGATTGAACATGAGTTTTCGTAAACGAAAAAACACTTGTAAATCTGAACGTACGTTTGTATAATGAAAACATCAATGCGACGAGTGCGCATGTGTGCGGCGGTTAGATGCGGACTGTAATCATCAGGAGCAGGCATCGCCCAAAAACGCCTGCGATATCTGGACTTGCCGCCGCCAGGTGTGCTATAATGGGGCACGAATATGACAGGAACTTTTACATGACGGCGCCGGGGGCGGACAGATATATATATATTTTCTATAAACAGATCCGCAGCGTCATGAAACGGGATTTTAATCTGCCCCGGCATTGTCGTCATATGGAGATAAAGAGGAGGAAAAACGCAGAGTGACAGATCAGAGTAAAATTCGTAATTTCTGTATTATCGCACATATCGATCATGGGAAGTCTACTTTGGCAGACCGGATTATAGAAAAGACAGGACTTCTGACAGAGAGAGAAATGCAGTCTCAGGTACTTGACAATATGGATCTGGAGAGGGAGAGAGGGATCACTATCAAATCCCAGGCAGTGCGTATTGTATATAAGGCCAACGACGGCGAAGAATATATTTTCAATCTGATAGATACGCCGGGGCATGTGGACTTTAACTATGAAGTGTCCAGAAGCCTGGCTGCCTGCGACGGCGCGATACTTGTAGTGGACGCGGCCCAGGGGATTGAGGCGCAGACGCTTGCCAACGTATATCTGGCCCTTGATCATGACCTGGACGTGCTTCCGGTGATCAATAAGATCGACCTGCCAAGCGCGGACCCCCAGAGGGTTATCAACGAGATTGAGGACGTGATCGGACTGGAGGCTCAGGACGCCCCGCAGATTTCCGCCAAAACAGGTCAGAATATAGAGGAAGTGCTGGAACAGATCGTGAAAAAGATCCCTGCGCCCAAAGGAGACGCGGAAGCTCCTTTGAAGGCTCTGATCTTTGATTCTGTTTACGACTCCTATAAAGGCGTTATCGTGTTCTGCCGTCTGATGGACGGACGGATAAAAAAGGGCACAAAAGTCAGGATGATGGCTACCGGATTTACCGCAGAGGTGGTAGAAGCAGGATATTTCGGCGCAGGACGTTTTATCCCATGCGAGGAACTGACTGCGGGAATGGTGGGATATTTTACCGCCAGCATTAAAAATGTAAGGGATACCCGTGTGGGCGATACGGTGACAGAGGACGGAAGACCCTGCTCCGAGGCGCTTCCTGGATACAAAAAGGTTCAGCCCATGGTTTACTGCGGGCTGTACCCCGCGGACGGCGCGAAATACGGAGACTTAAGAGACGCCCTTGAGAAACTTCAGCTCAACGACGCTTCCTTATTCTATGAGCCGGAGACTTCCGTAGCCCTTGGCTTCGGATTCCGCTGCGGATTCCTGGGACTGCTCCATCTGGAGATCATCCAGGAGCGCCTGGAAAGAGAATATAATCTGGATCTGGTGACAACCGCCCCCAGCGTTATCTATAAAGTATATAAGACCAATGGAGAAGTTATCGACCTTACCAATCCTACGAACCTTCCCGATCCGTCAGAAATCGACTACATGGAAGAACCTATGGTCAATGCGGAGATTATGGTAACTACCGAATATATAGGCGCGATCATGGAGCTTTGCCAGGAGCGCCGGGGACAGTACATCGGCATGGATTATATGGAAGAAACAAGAGCGCTTCTTAAATATAAGCTGCCGCTGAACGAGATCATTTATGATTTCTTTGACGCGCTGAAATCAAGATCCAGAGGATACGCCTCTCTTGACTATGAACTCTGCGGATATGAGCGCAGCGAGCTGGTGAAGCTGGATATTCTGGTGAACAGAGAAGAAGTGGACGCTCTTTCCTTTATCGTCCACGCCGACACTGCTTATGAGAGAGGACGTAAGATGTGCGAGAAGCTGAAAGAGGAGATTCCGAGGCAGCTTTTTGAGATTCCTATCCAGGCGGCCATCGGCAGCAAGATCATAGCCAGAGAGACAGTAAAAGCGATGAGAAAAGACGTTCTCGCCAAGTGCTACGGCGGCGATATTACCCGTAAGAAGAAACTTCTGGAAAAACAGAAGGAAGGAAAGAAGCGTATGCGCCAGATCGGAAACGTAGAAATTCCGCAGAAGGCGTTTATGAGCGTTTTGAAGCTGGACGATAAATGATGGTGGAAATGATGAGGAATATAAAAAAATTATCAGCAGTAACTCTGGCGGTTCTGCTCTGCACAGCGCTGGCAGGCTGCGGCTGCGGGAAGAAAAAAACAGATCCCGCCTCAGAGCAGGTGCTGAAGATCAGCATCACTCCGGAGCCTTCTCCTACGCCCGCCCCGGAAGAAATAAATCCGGAGGCAGTTGTTACAAATGGGGATCTTACCATGGTGAACGGTTATCTCGCCGATGGCGCGGCTTCCGGGGATTCCGGACAGGCATCCTCCGCGGAACAGACAAATGAAAATGACGGCGGCGAAACCACAGAGACAGATTCACAGGAGAATGCCGTTGAAGAACAATAAAAAAATTCCCATGGAACTGTATATCCACATCCCCTTTTGTGTGAAAAAATGCGACTACTGCGATTTCCTTTCCGGTCCGGCGGACGGGGAAAGGAAAAAGGCTTATACAGAGGCGCTGCTGGCCGAGATCAGGGGCATCCCTCTTTCAGAGAGGGCGAACAGGGAAATAATTTCCGTATTTATCGGCGGGGGGACTCCTTCGCTTATAGAAGCCGCAGATGTGGAGAGGATTCTGGAAACCCTCCGGAAGTATTTTTCTTTTTCCCCTGACGCGGAAATCACAATAGAGGCAAATCCCGGTACGCTTACCGGGGAAAAGCTTGAAATATACCGGAAAGCCGGGATAGGAAGGCTCAGTCTCGGCCTTCAGTCCACAGAGGACAGGGTGCTCCGGACGCTTGGGCGGATACATACCTGGCAGGATTTTCTGGAAAGCTACCGGAAGGCGCGGCAGGCAGGGTTTGAAAATATCAACGTGGATCTCATGTGCGCTGTTCCCGGCCAGGCTTATAAGGACTGGATCCGCAGCCTGCGGACAGTGGCTGAGCTGGGACCGGAGCACATTTCCGCCTACAGTCTGATTATTGAGCCGGGAACGCCCTTTGCGGAGAGAGAGCTGGACCTTCCGGATGAGGATACAGAATACCGGATGTATGAGGACACGGCGGCTGTGCTGGGAGAATACGGGTACGAACAGTATGAGATTTCCAATTATGCCCTGAAGGGATATGCCTGCCGCCATAATATCGGTTACTGGAGGAGAACGGATTATCTTGGCATCGGTCTTGGCGCGGCTTCGCTTTTGGCGGGGAAGCGCTTTCATAATACAGACAGGATGGAGCAGTATCTGAAAGACAGCTCCGTTCCTGCAAAAATCCGCAGAGATACCGCCCTGCTTACGAAAACAGAGCAGGAAGAGGAGTTTATGTTTCTGGGCCTGAGAATGACGGAAGGAGTTTCTGAAGAAGAATTTCAGCTCCAGTTTGGAGTTCCGATGGAACAGATTTACGGCGAAGTGCTGGAAAAATATGAAAATATGGGCTTTTTGGAGAAAAAAGGAGAGTTCTGGCGGCTTACACGGAAAGGAATCCATGTGAGCAACCATATACTGGCAGATTTTCTCCAGGACTGAGAAAAGATATTTTCCTGATGAAAGAAGATATTTTCCGGAGGGAAGAAAAAATACAGATAAACGGCGGCATGGCCGTTTCAGTGTGATATAGAAAGAAAAAGCAGGAGGAAAAAATGACGGAACATACATCGAACAGGAAGTTTATTAAAATACGCGGCGCAAATGTAAATAACCTGAAAAATCTCAGTGTGGATATACCAAGAGATCAGTTTGTCGTGCTGACGGGAGTCAGCGGCTCCGGAAAATCCTCCCTGGCTTTCGATACGATCTACGCGGAGGGACAGAGAAGATATATGGAATCCCTGTCCTCTTACGCAAGACAGTTCCTGGGGCAGATGGAAAAGCCGGATGTGGAGATGATCGAGGGACTTCCCCCGGCGATCTCCATTGACCAGAAATCAACGAACCGGAACCCGAGATCCACAGTGGGAACGGTAACGGAGATCTATGATTATCTTCGTCTTCTTTATGCGAGAGTCGGGATCCCTCATTGTCCCAAATGCGGCAAGGAGATTAAAAAGCAGACGGTAGACCAGATGGTGGACCATATTATGGAGCTTCCGGAACGCACAAGGATACAGCTTCTGGCTCCTGTGGTCCGGGGTCGGAAGGGCACACATGCAAAACTTCTCGATCAGGCAAAGAGAAGCGGCTACGTCCGCGTACAGATCGACGGAAGTCTCTATGAGCTGTCCGAGGAGATCAAACTGGATAAAAACATCAAACATAATATTGAAATTATCGTAGACCGACTTGTTGTGAAGCCGGGTATTGAAAAGAGACTGTCTGATTCCATAGAAACAGTGCTGGAGCTGTCAGACGGTCTTTTGATGGTAGATACCATGGACGGAAATATCATGACTTTCAGCCAGAGCTTTTCCTGTCCGGACTGCCAGATCAGCATTGACGAGATAGAACCCAGGAGTTTTTCCTTTAATAATCCTTTCGGAGCCTGCCCGGACTGTTTCGGCCTGGGATACAAAATGGAGTTTGACGAGGATCTGATGATCCCGGATAAGTCCCTGAGCATTCTTCAGGGCGCCATCACCGTTATGGGATGGCAGTCCTGCACAGATAAGGGCAGCTTTACCCGGGCGATCCTGGACGCTCTGGCGAAGGAGTATCATTTCAGCCTGGACACACCCTTTCAGGATTATCCCCAGGAGATCAAAGATATCCTGATCCATGGAACAAACGGCCGCTCTGTGAAGGTTTACTATAAAGGACAGAGGGGCGAGGGCGTTTATGACGTGGCCTTTCCGGGACTGATAAAAAATGTGGAGCAGAGATACAGAGAAACAGGTTCCGACGCCATGAAGCAGGAATATGAGACGTTTATGCGGATCACGCCCTGTAAGACATGTAAAGGGCAACGATTAAAAAAGGAATCTCTGGCAGTTACCGTAGGCGGAAAAAATATTTATGAACTGACGGCTCTTTCTATTGAAAAACTGAAAATCTTTATGGATGAGCTGAAACTGACAGAACAGCAGGAGCTGATAGGAAAGCAGATTTTGAAGGAAATCCGGGCGAGAGTAGGGTTTCTGGCGGAAGTGGGACTGGATTATCTGTCCCTGGGACGGGCTACTTCTACGCTTTCCGGAGGCGAGGCGCAGAGGATCCGTCTGGCTACCCAGATCGGATCCGGCCTTGTGGGTGTGGCTTATATTCTGGACGAACCAAGTATCGGTCTGCATCAGAGAGATAACGACAAGCTTCTGAGAGCTCTGATGCGTCTCAGGGATCTGGGGAACAGCCTTATTGTGGTGGAGCATGACGAGGATACCATGCGGGCTGCGGACTGCGTAGTGGATATCGGACCCGGAGCAGGAGAACACGGCGGAGAACTGGTCGCCATCGGAACGGCGGAGGATCTGATGAAAAATGACAGGTCCGTTACAGGAGCCTATCTGAGCGGAAAACTGAAAATTCCGGTTCCGGAAACGCGGAAAGAGCCCACGGGATGGATCCATATCAAAGGAGCTGCGGAAAACAATCTGAAACAGGTGAACGTGGATATCCCTCTGGGAGTGATGACCTGCGTTACAGGAGTCAGCGGCTCCGGAAAAAGTTCCCTGATCAACGAAGTCCTTTACAAGACTCTTGCCAGAGATCTGAACAGAGCAAGGACAATCCCGGGAAAACATAAGGAAATCCTTGGAACGGAGCAGTTGGACAAGGTGATCAGTATTGACCAGTCGCCTATCGGAAGAACGCCCCGGTCAAATCCTGCCACCTATACAGGCGTATTTGACCAGATACGGGAACTGTTCGCGTCTACAGCAGACGCAAAAGCAAGGGGCTACAAAAAGGGACGTTTTAGCTTTAATGTAAAGGGAGGCCGGTGCGAAGCCTGCAGCGGAGACGGAATTATCAAGATTGAGATGCATTTTCTTTCCGATGTATATGTGCCTTGCGAGGTCTGCAAGGGAAAGCGCTACAACCGGGAAACCCTGGAGGTAAAATATAAGGACAAAAATATTTATGATGTCCTGAACATGACGGTGGAAGAAGCGATGGGATTTTTTGAAAATATCCCGTCTATCCGCAAAAAGATCGAAACTTTGTATGACGTGGGGCTTTCCTATATCCGTCTGGGCCAGCCCTCCACAGAACTTTCCGGCGGCGAAGCCCAGAGGATCAAGCTTGCCACTGAGCTGAGCCGTAGGAGCACCGGAAAAACCATCTATATCCTGGACGAGCCTACAACGGGCCTTCATTTTGCGGATGTCCATAAGCTGGTAGATATTCTCCGGAGGCTTACGGACGGCGGAAATACAGTGGTGGTCATCGAACATAATCTTGATGTGATCAAAACTGCGGACTATATTATCGACATGGGTCCGGAAGGCGGCGACCGCGGAGGAACAGTGATCGCCGCAGGAACGCCGGAACAGATCGCCCGCGTTCCGGAATCTTATACTGGACAATACGTTGCGAAATATTTAAGATAAAAGAAAAACAGTGGAAAGGAGCCTTATATGCCGGCAAGTGATATCGGAATCGATCTTGGTACCAAAAACAGTCTGGTCTATTCTACGGGGAAAGGTCTTGTGCTTAAGGAACCGTCTGTTGTGGTTTATGATAAAGATACAGAAAAAATAAAGGCAATCGGAGAAGAAGCCCGTCAGATGGCCGGCCATATCACTTCTAATATGGAAATGATCCGGCCGATCCGCCAGGGAGCCATTGCGGATTTTATTGTCATGGAAAAAATGCTGAAATATTTTATTTCCAAAGCCATGGGCAGGAGAGCGTTCCGGAAACCGCGGATCAGTATCTGCGTGCCAAGCGGAAGTACGGAGATCGAACGTCGGGCAGTGGAAGAGGCCACCTATCAGGCTGGCGCAAGGGAGGTTTTTCTGGTGGAGGAACCGATTGCCGCCGCTATTGGCTCCGGTGTGGATATCACGAAGCCTTTTGGCAATCTGATCGTGGACATCGGCGGAGGAACAACGGATACGGCCGTACTTTCTCTGGGAGGAGTTGTTGTTTCTTCCTCGATCAAGGTGGCAGGAGACACTTTCGATCACGCGATCATGAACTATGTAAGAAGAAACCACAGTCTTTTCATAGGTGAGGATGCTGCGGAAAATATCAAGATCCGGATCGGGACCGCGGTGGAGGAATCCACTCCTCAGGTGATGGAAGTGAAAGGAAGAAATGTGATTACAGGACTTCCCAAGAAGGTAAAGCTTACGTCAGAGGAAATCAGGGTGGCTTTAAAGGACGCTACGGGGCAGATTGTGGACGCTGTTCACGGAGTTCTGGAAAAGACGCCGCCGGAACTTGCGGCGGATATTGTGGACAGGGGGATTGTTCTGGCCGGAGGAGGCGCTCTACTTCGGGGAATGGATACGCTGATCGAACAGAAAACAGGCGTCAGTACGCTGACAGTTCAGAATGCAATGAGCGTGGTGGCGGTAGGAACAGGAAAATATGCAGAGGTCATGGCCAAGATGGAAGAATAGGCAGTGAAGTACGGGAAGAGGCAGCGTATAAATGGCAGATGTATGGGAAAAGGTGAACAGGGCGCCGGCCAGACAGGAGGAAGTTATGAGTGAATGTGTGAGCGGGTACATCGACCATATTATTTTCAGAAATGAGGAAAACGGCTATACTGTCCTTTCTTTAAAGGGAGTAAAGGATGAAGAGGAGCTTACCTGCGTGGGAACCTTTCCTGTCATCACACAGGGAGCGTCCATAGAAGCTCAGGGAAACTACACCCGCCATCCGGTATACGGAAAACAGTTCCAGATCACTGAATTTGCCGAGAAGATGCCGGAGGATGCTCTGGCGATGGAAAGGTATCTTGGCTCCGGCGCCATAAAAGGGATCGGAGCGGCTCTTGCGGGACGCATTGTGCGGCGGTTCGGAGCGGATACGCTGAGGATCGTGGAAGAAGAGCCGGAACGGCTGGCAGAGATCAAGGGGATCAGTGAGAAAAAAGCAAGAGAGATCGCAGCGCAGATAGAGGAAAAGGCCGATATGAGAAAGGCCATGATGTTTCTCCAGAAATACGGGATTTCGCTGAATCTGGGAGCTAAAATATATCAGAAGTACGGCGATTCTGTATATGGAGTGCTTCAGGAAAATCCCTACCGTCTGGCGGACGATATCAGCGGCGTGGGATTCCGGATCGCCGACGAGATCGCCGGCAGGATCGGGATACATATGGATTCAGATTACAGAATCCGCAGCGGAATGATGTATACTTTACAGCAGGCAGCGGGAGAGGGACATGTTTATCTTCCGAAAGAGGAGCTTTTTCACCGGGCTTCAGAGCTTTTGGGCGTAGATGAATCCTATATGGAAAAACATCTTATGGATCTTTCCGTGGACAGGAAAGTAGTCCAGAAGGAAGAAAACGGGAGCGTCCTGGTATATCCCAGCCGCTATTATTATCTGGAACTGAATACCGCCCGTATGTTGAGGGAACTGAACGTACTTTGCCCGGAAGACGAAAAGATGGTCCAGAGAAGGATTGCGCAGATAGAGAAAGAAACAGGGACTGTTCTGGACGAGATGCAGAAAAAGGCTGTGACGGAAGCGGCATCTCACGGACTCTTTATCCTTACAGGAGGCCCGGGGACAGGAAAAACTACAACGATCAACGCGATCATCCGCTTTTTTGAAGGAGAGGGTGTCGAGCTGAGACTGGCGGCCCCTACCGGAAGAGCGGCAAAGAGAATGACGGAAGCCACCGGGTATGAAGCCCAGACGATCCACCGTCTCCTGGAACTGAGCGGTCTGCCGGAAGAAGGAAGAGACGACAGGGACGTACATTTTGAGAGAAACTCGGAAAACCCGCTGGAAGCGGATGTGATCATTATTGATGAAATGTCTATGGTAGACATTCATCTGATGCATTCCCTTCTTCTGGCGGTAACGGCGGGAACCCGCCTGATCCTTGTGGGGGATGAAAACCAGCTTCCCAGTGTAGGACCGGGAAATGTTCTCAGGGACATTATCCGGAGCGGGATTTTTCCTGTGGTGGAGCTGAAAAAGATCTTCCGCCAGGCTTCAGAAAGCGATATTGTTGTAAATGCCCACAAGATCAACCGGGGAGAACAGGTGGTGCTGGACAACAAAAGCAGAGATTTCTTCTTCCTGAAACGGCAGAATGCGGACGTGATCATCCGGGTCCTGATCGCATTGATCCAGGAAAAGCTTCCTCCTTATGTGGAGGCGAAGCCATTTGACATCCAGGTGCTGACGCCTATGCGAAAAGGGCTTCTGGGGGTGGAACGCCTCAATCAGATCCTGCAGCGTTATCTGAACCCGCCTGATCCGTCCAAAAAAGAAAAGGAATATGGACAGGGGCTGTTCCGCGAAGGCGACAAGATCATGCAGGTGAAAAACAACTATCAGCTTGAATGGGAGATTCGCGGAAAATACGGGATCCCAGTGGATAAAGGAGTAGGAGTGTTCAACGGCGACACCGGAATCCTGAAATCTATCAATGAGTTTGCCGAAACTGCGGAAGTGGAATTTGAAGACGGGCGGTGGGCGGAATATTCTTTTAAACAGATGGAAGAGCTTGAACTTGCCTATGCGGTAACGATACATAAGTCGCAGGGTTCGGAATATCCTGCGGTGGTCATGCCGCTTCTGTCGGGACCGAGGATGCTCCTGAACCGGAATCTTCTGTACACTGCGGTGACACGGGCCAGGAAATGCGTTACAATAGTGGGAAGTGAGGAAACTTTCCGGGAAATGATCAGAAATGAAAAACAGCAGATGCGTTACAGTTCTCTTGACATAAGGCTCAGGGAAGTGACAGAATAACCTGCCTTCCGGATATCCGGAGAGAAAAGCGTCTGCAGGGCAGGCTTTCATCGGGGAGAAAGGAAGTCGTTTGGAAAAAAATAAAAAAACGCCGGAAGTTCTCAAGACAGCGCTGAATATTCTTTATCCCAGGCGCTGTCCGGTATGCCACCGGATACTGCGGGATCAGAAAAATCTGATCTGCCCGGAATGCGAAGGCGTATTCCAGCCTATAACGGAGGACTACTGTCTGAAGTGCGGAAGTCCGGTAAAGCCGGAAGAAGAGTACTGCCGGGACTGCGCGGGGCAAAGGAGGAGCTTTGACGAAGGAAGAGGGATCTTTCTTTACGACCAGAAAATGAGGAGATCACTGATCCGGTATAAATATTACGGGAGCAGAGAGTATGCGGATTACTACGCCGTTTCCATGTACCGTTATGGCCGCGGAAATATTCTGAGATGGAAGCCGGATGTGATCATACCGGTTCCTCTTCACCGGCGGAAACTGAGAATGAGGGGATTCAACCAGTCAGGGCTTCTGGCGGAAAAACTGGGAACATTTCTGGATATACCGGTATCGGAAGGCACGCTGAGAAAAATACGCGGCACGCGTTCCCAGAAAAAGCTGGACGCCGCGCAGCGGAGGAAAAATCTGAGGCAGGCTTTTCGGGCGGAGAGAAGGCTGGACGGCCTGACTGTTTTGCTGGTAGACGACGTTTATACAACAGGAAGCACTGTGGAAGCCGCCGCGGCCTGCCTGAAGGAAGCCGGCGCAAAAAAGGTATGTTTTCTTACCCTGTGTATGGGACGTATGTGAGCGAAAGCGGAAAAAATACTTTTCATAGGTAATAAGATATGTTACAATAAATCCATATGAAAATTTTACAAATGACTGGAACATGAGAGAATAGCGGCGTTTTCAGTCGCCTTTTAACTTTGCGGACTATATTCAGAAATAAAGAATTGTATAAGGAGTTTGGCATGATCAATGAAGAAAAAGTGAAGGTGATGACAAAAATCGCCATGTATGAGCAGGGAGAAGGCAAGAAATATCTCCCGATCAGCAAATATTACAGAAGCGATTATATTGGTCTGGCACTGATAAAGAACTTCTTTCTCGTGACGATTGGCTATCTTCTGGTGATCGCCGCGGTGGCGGCGTATTTCGGGGAGTATCTCATGGAGAATATCCATAAGATGAACATTGTCGCCATGGGGATATATATTGTCATCGGCTATGTGGCGGCTCTGGCAGTATATTCTGTTCTCACTTATATCCAGTATTCGGTGAAGTATTATCAGGCAAAGAAAAGCGTAAGAAAATATTACGGCGAGCTTACAGAGCTGAGCAAAATGTATAGCCGGGAAGAAAAAAGATCCCCGGGAAGAGGAATATCAGGAGGATATCGGAAATGACGGCATTACTGGAATTTAAGCAGAAGATAAAAGGACTGTATGCGAAATATGAGATGTATCTGCATCCTCTTATGAAATTTGTCCTGGCTCTCGTATATTTTATATGGATCAATTCCAACATGGGCTATATGCGCGTGCTGGACAATGTGTTTGTAGTGCTCATCCTGTCTCTGATCTGCTCCATCCTTCCATCCGGAATGACGATCTTTGCCGGCTTTGTTATGATGGTTGCACACTGCTATGCGCTGGGGATTGAAGTCGCCGGCTTTATGCTGGTTCTGATCCTGTTTATGATGATTCTGTTTCTGCGGTTCAGTACAGGAAAAAACATAGTTCTGGTACTTACGCCTCTGGCCTGCGCTTTTGACCTGCCGGTGCTTCTGCCTATCGGGTGCGGTCTGTTAAGCAGCGCGCTTTCCGCTCTTCCGGCGGCAGGCGGCGTGATCATTTTCTACTTTGTAAGATTTATCAGAGCCCAGTCCCAGATCCTCCAGAATCCGGATACAGAGCTTTTTGACAGGCTGACGCTTTTGTCAAACGGCCTGATGTCCAATGGAGAAATGTGGATCACGCTTATTGCGTTTGTGGCGGTTGTCATTGCGGTGAATCTGATCAGAACGAGAATGTTTGATTATGCGTGGAGAATCGCCATCGTAGCGGGCGGCGTCATCTATGTTGTGATCATGCTGGTGGGAAGTATTTCCTTCGGCGTATCCATTTCGCTGGTTTCTCTGATCGTGTTTACCGTGATCGCGGTACTGATCGGGATCGTGGTGGAGTTCTTTGCGTTTGGAGGAGATTATACAAGGACGGAGCGTCTGGAGTACGAAGACGACGATTACTATTATTTTGTGAAGGCTGTGCCCAAGGCCCTTGTAACGACTTCAGAACGCAATATCAAAAAAATCAACGGGGAACCGTCAAAAGAGAACCATAAGCAGGAACGGGTCGTGAACTATTCAGAACCCCTGTTTGAGGGAGAGGCTCCTCCGAAGAAAAAGAAAGGACGCACAGAACAGCCGGACGACATGCCGGTGATCAAAAAAGCAGATATAGATAATGTTGATTTTGAGAAAAAGCTGGAGGAATCCCTTAAAGATCTGTAACCTGGAAAGCCATCATAAGGAGAAGAAGAGATATGCATAACATCGCACAAATATTAGACAGATATCTTTCTCATATTAATCTGCCGTCTGTCAATATTATTGATGTAATCGAGATTATACTGATATCTTTTTTTGTGTATCAGTTTATGGTGTGGATCAAGTACACCCGCGCCTATACGCTTCTGAAAGGCCTGCTGATCATCGGCGCCTTCCTTTTGATTGCCTATATTTTTAAAATGAATACGATTCTCTGGATCGTATCGAACCTTGCAGGCGCGCTGATCACGGCGGTGGTGGTAATCTTCCAGCCGGAGCTGCGCAAGATCGTGGAACAACTGGGACAGAAAAGGATCATGTCTGCGATCATTCCCTTTGATACGGGAAAAGAAGTAAAAGAGAGATTTGCGGATAAGACGGTAAATGAACTGATCAGAGCCTGTTTTGACATGGGAGAGGTAAAAACAGGCGCGCTGATCGTGATTGAACAGGAGATACGGCTGGATGAATATATACGGACAGGTATCAATCTTGACGCGATCCTGACCAGCCAGCTTCTTATTAATATTTTTGAACATAATACTCCGCTCCACGACGGCGCGGTGATCGTGAGAGGCAACAGGGTTGTTTCCGCAACCTGTTACCTGCCTCTTTCGGATAATATGGAACTGAGCAAACAGCTTGGGACAAGACACAGGGCAGGCGTGGGGATCAGCGAGGTATCTGATTCTGTGACGATTATCGTTTCGGAAGAAACCGGCCAGGTGTCTGTGGCTCAGGAGGGAAAACTGACGAGAGATCTGAACAGTTCTGAGCTGAGAGAGATTCTGGAAAAGGCCCAGAACAAGAAAGTAGTAGATAACAGCAAACTGAGACAGCTTTTAAAGGGGAGGGTGAAGCATGAAGGAAAAACTAATGAATAATATCCTTCTGAAGATCCTGTCTCTGCTGATCGCTTTTTTTGTATGGCTGATCGTAGTAAATGCAGATAATCCGATCATGACAAAATCCTTTGTGATCTCGGACGTGCAGCTTCTGAACGAAGCGTATATCGACGCGGACGGAAAAATGTGCATGCAGGACGACGAGCAGCAGCCGATCCGTGTGACGATACGGGCAGAGAGAAAAATCCTGGACGGGATTTCCACATCGGATATCCGCGCGGTTGCGGATCTGCAGCAGGCGGTAAGCCTTGATACAGATCCGGTCATGGTGCCGATCACAGCTTTATGCGACGGCGTTTCGCCGGAAAATATACAGGTATCGCCTCAGAATCTGAGTCTTCACGTGGAGGACAAGGACACCCAGGAATTTGTTGTAAACGTTACAACAAATAATACCAGGCCGGATAAAGCGTACGAGGTGGGAACTCTGACTTCCAGTCCGGAGAAAATCAAGATTACAGGACCGATTTCTCTGATTAATAAAATAGATAAGGTGAATGCTGCAATAGATGTTACCGATGCAGTTCAGGACGTGACAGAAGAAACAGAAGTAACAGTTATTGATAAAAACGGCGAGCCTTTTTCCGATTCTGATATGAGCTATCTGAATGTGTCAAAGGTTACTGTAACGGCAAGACTGTGGAAGGTGCGCTCAGACGTGCGCATCAGCGCCGAGTATTCCGGAACGCCCGGCGACGGTTATGTGGCCGAAAGCGTGACTACAACGCCAAACGTCATCAGCGTGGCGGGAAGTTCGACGGCGCTGGCTGCTCTGGAAGAACAGAATAATACAATCTGGATACCGGCAGACGCTGTTGACATTTCCGGGAAAACGTCAGATTATGAAGAAAAGGTAAATATTTCTGACTATCTTCCGGAAGGCCTGAAGCTGACGGCGGATTCCAGCGAGGATCTGTTTATCCGTGTAAATATTCTTCCGGAGGGGAGTACCGTATGTGAAGTGCCTACCAAGAATATTACAGTAGAAAATGCGCCGGATCAGATGCAGGTTGCGTTTGACACGGCTATGATAGAGGTTCGTGTAAAGAAGACAAGTGAAGATCTGGCAGACCTTAAGGAAAGCGACATCAAAGCCTCCATTGATCTGGACGGAAAGGAAGAGGGCAGTTATGAGCTGCCGGTGGAAATCAGCCTTCCAAAAGGATATGAACTGGTAGACGAGATTACGACAGGAGTGGAAGTCTCCAGAATCTCCACTGCGGAAGAAAACAGTTAAAGAGGAGAGAGAAGCATGGTCAGTCAGAAGATCACCATAACAAATCCGTCAGGGCTTCACCTGCGGCCTGCCGGAAATTTGTGCAATGAAGCTCTGAAATATAAGTCGCTGATCACTTTTTCCTTTGACGGTGGTACCGCCAATGCGAAAAGCGTATTGAGTGTACTGGGAGCCTGTGTGAAATGCGGGGATGAGATCGAGCTGGTCTGCGAAGGCGCAGACGAGCAGGAAGCGATGAAAGCTTTGGCCGACGCCATCAGCAGCGGCCTTGGTGAATAAAGAAACATAAAGAAACATGTAAAGGGACAAGGAGGAAGCAATTTGAAAAAAAGAATTGTGGCAGTTCTGTTAAGCCTTACGTTAAGTTCGGCTATGCTGGCGGAAGCCGGCGCGGCTGCACTGCCTGATGTATCAGCAGAAGCCCTGAGCTCTGATACGGTTACATCAGACACAGTTGTGGATGCCGGAGCAGGCGCAGAGGTTGGCACAGATGTAAATGAAGGAAGAGACACGGATATATCCGCAGGTACCGGAACAGAAGATGGAACGGGTTCGGGCGGAGAATCCGGAACAATAGTGGATGGCGGCGATCTGGGCGACGGCACAACAGATGTACCGACAGACGACAGCGTGGTCACACCGACGCCGGAAGCGCCTGTACCGTCAGAAGACGGGACAGAAGCCCCTGTAGGCGACGGAGAAATTTCAGGAGATACAACGGCAGATGTTCCGGTTACAACTACACCGGAAGCGACAGCAACGCCGACGCCGGAAGCGTCCAATGGACTGGTGGTTACTCCGGAGCCGACGCCAACCGTTACTCCCACGCCGGCGGTTCAGGTGATGTCCGAAGCGCCAGTGGCAGCAAGTTTGCACGATGGAGAAAAAAAGGAAAAACCAAACGTTCTCAATTATGTGCATTGGAAAGAGGAGAACGGCAAGTGGAAGCTGGAAAAAATGGAAAAACTTCCCGAGACGCAGGTTCAGGCGGCAAAGGCTGCAGTAGCGCCTCAGACGGCGGAAGTCCAGGCGGCAAATGAAGTGTCAGTGACGATGGACGCGCCGGCAGAAAACGCTGTTGTAACTCAGGAGGTTTCTTCTGAAGAAACAGTCAGCCAGGAAGCGGCTGCTGAAAACGTAGTCGTGCCGGAAGCGGCTTCAGCAGAAGGAACAGTATCTGAGGTGGAAGTACCGGTTTCACAGGCTCAGGAAACGGCCGCAACCGGTTCCGGCGTAGCGAAAGCGGCAGCTCCGGAATATTACACGGCTGCCGACGGGCTGGTAACGATTACTACTGTCAATGGCGATGACGAATTGCATACAGGAACTTACCTTTTTGACGAGAATGGCTACCTGGTAACAGGAAGAAAAACAGTCAAAAAAGGGACGAAAGGCTTCAGTATTAGCGCCGACACGGAATATTATTTCCAGCCGTCTGAAAAAGCAACAGTTGCAAATAAGAATACGCCTGCGGGAAATAAGGTGACACCTTATAATTCTGATCTGGGTAAGATGCAGACAGAATTATGGATCTGGGACGGAAGTGCATTTCATTACTATGAAACCGACGGACGGGCAAAGAACCTTCCGGCTAATTCCTTCCAGAATATTAACATAAACGGCAGCACCAACTGGTATTATCTCCTTGCGGGAGGCAAACCTTTTGTAGGACTGAAGGATACGACATTCTCAAACAGAAAAGGCAAATACTACTTTGCCCCGGCTTCAAGCTCTACAGATTTTCCCGGCAAAATGCAGAGGAATAAATGGTGCAATTTCAGCACAAAATATGGTACAAGATGGTTGTATTTCGCAAACGACGGACGTTATGTGCAGAAAGGCTGCGGCGCTTATAAGCTGATTCCGTCAAGAGACATTCTCTATGTGCTGGACAAGAACGGCTACCTTGTAAAGAACAGAGTTGTCAAAGGCGCCAACGGATATTACTATATGTCCAACAGATATGGACATGCTTACAGAAATAAACTTGTAAAATACGGCAACTACAGATATTACTTTGTAAGCGACGGACGGCGCGCCACCTACAGGAACCGCTGGGTTCGTCTTCCGGGAGCAGGAAACCGTTATTATTACTTCGGTAATGTAAGAGGAAGGATCCAGGAGAAACACGGATTCCAGAAGATCACCATCGGCGGTAAATTTATCGGATGGTTCTACTTCTCCAAAGCAGGAAATCACTACATCGACTACTTCTCCGGCGGAAGATATTATCTTCCGGACGGACGTATGGCCAGCGGCGTGTGCAGAGTAGACGGACGTTATTACTTCTTTGAACGTTCTTCACGCAACGTATGCCGTGGTAAGATGTATAAAGGAACCTGGATCAAATATGGCGGCAAATACTATTATGCGGCAAGCAACGGAAATCTGGCGACCAACGGATGGAGAACTATCCGCGGCAACTACTATTACTTCAAGTCTCTTAAGGCGGTAACAAATACCAATATTAAGAGAGGCAATGTATATGGCCGTCTGGACAGCAGAGGTAAATTTGTAACAGGAATGATGGTTGCCAACGCTGCAAAGAATAGAGTACGCTATATGGATCCTACTACCGGAAGATTCCTGAAAAATACTTCAAAAGTGATCGACGGCAAGCTGTACTACTTTGACAGCAACGGCTACAGAAGAACAGACCTGACGAATATTTACAAAGGACCGTACTATCTGGAAGTTGATCAGAAAAATGGCGTTATGACGGTTTACACAAACAGCAGAAAGACTGTTCCGGTGAAGACTATCCGTGTCTCTGTAGGTCTTCCGGCCACACCAACGCCAAATGGATCATATACGGTAAAACGTGCAGGACGCTGGCAGCTCCTTATGGGACCGTCCTGGGGCCAGTATGCAAGCCATGTAACGGGCGGCATTTACATCCATTCTGTGGCAAGCGGCCTTATGAACGCCAACAACCTTCCGGCTGACGAGTATATGAAGCTTGGAAGCCCTGCTTCCCACGGCTGTATCCGCTGCTGTGTGGCGGACGCCAAATGGGTATATGAGAACTGCAACGGAGCGCAGATTCGCATTACTAACAAGATCCCGTACGAGTCTGAAGAATGCTTTAAGGGACCGCTGGGAAGAAATCCCATCACTCCACTGAGAGGAAGCGGAACCTTCGATCCCACAGACCCGATCTACAGCTAAAAATCAAAAATAAAAACGCTCTCCCCAAGGGGAGGGCGTTTCTCAGGAGGAAGAAAATATGAGAACATACCTGGTGACAGGCGGCGCAGGATTTATCGGATCCAATTATATTCACTATATGTTTCAGAAATATGATAACGAGATCCGTATCATTAATGTGGATAAGCTGACCTACGCGGGAAATCTGGAAAATCTCAGGGATATTGAGGACAGAGAAAACTATACCTTTATCCGGGCGGATATCTGCGACAGTGAAGCCATCATGAAGATCTTTGATGAAAACGATATCGACCGGGTGGTGCACTTCGCGGCGGAGAGCCATGTGGACAGAAGTATCCGGAATCCGGAGGTTTTTGTAAAAACAAACGTTCTTGGAACACTTGTCATGCTGAATGCGGCGAAGGCGGCCTGGGAGCTGCCGGACGGAAGCTTCAAACCGGACAAGAAGTTCCTGCATGTCTCCACAGACGAGGTTTACGGCTCCCTGGACGACGAGGGCGGTTATTTCTATGAGACGACCCCCTATGATCCTCACAGCCCCTATTCTGCAAGCAAAGCCTCTTCCGATATGCTGGTGAAATCCTATATGGACACCTATAAATTTCCGGCGAATATTACCAACTGCAGTAATAACTACGGACCGTACCAGTTTCCGGAAAAGCTGATCCCTCTGATCATCAATAACGCTCTTCATGGAAAGAAGCTTCCGGTATACGGAGACGGCAAAAATGTCCGCGACTGGCTGTATGTTATGGATCATGCCAAAGGAATCGATATGGTACAGGAAAAGGGAAGACTTTTTGAGACATATAATATCGGCGGGCATAATGAGAAGCAGAATATCCAGATCATTCACATCATCCTGGATACACTGAAAGAAATGCTTCCCGAGAACGACCCCCGCAGAGCCCATATCAGCGACGATCTGATCACCTATGTGGAGGACAGAAAGGGACACGACCGCCGTTACGCCATCGCTCCGGACAAGATCAAAAAAGAAGTGGGCTGGTATCCGGAAACCTGCTTTGAAGACGGGATCCGCCTGACGATCCAGTGGTTCTTTGAGCATGAAGACTGGATGAAAAATGTTACCAGCGGAGACTATCAGAAATATTACGACGAGATGTACAAGACAAAATAAAAGGCTCCGATAGAGTTTCTAGGAGGAAGAGGTGCTGTAGGCGTTCGGATCCGTTCGGATGACTGCGGCATTTCTTCTTTCAGGAGTCAAAAACCATGACAGGACAGAGGAAATGAAGAAGATTGTGATTATAGGGGCCAATGATTTTCAGCGGCCTCTGATACAGAAAGCGAAAGCAATGGGTTATGAAACTCATGTATTTGCCTGGAGAGAGGGCGCCACAGGCGCCGGGGATGCGGATCACTTTTATGAGATCAGCATCACAGAAAAAGAAAAGATACTGGAGATCTGCCGGAAGATCCGGCCGGACGCGGTAGCTACTATCGGCTCTGACCTTGCCAACATTACGGTACAGTATCTTGCGGAAAAGCTGGGACTTCCAGGGAACAGCCGGGAGTGCATTGTAAACTCTACGAATAAATACGCCATGAGGAGCGCATTCCGAAAAGCGGGGATCCCGGTACCGGATTACTGGCTTGTTTCTGAGGGAGAGGAAATTTATCCAAAACGTTTCCCGGTGATCGTAAAGCCTACGGACCGTTCCGGGAGCAGAGCCATTACAAAGGTGGTGCGTCAGGAGGAGCTGGGCGAAGCCATACGAAAAGCAACGGAGCAGTCTTTTGAAAAGAAAGCGATCGTGGAGGAATATATCCAGGGGGCGGAGTACAGTGTGGAAACCATCAGCTATCAGGGCCGACATACCTGTCTCGCCATTACAAAAAAGTTTACCACGGGAAGCCCTCATTACATCGAAACAGGACACCTTCAGCCAGCTCCTGTGACGAAAGAAATGCAGGAGAGGGTAAAAGAGACTGTTTTCCGGGCTCTGGATGCTCTTGACGTACAGTTCGGGGCAGGGCACAGCGAGCTTCGGATTGATAAAGACGGTGAGATACGGATCATCGAGATCGGTTCCAGAATGGGTGGAGATTGCATCGGTTCCGACCTGGTGCCGCTGTCCACAGGATACGATTTTGTAGGTATGGTGGTCGATACGGCGGCGGGCAAACCTCCGGTACTGACAGAGAAGGAGGATCATGTTTCCGCAGTCCGCTTCATTATGAATAAAAATGATCTCCGCCTTCTGGAAGAGATCAGAGAAAAGTATCCCCGGTATCTGAAAAAAGAAGTGCTGGAAGAAGAATGCGGACACAGGCAGATCGTGGACAGCGGAACAAGGCCGGGATTTTTTATTCTTCAGACAGACACGCTCAAGGAAATGGAAAAAGTGCTGCATCACGGTCCCTGGGAAAACCCGGTGGAGATTTTTGAAACTCCCCTGCAGAAACTCCGGTTCCACAGAAAAGGAACAGGAAATCATTTTTATATAAAAAGGGACGATCTGCTGCCATATTCCTTCGGAGGAAACAAGGTAAGATTCGCACGGAAATATATAGAAGACATGCAGAGAGAACACTGCGACAGTATGATCATCTATGGAAATTATCATTCCAATCTCTGCCGGATCCTTGCGTCTCTCTGTCATGAGCTGGATCTGCCCTGCTATATGATACACAACACAGAGGATGTAAAGGAAACGAAAAAAACCTGCAACAGCCGGATCATACGGAGCATGGGAGCGACAGAGATCGCCTGCGGGAAAGCCGGGATTGCGGACGCTGTGCAGCAGGCGATGGACGAACTGACAGAAAAAGGATACCGCCCTTATTATATTTATGGAAATACCAGGGGCGAAGGCCGGGAATGGGTTCCCATGGCGGCTTACGAGGAAGCCTACAGAGAAATCCTTGATTTTGAAAAACGGAGGGGAATTTATTTTGACTATATTTTCCTTGCCTCCAGCACAAACGCCACTCAGTCGGGCCTTCTGGCGGGAAGCCTTAAGGCGGGAGACGACAAGAAGATCGCAGGTATTTCCGTTTCAAGAAACGAAGCCAGAGGAAAGGAAGTCATAGCACACAATCTGGAAGAATACGGGGAGAAGTTTTCCTGGAAGCTTCCTGAGGATTTCAGAGATCATATTCTGTTTACAGACGCTTATATGGAAGGGGGATACGGCGCCTTCTCGGAAAATGTGGCGGGAATGATCAGGAAAGTATATGCTTCAGACGGGATTCCTCTTGATATGACCTATACAGGAAAAGCGTTTTATGGTATGGTAAAGTATCTGGAAGATAATCAGATCCGGGACAAAAACATTCTGTTCCTGCATACAGGAGGAACACCGCTGTTTTTTGATTTTCTGGAACAGGAGGACGGATTGCAGCTATGAAAAAACTGATGATTTTGGGAGCCAGCTATTCGCAGCTCCCCCTATATAAAGCCGCCGAAGACCTGGGCGTTTCCACAGTGGCGGTAAGCACGCCGGGGGACTGGCCGGGGTTCGCCGCTGCGGACGAGTCCTCCTATACAGATATTTCTGATCCAAAGGCGGTTCTTGAGGCGGCGGAAAAATTTCAGATCGACGGGATCGCTACCTGCTGCCTGGACGCGGGAGTGCGTTCTATCGGGTATGTATGCCAGCATATGGGTCTTAACGGAATGACGGCCCGGGCGGCGGAGATCAGCGGGAATAAATATAAAATGAAAGAGGCGTTTATGGCGGGAGGCGTGCGCTGCGCCAGACATATCCGCTTAAAGAGCTGCAAGGAGCTTGAAGCTGCCCTGAAGGAGCTTGATTTTCCTGTAGTGGTAAAGGCGGTGGATCTTATGGGAAGCCGGGGGATTTTCCGCTGCAATACAAGAGACGAGGCTTTTGCCAATTATGAAAAAACAATGGCGGCTACCAGAAAGGATTACTGTCTGGTGGAGGAGTTTATCGAGGGGCAGATTTTAGGCTGCGAAGCGATGATGTCCAAAGGCAGGCTGCTTTACTGCCTTCCCAATAATATTGAAGCTTATCAGAGCCATGTTCCTACGCCGATTGGCCATTCTGTCCCATACAGGAAGATGGAAACCCTCGGGGCGGAGGTGGAGCGCCAGGTGCGCCTTGCCATTCAGGCTACAGGGATCGACAACTGTCCTGTAAACTGCGACCTGATCGAAAAGGACGGGGTGATCTATGTGATCGAAATAACGGGAAGAGCCGGGGGAACATGCCTTCCGGAGATGGTAGGTCTGTATTACGGGATAAATTATTACGAAGCCATCGCCCGTCTTGCTCTTGATATGGAGCCGGAGAAAATGTTCCAAGAAGACGCGCCTCACAGGGCAAATCTGTCCAGAACCCTTACCTCTCCAAGAAACGGTATTGTGAAGGCGATCCATAACGAAAACCCACAGGCGGAAGATATTGTGGATCTTTCTTTTAACATTCAGCCGGGAGATACGGTGAGACGATACGAAAACGGGATCGACCGTCTGGGCCAGGTGATCCTGACAGGAGAAAACCTGGACGCCTGTGAAAAGAGACTGGAAGAGATTTTGTCGAAAATAAACATTGAATTTACGGATTGATTGTGAGAGAATAACATGAGAAATAACGTTACTTCAAAAAAAAGTATTTATCTTTTGCTGCATATCAGCCTTTTGTTCAGCTCCTTAAGCGGAGTCTGCTCCAAAATGGCTTCCCGTCATACCGGAAATATCTTCTCTTTGGAGTTTGTTTTCTGGTTTGGCCTTGTCTTTGTGATCATGTTCGGATATGCGGTGATCTGGCAGCAGATTTTGAAACGGATGCCGCTGACCGTAGCCTACGCCAACCGTCCGGTAACGCTGATCTGGGGAATTGTCTGGGGAGCCCTTATCTTCGGGGAAAAGATCACCTGGAATATGATCGCGGGGGCGCTGGTCATTTTTGCGGGAATCTATCTGGTAACAGGAGACAATTCAGAGAAGGGCGGTGAGAGAGTATGAACCGTCTTGAGATATCTGTATGTATTTTGCTTTTATCCGTATTTATTTCGTCCGTTTCCCAGATCATTCTGAAAAAGGCTGCCGGAAAGGTTTATGACAGCACGCTGAAGGAATATCTGAATCCTATGGTGATCGGAGCCTACGCAATGTTTTTCTGCTCCGTGATCCTGACGATGATCGCCCTGAAGTACGTGCCTCTGTCCATGTCGCCTATCCTGGAATCCACAGGATATATTTTTGTATCGGTGATGGGATACTTTTTTTTGAAGGAAAGATTCAGTAAAAGAAAACTGGCGGGATTTGCCCTGATCCTGGCCGGGATCGTGATATTTAATCTTTAGAGCCGGAGGACAGGGCGGACACGTTTCAGACATAAAGCTGATATTACGAATGTGGATAAACAAAAAGAAATGAGGAACAAGGAAGATGTTGGTATCGATTGTCATACCCTGCTATAATTCAGAGCACACTATCGGCAAGGTGGTGGAGCTGGCGATAGAAGAATTTCAGAAGCTGAAAGATTATGAGTGCGAGTTCGTCCTGGTAAACGATTATTCCAGAGACGATACATGGGGCGCCATTCACAGCCTTGCCCGGAAACATCCCAATGTAAAGGGGATCAATCTGGCGAAAAATTTCGGACAGCACAACGCGATCATGGCGGGAATGAATTATGCGGAAGGGGATCTGATCCTGGGAATGGACGACGATATGCAGAATCATCCTTCTCAGATCCCGCAGTTTCTTGACAAGATCCAGGAAGGTTATGATATTGTATTCGGCGTGTTTAAGCAGAGAAAATTTTCCTGGTTCAAGAATCTTACGGGAGCTGTCAGCCGTTTTCTGCTCTGGCATCTTCTGGACCGCCCGAAACATATCCAGATGAGCAGCTTCTGGTGCTGCAGGAAATTTGTGCGGGATGAAGTAGTTAAATATGACGGCTACAATACTTTTCTTCAGGTATTGTTCTTCCGGACTTCTCATAATATTGCCAATATTGAGATCGAACACTTTGAAAGAGAAGTCGGCACGTCAAACTATAATTTCCGCAGGGGACTGAAGCTGTTTCTTTCCTGCCTGAATTTTACTGTGATACCTCTCAGGGCGGCCACGCTTTTCGGCACGCTGTTTTCGGCCGCGGGACTGATCGGGGCCATTATTGTATTTATAAGAAAACTTCTGGATCCATCGGTGGCGATTGGCTGGTCCTCTCTGATGTGCGGTATGCTGGCTCTTTTCGGGATCACCTTTCTGATGCTGGGGATCATAGGAGAATATCTTGGCAAGCTGATGCTGAACATCAATAAGACTCCCCAGTATGTGATCCGGGAAGCGGAAAATATCAGGAGAATACCTGATACCGGGAAGAACGGCGGAAAAGAGGAAACGCTCAGGAGCGTACCTGATGCCGAAAACCGCGGCAGGAAAGAGGTAAAGAGGTAATTTATATGAAGATTGATTTTAACAGACCCGCGATCGTGGGGAAGGAACTGGAATATATCAAAGACGCAGTAGACCAGGGAATGCTCTGCGGAGACGGAAAATATACGAAGCTCTGTTCTCAGTGGATGAAGGAGCGTTTTCACGTAAATCAGGTGTTCCTTACCACCTCCTGTACCCATGCGCTTGAGATGGCGGCTTTTCTCTGCGATATTCAGCCGGGGGACGAGGTGATCATGCCGTCTTTTACTTTTGTTTCCACAGCGGACGCCTTTGTGCTGCGGGGAGCGAAGATTGTATTTGTAGATATCCGGCCGGATACCATGAATCTTGATGAAAAGCTGATCGAGCAGGCCATAACGGAAAAGACAAAGGCTATCGTCCCGGTGCATTACGCTGGCGTGGCCTGTGAAATGGATGCCATCATGGATATTGCCCGGAGGCATCATCTGAAAGTGGTGGAGGACGCCGCTCAGGGAGTGGAAGCCTATTATCACGGGAAAGCTCTGGGAACCATCGGAGATTTTGGCTGCTACAGTTTTCATGAGACAAAGAATTATACTATGGGAGAGGGCGGAGCCATTGTATTTCAGGACAACGCCTATCAGGAGAAGGCGGAGATCCTCAGAGAAAAAGGAACGGACAGGAGCAAATTCTTCCGCGGCCAGGTGGACAAATACCGCTGGATCGATTACGGTTCCTCCTATCTGCCCAGCGAGATGAACGCGGCGTATCTTTACGCCCAGTTGGAAGAGTGTGAGAAGATCAACCGCAAGCGCCACCAGATTTATGATTATTATCACGAAAATCTGAAAGTGCTGGAAGAGGAAGGAAAGATAGAACGTCCTTTTGTTCCGGAGGGAATCGAGCACAACGCCCATATGTATTATATGAAGGTGAAGGATCTTCCTACCAGGAGCAGGCTGATCGCATATCTGAAGGAAAACGGGATCTACAGCGCTTTTCATTATGTTCCCCTGCACAGCTCTCCGGCAGGGAAAAAATTCGGAAGGTTCAGCGGAGCGGACGTTTATACCACCAGAGAGAGCGAACGTCTTCTGAGGCTTCCCATGTTCTACAATCTGCCTATGGAGGATGTGGCTTATATTGTAGAAAAGATTTTATGCTTTGATTTTTGACGGAGGAAAGTCTGATGATAAAGAAATTATGGCGGGCCGCTGCTTTGGGACTGGCGTGTGTTCTGATCCCTTCGGCGACGGTGCAGGCGGTAACAGTGAATTTCGGTACGGCGGCCGCGGTAGCCACAGACAGTATCCAGGGATGGCCGGCGGCTCCGGCCACTGTTTCTGAGACGGCGGTGCTTATTGACGCCGATACGGGAGCCGTTCTCTATGACAAGGGAATGGACGAGTACCGTTATCCTGCCAGCACAACAAAAATTATGACGCTTCTTGTGGCTGTGGAGAATGCTTCTCCGCGGGATACCGTTACCTTTACAGAAACAGGCGTCAGGGATGTAAACTGGGACAGCAGCAATATCGGCATGAAGCTGGGAGAGACGATGACAATGAAGGATTGCTGGTACGCCGCGATCATTGAGTCCGCAAATGAGGTCTGCGCCCAGATCGCCGAGACAGTGGGCGGTTCCGAAGCGAATTTCATTAATATGATGAACGAGAAGGCAAAAGCTCTGGGATGTACCAGAACCCATTTTGCCAATGCCGGAGGGCTTCCGGACGCCAACCATTATACCACCGCCCATGACCTGGCAAAGATCATGCGGGCGGGACTCCAGAACGCCAGATTCCGAAAAGTGATCGGAGCTGTAAGCTATACGATACCGGCCACCAATATGAGCGAAGCCCGGAGAATGCACACCCATATGCCGCTGATCGCCCAGGAATCCAATCTCTATTATGAGGGCTGCATCGGAGGAAAAACAGGTTCCACCCAGGACGCGGGACATACTCTCGTAGCGGCGGCGGAGCGGAATGGAAGGACTTATATTGCCGTTACCATGCGTACCTCCGATCTGGGACAGAACTGCACAGATACCACCGCTCTTTTTGACTACGCCTTTAATAACTTCGACTCCATAGATGTAAACGGAGTAAAGATGACGGTGCCAAAAGGCGTTACGGTCAATGATCTGACTACGCAGACAATGGAAAAAGGGGGAAATACCTTTAACCAGTATTACTATAACGGACAGTTTGTAGGTTACGCCAAAGTCCAGGCTCCTGCGCCTACAGAAGCGGCGGCTGCAGAAGAAAACACAACTGCGGCTTCGGGAGAAAACCAGACCGGGGAAACGGTCCAGACCAGCGCGGGCGGAGAAAACAGCCAGAGCGTCCAGGACGTTACGGAAACAGGGGAAAATGCCCGGACAGCCAGTGAAGAGGAAACAGAAGGGCTTTCCAGTACCGCGAAACGTCTGCTGATCGTAGGAGGCGTTATGGGAGTGCTTTTGATCGTACTGCTCATCGCCCTGTATATAAAAAACGACTATTAATTAAATGAAATAGATTATAAAAACCACGACGATAAGGAGGAAACCCAACATGAAGGGAATTATTCTGGCGGGAGGTTCAGGAACCCGTCTCTATCCGCTGACAAAAGCGATTTCCAAACAGATCATGCCGGTTTACGACAAGCCCATGATTTATTATCCATTATCTACTCTGATGCTTTCCGGGATCCGCGAGATCCTGATCATCTCCACACCGCGGGATCTTCCTGTATTCCGTGAGCTTCTGGGAGACGGAAGCCAGCTTGGAATGAAATTTGAGTACGCGGTGCAGGAACAGCCCAGAGGACTGGCGGACGCGTTTATTATAGGAGCCGACTTTATCGGTTCCGACGCCGTGGCTTTGGTTCTGGGGGATAATATTTTCTATGGACAGAGCTTTACAAAAGTGCTGCGAAATGTCTATGAGCGTACGGAAAAGGAAAAGGGAGCAACCATCTTTGGCTACTATGTAAGGGATCCGAGAGAATACGGCGTAGTAGAGTTTGACGAGACAGGAAAGGCTCTTTCCATTGAGGAGAAGCCGGAGCATCCAAAGTCCAACTACGCGGTGCCGGGACTCTATTTCTATGACAATGATGTGGTGGAGATCGCGAAAAATGTGAAGCCTTCCGCCAGAGGAGAAATAGAGATCACCAGCATCAATAACGAGTATCTGCGAAGAGGAACTCTGAAGGTGGAGACTCTTGGACGCGGTTTTGCCTGGCTGGATACTGGAAATCATGATTCCCTTCTGGACGCGGCGGACTTTGTGGCGGCGTTCCAGAAACGTCAGGGATTATACATTTCCTGTATCGAGGAGATCGCCTATAAGCGGGGATTTATCACAAAAGAGCAGTTGGTAGAGCTGGCTCAGCCTCTTTTGAAAACTGCCTACGGAAAATATCTGATCGAAATTGCGGAGGGATTATAAAATGGGAAAGATTACAGTGGAAACCTGCCATATTGAGGGATTAAAGGTGATCACGCCCACAGTATTCGGAGATGAGCGCGGATACTTTATGGAGACTTATAATTATAACGACTACAAGGCGGCGGGTATCGATATGGAGTTTGTGCAGGACAATCAGTCCAGTTCCAGAAAGGGCGTTCTGAGAGGACTTCACTTCCAGATCAATTACCCCCAGGACAAACTTGTCCGGGTAGTAAGCGGAGAAGTCTTCGACGTCGCTGTAGATTTAAGAGAAGGCTCCCCTACCTATGGACAGTGGTACGGAGTAGTACTTTCCGCAGAAAATAAAAAACAGTTTTTTATTCCAAAGAATTTCGCCCACGGTTTTCTGGTACTTTCAGATTCCGCGGAATTTGCCTACAAATGCACGGATTTTTATCATCCCAACGATGAAGGAGGCCTTGCCTACGACGATCCGGATATCGGGGTGGAATGGCCGATCCCGGAGGGAATGTCTCTGATCCTGTCTGAAAAGGATCAGAAATGGGGAAGCTTTCAGGAATACACAAAAAACAGAGGGAAAAAGGATTGAAAAAAGAAGCGCCTCTGCCAGTGGAGCTTTACCGGAACCGCCGGCTTGTATTTTCCCTGGCAAAAAACGACTTTAAAACAAAATACGCAGGCTCCTACTTTGGAACAGTATGGGCCTTTGTACAGCCGGTAGTGACGATCTGCGTCTACTGGTTTGTGTTCGGACTGGCTTTAAGAAACGGAGCGGACAGAGGAGTGCCCTTTGTTCTCTGGCTGGTGGCGGGGCTTGTACCCTGGTTCTTTATCCAGGAAGGACTTACAGGAGGGACCAGCGCGCTTCTGGAATATAATTACCTTGTAAAAAAAGTGGTGTTCAATATCCGCATCCTTCCGGTGGTGAAAGTGTTCTCGGCAGTATTTGTACATTTCTTTTTTGTGGTGATCATCCTTGTGATCTATACCTGTATGGGATATCCGCCCAGTCTGTACGCCCTGCAGCTTATTTACTACAGCTTCTGTACCTTTATGCTTATCCTGGGACTGACCTATCTTACAAGCTCTGTGGTAGTATTTTTCCGGGATCTGATGCAGATGATAAACATTGCCCTTCAGGTAGGCGTATGGGCTACTCCTATTATGTGGAGCTTCAGCGATCTGGGGCTTACGGGGACGGTGACTACGATACTGAAGCTGAATCCGGTGTTTTATATCGTCCAGGGATACCGGGACTCCCTTATCGACAAAGTGGGATTCTGGGAACACCCGGTTCTGACTTTATACTTCTGGGTGTTTACGCTTGTTGTATTTTTCCTTGGAACAAAGCTGTTTAAGAAACTTCAGGTACATTTTGCGGATGTACTGTAAACGGAGAGTAAAATGAGTGATTTTGCAATTCAGGTAAAGCATCTGGACAAGATGTATAAATTATATAACAAACCGTCCGACAGGCTCAGAGAGACTCTGGGCCTTAAAGTGCCGGTAAAAGAGCATTATGCCCTCCGGGACGTAAGTTTTGACGTAAAAAGAGGAGAAACGGTAGGCATTATCGGGACCAACGGCTCCGGAAAGTCCACGATCCTGAAGATTATAACAGGGGTATTGAATCCCACTGCCGGAGAGGTGACTGTGGACGGAAGGATTTCCGCCCTTCTTGAGCTGGGAGCCGGGTTTAATCCTGAGTATTCCGGAGTGGAAAATGTATATCTGAACGGAACCATGATGGGATTTTCCAAGGAGGAGATTGACGGAAGGCTTCAGGATATCCTGGATTTTGCAGATATCGGAGACTTCGTATACCAGCCGGTGAAATCCTATTCCAGCGGTATGTTTGTCCGTCTTGCTTTCGCGGTGGCAATTAATATTGATCCGGAAATCCTTATTGTAGACGAAGCTCTGTCTGTGGGCGACGTTTTCTTTCAGGCGAAATGCTACAGGAAATTTGAGGATTTTAAGGCAATGGGAAAAACGATCCTCTTTGTGAGCCACGATCTCAGCAGCATTGCCCGCTACTGCGACAGAGTGATCCTTTTAAATAAAGGCGTCAAGCTGAACGAGGGAACTCCAAAGAAGATGGTGGATATGTACAAGCAGCTTCTTGTAGGACAGGACCCGGAAAAGGCGGAAAAGGAGAAGAAAAAGCAGAAGGAATCCTGGAGCAGACAGTTCCAGGTAAATCCAAATATGCTGGAGTATGGAAGCAGGCTGGCGGAAATTGTGGATTTCGCGGTGCTTGACGAGAAGGGACTGTGTACAAACACCATAGAAAAAGGAAGCAGTTTTCAGATCAAAATGAAGGTGGCTTTCCGGGAAAATATCCAGGATCCCATACTGGCTTATACTTTTAAAGATATCAAAGGAACAGAGATCACCGGAACCAATACCCTGTTTGAAAAGGTTCCGGTGGAACACTCCCAGACGGGAGATTCCTGTACGGTAATTTTTACACAGGAAATGTATCTCCAGGGAGGAGAGTATCTGCTTTCCTTTGGCTGCACAGGATATAAAGACGGTGAATTTACAGTTTTTCACAGGCTGTATGACGCCTGCAACGTAACTGTGGTTTCGGAAAAGAACACGGTAGGTTTTTATGATATGAACTCCCAGGTGGAGATTCAGTATGGAGAAGAAGCATGAAAGAAAAAATCGGGAAGGTAGTCCTGGATGACACATATTATCCGGGAGAGGATTTGTACAGTGACGGAGCGGTGGAGGATGAGATGCTGGATATTGCCAGAACTTATCCGGAAAACAAGTGGAACCAGGTGATCGCCCAGAGAAAAAGCTGGCCGGTTCTCTATCATTTTTCCCATATCAGGGAAAACATCATAAGCTGGCTTCCGTTTACCGGAGAAGAAAACGTTCTGGAGATCGGATCCGGCTGCGGAGCAGTCACAGGCGCTCTGTGCAAAAGGGCCAAAAAAGTAACCTGCATCGAGCTGTCAAAAAAGAGAAGCCAGATCAACGCATGGCGTCACAGGAAGTTTGGCAATCTCACGATCCTTATGGGAAATTTTCAGGAGATCGAGCGCAGCCTGACCGAAGAATATGATTATATTACCCTGATCGGCGTATTTGAGTACGGAGAAAATTATATTGACAGCAGTACGCCTTTTGTAGATTTCCTGAGAACAGTGGCCGCTCATTTGAAACCGGAGGGAAAGATCATCCTTGCCATCGAAAACCGTTTCGGGCTGAAATACTGGGCGGGATGTACGGAAGATCATTTCGGCACTCTGTTTGAGGGACTGGAAGGCTATCCCACAACAAAAGGAGTGAAGACCTTTACGAAAAAAGAGCTGTCCGGAATTCTGGAGAAGGCGGGGGGACTGAAAGCATCCTGGTATTACCCGTTTCCGGATTACAAGCTGCCTATGACGGTTTTTTCGGACAGAAGACTTCCTCTGAAAGGGGAAATGAACCGTATGGAGACAAATTACGACCGTCTGCGCCTGCAGCTTTTCCAGGAGTCTCCTGTTTACGATTCTCTTCTTGAAAACGATCTGTTTCCGGAGTTTTCCAATTCTTTTCTCCTTCTCATCGGAAAAGAGGAAAGCTGTTCTCAGACTGTTTACGTGAAATTCTCCAATGAAAGAGACAGGCGTTTTTCTCTGAGAACGGAAATCTGTGAAGCGGGAAAATACGCGCGGTTTGTACGCAAGGTTCCGGAAACAGAGGAGGCACAGTCTCATGTGCGGAATCTTGAGAATATAGAGAGAGAGCTTACGGGCCTGTATGAAAAAGAAGGCATGGAGCTGAACTTTTGCAGGCTGGAAAAGGACGGCGCCAGACTGGAATATCTGGAGGGAACCACTCTGGAGGAACGGCTGGACGGCCTGTTGAAAAAAGGTGAGATTGAGAAGCTGGAGGAGCTTCTGTTCTTCTATCTGAAAAAAATACGGAATATCCACAGCAGAAGTATTTTCCAGAAGACGCCGGAGTTTGTGAAGGTCTTCGGAGACGCGGAGCTGGAAGGTGAGCTGCGCTGCGGAGGAATTTCCAATATCGATATCGTTCCGGCAAATATTCTGATCCAGCAGGACAGAGTTGTGATCCTGGATTATGAGTGGACCTTCCGTTTTCCGGTACCCTGTAACTTTATTCTGTACCGGATGATCCATTACTATCTGGAAAGCGACGGCAAACGCCGTATACTGAAGGAACGGAATTTCTATGAAAAGGCGGGTATTTCGGAAAAGGAACAGAAAATTTATGCCGGAATGGAAAAACATTTCCAGGCGTATATAGAAGGAAGCCATGTATCGCTTCTTTCGCTGTATGACGAGGTATCGCCGGGAAAAGTCGAGATCCTGCCGATTTATGAAAAAATGCGTATTGCCAGTGCGGAGAGAAGGCTTCAGGTATTTTACGACAGGGGCAGAGACTTCCGGGAGGAGGATTCTGTAAGCCGGCCTATGGGAAAACAGGGGGCAGCGGCGGAAATTGAGATACCGGAGGGCGTGCGCAGGATACGCCTTGATCCGGGCGAAGCATCCGGCGGACTGATCATTCGGAAGCTCTGTTATGAAAACGGCGGAAAAGCGGCGTTTACTTCCAATGGGTTTCCTCTGGGCGGCGGAGCATATTACTTCGGCGGCGGAGATCCCCAGTTTATTCTGGAAAAGATCCCGGCGGGAGCCAGAAAACTTCAGATCGAGATTGAGATCATGAAGGAACCGGAGGCGGAAGAGGCCTTCTGGAGAAGCCTTTCCCGGGTATCCGCAGAAAAAGACGCGGAGATCGCGGCGCTGAAGGAGAAAATCCGCCAGATGGAAAATACGAAGGTGTGGAAAATTTACCGCAGCCTGAAGAAGTGAGGACAGAACATGGAAGAATTGCGCTTCAGTGTGGATGAAGAAAAATATGACGACCGCCACGGGCAGGTGCTGAGCCTGTCCGGATGGTGCGTTTCTCCCGGCTACGGAGAATTTCGTTTCCGGCTCCTGGGAGACGGAAGAGAAGAAATCTGTATTCCCGAAGCGGAGCGCCATGCAAGGCCGGACGTAGGACAGGCGCTGTCTCTGGATTTTGAAGATTTTCTCCCGGGCTTTACTGTTACCATTCCGGAAGCAGGAAAACTGGCGGAGCAGTTTGGGACTCTGGAGCTTTTTCTGGAAACGGGAGAACAGAGGGCGTCTGTGTGGAAAAGGGAAAGCGGCGAACTGAAGGCTTTCCTTCAGGAATGTCTGATCGAGTATCATATTGACCGGGCGGAAATCCTTTACGATACCATGCTGGAGATCCAGGGCTGGGTAATGGACCAGCGGGGAGACGCAGAGGTAAAACTTCTGAATACGGACGGAAGTCCTGTCCCCTGCAGACTGAGCAGAGGGCGCAGACCTGACGTAGTGGAAAGAAGGAATCTTGACAACGATTATAAAACAAGAGAGATAGGATTCCGTATTTCCGCTTCTGCGGAGGAAATAAAAGGGAAGAAAGCGGTTCTGAAATTTTCCGGAACCTCTGCGGAAAAGTCTTATGAGATTGATATTCAAAAGCTCAGAAGAGAAAAGAAGCCGGAAGGATTTTTCGGACGCTTTAAGAAGAATGAGAAGGGAAGCAGGGAAGATTATGAGGAGTGGAGAAAGAGCCGCTCTCTGTCACGCTTCGAAGGCTGGAAACAGAAAAGGGCCGCGTTTTCCTACGCCCCGGTTATCAGTATTGTCATTCCCTTATACAATACTCCTCTTCCTTATCTGGATGAACTGCTGAAATCCATACAGGGACAGACCTACAGAAAATGGCAGCTCTGTCTGGCGGACGGAAGCACAGACGATAAAGTCAGATTTCATCTGAAAAAGCATTATGGACGTGAAAAGCGTATTTCTTACAAAAAACTGAGAGAAAACAAAGGAATCTCTCAGAATACAAACGAAGCGATTTCCCTTGCCAGAGGAGAGTTTCTTATGCTCTGCGATCACGACGATACCCTGGAGCCGGACGCTCTTTATGAGATCGTAAAAGCCTTGAACGAGCACCCGGAGGCGGACGCGGTTTATACAGATGAAGATAAAGTAAGCATGGACGGCAGACATTATTTTGACCCGCATTTTAAATCGGATTTCAATCTTTTCCGCTTCCGGGAAAATAATTATATCTGCCATATTTTCGCGGTACGGAAAACTGTGGCGGAGAAAGCCGGACTGTTCCGGCCGGAGTTCGACGGAGCTCAGGATTATGATTTTATTTTCCGGTGCTGTGAAGCGTCCCGGGAGACCGTTCATATTCCGAAAGCTTTATATCACTGGCGATGTCATATGGAATCCACCGCGGCTGATCCTTCCAGCAAGGCTTACGCCTACGAGGCCGGAAGAAGAGCTGTGGAAGAGCATTATAAAAGACTTGAGATTCCGGCAGAAGTGGAGCTGACAGAGCGGCCCGGCTGGTACAGAAGCCGTGTGAAGATTCAGGGGAAACCGCTGATCTCCATTATCATTCCCAATAAAGACCATATAGGGGATCTGGAGCTGTGTCTTTCTTCGCTGACGGAGAGATCCACATGGGATAACTACGAAGTCCTTGTAGTGGAAAACAACAGCGAAAAAGAAGAAACTTTTGCTTATTATAAAAAACTTCCGGAAAAGTATCCGAAAGCGAGGGTGCTTGTCTGGGAGAAAGAATTTAATTATTCTGCTATCAATAATTTTGCGGCGGAAAAAGCGGCGGGAGATTATCTTCTGTTCCTGAACAACGACGTGGAGATCCTTACTCCGGAGTGGATAGAGGAAATGCTGATGATCTGTCAGCAGAGAGACGTAGCCGCCGTGGGGGCGAAGCTTTACTATCCTGACGACACGATCCAGCATGCGGGAGTGGTGCTGGGACTGGGAGGCATTGCGGGGCATATTATGTGCCGGGCTTCCAGGGAAGACGCAGGATATTTTGGACGGATGATCAGCGTGCAGGAGATCAGCGCGGTGACGGCAGCCTGTATGCTTGTAAAAAAATCGGATTTTCAGGCAGTGGGAGGCTTTGACGAAAGCTTCCGCGTGGCTTTTAATGATATCGATCTGTGTATGAAAATGAGGGCGGAAAACAAAAAGGTTGTTTTTACCCCTCATGCCGAACTGTATCACTATGAGTCAAAATCCAGAGGGTTGGAGGACACGCCGGAGAAGCAGTTCCGGTTTGACAAAGAGGTAAAGCGTTTTCAGGAGAAGTGGGGAAAAGAACTGGAAAAAGGCGATCCCTATTATAATCCCAACCTGTCTGTGACGGAAGGCGACTGTTCGCTTTTGGCCGACGGCGGGCAGTAGGAGACAGGCGGATATGGAATGTCCGGACTTGTGATGGGTTTCGAGACAAAACTGAGAAATGAGGTTTCTGATATGGCAAGAGAGATTTTTGAGGTAACAAAAGACCGGTTTCATCTGAAGGATCCCTGCCGCTACATTCTTCAGGGAACATGGCCCAAGGAAGCAAAAATGAGAGCCTGCCTGGACGGCTCCCAGATAAAGGCGGAGATCAGAAAACTGGAAGTAGTAAGCGCTCTGGAGCGTTTTAAAGATCCGGATCTGATGCGGGGAGAACGTATTACGGCGGAGGTGCGGCTTCCGGAATCCCTGGAGGGCTTTCAGAAGCTGACGGTATATGCGGATATGCCGGAAAAAACAATCAACTGGTTTTCTGTTTCAGTAAAAGAACTGGAACGGCGCCGTGGAAAGCCTCAGTTTTTTATTGAAGAGGAGAAGGTGCAGCAGGGATTTCTCCGCATCCGGGGATGGGCCGTGGCGGACAGCCCGGTGCGCATCCAGATCTTTGATGAAAACAAGCAGAAGATTTCTGCGGAAATCCTCCGGACAGAGCGGGTGGACGTGGAGCAGCTTTATGAGGAGATGGATTTTCCGGATAAAACGGGATTTTTCGTGGAACTGACCAATCTGACAGGAAAGCTGCTCTATATGGTGTTCTACGCCGGAGAAACAAAGTCTGTTCATATTGTCCATCTGAAGCCTTCTGTAGTTTTCAGGAGAAAAATAGAAAAATATGCCAAAAAGGGGATACGCTACTGGAAAAGCCAGGGCGGGGCGGCGCTGGCGGGAAAGATCGTTTCCAAGGTAAAAACAGCGTCTACAAGAGAGATCCCTTATCAGAAATGGATCGTCCGCCATCTGCCAGGCGACAGGGAACTGGAAAAACAGCGCCATGAGAAATTTGAATATCAGCCGAAGATTTCTATTGTGGTTCCCCTTTATAAAACGCCGGAGAAATACCTTCACCAGCTTGTGGAATCCATTAAGGCACAGACTTATCCCAACTGGGAGCTCTGTCTTTCCGATGGAAGCGGAGCGGATTCTCCTCTCAGAAAGACGCTGGATGCGCTGGAAAAATCCGACGAGAGGATCCGGGTGATCCGAAATGAAACGCCTCTGAGGATCGCGGAAAATACAAACGCCGGAATGGAGGCGGCCACGGGAGATTTTATCGCCTTTGCCGATCATGACGACGTGCTGACGCCTCACGCGCTGTACCAGTGTGTAAAGGCCGTAAATGAGAACAGAGAGATCAGGCTTCTCTATTCTGACGAGGACAAAATGTCCATGGACGGCCATAAATTTTTCCAGCCTCATTTCAAGCCGGATTACAACCCCGATCTTCTCTGTACGGTGAACTATATCTGCCATCTGTTTGTAGTGAGAAGAGACGTGGTGGATCAGGTGGGGCTGTTCCGTCCGGAGTTTGACGGAGCTCAGGATTATGATTTTATTTTCCGCTGTGTGGAGGCGGTGAAGCCGGAGGAAATATATCATATTACGAAGATCCTCTATCACTGGAGATGCCATGAGGATTCCACCGCTGAGAACCCGGAGAGCAAGACATACGCTTTTGAGGCGGGAAAAAGAGCCATCGAGGCCCATTATAAGAGAACAGGGATTCATGCGGAGGTGTTCCAGGGAGAATTCCTGGGACTGTACCGCACAAAATTTATCCGCGACCATGATCCGCTGATCTCCATCATCATCCCCAATAAGGATCACACAGACGATCTGAAGCGGTGTATGGATTCCATTGACAGTAAATCCACCTATCAGAACTATGAATATATCATTGTGGAAAACAACAGCACAGAGGAAAAAACCTTCCGTTTCTATAAAGACCTGGAAGAAAACCACCCCAAAGCCAGGGTGGTATACTGGGACAGAGAGTTCAATTATTCCGCCATCAATAATTACGGCGCTTCCTTCGCGAAAGGAGAATACCTGCTTCTTCTGAACAACGACACGGAGATCATAAACGATGACTGTCTGGAGGAGCTTCTGGGATATTGTATGCGCGGCGATGTGGGCGCTGTGGGAGCCAGAATGTATTATGAGGACGATACCATTCAGCACGCCGGTGTTGTGATCGGATTCGGCGGCATTGCGGGACACTGTTTTGTCCTGCAGCCCAGAGGCACTACGGGATACTGCCACAGGATCATCTGCGCCCAGGATTACAGCGCGGTAACGGCGGCCTGCATGATGGTGAAAAAATCCGCTTTCGACCAGGTGGGCGGACTGACGGAAGAACTTGCGGTCGCTTTCAATGACATTGATTTCTGCATGAAGCTTCGCGCGGCGGGATACCTGATCGTATATAATCCTTACGCGGAACTGTATCATTACGAGTCCAAATCAAGAGGACTGGAGGATACGCCCGAGAAGGTGGCAAGATTCAACAAGGAGATCGCGACTTTTGAAAAACGCTGGCCGGATATCATGCGGGACGGGGATCCCTACTACAATCCCAATCTTACGCTGAAAAGCCAGGATTTTTCCCTGAAACGTATTTAGAGGAGGTTCTTATGAAAGTATTGGTAACAGGTGTAAAAGGACAGCTGGGGCATGATGTGATGAATGAGCTTGCGCTCCGGGGATACGAAGGCGTCGGCGTGGATGTTGACGAGATGGATATCACAGACGAAGCCGCAGTGCGCAGAGTGATCGGAGAAGTCCGTCCGGACAGCGTGGTGCACTGCGCTGCGTGGACGGCAGTGGACGCCGCGGAGGATCAGGTGGATATCTGCCGGAAGGTAAATGTGGACGGAACGGAGAACATCGCGAAGATGTGCGGGGAACTGAATATTCCCATGATCTATCTCAGCACGGACTATGTGTTCGACGGACAGGGAACGCGGCCCTGGGAACCGGACGATCCGGTGGCGCAGCCTTTAAATGTTTACGGGCAGACCAAGTATGAAGGTGAGCTGGCGGTACAGAAATATACTGACAAATATTATATTGTCCGTATCGCATGGGTGTTCGGCGTAAACGGAAAGAACTTCATTAAGACTATGCTGAATCTGGGGAAGACACACGACAATCTCACCGTCGTCAGCGACCAGATCGGCACGCCTACCTATACCTATGACCTGGCGAAGCTTCTTGTGGATATGCTGGAAAAAGAAGAGTACGGGATCTATCACGCCACGAACGAGGGCGGATACATTTCCTGGTATGATTTCGCCGTGGAGATCTTCCGCCAGGCCGGCATGAAAGTAAATGTTAAGCCGGTAACTTCCGCGGAATATCCTGCGAAGGCAAAACGCCCCTTCAACAGCCGCATGGAGAAGAAGAAACTGACAGAACACGGATTTACCAGGCTTCCGGACTGGAAGGACGCCCTGGAACGGTATCTGAAAGAGATTATGTGAGAACTGCTTGCAGGCAGACGGCAAAGAGCGCAGTCGCGTAAGGCGGCCCTTGTTCTTTGCCGTATTTTCTATTTTCTTCGCGGGAAAAACAGAACAGAAAAAGTGAGATGAAAAAATGGGAAAAAAGACGGCGCCCGGAAGGGTGTTTTTTGGCGAATACTGGAAAAAGACGGAAGCTGGAAATTATGTCATACTTCTGGGGCTTCTGCTTGTAAGCTGTATGATCATATTCTGGGATTATCTGTTCGGAAACCAGCTTATGATCTTTAACGACATCGGCAGCGATACCTGGCAGCAGTATATCATGAATTATACCAGCATCGTGAATCATCTGCGGGACGGGGATTTCGCGCTGTGGGATTTTACAAACGGACTGGGAATAAATATGTTTAATTTCAATCTGTTTGATCCCTTCCTGATGCTGTTGTACGGGATAGGCGTGGTACTTGGACCCGCCCATATGCTGATCTACATCAATGTAATTCAGATATTGAAGATTCTCGCCGCCGGCGCGGCGTTTTACTGGTTTCTGTCTCAGTTTACTTTCAGCAGGCAGGCGAAGCTGGCCGCTTCCTATGTATACGGACTGAACGGTTTTCTCCTGGTATGGGGACAGCATTACCAGTTCGGGACGGCGGTGGTTTATCTGCCCCTTCTGCTCTTGTTCTGTGAGAAATTTATCCGGAAGGAAAAAGGCAGAAGATTTTTTCCGGTGATGGTATTTCTCTGCGGGATCTACAGCGTATATTTTACCTATATGTGTCTGGCGGCCACAGGGCTTTATCTTTTCTTCCGGGTGCTGATGCCGGAGAAACTGAAAACAGGAGAAAGAGTCAGGCTGTTTCTGGCCGGATGCGGGCAGATGATCCTGGGGCTCGGAATGAGTCTCGCCGTCTTTCTGCCTATGGCAGCCGTACTCCTCAACGTATCCTCCAGGCTGAGCAGTGAGGGGGCGGGGGTCCTGGAATGGCTCCGAAGCTGCTTTACCCCATACTCGGATAATTTCTACCTGTCTCTTCTGAAACGGCTGTTTTCCTGCAATCTGCAGAACGGATACGGACTGGCAAAAGGTCCTCAGGATTATGTGATGAATTATTATGAGGATCCGCTGCTGTTCTGTTCCGCCCTTGCCGTTTTTCTGAACGTGCAGTTCCTTGTGGTCCTGAGAAGGGCGGAAATGCCGAAACGGGCGAAGGGGGTATTGTACGCGGCGGCGGCGCTGATCGTTCTGGCGGTGGCTTTTCCTGTGGGAGGAACCGTATTTAATTATTTCACGAAACCCACCCAGAGGTATACCTTTGTACTGATGCCGGTGATCCTGCTTGTGACGGCCTGGATGTGGGATTACCTGCGAAAAGGGGGAAAACTGAACCTGATCCTTCTCATCGCGGTGAGCGCACTGATGGGATGGGCGTATCTGGAAGGTTGGGATCAGGCGGGATTTGAAGAATATAAGAGGAATATTCTGATTCTGGCTGCGGCGGGAATCGTCACGGTGATCTGTCTTTTCACCCTTACTTTTATCAAAGAGAAGACCCGGCGGAAAGCGGTTATGGGAATTCTGGGACTGGCGCTGGCGGTAAATATGATCTCCGACGGCGCGACAGACTATCAGGCGAGAGTGACAATGAAAAAGACGGACACTCCGGCGGAGATCATGGCCGAAGAGACGGAGAGGTATGAGGAAGACAGAAGGTCCGACGACCTGGAGATCCGGTACCGCGCGGAGATGGAAAAGCCTCAGGATTTCTTCCGGGAAATGTACCGTGTGGATCTTCAGGACGCGCTGGATTACCTGGAAGAATACGACAGTGAATTTTACCGGGTGGAGAAGGACTACATTTCCGGAACAGTGGCGATGGATTCCTCGGCCCAGGGATACCGGGGGATTTCCACTTACAATTCCGTGATGAACGGATATGTGAAGGACTTCGTGGAGACCTGTGTTCCGGAACTGTTTTTTGCAGATTACAACCACTATACATTCTGGAATCATGTGGATGATAACCGTCTGGCCGCGTTCCTGGGAATCCGCTACATCCTGTCAGGAGACGGAAATCCGGATGAAAGCGAGTGGAAGCTTCTGGACAAAGTGGGAAGCCTCTATATCCATGAGAACGCGCTGGAAACAGATACCGCTCATTTCTACACTACGGCAATCTCCGAGGACAGCCTGCGGGAACTGTGTACAGAAGAAACAAGAGAGCGTCTCCTGGAAGGCGCCATTGCCCTGGAAGACGGGGAAGACGTGGATTCCATGGAGGAATTCGACGCGCTTATCTCCGCCGGAGAGACGGAAGAAGCGTCGTACGTCACACTGGACGCTCCGGAAAAAGACTCCCGCATCACAGGATCCATCCATGCGGAGAATGAAGGCTACGCCCTGTTTATGATCCCTTATGAGGACGGATGGGAACTTACCATCGATGGCGAGGAAGCAGAGCTGTTAAGAGGCGACATCGGCTTTCTGGCCTGCGAAGTGCCGGAAGGAGACCATACCCTTGAACTTACCTTCCACGCCCCGGGCCTTATGGAAGGGGCGGCAGGCAGCGCGGCGTGCTGGGCGGCGTTTGCGATCTTATGCGTGACTCCCGGGATAAAAAAGAAGAGGAAGAGTATGAGAAGGATGTAACCTCCCGAAAATAAGAGCTGGTACCTGAAAAAAGCAGACCCGGGTAAAATGAAAAAAGAGTCCTATCGAATTACCGTCAGGTGTTCGATGAGACTCATTTTTTCTGAAAATATTTTAGTTTCTAAAATCCTGGTCAAGCATTTGCTGGGCCCTTTCCAGTGCTTCATTGGTAGTTAAAAGACCGGACATAACATTTTTTACCGCGGTTCCAATGATATTCAGGAAACGCTTTTCATCAAAGGGGCTGAGATCTGAGTCGGGTAGCCTCTTTGTACGGGAAAGGGGGAAACAGTCCTTGGAAAACTCCAACCAGGGGAATGTATTGATGATATCGTATTTGTTATAGGTCTTGATACAGGGAGAAACACTTCCAAGCGCCGCCATTGCCGAAGCTACGGGTTCCCGGGTAAGCCATTTAATAAAAGCGAGAGCATTCTTGGGATGCCGGCTGTATCGGGAAACTGCAAGAGATCCGCCTCCATAAATTGGATTTCCCCCGGGAATCATACCGAACCCGACATTCCCTACGATCTTTGAACTGTACCCCAGGATTTCAGACGCATAATTGCTGAAATTAATCATCATAGCCACATTTCCGTTTGCAAATTCTTTTGCTGTATTTGTCCACCATTTTGAAGGTTTGCCTGGGGCATATCGCTGCGCTTCCACAAGTTCTTCCAGCGCTTTTTTCCCAAGATCGTTATTGATGACAATTCTTCCGTCCTGATTATAAAGATTGTCGTGATGACTGAAAAAGCGGGCAAGAAATTCTGTTGCCGCAACGCCGGTATTTCCCAGAGTGAGGTTCGTTCCATACCTCACATCGCAGTCAAGCTCGCTGCATTCTGTAAAAAAAGCCGCAATCTGGTTAAACTCTTCAAAAGTTTCGGGAACTTTTAATTCCTGACGGTATTTTTCCTGGTAGATTCTTTTCACAACGACACTTTCGAAGAGATCTTTTCTGTAAAAAAGAAGCTGTGAGCTGGGAGAAACTGGGAGGGCGTAAATTTTGTCCCGTACATAACTGTACTTGTCCTCCAGCGTCGGCAGATACTCCGAGAAAACTTCTTTTATATCAGGGTCTATTTCTTCCAGAGGAAGCAGGAGACGCTCGGCGAACCATGAGAGCCAGGTAACATCGATACGGAAAATGTCATACAAACTTGACATGGCGGGATCAGCGAACTGTTCATAAATTTCATCATAAGAGAAAACAGATATTTTAACTTTTGTTCCTGTTTTTTCGGTGTAAAACTGAGCCATGCCCTGCATTATAATGGATTCCGGACTGTCCAGGGCGAGAATGTTAAGACATTCAGCCTGATCGTTTCGGATATCTATATTTTTCCAGTTGCGTTCTCCGTCATTTTCAAAAATGTGGTCCAGAGAAGTGCCTGCTGATTCTGAATGTATGATATCCGAGGCAACTTCGCGGCCCAGAAGGCTGTAATTCAGTTCATATTTTTGAAAATCTTTTTCAGGCAGGGAAACCACAGGCGAAAGGGTGTGAATATCCACCTGTTTTTCCGAAAAAAAGGATTGCATGAGCTGTCGTATTTTTTCAGCAAAACCTATGTTGGTAGTTACGATCACGTCGATTTCTTCATCGCCCGCAAAGAGGTTCAGAATACTGTGAGAAACCTGATCGATATCTGTTGAAACCTTCAAGAGATTGCCGTGAAATTCCCCGTCTGTTTCTTCCAGAAATCCCTTCAGAAATTCGGCTTCGTTGGAAAATTTTTCGGATTCTGTTACCAGCACAATGTTGCGGTATTTTTTTGTCAGTATTTTGCGGGCGATGTGACTTCCGGCAAGTCTGTAATCAAATCCATAGTAATCAGCCGGAAATCCGGGACGTCTTTCTACAAAACGCACGTTGTTCAGACCGGAATGCTGATACATATTATCTTTATAGTTGAGACAGGTGATAACGGCCATGCCGCAGACCATGACAGACTTTGCCTTCTGGATCATCTCCTGCTCAGTCTGAGGGCTGTTGTTTGAGATATAAAGTTCAGTAGAATAACCGTTTCTTTCGGCATAATATTTCAGACTGTTATAAAATTCTCTGTATTGCTTTGACTCGACGGTGGGAAGAATAACGCCGATAATTTTTCCGGCCCCCTTCCGAAGTATTCTTGCCTGTTCATTGATCGTATATCCCAGTTTCCGGGCGGCTTCTTCCACAATCCGTATTTTTTCACTGCTCACATTCCCTTTTCCATTTAATACATTGGATACCGTGCCCTGAGACACTCCTGCTAATTTTGCTACATCGAGAATAGTTGCCATAAATCCCCCTGTTTGTGTTTTATAACGTTTTAATAAATTATATAACATTTTTTCTGCTTTTGCATATATTTTTTTGATGAAAATAAAAATAGAGAAGGAAAGGGCAAAAAGATGAATTTTATTGTAAAATTATAACGTTATAAAATGCAGAAACGTAAAAAAGAGGTAAAATAACATGAAAAAATAAGTTAAAAGAGATAAAACTTGTAAAATATGTCAAAAAATATATTGACACGTTTCAAAATAAATGATAGCATGAAACCGTAGCAAAGAAAAAATGACACGATATAAAATTAGGAGGGAAAAACTATGAAAAAAGTGTTAGCTACAGTACTTACTGGTGCAATGGTAATGGCAATGGGCGGTGTTGTTGTGCAGGCAGATGAGGTGGACAAGAGTGAATCCATCGTGGTCTATACCAACAACGGAGGAGAAGGAAGAGATCAGTGGCTGATCGAACGTGCGGCTGAAGAAGGATATAACGTTCAGGTTGTTCACGGCGGCGCTTCTGAAATCACACAGCGTATGATCGCAGAAAAAAACAATCCTCTCTGTGATGTTGTGTTCGGACTGAACAATATCGAGTATGAAAAACTGAAGGCCAATGAACTGCTGGAGGAGTGGGAGCCGGACTGGACAGACGGAGTGGATGAGAGTCTGATCGATAAAGACGGATTTTATTATCCGGTTACCACTACGCCCCTTCTTCTGATCGGAAATGCGGATTATGAAGATATGCCTTCCGACTGGACTGATCTGGTTGACGAGAAATATAAAGGCCTGTATCAGCTTCATGCACTGAACGGCGGAACTGCGCAGACTGTATATGCAAGTATCATCAGCAGATATGCGGATCCGGACGGGGAGCTGGGAATATCTGACGAAGGCTGGGAAATTGCGGCGGCATTTCTCGGAAACGCTCATAATATTGTGGAAGGAGAGGATTCCATTGGCGATGTGATAGACGGTACATATCCAATGGATGAGCATTGGGCATCCGGCGTGATCACAGAACAGAATACACGAGATTATAAATTCCAGATCATGACTCCGGAAGTCGGAGAACCATATGTAGTTGAGTCTGTCGCAATCGCGAAAGGAACAGAGAAATATGATCTCTGTGTGGATTTCCTGAACTGGCTGGGCAGTTCCGACATTCAGCTTGAGTGGTCTAATGAGTTTGGAACGATTCCCTGTCAGGCGGACGCAATGGAAAATGTATCTGAGGATCTGAAAGAATTAATGGCTATGCTCAAACCGCAGGATCTTGACTGGGCTTTTATAGCGGAGAACATTGACGCCTGGGTGGAAAAGGCAGAACTTGAATTTATTCAGTAACTTCAAAAAAATATGATTCAGACAGGAGCGGACCATGGTTAAATTTGAAAATGTTGAAATTAAATATGGCGATTTTGTGGCAATGGAAAATCTGAATCTGGACATTGAGGAAGGTGAGTTTTTCACCTTCCTTGGCCCGAGTGGATGTGGAAAAACCACTTCTTTAAGAGCTTTGGTGGGATTTATTACGCCGTCAAAAGGTAAGGTGTATGTTTCCGGAAAAGACGTTACCAATCTTCCGGTGGAAAGCAGAAACATTGGAATGGTGTTTCAGAGTTACGCCCTGTTTCCTACCATGACAGTATATGAAAATATTGCTTTTGGTATGAAGGTAAAGAAAATGCCGAAGGCGGAAATCGACAGAAAAGTACATGAGGTAGCGGATAAGATAAAAATTACGGAAGAACAGCTCCAGAAAAATGTATCCGAACTTTCCGGCGGACAGCAGCAGAGAGTTGCACTGGCCCGGGCGATAGTTCTGGAGCCAAAAATTCTCTGTCTGGACGAGCCGTTATCCAATCTGGACGCGAAGCTTCGTATTGATATGCGCCTTGAGCTGAAACGTCTTCAGAAGGAGCTGGGAATCACTACTCTTTATGTCACTCATGATCAGGAGGAGGCGCTGACGCTTTCCGACAGAATAGCAGTATTTAATAACGGCTGTATCGAACAGGTCGGAACGCCATATGAGATTTATAATTCTTCCAGGAGTGAGTTTGTCTGTGATTTTATTGGAGATATCAACCGTTTTGGAGAGAAAATCCTGACTTCCGTTAATGAACAGATGGGAACGAATCTGGACATATCCAAAACAGGGTTTGTAAGAATAGAAAAATGTGTGGATGAATACAAACCGGATCACGCCAAGATCATGGGGGTCGTAACAGAACTGGAATTTAATGGGATTCTGACAAAATATACGCTTTCCTGCATGGGGCAGACTATTAAATATCTGGAAAAAAATGACGGATATAAATATTATAAAGAAGGCGATCCTGTCGACTTGTATATCGATCCTCGTGATATCATGCAGTTCTGAAGGAGGAAAGAATTATGGGGAAATTGAAAGCAAAAATACAGGACGGGACGATAAATATACCGGGGCTGATCCTGAAGATCGTTCTGATATGGTTCATTTTTTCTTTCCTGGTATTTCCGAATATCAATCTGATTTTCCGGGTATTTGTCAAAGACGGTCAGTTTTCTCTGGAAGCTGTTGAAAAAATTACAAAATCTGCGAGAGCCATAAGCAGTTTGAAGAACAGTTTTATTCTGGCAGTGGCTTCTATAATTACTGTAAATATTTCGGGTATCCTGATCGTGCTGTTTACAGAATACTTTGATATCAAAGGCTCGAAGATACTCAGTATGGGATTTATGACTACACTGATCTACAGCGGCGTAGTGCTTGTAACCGGATACAAATTTGTATACGGTGAAACAGGAATTGTGACAAAAGTACTGATGCAGTTCTTCCCGGATATGAATCCCCAGTGGTTTATAGGATTTGGAGCGGTGCTGTTTATCATGACTTTCTCGGGTACATCCAATCACATGATGTTTCTGACAAATGCAATCAGAGGTTTGGACTATCACACGATCGAAGCTGCGAAAAATATGGGGGCGTCTCAGAGTACGATTCTCTTTAAGATTGTTCTGCCTACCATGATGCCTACGATCTTTGCGATTACGATTCTGACATTTATTGCAGCGTTAAGTACCATGTCCGGACCGCTCATTGTCGGAGGTCCTGATTTTCAGACCATCAATCCTATGATCCGGACATTCAGCAATATGACGACTTCCAGAGACATAGCCGCTCTGCTGGCAATTATCCTGGGACTGGCGACGGCAATCCTTCTGTTCATCATGCAGAAAATTGAGAAAAAAGGAAATTATATTTCAGTTTCCAAAACAAAGGCTAAAATGGTGAAACAGAAAATTCAGAATCCGGTACTGAATGTGATTGCTCACATTGTTGCTTATGTGATGTTTATCATTTATATGCTGCCGATCATCAATGTTCTGGTATTCTCCTTTACAGACGGAATGACGATTAAGACCGGACAGCTCCGAAAGGATTCCTTTACTCTGGAAAATTACGCAAAACTTTTCCAGTCTTCGTCAGCTTACAAACCTTATCTGGTCAGTATTGCGTATTCTCTTCTGGCGGCACTTGTGGTAGCGGTGATCTGTATTGCGGTTGCCAGAATCGTGACAAAGCTGAAACATAAATGGGACAAACTGTATGAGCCGTTCATACTGATACCCTGGCTTCTTCCGTCTACAATGATCGCGCTGGGCCTGATGATGACATATGATGAAGCCCGCCTGAATCTTGCAAATAAGATTCTGGTAGCCACTCCAGTTATTCTTTTAGTGGCGTATATCGTAATAAAGATACCTTTTTCATACCGGATGACAAGAGCGGCATTTATAAGTCTTGACGGAAATATGGAAGAGGCAGCACAGGTTATGGGAGCAAAACCTTTCTATACCATGAGAAAAGTGATTCTCCCAGTGATCATGCCGGTTGTAATCTCTGTTATTGTGCTGAATTTCAATAGCCTTCTGTCGGAATACGATCTGTCAGTATTCCTGTATCATCCGCTGTTCCAGCCGTTAGGTATCGTCATAAAAATGGCTACCGACGAGACGGCTACTACAGAAGCCCAGGCAATGGCTTTCGTATATACAGTGATTTTGATGATTATTTCTACGATCGCACTGTGGCTTGGACGTTACGGAGGGATTGAAACCGTCAAAAAAATATTCAGGAAGAGAGGAAAAACAGCATGAAATCTTTAGCTCAGTTAAGAAAAGAGAAAGGTGTTCTTGTGGCTGCCCACAGAGGAACATCCGGCGGCAATATTCCGCCAAATACTATTGCCGCCTTTGACCTTGCTTTGAAAGAAGGAGCCGACATCCTGGAAATGGATCTGTTTAAAAGTCTGGATGGAGAGATTTTTGTTTTTCATACGGGAACAGAACCGTGTTATCTGGACAGGCATATAAGGATTGAAAGCAAAACGTCGGAAGAAATCAGGAATCTGAGACTGTGCAACTGCGACCTGGAGGAAACGTTTCTGGGGGTAAATTCCTTTGATGAGATACTGGAGCATTATAAAGGTAAATGTATTATGAATCTTGACCGTTGCATTCATATTACCGAGGATGTTATGCGGGCTGTCAGAAGGCATAATATGGTGGATCAGATCCTCCTGAAAAGCGATACCTCAGACAAATCTCTGAAGCTGGTGGAAACCTTTGCGCCGGATGTGGCATATATGCCGATTTTCTTTATGGAAGAAGATACCGCTTCCGAGAAAATTGAGAGTATGAATATTAATTATGTAGGAGCGGAGCTGGTGTTTGACAGGGAAGATGCTTCTATTGTACAGGATTCGTATCTGGAAATGATGCATAAGAAAAACAGACTTCTCTGGGCGAATTCTCTTGTATATTCCAGCCGTGTTCCGCTGACGGCAGGACACAGTGACGATATTTCCCTCACAGACGATCCGGAAAAAGGCTGGGGCTGGCTGGTAGATAAGGGATTTGACATCATACAGACAGACTGGACGTATCATCTGGTTCATTATCTTAAAGACAGAAGAAAATGATTGGTTCTGGAACCGGCTGCGCTTAAAGTGGCAGCCGGTTTTCACATTTGCGCCCGTGTGTCATATTATTTTCGGAGAGGAAGGTTAGCATGAGTATTGAGCTTCTGGGAGAATCTATCAATGAATTGAGTATTGTATCCATGGCTTTGCGGATTCTCATGTCAATGGTGTGCAGCGGGGTGATTGGTCTGGAAAGAGGAAAAGCCAACCAGCCGGCAGGTATGCGTACTTATATGCTTGTAAGCCTGGGGGCCTGTATCGTGATGATCACAGGAGACTACGTATTTTATAAATATGGTACAGGAGATCCGGCGCGGCTGGGCGCTCAGGTGGTGAGCGGGATTGGTTTTCTGGGCGCAGGAAGTATCATGGTGTCCGGAAAATTAAGAATCCGGGGCCTGACAACTGCGGCGGGACTGTGGACTTCCGCCTGTATCGGGCTTGTCATGGGGATCGGATTTTTTGAATGCGGAGTTATAGCGACTGTAGCGGTTTATATCATTATAGGATATTTTAAGAAACTGGAAGACAGGATCACCTTTTATGACGGCTGGTTCAGCGTTTATGTCCGCGTGGAAGATCCGTCCTGTTTTGCGGATCTTTATGATGAGGTGAAAAAAATGGGAATGAAAACAGGAGAAGTACAGCTTCTGGACAAAAAACATGAATGCAGAGAAGCCATAATCTCCGTACGGAACAACTCGCACAGAGACAGAGATGAGATTCTCTCCACATTACAGAATATAACCGGCGTATCCAAAGCCAGATACGTATCATGAAAAGAACTCCGGTTATTGAACAGCGCCATACAGCTCAGAGCCATATCTCGAGCTTAAAACAGGTTACAGGCCGATATTAACTGATTAGCTGAGAAATAAAATACGGCATAAATATACAAGCCGTCAAAGAAAATACCCCGCCGCAAAATCACGAACTACAACATGTCTGCGGCGGGGTATTTCGTTTAGACGGCTGTAATTTTGCCGATTTTTTTCTCAGTCCTTAAGAATCTTATTCAGCACATACACAAGAATCGTAAGGATGATAATAACCGTAAAAATACTCAGCATCCCTTTCCACATAACTTCCAGGGCCTGCATTACAAGTTCCATATTCATAATACATACTCCTTTCCTGAGCATATCTCAGCATCTGCAGTTCATCATACCGGAAACCCGGCGGAGATTACAGAATACTGGATACAACACTTAAGATAACGCCTCCGGCTACAACAGACGCGATCTGTCCGGAAACGTTGGTACCGGTAGCCTGCATGATCAGAACGTTGCTGGGGTCTTCCTTCAGAGCCATTCTCTGAACAACACGGGCCGCCATGGGGAATGCGGAGATACCTGCGGCGCCGATCATCGGGTTTACCTTCTCCTTTGTGAAGAGGTTCAGAAGCTTCGCAAAGAGAACGCCTGCGGCAGTATCAAAGATAAAGGCTGCCAGACCGATCACCATGATCAGAAGAGTCTGCGGATTGACAAAGGATTCCGCTCTCATACTGAAGGCTACGGTAATACCCAGAAGCAGGGAAACCAGATTGGAAAGGATATTCTGCGCCGCATCTGAAAGATTGTTCAGCACGCCGCACTCGCGGAGCAGATTTCCGAACATCAGGAATCCGACAAGGGAAACGGACATCGGAGCAACCAGACCAGCTACGAAAGTAACCACGATGGGGAAAATGATCTTTGCTTTCCTGGAAACATTGACCGCTTTATATTCCATATGGATGCAGCGCTCTTTTTTTGTTGTGAGCAGGCGGATAACCACCGGCTGGATGATGGGGACGAGCGCCATATAGGAATAGGCAACCACGGCGATAGGCCCTACATAGTTCGATCCCAGCACCTGGGAGACAAGAATGGAAGTAGGTCCGTCGGCAGCGCCGATGATACCGATGGAAGCGGCGTCCTTCAGGTCGAAGCCCAGGAATACGGCAACCAGGATGGCTGCGAAAATACCGAACTGAGCTGCGGCTCCAAACAGGAACAGCTTGGGGTTGGAAAGCAGCGGGCCGAAATCGATCATGGCTCCGATTCCGATAAACAACAGGATTGGCATTGCCTCAGAAGCTTCGATTCCCACGTCGAAGAGCCACTGAATAATACCGTTTGTCTCGCCGATCCCTTCCAGCGTCTGGTTCAGAACTCCGGAATCGGGCAGGTTTACAAGGATCGCGCCGAATCCCAGCGGAAGCAGAAGTACCGGCTCCAGGTCCTTGCTGATGGCAAGCCAGATCAGGACAGCGCCGATGACATACATGACGATCTGCTGAGGTGTGATAGACGTGATGCCTGAAATTAAAAAGTCCATATAAGTTCCTCCTTCTTACTATATGGGAAAATTTCTTTCTGCCAGCTCTATGAAGTGCCCTGTCTCCGGATTTGGACGACGGTTCTGCTTCATAAGAAAACAGAGCCTTCTGATAAAGTGTACTGATTTTCTATGAAATCAAAAAGACCTGTGTCCCTGCCATGAATGGAACACAGGTCTTGTCATATACCGGTTGCTTGAAAGGTATAGATTAAGCCAGAGCTTACACTCATGAATGTTGACCTAATCGCACAAAAACAGTGCTGGCTACTCCCCTATATCAAAATGTATTTTACAGCATATACCTTATGTTTTCAAGAATTTTTTTTATTTTTGGACAGATCATGACCTGGCGGTCTTTATGATTCCGATAAGAATAAGAAGCATAAGGAAAGCGCCAACACCTCCGATAATATAATAAGGAACGTCTGTATGGGGGGCGGAATAATCCTGGGCGGCCGTAAGGTTCTGCTGGCTTTCCTGTACAAGACTGTCGTCCTGTTCCTGAACAGCGGCCATAACAGCCGTTCCCACAGGCGTTCCGCCAAAATAATACTGGCGGCTGGTCTGTCCGTTTTCACCAGGAGAATCTTCTGTAGTAAGAGCGTCGGCGGAGGTTCCTGACGGAACGTAAACATTTCCGCCGGAGATCATATTGAAATCCGTATCGCCCAGAGAAAGCATCTGGAAATTATCAAATCCATAATTCAGCAGACTTCCGGCTTCCGTACCGGTAGTGCCGGAAGCTCCCTGAAGGACTACGGCGATAAGGGTGATATCGTTTTTGCGGGCTCCGCATACAAGAGTGCTGCCGGAAGCTTCCGTATATCCTTCTCGGCCGCCGAGACAGTATTGATAATATGCGGCGTTGGCGCTGTTTGTCATGGAAAAATTATTTGTCAGGACACGCTCGCCGCCGGATACGTTTGTGGCCGGAATTGTATAGGAGGTTGTTCCGGCGATAGTACGGAAGGTATCGTTGTCGATAGCGGCCTTCATGATCAGGGCCATATCGTGGGCTGTGGTATGCTGGTTTTCATCCGGAAGACCGGTGGGATTGGTAAAAACCGTGTCGGTGCATCCAAACTCGGTTGCTCTTGTGTTCATCATCTGGACAAAGGCGTCTACAGATCCGCCGATGTGCTCGGCTACCTGAAGGGCGATATCGTTGGCGGAGGACAGCATCATGGCGTAAAGACACTGTTCCATGGTAAAAACCTCGTCCAACTGGGCGGAAATATTTGCCCCTCCGTCTGTAACGCCGGATACTCCTGTAGCCGTCATAGTCACCTGGTCGGTAAGCTGGCTGTTTTCCAGGGCAAGGAGGGTTGTCATCACTTTTACCGTGGCCCCGGGATAAAGAACCTGATCCATGTTTTTGGCGTATACGATAGTGTTGGTGGAATCCTCCATGACGACCGCTGCGGTAGAGGTGATGTCAGGGCCCTGGGGCCAGCCGGAAATACTGTTGGTAGTGATGCCTGTTCCTGCGGCGGCTGTTTCTTCCGCGGCTTTGACCGGCGTGTGCAGCAGCAGGGAAAAGGCAGCGGCGGCGGCCAGCAGACCGGCAAAAAATCTTTTTATTCTCATAAATGCACTCCTGTTTCCGATGAATGATCTGTTAACTATTATTCCGCAAAAAAAGAAAAAAATCAGTTGATCCGCGGAGTTTGTTTCAGAACCTATCATATCCCATTTTTCTCTGTAATTCAACACCTTCTTGGCGGCTTTTAGAGAGGAAATGCCTTGTTAGCCTTGCAAAAAACAGGGTACAATGATAAAATAAACCCGGCGAAAAGTAAAATATATGTAAAATCGACAATATCTGAGGACTATAAATATGAATAAAAAGCAGAATACAGGAAGCCGGATCCAATGGGGACGCATGATGAAAAAACTGAATCCGTATACTGTGCAGAAGGGATTCCGTTATCTGAAACATTACGGTCCGAAAGAATTCTGGATCAGGCTCCATGAGCGCTTTGAACCGGAGGAGGTTCCATACGGACCCTGGTATGAAGCGTATGTTCCGGACGAGGCGGAACTTTCCCGCCAGCGGCGTATCAGGCTGGATTATGAACCGCTGATCAGTGTGGCTGTGCCCGCTTACCGCACGCCAAAGCTGTTTCTTTCCCAGATGATGGACTCCCTCCTGGCACAGACATATAAAAACTGGGAGCTGTGCATTGCAAATGGAAGTCCGGAAGATGAGGACATGAGAGCGGTACTGGAAGAATATTCCGCCCGGGATAAGCGTATCTGCGTGCAGAACCTTGCGGAAAATCTGGGAATAGCCGGAAATACAAACGCGGCTCTTTCCATGGCCTCCGGTGAATTTGCGGGGATTCTGGATCATGACGATCTTCTTGCCCCAAACGCTCTTTTTGAAATAGCCAAAGCGCTGGGAAACGACCGCGGACTGGACGCTGTGTATACAGATGAGGATAAAGTGACCACAGATCTTGAGGAACATTTTCAGCCGCATCTGAAGCCTGATTTTAACCTGGATCTTCTCCGGTCAAATAATTATATCTGTCATTTCTTTGTAGTACGGCGTTCTGTCATTAAGAAGGCGGGCGGTTTCCGCCAGGAGTTTGACGGGGCCCAGGACTATGATTTCATTTTCCGGTGCGTAGAGCAGGCGGAAAAGGTGGGGCATATCCCGGAAATCCTTTATCACTGGAGAACTCATAAGGCTTCCACAGCAGATAATCCGGCCAGCAAGATGTACGCCTTTGACGCCGGAAAGTGGGCTATAGAGGCTCATCTGAAAAGAACCGGAGTCAGGGGGACGGTAAGTCATACGCCGGATCTTGGATTTTACAGGGTGACGTATCCTGTTCAGGGAGAACCTCTGATCTCTATTATCATTCCAAATAAGGATGAGAAGGAGACTCTGAAGGCCTGCATAGAGTCCATACGTGAAAAAACAGAGTATCCCAATTATGAAATACTGATCATTGAAAACAACAGTACAACAGAAGAGATCTTTCGCTATTATAAAGAGCTTTCGGCAGATCCCCGGATTCGTCTTCTGAGATGGAAAAAGGAATTTAATTATTCCGCCATCAATAATTACGGCGTCCGCCACGCAAAAGGGGAGTATCTGCTGTTTTTGAATAACGATGTGACAGTGATCACTCCCGGCTGGCTGAAAGAGATGCTGGGAGTCTGCCAGCGCCCCGAGGTAGGCGCGGTGGGAGTAAAGCTGATCTACCCGGACAATACCATCCAGCATGCCGGATGCGTGATCGGGATCGGAGGCATCGCGGGACATATGTTTGTAGACATGCCCGCGAACCGGACGGGATATCTCCATAAGGCGTCGCTGCTTCAGGACATGAGCGCTGTAACGGCAGCCTGCATGATGATGAAAAAAGAGGCTTTCGATACCGCCGGGGGATTTACGGAAAAGCTGTCGGTGGCTTTTAACGATGTGGATC
>CBJMC01400__coassemble_565_pt1 | contig 114704 bp, 107 predicted proteins | sample CBJMC01400__metabat2_low_PE_023 | metagenome-assembled genome bin CBJMC01400 | reverse complement strand
GACAGTATGCGTGTGCTGGGAAATTACGGACAACAGGAGGAAGCGTAAAATGACAGGAATACAGGAGTGTGTGCTTTACCGCGGCTTTAAAAAAGGAGAAATTCTGGATAAGATGACAGAACTGATGGATGTTCTGGAAGATCATCCTTCCGAAATACAGAAATACAGATCTGTTTTCTACGAGTGTGTGAACGGGCTTCTTGAAACAGCCGGTTCCTACGGCTTTTCAGGCAATCTCTGGCATAATTATCTGACGCTTCTTCTTGTGAACCATGAAAATGCTTTCAGCACAGCCTGCGAGATCAGGGGGGCGAGAGAGGGCACGATCAATGACTTTGCTCTTCATGACTTTTCCATATTTAAAAAATTGTATGACTTTGACCTGACTGCATTTGACAGAGCGTTCCAGACATCCTGTTGCCGGAAACTGCGCAGCTATCAGGCGCCGGAAAACACAGGAAAGATGTTCAACAAAAGAATACGGGACCGTATCTGCCAGATGAGCCGGACTCTGGCCCAGGCGGAAAGCACGGAAGAATTTATGAAAGATATGGTTCAGTTCTATAAAGATTTCGGCGTAGGGAAGCTTGGCCTGCATAAAGCTTTCCGTGTGGAGCATGATAAGGACGGACAGGCGACGATCGTTCCGGTGACGAGAATAGCCCATGTACGTCTTGAGGATCTGGTGGGCTATGAAATTCCAAAACAAAAGCTGATCGCCAATACAGAGGCGTTTGTGCAGGGAAGAAAAGCCAACAACTGCCTTTTGTTCGGGGATGCCGGAACGGGAAAATCTTCCAGCATAAAGGGAATACTGAACAGATATTATGAGGACGGGCTCCGTATTATTGAGATCTACAAGCACCAGTTCCAGGATCTGAACCAGGTGATCGCCCAGATCAAGGACAGGAACTATAAATTCATTATCTATATGGATGATCTTTCTTTTGAGGAATTTGAAATAGAGTATAAATATCTGAAAGCGGTGATCGAGGGGGGACTGGAGAGAAAGCCGGACAATATCCTGATCTATGCCACCAGCAACCGCAGACATCTTGTGCGGGAGAGGGCGGGAGACAAGCTGGAACTCTCTGATGAGGACGATCTTCATTCCTCCGATACTGTTCAGGAGAAGCTTTCCCTTGTATACCGTTTCGGCGAGAGGATTTATTTCGGCGCCCCGGACCGAAAGGAATTTCAGAATATTGTAAAAGTGCTTGCGAAGCGTCACGGAATTGAGATGCCGGAGAAACAGCTTCTTCTGGAAGCGGGACAGTGGGAGCTGTCTCACGGAGGACTGACAGGAAGAACCGCTCAGCAGTTTATCGATCATCTGCTGGGGCGTGGAGAAGGTAAACAATAACAGGAAGGAGAAACGATATATGGCAGCAACAGTTTTTGCCGCAATTGACATTGGTTCCTATGAAGTCAGTATGAAGATATTTGAATTTTCAAAAAAGGTGGGCTTCCGGGAATTGAACTATGTAAGGTACCGCCTGGAAATCGGAAAGGGGGTTTATTCATCCAGAAGGCTGGACCATGAAATGGTTGACGCGATCTGTATGATCCTGAAGGACTTCAGCAGGATGATGCAGGAGTTTGGCGTGGAAGGATACCGGGCCTGCGCCACCAGCGCTTTCCGTGAAATGGTGAATCCGGTGATCATTATAGAGCAGATCTATCAGAGAACCGGTATCCGTGTAGAAATCTTAAGCAACGCGGAACAGCATTTTCTGGGGTATAAGTCTATCGCGGCTATTGAAGCCGGATTCAAAAAAATGATCCAGAAGGGTACGGCGATATTGGATATCGGCGGGGGAAGCCTCCAGGTGTCGCTGTTCGACAAAGACGCTCTGGTTTCCACCCAGAGCCTGAAGATCGGAAGTATGCGTATCCGTGAACGCCTCAGAGAGCTGGAAAAGACAAATAACCATTATGACCAGCTTATCCTGGAATTTATCCGCAACGATCTGACTGCGTTCCAGCGTCTGTATCTGAAGGACCGTGACATAAAAAATATCATACTTATGGGAGATTTTCTGTCGGATACGATCTTCCGCGGAGAGCGGGAAGAGCATATCGTTACAATGGAAGAATTTATGAAGCGCTACGAGGATACAGTTTATAAGACGGAGCAGACACTGGCCTCAGAGATGGACATTGACCAGGAATTCGCTTCTCTTGTAGTCCCGACGATGGTCATCTGCAAAAGCTTCCTGGATATCTTCCAGGCGGAATCCGTATGGGTGCCCGGAGTGTCGCTTCTGGACGGAATCGCCTACGATTATGGAGAAAAGAAAAAATTTATCAAAAGCGCCCACAACTTTGAAAACGATATTCTGGTGGCCTCCAGAAATATCGGAAAGCGGTATTCCAGCGGAAAGAATCATATCCAGGGAACCACAAAGCTGGCGCTGGCTATTTTTGACAGCATGAAAAAGGTTCACGGCATGGGGGCAAGAGAGAGGCTGCTTCTCCAGATTGCCGTACAGCTTCACGACTGCGGCAAGTACATCAGTATGGCGGATGTGGCGGAGTGTTCTTACCGGATCATTATGGCTACGGAGATCATCGGGCTTTCTACAGAAGAGCGGCAGGTGATCGCCAGCGCGGTCCGCTACAATACCACGGAATTTGTTTATTATGAAAATTTTGACGACGGAGCCGGACTTGACAGGGAAAGATATCTTCTGGTTGCGAAACTCACAGCGATCCTCCGTCTGGCCAACGCCATGGACCGGAGCCATTATCAGAAGGTGCAGGGGCTCAGGGCTGTGCTGAAAGACAGGGAGCTGCATCTGATCATCGATTCTGAGCGGGATATCTCTCTGGAACTGGGACTTTTGAAAGATAAAGTGGACTTCTTTGAAGAAGTGTTTGGAATTCATCTTGTCCTCAGAAGAAAGAGAACGGCTTAAAAAGGATCCCTGAAAGGGAAAAGTCGGAGGAAACGAAGAAACAAACAAAATCCGGGAGGAAATTATGGATATAAAGACATTTGAAAAATCAGAATATTTTGTGAACAGAGAGTTGAGCTGGCTGAAATTCAATGAAAGAGTATTAAGTGAAGCGCGGGACAAAAATCTGCCGCTTTTTGAACGGCTGAAATTCCTGAGCATTACCGCCTCGAACCTGGATGAATTTTTCATGGTGCGTGTGGCTTCCCTGAAAGATCAGGTACATGCGGGATATGAAAAACCGGATATTGCCGGAATGACGCCCAGGGAGCAGCTCCGGGAGATCAGCGCTCAGACACATGATCTGGTGCGTCAGCAGTACAGTACCTATAACCGCTCCCTTGTACCTGCCCTTGAGAAGGCCGGCCTGCATATGATCACGGAGCATGAAGATCTTTCGGAAAAACAGAAGGAGTTTGTGGACAGGTATTTTGAAGACAACGTATATCCGGTGCTGACGCCTATGGCTATGGATTCTTCCAGGCCGTTCCCGCTGATCCGGAACAAAACGCTGAACATCGGCGCGCTGATCGCCAAAAAGGATAAAAAGAAGGGAAAAGAGGTTCTGGAGTTCGCCACCGTGCAGGTGCCTTCCGTGCTCCCAAGGGTCATTGAGATCCCTTCTGAAAAAGCGGATACAAAAGCTGTGATCCTTCTGGAAGAAGTGATCGAGAGGAATATCGGCAAGCTGTTTCTCAGCAACGACGTAGTGTGCGCTCATCCCTACCGTATTATGAGAAACGCAGACCTTACCATCGACGAGGACGAGGCGGAGGATCTTCTGGTAGAGATCCAGAAACAGTTGAAAAAACGTCAGTGGGGCGAGGTTATCCGTCTGGAAGCGGAAGAAAAGATGGATAAGCGCCTTCTGAAAATCCTGAAAACAGAATTTGATATCAAAAATGAGGATATCTTTAATATCCAGGGACCGCTGGATCTTACTATGCTGATGAAGGTATACGGTCTGGACGGATTTGACCAGTATAAGGCAAAGAAATATATTCCCGCCCCGGTACCGGAATTCCAGAATGACAAAAATATTTTTGACGTGATCCGCGAGGGAGACGTATTCCTCCATCACCCGTATATGAGCTTTGACCCGGTTGTGAACTTTGTACGTCAGGCGGCGAAGGATCCGGGAGTCCTGGCTATCAAGCAGACCCTTTACCGTGTCAGCGGTAATTCGCCGATTATTGCCGCTCTTGCCCAGGCTGCGGAAAACGGCAAACAGGTTTCCGTTCTTGTGGAGCTGAAAGCGCGGTTTGACGAGGAAAATAATATCGTCTGGGCGAAAATGCTGGAAAAAGCCGGCTGCCATGTTATTTACGGTCTGGTAGGCCTGAAGACACACAGCAAGATCACTCTGGTAGTAAGAAGAGAAGAAACGGGAATCCGCCGGTATGTACATCTAGCTACCGGAAACTACAACGATTCCACCGCGAAGCTTTATACAGACTGCGGTATCTTTACCTGCGACGAAAGGTATGGCGAAGACGCTACGGCAGTATTCAACATGCTGTCCGGATATTCAGAGCCCAAGAGGTGGAACCGTCTGATCGTAGCTCCGATCTGGATGAAAAACAGATTCCTGGAACTGATCGACCGGGAGGCAGAGAATGCGAAAAAAGGCATTCCAGCTCATATTATGGCGAAGATGAACTCACTTTGCGACCCGGTGATCATGGCGGCTCTTTATTACGCGTCTTCCTGCGGCGTAAAGATCGACCTTGTTGTCAGAGGAATCTGCTGTATTAAGGTGGGAATTCCCGGTGTCAGCGAAAACATCCATGTGCGGTCCATCGTAGGAGATTTTCTGGAGCACAGCCGTATCTTCTATTTCTTTAACGGGGGAATGGAAGAGGTATACATGGGAAGCGCCGACTGGATGCCCCGAAACCTTGACCGGCGTGTGGAGATCGTATTCCCGGTAGAAGATGAGAAGATCAAAAAACAGGTGATCCATGTGCTGGACGTAGAACTGAGAGATACGCTGAAAGCGCATATCCTTCAGCCGGACGGAACTTATGAGAAGCAGGATAAGAGAGGAAAAATTCTTCTGAATTCTCAGATGGAATTTTGCAGAGAAGCTCAGGAAGCGGCAAAGAAGAATAAAAAAGATCAGAAGGAACATTCCAGAGTTTTCATTCCGGCAGAACCGGCGGAAGATCCGGAAGCGACAGAATAATTTAAAATAAAAACCTCCCTTTTTCAGAAGATTTGCGGGATACTAAAGTCAGCTAAAACTTTTGCGTCGCAAGCCTGAAAGAAGGGAGGTTGCTTATTGCGAATAAAAAGAAAAAAATATATAATGGAAAAATGGATGAAAAATGGATAAACAAAGACAACATGGAAATGATCAGGATCAATAAGTACCTGAGCAGCGCAGGAGTCTGTTCGCGGAGAGACGCAGACAGGCTGACAGACTCCGGAAGGATTACCGTGGATGGGAAGGCGGTTTCCACCGGTGAAAAAATTCCCTGCGGCGCAAAGGTCTTTCTTGACGGAAAGCCTGTTCAGACAGAGAAAGAAAAGATACTTCTCTTATTCTATAAGCCAAGAGGTATTGTCTGCAGTACAAAAAAACAGAGACAGGAGACTACGGTTACGGAATATCTGGACTACCCTGTGAGGATATATCCCATAGGCCGGCTGGACCGGGAATCGGAGGGGCTCCTTTTGCTGACCAATCAGGGCGATCTGGTGAACCGTATTATGCGGGCAGGCAATTATCATGAAAAAGAATACCTGGTAACAGTGGATCGTCCGGTAACCGAAGATGTTTTGAAAAAAATGTCACGTGGAGTACCTATCCTGGACACGGTGACAAGACCCTGCAGGATAGAAAGAACAGGGAAAAAAAGCTTCCGTATTATTCTTACACAGGGCCTGAACCGCCAGATCCGGAGGATGTGTGAATATTTCGGCTATCAGGTGAAAGAATTAAAAAGAATCAGGATCATGAATCTGACACTGGACGGCCTGAAACCGGGAGAATACCGGAAGATCCGGCCGGAGGAATTCAGAGAGCTGAAAAACAGGATCCGATATTCATCAAACGAAACAGTAACAGGAGGACATTATGGAGACAGTCCAGCAGCAGATGAAAGACCTTGTAAAAAAGCTGAACGAGGCGGCAAAGGCATATTATCAGGAAGACCGGGAGATTATGAGCAACCGGGAATACGACGAACTGTACGACCGACTGGAGAAAATGGAAAAGGAAACAGGAATCGTTCTCGCAGACAGCCCGACAGTAAACGTAGGGTATGAAGCGGTAGATTCCCTTCCAAAAGAGACCCATGAAACCCCTATGCTTTCTCTGGATAAGACAAAGGACAGAGAAGTCCTGAGAGAGTTTATCGGTTCCCATAAAACACTTTTGTCATGGAAGATGGACGGGCTTACGATTGTACTGACCTACGACCATGGAGAACTGGAGAAAGCAGTAACCCGTGGGAACGGCGTCGTAGGAGAAGTGGTGACCAACAATGCGCGGGTGTTCCGGAATGTTCCTCTGAAAATTCCTTTTCAGGGTCGCCTTATTCTCCGTGGAGAGGCAATTATCCGTTATTCGGATTTTGAACGGATCAATCAGTCCATCGGGGATGTCGACGCCCGGTATAAAAATCCCAGAAATTTATGCAGCGGCTCTGTGCGCCAGTTGAACAACCAGGTGACGGCGGAAAGAAACGTATATTTTTACGCATTTTCTCTTGTATCCGCGCAGAACGTGGATATGCATAACTCCAGAGAATTTCAGATGGAATGGATGAAAGACCAGGGGTTTGACGTAGTAGAATATAAGATCGTAACTGCCGGGAATCTTGACGAGGCAATGGACGCCTTTGCGGCGGCTATAGAAACGAATGATTTTCCATCAGACGGGCTGGTGGCATTATATGACGATATCGCCTACGGAGACTCTCTGGGTTCTACAGCTAAGTTTCCGAGAAATTCCTTTGCCTTTAAATGGGCGGATGAGATCCGGGAAACTACCCTCAGGGAAATCGAATGGAGTCCTTCCCGGACCGGACTGATCAATCCCATCGCTGTGTTTGATCCGGTGGAACTGGAGGGAACCACGGTGAGCCGGGCCAGCGTGCACAATGTAAGTATCCTCAGAGAACTGGAACTGGGGATCGGGGATACGATCCAGGTGTATAAGGCAAATATGATCATTCCGCAGATCGCGGAAAATCTTACAAGAAGCAACAATCTGAAAATTCCGGAAATCTGCCCCGTCTGCGGCCAGGAGGCCCGTGTGATCAGGGAAAATGATGTGGAATCCCTTTACTGCATGAATCCGGACTGTGTTGCGAAAAAGATCAAGGCTTTTACTCTTTTTGTCAGCAGAGACGCCATGAACATTGACGGACTTTCAGAGGCAACTCTTGAGAAGTTTATTGCCCGTGGATTTATCCATGATTTTGGGGATATTTTTGAGATCGGGAAATACCGGGAAGAGATTGTGGACATGGAGGGGTTTGGTGAAAAATCCTTTGAAAATCTGATGAAAAGTCTGGAAAAAGCAAAAGAGACGACTCTGGCGAAAGTGATCTACAGTCTGGGAATCGTCAATATCGGACTTGCCAATGCAAAAGTTATCTGCCGCCATTTTGACGATGATCTGGAAAAGATCCGCTGTGCGGACGAGGAGGAGATCAGCGGTATTGACGGTATCGGCCCTGTGATAGCAAAAAGTCTGGCCGATTACTTTAAGAACGAAGAAAATAACCGAAAGCTGAATCATCTTCTTGGACATCTTCATCTTCACAGAGAAGAGATCACAGGCAGGCAGATTTTTGCGGGCGTGAATTTTGTGATCACCGGAAGTCTGGAACATTTTGCCAACAGAGGAGAGGCAAAAAAGCTGATCGAGTCTCTCGGAGGAAAGGTGACTGGAACTGTAACAGGCAAAACTAATTATCTGATCAATAACGACAAAGCGTCAAACTCCTCAAAAAACAAAAAAGCAAGGGAACTTGGAATCCCTGTTATTTCAGAACAGGATTTTCTGGAACTTGTCCAGAAAGAATCCTGACAAAAACAACAGAAAAGGAGGAACGGTCCAATGCCGATCAAAATACAAAGCGATCTTCCTGTAAAGGAGATCCTGGAAAGAGAAAATATTTTTGTTATGGATGAAAAAAGGGCGATCCATCAGGATATCCGTCCGATTCAGATACTGATCCTGAATCTGATGCCCCTGAAGGAAGATACAGAGCTTCAGCTTCTCCGGTCTTTATCCAATACGCCTCTTCAGGTAGACGTTACCTTTATGACAGTGGAAAGCCACGAATCCAAGAATACTTCGCTCAGCCATCTGAATAAATTTTATCAGACCTTTTCGGAACTGAAAGATATGAAATTCGACGGGATGATCATTACCGGCGCTCCGGTGGAGCAGATGGAGTTTGAAGAAGTGGATTACTGGAAGGAACTAGAAATGATTATGGACTGGACAGATTCCCATGTAACCTCCACCATCTTCTTATGCTGGGCGGCGCAGGCGGCGCTGTACCATTTCTATCATCTCAAAAAGAAACCTCTGGAGAAAAAAATGTTCGGTCTTTTCTGGCACAAAGTCATGAACAGAAAGATTCCACTGGTGCGCGGCTTTGACGACGTATTTCTTGCGCCTCATTCCAGACATACGGAAGTTCCCATCGAGGACATCCGTGCCTGTAAGGAGATCACGATCCTTGCGGAATCAGAGGAGGCGGGGCTATTCCTGGCAATGGCGGGCGAGGGACGAAGAATTTTTGTAATGGGACACCCGGAATATGACAGGATCACATTGGATGGAGAATACAAGAGGGATATGAATAAGGGGCTTCCCATTGAGATCCCGGAAAACTATTACCGGAATGACGATCCTTCCAACAAACCTCTTCTTACATGGCGCGCCCACGCCAACAATCTTTACACAAACTGGCTGAATTACTACGTTTATCAGGTGACGCCCTACGATATGTACGGAACGCCGTTCTGAGCCGGTATTTACGGGGGATTGCGGGCATATCTGGATGTGGGATATCTTTTCAAAATATGTCATATTTGCTCATGTTTTTACATAAAAATGGGGTATAAAATGGGGTACAAGTAAAAAATTAGTGGGGTACAAAAATTTTTTGATTTATAGGCTGCAGGAGATTATCCTGCGGCTTTTTATGTCATTGAATGTCATATATGACCGGTGATATAGTGTAAGATGAAAGAAGAATGAAACTTGTTACCAATGTTACGTTTTGATTTGATACACTTACAATGAAATAAGTGTATGGCGTAGACGACAGCAGAATGAGGCGTATTATTTCGTTCCGGTTTATTGATGGGATGACATGGGGCAAGTAGGAATAAATATGGGCGGAGGCAACAGTGCGTCTACTGTAAGAACGGCGTTTTATAGGTTCATGGAAGAAAATTAAACTTGTTTTTTTTGTAACAAAAAAATATGATATGATTATAATGAAAAAAATTTACGGCACGGACGATGGAGAAAGTCCGTGCTTTTTCTATTGGAGAACGACATGGAAATAAAGTTGTCCCATATGTCCCGGAAAAATATGTTAATGTTAAACTGATGATATAATACAAAAACTTTCCTAGGATTCCTAAAAAAATGATGTAGGATGATATTGTGGAGATCTGAGATGAGACTAAATGAGACGAAATGAGACTTGATGTTTAATTTCTGATTAATTATCATAAAAATGGAAACTTGTTATATATGTTACTTTTTTATCTGTTATAATAAAAATCATGATAAGATAGACAACATTTAAAAGTTGTTCGATATGTTCGGAATTCTTGGTGTATAGTTAAGATAGAGATACGATAGAAAAGTTGTCCGATATGTCCGGTTTCGACCTGATATAATTTAAAATATGATAAAACGCCAAAACAGAAACACCAGAGGGACATCAATTTAATTTTAAATGGTAGCAGAAGCGCTTGGATAAAATCCAGGTGCTTTTTTTATTTGCTTTTAAAACTTGCAATTTCGTGCAAGAAGGGAGGAAGTACAATGAAAACTGATGTGGAGCAGCTGACAATATCCTTAAGGGACGCCCAGGTGAGATATGGTCTATCCAGGACGAGTTTGACAAAAATCGGGAAGGAGAATGATGCGCTTGTTCGGATCGGAAACAAATATTTATTATTTGTGGATCGCATGGATAAGGTAATCAGGGACAGGATAGTATGAGCAGGGTATTTGAGGAGACATTGAGTGAATTAAGAGACAGGGGGATTGGGATACATCAAATTTCTATGGATCTCTATCAAACACCGGACAAAAGGAATTATGTGAAATCCCCTGTTACGCCAGATAAAAACAGATCTTGCAGGTTGTATCCTGGTACCGACACATTTTGCGATTTTGCAAACGGAAACCGTGGTGGCGATGCCATCGCTTTTGTGGCTTATGTAAAAGGCTTGAACAACTGGGAAGGCGCGAAGCTGCTTGCGGAACATTACGGCTTATCTGGCGCAGACGAACGGAGCCGGGATGAACGGCGACGCATGATACAGAAGCAGAAGCAGGAGGAGCAAGAAAAAGCGAAGCGGCAGCAGGCTTTTCACAACGCTTTATTTGCCCTTATAAACGATTTAAAGGCGCAAGAGGACAATTATAAGGTTGCGCTAAATAAAGCCGAAATTGAGCCATTCAGCGATTTGTGGGCTTATATTCTGAATGAATTACAGCGCATTTCTTACAGGCTTGATATCCTATGTTGTGCTGATATGGGTACATATAGGAGAATGAAGTCTAATTCAAGCTTAGGGCTGTCAAGTGACCGCCCAGAATGGTTGCTTGATGCGCTGGATATTTTGGCGGAAGAAGGATATTTTACAGCGACAGCGGAGGAGCTTTCCGAAATAAAGGCGCAGCGGAGTTTTGAATCACAACGTAAGCCAGGGGCGGATCGGAGGGATACCATTGAGTGGAAATAGCGTAAAAAGACCTATGTTATTATCTATGGACAGTGTAGAAGAACGCGAACCAGAATGGTTAGTACCTCAATACATCCCAAAAGGACAAATTAATGTTTTAGCGGGAGACGGTGGATCTGGAAAAACAATAACATGGTGCGGGCTGGCGGCAGCGGTCAGTAGCGGAAATAGGGTTTATTTTGATGCAGTGCCAGAGGAATTTGCTAAACGCGAACCTCAAAAGGTACTGTTTTTTAGTTCAGAGGATTCTCTTGAATATACCTTGAGGGCAAGACTGAGAAAGGCGGGGGCAAACCTGAATAATATATTTTCTGTCAGCTTGAGAGATGAAGCCTTTTCCGAAGTAAAGTTCAATGCTCCCATTTTAAAAGAAATGATTGCAGATGTAAATCCTGCACTTGTAGTTTTCGATCCTCTGCAGGCTTTTTTGCCGCCAGATATGCAGATGGGGCAGAGAAATGCAATGCGAAACTGTCTCAATCCATTAATCGGCATCGGTGAAGAATTTGGTACAACCAGCTTGATTGTGGTTCATACGAATAAGCGGCAGGGAGTCTACGGGCGGAACAGGGTTGCTGATAGTGCTGATATATGGGATATCGCCAGGAGCGTTTTAATTGTAGGGCAAACGCAAGACGGACATCGTTATTTAACGCACGAAAAGAGCAATTATGGGGAGATGGCGCAGACTGCCATATTTTCAGTTGATGACGGCGTGGCGGTATTCGAAGAATATTCAGAGAAAAAGGATAAGGAGTTTGTGCTGGAACGTGATTATAACGCACGCCAAGCGCCACAACGGGCGGATGCAGAAATGTTTATACTTGATTTTCTAAAGAATGGAAAGAGGCTAACTGCGGAACTTGATGATGCAGCGAAAGCGGCAGGGATAAGCAAAAATACGTTGAGTCGGGCAAAGACAAATTTGCGTAAGCGTGAGTTATTGGGTGGAAAATCTGAAGGATTTGGAAACAATAAAGCTTTTTACAGTTACTTGATAGACAAGTCTCTATAAGAGGTTTTTTGTTGGGGTAATAAGGTCAGAAACCGCATAAAATAAGGCTTTACTCTTATTCATCATGGTGGGGTAGTAAGGGAACTATGATGAGTAAGCAAGTTCTTTATTGCCCCACGGTGCGGAGTAAGCAGAAACCGCGTAAAATAAGGCTTTTTTGTTTATTACCCCATTTACTCTACCTGTCTATGAATTATGGGTGAATAAACATTGTTGATATCCGTTGATATTATAAACGATCATCAACGTTTCCAACGCTTTTCTTTATCAGGCCTGATAAGAATGGAGGTGGGTTATGGATTTTAAGCAGACTTATTTTAACTTATGGGCTGAGGCATGGAATTTTCACAAGAAATATGCAACTCCAGGAGACTCTGAGGAATTCTGGGAACAATTAGTTAACGAATCCGGCGAGATCATGAAAGAATATGAGGATAAACCCGAATGTGATTTTGTAAAAGATTTGGTCGTTGCAATTGTTGCGGAGATCGAAAGAGTTAGTAAACGTCAGCGGAAGGAGGATAAAAATGATGGGTGATATGCCACGATGGAAAAGTTTTGTTCAAGAAGTGTTGTCTGGCAAGTATAGGGAGGGTGAGAACAGACAGGAGGGACAAACTGCAAATTCAGGTGTCAAATTGAAAAAGGAAATGGAGGAAAAACATGGAAAAATTACCCAAAATTAGCGGTCGAGGATCGCGTGTAAAACGAGCATGGGAGGATGTAGGGAGAACGGGTGGAGAAGCCCCGACTCCAGAAGAAGTGGCCCAATATTTAAGCGGCAACGATAAATACCAGATGTCGCGTCAGGAAACAGAACAACGGGCTAACAACTATATTTTATCTTGCATGGAAGAATACGAGGATGAAGACACAGGCGAGGTTCGCTACAGATGGAAGAAAAACCCCACAAAAGCGGGACTTGCAAGAGCGATCGGGGTGACTCCGGAAACGTTATCACGATACATTAGTAATCGCGTCAACGGGGCTCCGTATACTGATAAATCTATACAAAGCATTGTCGCTCCCGGTGATTTTGACATTATTAAGGCGGCTTGTTGCGTAATCGAGGAATTTTATGAAGGCCAACTTGGCAAGAACCGTAATAATAGTGGATCTATCTTCTGGCTGTTAAACGCACATTCAGAGCGATGGACGAACAAGCAGGAGGTTGAAATGGTCAGCAGTGAATCTGATCAGCGCCCAGTTTTATCACAAGAAGAAATACATCGGATTGCGGAGCAAGCTAAACGAGAGAGCATTCCGGAGATCATTGAGAGCCTACCGGATGAATGATAATTGTATGAATTGTATAAAAATTATTTTGGTGTCATAACTTATAAGTATTGACACTGAAAATGAAATGTAGTAAAATCAAGGCATAGAGCGGTATCATAACTTATATTCATAAATAAAGGGAGGAATATACATGATATACGGTTATGCCAGGGTATCTACAAGAGGTCAGGCCGATGGAAATAGTCTCGAGGCGCAGGAAGAAGCGTTGAGAGGAGTGGGTGCTGAGGTTGTGTACAAGGAGGCATTTACGGGAACTCAGACAGATAGGCCAGAGTTGACAAAGCTCATAGAGAAGTTGCAGAGCGGTGATCGTCTGATTGTTACTAAACTGGATCGTATAGCCAGATCAGTTTCCAAAGGAATTGATCTGATTGACGAGCTATTGAATAAGGGCGTTACAGTGCACATCTTGAATATGGGTGTGCTGGATGATACGGCTGCGGGTAGGCTCATAAGAAACGTCTTTTTAGCCTTCGCAGAGTTTGAACGAGATATGATTGTTGAGCGGACTCAGGAAGGTAAAGCCATAGCAAAACAACAGCCTGGATATCGTGAGGGGCGCCCCAGAAAATTTGGAAAAGATCAGATACAACACGCAATGGATCTGTTAAAAGATCATTCTTATAGTCAGGTTGAAAAAATGACAGGAATATCTAAATCAACGTTAATTAGAGCACGCAAAAATAAATAATGGTGTATAAGGCAGGGAATTTGTTGCCCTGTCTTTTTTGTGCTCATAAACGTGGGTGTAGGGGTCTCGTGTGTAAATTTTTTGAGCGATAGTGACGTATCTTTTCTGCCGCAAGAATAAAAGGCTTTTCCAAAAATCGGAAAATCATAAAAAGGCGATGGCCAGAAAGGGGAACACATGGCGAGAGATAAGCCAAAGCATATACTATTATTTATCAGGCATGGAAATGAGAAAGGAGAATAAAAATGCTATCAGATTATGAAAGGGACGAGTACAGGAACTACAAAAAAATGCTGGACGCACAGCAGACGCCACAAGGCAAGATTGCCGTGGAGCTGGCAAAATCAAAACAGCGGAACCAGACGGACAGGGGCAAGATTTTAAAACTTTACAGCGGACAGGCGAAGCCGCCAGAAACACCGAAACAGGAAATCCCTGTAAGCCCGATTTTAAAACATTATCTGAATGATTAAGCGGAGGTATAAGGCATGAACAGAACAAAGTTTGAAGAAATTTTAAAGGTGGTAAAGGATTATCAGCGCACCGCAGACCGGCAGTTTTCGGAATATCAGAAAAAGGTTTCCCGGATGAAATCAGAACTGAATGATGAGACTTTCAACAGAAAAATGAAACTGGAAGTATATCCGTATTACTTCGGTACTTTAACATCTGATCGGAACATGGCAAAAGAAGAAGTTCATTCGATTTGCGAGGATATAAAAGGGGATCTGAAAAGCTGGATGATGAAGCCGATTAAGCCGGAAACCATGCAGATTTTAAGCTGTATCAATGATTTTGGAATCCGACTTTCCAGGGAAGAACTGTCCATTCTGGAAGATGATGTGAAATCTAACCTGTTCGCCGGGAAAATCTTTTCCGGGATCGCAAAAAATAACGGATATGCTGTAAAACTGCCGGACTTCACGGAATACCTTAGAATTTTAATGGTTGTAGAAAGTGATGCCAAGATTGCCATTGACGCTTATTGTGGATCGGCACCGGATTTTCCGGGATTAGACCTTCTGGACAAGCAGCGCAGAAACGGGGCGGCATTTGGGGAATGGCAGATTTGGCACCGGATGTATGCCGCAGGTTTTGAAAATACGCATAGTTCCCTTGACGATGCGGGCAGAATGTGGGAGCAGTCAAAGGTTAGCGTAGAATATACGCTGACGGAAGCGGAACGAGACAGGATTAAAAAAATGATGGATGAAGTGGAGAAGCTGGATGAAGCAGGAAAAGCCGATAAGATGTTAAGCATACTGGGAAATGAAAAGGATTTGCCGGACAAGCTGCGGCTTATGGGTGACGATTACCGGGAACTTGCTTCAAAATATGCCAGCGCAGGCAGTCAGAATTAAAAAAAGAGGATAGGAGATTAAAAGAATATGAATGTTGTAAGAGGTAAGATTTTAAGTAAAAAGCAGCACGGCGGGAACGTAGGACTTTCCAATTTCTGTTTTGGCGGCAGGGTTGTCGGGTGGACACTGGAAGTATCTTACGGGGGCGAAACTTACACGGTAGAAAGCATGTTTTGTCCGAAAAAGCCGTACATAGGCTTTGATCTGGATTCACAGCCAGAAGATGGAATTTATAGGGATATGGGCGAATTTGACACTGATGGCACAGAGGATCAGCAGGAGGTATAAGGGTATGGAAGATTATTTTAAAAATCAGCGATTTACAAAGGTTGACCGCTGCAGGGGCGGCGTATCGGCGCACAAGGTTTTAGCGAAGTCAGATAATAGCGTAACCGTTGGAGTCAGCAAGGTTCTTTCACATGAAGGAAAAGTAACCTTGAACATGTCGGACACTTCCGATATAAAAACCGGGGACTATTTGGACTTTGTTTTCAGTTATACCATATCCGGCGGACGGGCAAACGGCTATAGCTGCCGATATTTAGGAAAGACGCCGGATCAGTTCATTCCTGCAGACAGCGCATTATACACACAGTAATTTAATCCGGGCACGGCGGTTCCACTCCCTACCTTGTGGAGCTGCCGGTAAGGCCCCAAAAAAGAAACGGAGAGCAAAATGGTATTAAGCATGATTAAAATTATAGTTACGATATATTTGTTTTATTCGATGATGGTATTCGCTGGAGGAGCCTGGAATAAAAGAGAAGACAGGACTTTGTTCTGCGGCAATTTTACATGTGCTCTGTTATCAGGATGTGCGCTGTTGTTAATTTGGAGGTAATTGTATGAACATTATGCAAATCAGGAAGTTCCAGAAAAATTATCACGTTCACAGTCCACATATTTATAGTTTTAATTTCAAAAAAATCCCGGCCGAAATAAAAAAAGGAATAGATGGGTTTGATGAAATCGCCGATATGTTATTCGTCCGGAATGAGGCAGAGAGGACGTTACTGATCAATGAGTCTGATCAATCCTGGAAATACGTTATTCAGATTCTTGTCCCATTGGACAATCTGCCAGAGGTAGCTATACGTGATTTATATACCCTATATTCCGAACGATATGGAGATATTACGGTGGATAAGATCCAGACGGTGGACGAGTCTGAGACGATTGCGCAAACAATTTGTTGTCTGCTTCCGGAAATCATGTGGACACACGGAGATGATAACATAAAAAGCAGGGTTTTTAAAAATAATTGAGTGATTCCAGGGCGGAAAGGTGTCATAGCTTTTCCGTCCTTTTCCGGCTATCAAATAGGAGATAGTCGCTAACCTTTATGAGATAGGAGGTAGGAATTTATATGGCTGATGGAACTGTTGATAATTTAAACATACAAATATCAGTGGATTCGCAAAAAGCGGAAAGGTCTCTTGATAATCTGGCAAAAACAATGGATCGCGTACGGAAATCATTTTCCGCGATAGATACAACGCAATTCAAAGATTTATGTGCTAGTAGTGGAGAATTTGTGAAATCCCTAAATAAAATAAAGACATCATCAAAAGGTTTAGGCGATTTCAAGGCCCGTTTTGATGCAGAACAGATTGACGCAGGCATCGAGGAGTTACGTCATAGATTCAAGGACGCAGGAATTGATTTCGAATTCACGGGAACAACAACCGAGCTGGATAGTGAGATCAAAAAAACGACAGCACAGTTAAACCGGCTTTTCGAGAAGGAAGATAAGCTCAGGGCTATAGGAGCCAACATCAATACACAGGGTTTCCGTAGCCTTGAATTTGATATTTCGAGCCTTACAAATAAACTGGATATTTTAAGGGAAAAAAGTGAGGCTTTGAAAAAAATCTATGCTCAGAATCTTGCGGGTTTAAGCATCGAGAGAGGAGACACTGCGCCAGAATCGTCTAAGATCCCAGATAGATCTGCTGAAGTTTCCGCGGACAGCATGAAATATAATAGTTCTGCTATGGAGGCGGTATTTGGTGAACAGTTCAAAGGAATTAAAGATTTTAGCCAGGCTGTTGTGCAAATGGGAAAGGACATGGGGAATGTCGCCGCTTCCGTATCCAATAATTTGGGGGAAATAAAAAAGTCTTTAAAGGATGCCGGATTAAGCGCAGGGCAATTTGAGCAGTATCTCGAAAATATCCGGGTGCCTGAGATTTCCGATGCGAGTCTTAAAAAGTTACAGTCTGAGCTGGATAAAACAGAGCGGAAGCTGAACGAGCTTGAAACTCGATCTGACAACTGGGCGGCAAAAGGAATAAACCCTGACAGTTCTAAGTTTCGGAATCTCCAGGAGCAGATTGTTTATTCCTCGAAATATGCGGATGCCCTGAAAGAAAAAATCCGTGAAGTGAGTGCAACTACTCCCGCCTTATCAGGATGGCAGAAGCTCCAGAATGTTTTTAATGCAATGTCTCAGAATATTGGGAAAATGAAGACATCGACAAAGGGCGTGTTAAGCATTGTCGAAAGATTAAAAAAAGGTGTTCTAAATTTAGCAAAGTCAATTAAGAGCTTGATACCGGGCTTTAATAAAGTCGGTCGTGCGACGGCAGATATTCAAAAAAATGCTGGAAATAGTTTCGGATTAGGGAAAATGTTCCAAATGTCCGTGCTGTATTCCGGCATTTTTGCTGTCATAAGTGGAATACAAAATGCTGTTCGGGAAGGTAGCCAGAACCTGGCTCAGTATTCCGGTGCATTTAATTCCAGTATTTCTTCCATGATGTCTGCGCTGACTAAGTTAAAAAATGCTTTTGCCGTAGCTTTCGCGCCTGTAGTAAATGTTGTTGCACCGTATATCACAGCATTTATTAATCTGATATCTGCGGCAATGAATAAGGTAGGACAGTTCTTTGCTGCTTTGACGGGAAAAAGCTTTACACCGCAGGCTGTGACTGTTGTTCAGGATTATGCCGCCGGACTTTCGGACGTATCAGGAGACATGGACGAAACAACGGATTCTGCCAAAAAGCTGGAGAAGACGCTTTCGGTTTTATCTTTTGATCAACTTAATCAGTTGAGTCCTACTAACAAGGATGAGCCAGGTTCCGGATCGGGAGCAGGTTCTGGCGCAGGCGGAGCGAATGAATTGCTGCCATCGGAAATGTTTACTACTGTACCGATCGAACAGGAAATACAAGCATTTGCCGATAAGGTAAAAGGTATATTTGCCACACTTTTCAAGCCATTTGCAGAAGCGTGGGATAAAGAGGGTCAAAATACAATTAAAGCGGCAGAATACGCCCTTGAAGGCATTGGCATTTTGGCAAAAAGTATCGGCGCCAGTTTTGCAGAAGTATGGACAAACGGAACCGGAACCCAGATGCTGACATTATTGCTCCAGATCACACAGAATTTATTGGGTATAATCGGAGCAATTGCGACACAGTTTGCTGAGGCGTGGAATACAGCAGGACTAGGAACCGCAATCATACAGAGCATATTTAATCTGTGTAATCTTGTGTTGGAAGTAATTAGGAACATTACCGGCGCTACTCTGTCATGGGCGCAGCAACTCAATTTTGTACCTTTGCTTCAGTCGATTAATACACTTTTAGTTGCCTTGCAGCCTTTGACTCAAAATATAGGTGCGGGGCTTGAATGGTTTTGGTCAAATGTCCTTTTGCCTATTGGATCATGGACACTGCAGGAAGCAGTTCCGACGTTCCTCAATATGCTTGCCAGTGGAATTACTGCAGTAAATTCCGTCGTAGAAGCCCTTCAGCCGCTTGGTATGTGGCTATGGGAGAGTTTCCTGCAGCCCCTTGGACAGTGGACAGGCGAAATTATCATCGAGGCTATGGAGAAGCTTACTGGGCTGTTGGATAACTTTAGCATATGGGTAGGTGAAAACCAGGAACTGGTTCAGGGAATCGCTACAGTAATTGGCTCTTTTGCGGCGGCTTGGGGACTGGTTTCAGCTGCTGTCACAGTCTGGAACGGGGTTGCTACAATTGCATCGGGTGTCACAACTGCATTAGGTACGGCGATTGGTTTCCTGACTTCGCCTATTGGTATTGCGGTTGCTGCAATTGGCGGAATTATTGCCGCAGGTGTGCTTTTATATCAGAACTGGGATACGGTCAAAGAAAAAGCAGCCCAATTAGGTGAATGGATTTCTGAAAAATGGGATGCCATAAAAACAAAAACGCTGGAAATATGGGAGACTATAACATCATTTATAAGTGAAAAATGGGATAGTCTTATTGGTTGGACATCAGAAACTTTTGAATCTATAAAAGCAACCATCAGCGAGACCTGGGATAATGTTAAGACTAAAACTGTCGAAATTTGGGACAGCATCATCGAAACATTATCAGGATTGCCGGACAAACTTCTCGAACTTGGTAAAAAGGCAATTAGCGGTTTCCTTGATGGGATTGTTGAAGTTGTATCTGATATCAAGGGATGGATTGAGGAAAATATTTTCAACCCGGTGGTCAACGGATTCAAAGAATTGTTCGGGATTAATTCTCCGTCTACGGTTTTCGCGGAACTGGGCGGATATCTCATGGAGGGTCTGCTTGGCGGTATTGGGGATCTCGTTGGAGATGTAACCGGAATATTTGATGATATCGGAACTAAAATCGGTGAGACCTGGGATAATATAAAGACAGCAACGTCAGAAGCTTGGGAAGGTATTAAATCCACTGCAGAGGGTATCTGGGAAAAACTCAAGGATGGCGTTTCAAAAATTTTCGGCGACGCAGAGGATACCGTATCTGAATCCACGGCGCAGATGAAAGAAGATGCTGAAACCAATTTATCAGGTGTCGGTGATGCGGCGGAGTCAGCTTTCGGAGATGTCAGCGACACCACAGTTACCAACTGGGGAAATTCCGCAGAGGAAGTAAAACTGAACCTGCGCGCCATGAAACTTGCGGCATCCGAACAGCTTGCGGCAATGACAGAGACTGTCAGAAGCTACTCTAAATCCATGTACAATATTTTCACAGAAAAATTTGAGGATATGGCAGAACAGATCAAAAGAGAAATAAGTTCTATGGATTCTTCTGTGGGTTCAAGTATGCGAAATATGCTTTCTGGAATGCAGAATGATGTGCGAGTTTACGTTAATCGCATTGCAAATGAATTCTCCGGACTTTCCAGAAGAATATCAAATAATATGCAAGGAATGTACAATGTCGGCAGAAATGCGGCGGTTCAGTTCGCAAATGGAATCCGGTCTGTACACATTCCGATGCCCCACATCACCGTAGATTCAAGCACATGGAATACCGGAAGCGGATATTCCTATAGGATGAACAGTTCGGTTCAGTGGTACAAAAAGGGCGGTCTGTTTATGCAGCCGTCTGTAATCGGTCTGGCAGAAGCCGGAAAAGAAGCTGTCCTTCCGCTGGAGAACCGTAGAACTATGAGCATGATCGCAGACAGCATCATGGGGAATGCCACAACCGGAATGAGTGAAGAAGCACTGACAAATGCCGTTACCGCAGGAGTTACTATGGCTCTGATGAATAATCAGGGAAATCAGACACCGATTAACCTGTATGCAACATTATATACAGAGGACAACGAGGTTCTTGCCCGTGCGGTTGCCAAAGGACAGGAATCCATTGATTATCGGTACAATCCCACTCCTCAGTTTGGATAAAAAATAGGGAGCTGTAAGAGGCTCCCTATTGTAAATCCTTCGTTGTGATGTATAATATATGCAAAAAACGGGAGGGTTTTTACTTATGAAAAAGAAAATATTAATTATTTCGTTTTTGATTGCTGCAGTATCTTTCCCATATTCGGTTTGTGCTGGTACAGTTGAAGATGTGGAAGAATATCTTTCGGCATTAGATCCGAATGAAATAACATTCGAAATAAGCGAGATAGAACATGATTCAGGAAGTAAATCACTAAGCATTTTCTCTCATTTAACTCCGGGAAGCGTGAATACAGCAAAAATATTAAACGAAAAAAGTGAACTTATATCAAAAATGATAAATGAAGACTGGTGTGAGTATTCAACTATCATTGACAATAACTGTGGTTCTGAGAAAATCATATCTACTTATTTTTATAAACCGGACGAGGGAGTATATGTTAGTACATCATGGCAAGAGCCGGGATTGCTATACACAAATATGCAGGACGGTGACATAACTAACTACGATCCAAGTTTAAAAGAAAATATACCATACGAAGAAAACATTCCGTTGCATATGTATGATATCGCAAAGGATATTGTAAACTCAAATTTTGGCACACTTTGTACATATCCTGATTATTATAGCGAATATCAAGACGATGTACATATATCTTATAATGATACAACGGGAGAAGTTTCTGGAGTGGTTACAGTAGACGGAGAAGACCATATGTTTTGTACTCAGTTTACATATAACAATACTGGGGGAGCAAATTATACATATGATGCGACATACATATTTATAGAAGGAGTTGGATGCTCGGGAATTTATGTTCCTGAAAAATAATTCTAAAGAGGTAAAATGGCACGAAAGAGAAAAAGAGAATCATGGTTTTGGACACTGAGTCTTTGTGGATTTAGGCTTGCTGAAGTGTCAATATATGCCGTGATAAAAATTATGATGAGTTTCTTTTATATTTTGAAAACATTCAGGATAACTCCTCTCATAGGTTCAAAACGAGGGAGAAAGAAAAAATGGTTATAAAAAGATATTTATAGCGTACCGAAAAGGGTCGTTGCGTTAAATTGCAACGACCCTTTAATAATAATCAAAGCTCTTTGTCATCCATTTATTTGAGTAAAATCAATACTTAAATCTGAGTAAATCCCAACGTGAATGATATCGGAAAAAGAATATTCTCCGGTGTCTTCTTTTTCGAAATTATAAACAAGAATCCTGTTTTTATCAGGATCAACTAACCAGTATTCCCGAACTCCGGCAGTGCGGTATTTGAAAAGCTTGGTATAGTAGTCCATACGTCGGCTTCCTGGAGAGACCACTTCAATGATCCAGTCAGGAGCGCCAACACAACCCTTGTCTGTAAGCTTGTTTTTGTCGCATATTACGCTTATATCAGGCTCGACATAATTTATATCGTCATCGTTCAGAAAGACGGCGAAAGGGGCTATATCGACCTCACAGGCACCTTGCTTTCCGTCAATATAATCAGCGATCTTGCGATATAAAGAGCCAAGGATCTGTTGGTGTCTGCGGCTGGGTGGGGCCATGTAATATATCTGGCCATCAATTAACTCGGCTCTGGTTCCGTCCGGTAACGCGTATATATCTTCGATAGTGGAAGTCTGTCCTTTGGGTAATGGCATAGTATCACGCTCCTTTTGTTTATAATATATTATCCGACGGAAGTATTCAAGGGAAAATAGATGACATATCGTAATCTTTTATGATACAATAATTCTGTTACCGCCCCTATACCTGGTACGGAAAGGGGGTTTTTGACTTGGAAGTTCTTGTATCTTTTTTAATTGCCGTTGCGGCTGGTGTTGTTAGCCACCTCATCAGCAAATGGTTAGACGACAATAAATAGCCGGTAACTAGCCTACGGCCGTAAGCCCTGCCGTACCAAAAGTGGGAATAAAAAACCCCAGAGGTTGCGTCTCTGGGGTTTTTGTTTGCCGTTTGGCTTGGAATACTTGTATCTTTTAGCCTATAGGCATTATAGCATATGCGTATCCGGATTGCAATATGCAAGTAAATCTAAAAGTCGCAAATCGCGATTTCCCATTTGTGAGGACGGAGATTCGCAACTTGTGGCGAAAGGTGAGCATAGGGCCAGTAAGTTGAAATTAGGTAAACGGTAGGTTGTCTGGTGTTTGGTATAAATCTTCGTTCTCTTGAGAGCGAACACCATTATTGGGATGGTAGGGCATATTATATTCTTTTAGTGTTTTCTCAACCCAGAGCCTATAAACTTCTTCATCTATTGTTCCGTTCTGATACAAGTCAAACATTTTTTTCCATTTTGCGAGAGCATCATTAATAGTGGTGTCATTAAAGTAAATCATCATAAAGAGTTGGTAGCTTGGATCTGGGTCAATTCGCCGCGGGTCACATCCTGTATCTTTGAAAAAACCATTATCTAATTCAATTCCATCTAGTAGCCCGATTTCAAATAATAATTTTAAGATATCAGCGCAAGTATTTAATGAAATTCCTTTTTCATCGGAAAAACCACATATCCAATCTAAAGAAACATGACACTTCTTGGCAATATTCATTACAACATCAAGAGAGGGGTTTTTGGTAGCATTTTCATATGCTGATATAGTGGCAGGGGTGCTTTCTACGAACTGGGCGAATTGTTTTTGTGTCTTTCCCGTTTGAGCTCTTAATTCCTTTAAACGTTCTGAAAAGATTTCTCTATTATCCATATAATCACCTCGTTGCGGTTACCTTTCAATGTTTTATGGGCTATCCAGTTGAATTGTTTACATAAGTAGTACCCATCTGTTCAAACAAAGCTGATGTAACTATAATAACACTATTCTGAACTACAATCCATACAAAATACAAAATTATATTTTTCATATATAAAAGTATTTACAAACGAATGAACATATGCTATAGTAGAATCATGGAGAGGGAGGTGAGAAAATGCGGCTTGACCGGATAAAACTTGCAACTGAGCTTGTGCGCCAGGATATGACCCAGGTGGAACTGGCCAAGAAAATTGGCGTATCTAGGGTTACAGTAAATGGAATCAGAAACGGTAAAAGCTGTTCTGATGAAGTGGGTTACAAGATTGCTGAGGCGCTGGGCGTAGACATTTCAAAATTATTAGAAAAATGAGGAGGATTAAAATTATGAAGCTGTTACCGGAAATAAGCGGTTTCCGCCAGTCGGGCGAGAAAATCCAAGAAGGCGGCGTGTTTGTATGTGCTAAATGTCAAGCAAAGAGAACCGTTCGGCCAGGAAAATATCTTCCGAAATGCAGTCGCTGTAAGGAGTATGGTTATTGGTATCAGGTCATATAAGGAGGGCTAAACCATGAACAAGTGGACAAAAAATCGTATCAAGGAACTAACAGAAGAGAGACGGGATGAACTGGCCGAGTATTTCGAAGAGCATGAATGGGCCGGTGATTTTGGCGAGGCCGAAGAGGAAAAATTATCGCTGTATTACAGTGAGCAGTATATCCCGTCCCAGATCGAAAAATTAATGTTTGAGGACGGCTGGGACGAGGATTTTATAGAGGCACTGCAGGACATCAATTTTGAGTATTGCATGCCCTCCCTAAAGAAATCCTGGGATGAAATTGAGAAAAAGTACCCGGAATGCTTTGAGGACATCAAGAATTTTTTTGAATCATACATCCAGGAGTATGACAAGGGTTTCCAGGAGAATCATGACAGCGCGCTCGAAGAATATGTTGCACACAACTTAGAGCAGGAGGCCGATGATATCCGCGATCGGGCCATACGGGAATATAAGGAAAATACCGAAGGGAGCGATGCCGATTGAATGATCTGGTTTTTATCAAGAGACATCAGGCAGTATGTGATTCTTTGCAGGTGGCGGAGAAGTTTGGAAAGCGCCATGCAGAAGTACTGTACGCTATAGAAGGGCGACCGTGTTCCTGCGGAGGGAAAGGTTGTCGGAAATGTAATTATCGAGGGTATCAGCAGAGAGGATTGTTAGATGAACTGCAAAATGCTAATCACGTAATAGTTGCGAAGTCGCAAGTATTAAATTCAGGAGAAAACTCATCCTCCAAATCAATAGTTGCAAAATCGCAAGTATTAAAAATGTATCAAAAATCATCATACAAAGATAGCCGTGGACGATCTAAAACATTATATATTATGAACCGTGACGGCTTCACTCTTCTGGCAATGGGATTTACAGGACAAGAAGCCCTGATCTGGAAACTGCGGTACATACAGGCATTTAACCTGATGGAACAGAATTTGCTTCAGCATCAGTCTCCTGTTTGGAAGGACACCAGAGCCTATCAAAAAGCAATCCGGAGACAGGAAACAGATACAATCAAGCTTTTTGTGGAATACGCTCAATCACAGGGGAGCACACACTCTGATCAGTATTATACCCAGTTCTCACTCTTGGCGAACAAGGCGGTTGGAATTACTGATCGCGAGCTGGCAACGGTGCAGCAGTTGAATATATTAGCGATGGTCGAGAACATGATTGCAAGGCGGATTGAAGAACTTATTACAGGGAATATGCCATATAAGGCGATCTATCAGGACTGTAAGGACTATATTGCAGGGTTTCAAAAATACATAGGGGTTGATACTGGAATGACGTTCTCCTGTCAGAGCATGGAGTGATATATGGCTTCGTGCAAGAAGAAACTTCCGAAGGCATTTGAAAGTTCTAAGCCCTGCAATGATGTAAGCGCTGTGCTGTACGCGTCAATGCTGCAGAGTCCGGCGTGGAAGAAACTGACTAAGCCACAACAGATTCTATATGTATACATGCGCCTTCAATTTTACGGGAACAATCAGGTTCCTGGTAAACCACAGATATATTTTTACTTTAATCAAACTCTCTGGAAGAAGACTTATGAACTATATACGAATCTAAAATCTTTCTACAGAGATCGAGATGCCCTGATAGAACATGGGTTCATTGAGAAGATAGAATCTGGTAAAAATACACGCACGAAGGCTGTATATAAACTGTCCAGTGCCTGGCAAAGAGATCCCTAAAAAAACACTGGTATGGTAATACTATTAATATTGTATGGCAGATTTGTAATAAGGGTATACGCATAAGGCTGGAGACAGTTATTACATATTTGTAATAAGATGAGTTGAGAAAATGCCATCACTATTACATGAATGTAATAAGGACTTATTACATATTTGTAATAGCCAAATTAACTTGATTGTCAAAGTAATTTTACCTCAGAAGGGAGAGGAAAAAATGTTGTACTGTATATTATATTGCGGAGGGAAGTGCAGCAATCACGCCAACAACAGGAAGGATCTTATTGAGTGGCTGAAGCTGTTAAAAGATGAAACCATTACTGATATCTTAAAAGTACGGAAGGATGGTTTCGAGGTATCGGTGCTGGACAGATACAAGGCATACATAAGTAAATCAAAGGAGGAGTAAAAAAGATGTCGAAAAAAATGATCATGATACCAGTAGATCAGTATTTAAAAATGTTGGAATCATATGACGAAGCAGTGAAAGAACTCGAAGAGATTAAAAAAGCTCTTGAAAAGTTGGCAGACCATTCAAGAGCACAGTAACCCGACAACAACCGATAAAAGCCGGATACTGTCTTGATTATAAGCTTTATCCGGCGAAAAATCAAGAAAGGATCAGAAAAAATGGAAGAGAAAACTTTAGCGACAGAAATTATAAATGATACACAGGATAAAATGAATTGCATCTTGGTCGAATGTGAGAGTTTAAGCGTAGACTTGGAAAAGGTTAAGTTTATTCTTGGCGAATTGTCCGAAATAGTAGACACAACGCCAAGGAGCAAACAAGAAGCCTTATGTTTTGCCAACAATCAGTACAGGCTTAATTCTTACACCGAAATCGCGTACGAATATGTGACGCGAATTGGTGATAGTGTAGATGATTTGATTGTGAGAATCAGAGGGGAAGAGGAAGGGGGAGCAACTGCTTGAATAGATCAAATAGTATTATTGAGCCGCAAAACAAGTTAAATCTGAGTATTTCCGAAGCGGCAGCATACAGCGGTATTGGTATGCACACATTGCGTCGCCTGATAGAGCAAGAGGATTGTGATTTTGTTTTGCATGTGGGGAACAAGAAAAAGCTGATAAAAAGAGCAAAATTTGAAAAATACTTATCGGCTCACGAGTATATCTAGTTGATACAGAGGCTCCAGAGTGGTATACTGATTTTGCCATTTAGGAGCCTCATTGTACGGAGGCAGAATGGGAAAAGATTTAAAAGGCAATGAATTGGGGAAAGGTATTCGCCAGATAAAAGAAGGGCGGTATGAAGCCCGTTATACAGACCGCTTTGGACATCGTAAGTCACTATACGGGAAGACCAAGCTTGAGATTAAGAATAAGCTTAGTCAAGCCCTGAAAGACAATACAGAGGCTGTTAATGTCCGGAGACGGTGGAAATTGAAACGATGGTATCAAGTTTGGATGGAGTCATATAAAGTCCCGGTGATTCGGCCCAATACCCTGCAGCATTACCAGAGGATATTCGAGAAACATATTCTCCCGGAATTAGGGGAAATGTATCTGGTAGAGATAAAACAACTTCATGTTCAGAACCTGATCAACAAACTGGACAGATCCGGGCTCCAGTGGGAGACTCAGAACAAGGTACGACTGTTGCTTTTGGATTTGTTTAATATTGCCATCGAAAATGAATATGCAATTAAAAATCCGGCCAAGAGCATCCGGATCAGCAAACAGAAGCCGGAAGAGAGAACGGTTCTTACCGTGGATCAGCAAAGAGAGTTTTTTATTTGTGCATCGGGTACATTTTACTATAATCTTTTTACAGTGATGGTCAATACCGGATTGCGCCCAGGAGAAGCTTGTGCATTGCGAGAAAACGATGTGGATTTTGACAGACACATTCTAACTGTAGATGCCGAACATGGAACGCTCATCTATCAGAAATTAGAAGGTGATACAGGAAAACAGTTTCATCTGGGGCCGCCAAAGACAAAATCCAGTGTCAGAGAGGTTCCAATGAATGAAGGCTGTGAGAAAGCCCTGAAAGATCAGATACGGCTGAAAAAGATACTGGACAGACGGTTTCCGCGTGACAATGAATTTAAAGATTTATTGTTTTGCACCCAGCGGAACAATCCTATATGTTCTCAGGTACTGAACGAAGCAATCAAAAAGATCGTTGATGAAATTAATCTGCAGCGGGATCCGGCGGATCAGTTCCCGGAATTTTCTGCACACACTTTCCGCCATACATTTGCAACACGCGCATTGGAGGCCGGAATACAATTAAAGGCTGTACAAAAGATTTTGGGGCATGCAAGCCTTCAAATGACATCAGATTTATATATTCATGTGACTCCAGAGTTCAAGCAAGAGGAGATGGAAAAGTTGAAAGATATATTTTCGGAAATCGACTCGGGGTAAAAATGGGGTATTGCTTCATATTTAATGTGATGGCAATTTAGCATTTTAGTGATAAATAGGATGTTTCAAAATGCATATTGTGGAGTAAATTGGTATAGTTACTATGTCTACCAGGTAACGCCCTACGATATGTACGGAACGCCGTTCTGAGTTGGGATCTACGCGGGTCTGAGGACTGCTCCGGCAGCAGGGGAATCTATATCTTTACAAAACCTTCCGTTTTTACTCATATTTTTACATGGAAATGGGGTATAAAAGATTTCTGATTTATGGGGGCTTGTCGCACGAATCATTTAGTGCGGCAAGCCCCCTATTCAATTGAAGAAAATCCTAGCAGAAAGCGGGTAGCTATGCTATAATCTTTTTGTTGCCGCCTCCTATACTGGCACAGAAGGGAGGTGTGTCCAATATGGATATAATCGTTTCTCTTATTGTCGCTGTCTTGGCAGGTGTGATTTGCCATCTCATCTGTAAATGGCTGGACGATGACAAGTAACTGGCAACCAGCCTATGGGGTTAAGCCTTCCCATTGCCAAAAGTAGGAATAGAAAACCCCGGAGCCGCAATCTCCGGGGTTTTTGCTGATGTCCAATATGGAAACATCGCTTCTCTTTGCCTACCAGCATTATAGCATATGCATATCCGGATTGCAATATGTGTGCAATCAAAATAAAAGTTCTTTTAATAACTATTTGGAAATTGACCTCTTAAATAGTATCCATGTACTGATGAAATAGCAGATTAGCAATAGCACTAATATTCCTGCAATCATTCCCATCTGCAATAGCAACGCTCCAAATCCGATATAAGCGGAAATCTCTGCTGAAACAGTCTGGATAAAGTAGGCAATTACAACAGTGGCAACTATGACAGCCACAAGGACGGGAAGGCCAAACCAGACGCCTAATTGTTTTAGAACAAGTCTGCCTATTTTTTCTTCTTCTACGCCCAGCTTTCGCAGAATACCGAAGCGATATTTATATTTGCCTGCGTCCAATAGCTGCTGTAAGGACAATATTGTAAGACAAATAACCATCAGCACAACAGCGCCGTAAAGCATAGTGGCCTGCAATACAAAATTGTTTGCTTTTGTACTGTTGATCTGCAAGGTACTCAAACGGATTCCATAGCTGACGCCGGTATCTGTATCTTCCGGATATTCGTCAGAAAAAGCCTGCTCTAATTCTCGGGCATTTTTATAAGCGATATTGTCCGTGGTAGTGATATAGCGGTTCCTTATCACTGGGAGCAGCTTTTCACAAACACTGTCCGGAAATACATAGAGTACATCCGTGTAGGAATTGTACACCGTCTCTCCGATTGCTTCTTCATAATATGGCTGCCCGGAAAGTATCAATTCTCCTGCGTCTGTCATAACACTGGTATGCTCTTTCAAAAAGCTGTCCCGTTCTTCCTCTGTGGCAATGGCCTTCCATTGCGTTGTAAACTCATTTTCCGATAAAGAAACCGGCTCATACCCCAACATTTCCCGTATCTGGTTATAATCGCTTAGCGAGATTGCCACAACTGGGAAATCATACTTTACCCGATTATGGAAATCCTCTTTCTCCGGGAGATAAAGGCTGAACGTACAGTCATAGTCTGCTTCAATCCCATGCTCCGTGAGATATTCCGTTACGACTTCATAATCATCGTGAGGAAGATTTTTTTCGTCATATACATCATTGTATCTTGTGTAAATCTGAACATCATACATTGACCGTATATCCAGATAGCCCGAAGCCCAGCCTGTCAAAATGGGAGCGGCGATAAACAGGAACATGGCAAGCACAAGGGTTACGCTGATGAGCGTCATGGTCTTGCTGGTTGTATTCAGTTTTGACAGAACCTGTCCAAAGAAAAACAGATTTCCCCCCTTGTATTTATGCTCTGGTGATTTTTCTTTCCAGTAGGCTATGAAGCTGCCGGCAAGGTAAATCAGGGAACAGATGAAAAAAATCAGGTCGACCAGAACAAACAATAAATATTGATTGATTGTACCTGCCCCCAGAGGAAGATAATACTGATTGATTAAAGCTGGTACACTGGCCGCTATGCAGGCATTCAAGGCGGAGCAGATGAACAGCCCCAAAATCCATTTTGAAAAACCATATTTTTTCCGCCTGATTAGCCACCATACAGACCAAAGCAAGGCCGCTGCGGGCAGAATGATATTTCCCCAGAACATGACTTTTACCGGCAGGGCAAAACGGCTGTCATAATAGAACCAGACTTTTTGGACGCCTGTTACAGCCATCCATATTGTGAAAAGTTCAAACAGGACGGCAGCAATGACAATCCAGCGGCCTCTTTTCAGTTCCGGGTCATTCTTCCGGTCTGCCGCAAGCATATCAATGATTTTTGTTTTCTGAATAGTACGGGTGTTGAACATCCCTACCACAACAAAACTAATGATAAAGAAACAGACCGTCAACAAAACGGTATCCGGGAATAGTGTCCATGACAGTTCATAGCTTTTCCCGTAGGAAGTCAGAAGCATGGCTGTAATAAACTGCGAACAGAACACGCCGAGGACAATTCCAATCCCAATCGAAATCATCCCCATGACAAAGGTTTCCGCAAAGAACAGCCTTCCAATGGTTCTCTGTTCCATTCCCATGACAGCCTGAACTGCAAACTCCTTTTGCCTGCGGCGCAGCATATAATTGTTGACAAATCGTATCAGAAACAGCAGTACCAGAGTGACGGCGCAGATTGCCACTTTCATTCCGTCGCTTAACATTGTGAAATCGTATTCGCTGCCTATATCCGGCTGGTAGTAACTGCTGGATATAGACAGGAACGAATAAAAGAGCGTGACGCAAATTGTCATGGTTACAATGTAAATCAGATAGTCTTTGACAGACCGCTTTGCATTTCTTAAAACAAGTTTAGCATACATGGCTTTGTCCTCCTCCAATCATGGTAAGGACATTCAGAATTTTATCAAAGAAGGCGCTCCGGCTGTCACTGCCCTTATGGAGTTCTGTGAAAATCTTTCCGTCCTGTAAAAAGAGGATACGGTTTGCATAGCTGGCTGTAAAAGCGTCATGTGTTACCATAAGGATAGTCGCTCCCATCTGCTCATTGATACTCTGTATCGTAGACAGAAGCATTTGAGAGGAATGACTGTCCAGTGCGCCGGTGGGTTCATCAGCTAAAAGCAGCTTTGGATTGTTAATGATGGCTCTGGCGCAGGCGCAACGTTGCTTCTGGCCGCCAGATACTTGATACGGATATTTGTCCAGAATATCACAGATGTTCAGCTTGTCGGCAATTTCTCGAACAAGAGGTTCCACTTCTTTTGATGGGATCTTGTTGATTGTAAGCGCCAGCGCAATGTTTTCAGAGACGGTAAGGGTATCTAAAAGATTGAAGTCCTGAAACACAAATCCTAAATTCTCCCGCCGGAACCGGGCAAGGGATTTTGCCTTTATCTCGGTAATGTCCGTTCCCCCCAGATAGATGTGGCCTGCGCTCACCGTGTCAATGGTGGAGATACAGTTGAGAAGCGTTGTTTTCCCGGAGCCGGACGCTCCCATAATTCCCAGAAATTCACCTGTTTCTACGGAAAAGCTAATATCCTGAATGGCTTTTGTGAGGTTTCCCTCGTTGCCGTAATATTTTTGGATATGCTCCAATTTCAAAATCGGTTCCATGTGTCCTCCTGCCTTTCTAAATCTTCCATGCCCTTATTGTAATCTGTATTCACGGCTTTTTGTATCAAGTTTTCTTACGCAGTCCTTACAAAAATGTAAGAAGTGCAGAGCCTGTCAGCCCTGCACCCCGGTCACAAAATCGTTAATATGGAAAGTAAGAGAAATGATGGTTCCTTCTCCTTCGGAACCTGCTGAAATACCGATTCCCAGCTTGTCGCAAAGCCGCCTGCAAAGATACAGGCCAATCCCGGTAGAACTTTTGATTATCCGTCCGTTTTGTCCGGTAAACCCTTTCTCGAAAATACGGGGCAGATCACTCGCTGGTATGCCTATGCCATTATCGCAGATAGACAGGATAATGCTGTCATTTTCTTTGACGGCAAAAAAATGTAAAAGTGGCTGGCTTGTACGGTATTTTACTGCATTGCTGATAAGCTGGTCTAAAATAAAACGCAGCCACTTATCATCCGAATAAATGCTGTACTCCACATTTTCTACGGTAACAACCACGTTATTTTGACGCAGAAGATATTTGTTGTCTGCAATGGCTCCGTGTACCACATCACAAAGACGAATTTCACGGACAGAATAATCCTTTTCTGTATGCTCGCTGCGGGCGTAATACAAAGCCTGCTCCGTGAAACGGTTGATATTTTCCAATTCAGCCATCAAATCTCTGGTAAAAGAACAGCGGTTATTCTCGCAGATCAGTTTCATAGCCGTAATCGGTGTTTTGACTTCATGTATCCATTGCTCGATGTATTCTTTATATTCCTGCCGTTCTCTCTGTATCTCCCCAATGTGTTCCAGCATGGATTTTTCGGACATCTTCATAATCTGGTAGAAAACCTGTTCATCGGCCCGCTCCGGCTCCTGCATGATTTCTGGCAGCAAATACCGTTCATCCAGCTTCTCCGTCATATCCAGCAATTTATCCAGATATTTTTTCCGGAAATAGTAGAATAACAGCAGACAGGAAACAAGGATAATCAGCCAGGCAGCAAAGATGAATAGGACGGCCTGAATACCATTATCGTTTGCAATCAAAAACAGGGCAAGGGCAAGCATACCCAACAGATTGATTAAAATGACGGGCAACTGGTTTTTCCAATATTGCCTGCTGCTCATAATGTGTACCCCTGTCTGTGCTTGGTTTTGATAAAGTCGGTCAGCCCAATGGACGCCAGTTTTTCACGGATACGGGTTATATTCACACTCAAAGCATTGTCATCCACATAAAGCTGATTGTCCCAGAGAAAATCCACAATATCGCTGCGGGGGCATATTTTCCCTGCGTTCTTAAAAAGATAGTAAAGAATTTTCAGTTCGTTTTTCGTCAATTCTGCTTTCTGGCCGTTATATTCGATAAAGCTGCTCTCCAAATGTAAAGTTGCTCCGTTCCATGTGAGTGTTTCGGATTGCCCGGACGCATACGCCCGCCGTAGCAGGGAAGCAATTTTGGCAAGCAAGATTGCTGTGTTATACGGCTTTGTAATAAAAGCGTCCCCGCCCAGCATAATACTGTTCAATTCATCCATATCTGTATTGCTGCTTGTGACAAACACAATGGGAATGTCGGAGAAACTGCGGATCTGTGAACAGATTTCAAAGCCGTTGTTTCCCGGCAGTTTTATATCTAAAAGAACCAGATGGGGAGAAAAAGTCTTTACCTGCTCGATCACCTTTGAAAAATCGGTAACTGTGCCAACTTTGTATCCGTTGCCTGCCAAAAGGGTTTTTAGCTGTGTTTGTATCGTCAGATCATCTTCCACAATTAATATTCTCATTTCCTTGTTCCTTTCGGACTTTTATATTGCGCGGCGGCAGTCCTGGCCGCTTCTTTCGCGCATAAACAGGGGACATATCCATCACCTGAACAATATAGATTATTATATTTCATCAGTTTAAAGAATACAAGACGAAGAAAAAAGGCTGTTTGCCTCCCTGCTTTTATAGGATCGTCTGATAGCAGGAATCATGGCTTTTCATAGGATAAAGGGAAAGCGAAATCAGGAGGAGCCAAAAGTTGATTTCAGTCAGCCTTTGCATGATCGTAAAAAATGAGGAAGAGGTTCTGGGAAGATGCCTGAAAAATGCCGGAAAATTTGCGGATGAGATTATTATTGTCGATACAGGCTCTGAAGATAAAACAAAGAAGATAGCAGAAATGTATACGGATAAGATTTTTGATTTTCCGTGGAAGGACGATTTTTCTGCCGCCAGAAACTATGCTCTGGATCGCGGAAACGGCGATTACCTGATGTGGCTGGATGCAGACGACGTGGTACCGGCGGAAAGCGTCCGCAGGATCTGCACCTTAAAAGAAGAACTGCCGTCAGATACGGATGTGGTGATGATGCCTTATGCCGTGAATTTTGACGAGCAGGGAAAAGCTGTTTTTTCTTATTACCGGGAAAGAATCGTGAAGAACAAAAGAAATTTACGGTTTAAAGGAAAGGTACATGAAGCAATTCCTATCTCCGGAAAAATTTTTTACGCGGATATTCCTGTGGAACACAGAAAAATGCTCTGCAGAGATTCCGGGCGGAATCTCCGTATTTATCAAAAAATGGAAAAAAACGGAGAAACAATGGACAGCAGATCGCTCTATTATTATGGAAGGGAACTTCTTTTTCACGGTCAGTATAAAAAAGGAAAAGAGATATTCCACAGGTTTCTGGAAAGAGAGGACGGATGGCTGGAAAACAGGATTGACGCTACCAGACAGATGGCATACTGCTGTTATGGACTGAAGCAGGAGGAAAATGCGCTGAAAGCCCTTCTTTGTGGTTTGGCATATGATGTGCCCCGTGGCGAGACCTGCTGTGATCTGGGAAGGCATTTTTTTGACAGAGGGAAATATGAAGAGGCAATTTACTGGTATAAGCAGGCGCTTCATGCAAAAAAAGCTTCCCGATCGGGAGCGTTTATCCAGGAAGACTGCTACGGATTCCTTCCGGCGATTTCCCTCTGCGTGATTTATGACAGACTGGGACAAAAGGAAGAAGCCAAAAAATATAATGATCTGGCGGGAACTTTTCATCCCTTCTCGCCTTATTACCTGCAGAATAAAGTATATTTTGAAAAGGGACACGGCGTAGGGGCAAAACAGACGGCATAACATATATTAATAAAGAAATTATATGAATTGAGGTTAAAATATATGTTATGGTTTCGCAGAAAAGACGAGCAGAAAGAATATGAGGCTCAGGAATCCCAGGAGGGATCCGGAAATGAAGTCAGCTCTGCTCAGTTTTTTGACAGAGATTCCCAATGCTCTCCGGATCGCTGCCGGCCAGGGTGCCGATGTCCGCACTGCTGTCCGGCGACAGGTCCGACGGGCCCCGCTGGTCCTACCGGAGCAACGGGACCCACGGGAGCGACGGGCCCTACAGGGATCACGGGACCCACGGGAGTGACGGGAGCAACAGGCCCTACGGGAGCGACGGGCCCCATAGGAGTGACCGGAGCAACAGGTCCTACGGGCGTAACGGGTCCTGCTGGCCCTACGGGAGCGACGGGCCCTACAGGAATTACCGGAGCAACAGGCCCCACAGGAGCAACCGGTGCAGACGGCGGAGATTCCACACCGGAGTTGATTTCTGCATATTCCACGCCGCCTCAAAGCGGTACGGCAGGAGATGCGCTGATTTTTGACAGGAACGGAACAGTAAGCGGAAGTTCTATTACCCATGCGCAGAACAGCGGAAGTATCGTAATACAGAACCCGGGTCTTTACGAAGTATCCTTCCATGGAACGGTGTCTCCGGTTACAGGAGCCTCCTTTCCTTTGACGGTGTCCGTCTATCTGGAACAGCAGGGAGCGCAAGTGGCGGGAACGGCCGTACAGCATACGTTCCATACAAATGGAGATTCCAGTAATCTGGCTTTTTCCCAGATTGTTGATGTCGGTTCTGCCCCTGCTACTCTGGAGGTGATCGGCCAGGGATCGGATTATCTGTATGGGCCCATTGCTGTAACTGTCAATCGTCTTGGGGACAGCACAGGTGATGAAACTACATGAGGCGGCAATTTGAAGGATTCCGTATATACAGATGGTAATTTCAGAAATATGACTTAAAAAGGTTCTCCTCCGGACAGAGCGGATGAAAGACGCAGACTTTCCGGAGGAGAAACATTTGTTGAATATCAGCATAAAAAGTTATATAGTAATAATATATGGAGCGGCAAAATGACGCTGACAGAAGAAATTTGGAGGACAGAAAAGTGAAATTCGCAGTTATTTATTACAGTAAAACAGGACATACCAGAGAGATGGGAGAAGAGATCGCAGAAGGTATCCGGAAGCAGGGGGGAGAGGTTAAGCTGTTTTCCATAGAAGAACCGCTGGATAATGAATATATCAGTGAGTGCGGCGGCGTGATCTTTGGGACACCGGTATATCTGGCGAACACATGCTGGCAGATGAAAAAGTGGTTTGATACAGAAAGCGCCTCTGTAAAACTTGCCGGCAAACTGGGAGGAGTATATTCCACAGCACATTTTGCCCAGGGAGGCGGCGATGTGGCGCTCATGACTCTGATCGGCCATATGCTGGTAAAGGGAATGATGATCTATTCCGGCGGCGCGTCTCTTGGCAAGCCATACATCCACCTGGGCCCGGTGGCCCTTGACGCGGTAGAAGGCCATTATGAGGACAGCAGGGAAGTTTTCCGAATTTTCGGGGAAAGATTTGCCGCAAAAACCAGAGAACTGTTTGACAGCAAAAACGAATAGAGTTTTACGGGAAGGAGATATAAAAGTTCGTCATTATGTATAATTTTGTACATAATTTCTTTAAAAATTTACAAATTCTTTATTTGAAAAATAAACGCCTATCTGTTATAGTAAGTAAGGGTAACGAAAACGGTGTTTTAAGAAAAGGAAGAAGTGGAATTTTGAGAAAAAATCACATATATTACTGGGAAGATATCTTGCTGATCAGATGCCTGTATCGGAGAGCCTGCAGTCTCACAGGAAAGCTTTTTGTCTGGGAAACATCCTTCCGGATATCAAGCCGTCGTTTGTGACAAAGCGGCATGAGTTTTTTGGGACTTTCGGCGAGGTTCAGGATAAGCTGAGATGTCTTGTAACAGAAAATACAGATCTGCTCCGTGAAAGAGTATTCTGGCGCAGGCTGGGAGAAATTCTTCATTATATTGCCGACTATTTTACCTTTCCTCATAACAGAACTTTTACAGGTTCCCTGGTAGAACACAACAGCTACGAAAAAGAATTAAAGAATCAGCTCAAATCATGTATTAAGAGCGGAAAGGCCGACTGCTTTGCCGTAAACGCTATTCGTTTTACTGACTTCGACCAGGTGATAGAGTATATAGAAGACCGCCATTCAGACTATCTGAAAAAGACCCGGAATATTACAGACGATATCCGCTATATCCTGGAGGTTTGCTTCCAGGTGTTCCAGGGAGTACTCCAGTTCTGTAAAGGTTTTATTTCTGTTTCAAGACCGGTTTTTGCTCTGTAAAAATATGAAAAAAATATGAATTCTCTTACAAAACCGCCGGGGCGTATGCCCCGGCGGTTGATTTTAAAAAAAGCCTATGATACAATAAAGCCGGTTATATGTAAGCGATAGATAGAAGCAATATGGAAGACATACCTTTATAGTAGGGGAATAGAGATATGTTCTTGGAAAGGAGTATCTTTGCTAGGATGAAAAATAAATATGTTACAAAATGTTTATGCGTAACTTTGGCGGCGGCCATGGTTATGTCCTGTGCAGGTCCGGTGCAGGCTGCGGAGACTGGAAATCCGGTAACGGATTTCGGCGACGGCGGCTTTACAGATGAACCTTCGGAGACACCGGAATCCACACCGGAACCTACACCGGAACCGCAGCCAACGGCGGCGCCGGAACCAACAGCCGTACCGGAGGAACCTTCAGCAACGCCGGAGCCAACGGCAGCGCCGGAGGAACCTTCAGCAACACCGGAGCCAACGCTGACACCAGGCCCTACAACAGTACCGGAAGAGCCCTCGGCAACGCCGGAACCTTCAGAAACTCCAACGGCAACGCCGGAGATTACAGCAACGCCGGCAGAAGATCAGGTAAAGACCCTGGTGGAAAAAATTGAATCACTTGCCAGGGAAAATCTTACACTGAATCATGAGGCAAAAGTAAAAGAACTCAGAAAGCTTTATGACGCGCTGACAGACCAGCAAAAAAAGCAGGTGACAAATTATAAGCTTCTTGTCAGCATGGAAGATAAAATTGCAAATCTGAAAAAGCAGAATTCGGGTCAGAAAGAAGGAACGGACAGCCTGTCGGATGGTACGGGAGCTGCCAAAACAGGAACACCCGTTTACTACAGCGGCATGGTATCCAATCTTCACGCCGGAAAAGAATTTTATCTGGACAGTCTGAAGGATAACTATCATCTGACTTTTTCGAACGATTTTGCCGATGTCATGAATCAGATTGAAAAAGAATATAAAGAGAAGAATAAGCTGACAGATGCCAGCGATTCCCGTGAAAACGGACAGACCTCCTCCGGGGATTCCCTCCTTGTGAGAAACTGGCAGGATATCCTGGCAGTTTATGTTTACCAGAAGAGTGCCCAGGGGGAAAAGGAATTTACCCTGGATTCTTCTGCGAAAAAAGAGCTGGCGGAGATTTTTGCACAGATGAATCCGCTGATCAGGGATGAGAATAATCCTTCTCATGTCTCTTATGGAAATTATCATATTAACACATACATTAAAGAAAATAATATTCCCCAGGAAGAACGCGCTGTACTGAAAAAATATGTGGAGACAGACTGCAAGCTGCTCTGTGCCATTGTAACGGATGCAAAAGGGTTTATCCGGCAGAGCGTAGGCGACGATGTGTCTGAAGAGCGTGTGAATGTTATTGCCGCGGCCTATTCTCTTGTAGGGGAAGTCGGTTATTTCTGGGGCGGCAAATCCACTGTGATCGGGGAGGATCCCAGCTGGGGAAATGCGGAAAAGGTGTCCGCCGAGGGAAGTCCAAGTACAGGAACGGTCCGCGCCTATGGTCTTGACTGCAGTGGTTTTGTAACCTGGTCCGTGATAAACGGATATCTTGACCAGTCCATGCAGCAGGCTGTCGGCGACGGAACATCTGAACAGTGGCTGAATGCAAATGTAGTCAGTGAGCAGGATGCCCAGCCCGGAGATCTGGTATTCCAGAGAGGTCCGGAAGCGGGAAGCGACAACCATGTAGGAATTATCTGTGGAAAGACAGACGCCGGCGACTGGATCGCAGTTCACTGTTCGTCAGGCAAAAATGGCGTAACTGTGGGAGAAGCATACGGGGCGAGTTTCCGCTATATCCGTCAGCCCTCCTTTTATCCAACGAAAGAAGAGCTGGCGGAGATGATCAGTGCCGGACAGTCCGCGTCCAACGCGTCACCGGAAACAGTGTCAGATTTAACATCTGATGAAACTGTTCCCTCTGAGACAGTTTCAGGCGGAGAAACAGTTCAGGAAGATACATCGGAAAACACGGACGATATTATTGTAAGCATAGACGATGCCCAGGCGGCGGAACCGGAAACAACAGAACAGACCGGCGGTGAAATCGAGGTTACATTTGAAGATGCCGGAAGCGCAGACGGAGAGGCTGTTTCAGACGGCGGCGGAGAAAGCAAAAGTGCAGAAACTACAGAGACTCTTCAGGGTATTCTTGATCAGAATGCGTCTGTGTCCAGAGGCGCGGCTGCCGTATTTCCGGAGCAGACAGATTTTGGAGAAATTGAAGTAACCTTCCAGAATTAACCGGCAAAAATGCCCATGTGGATCAGGTACGGACCGCATGGGCATTTTTTATCTGTGGATGCCGGAGAGAACTTCGTCGATCCACTTATCTGTGCTGTAATTGTCATCAAAGAGCTTGACGATCACACCGTAAGGCTCTGCGTCGCTGGAGAATGCATTGGCTTCGTCTGTATCCACATGCATGGAAAGTCTGAAATCCCAGCTTACACGTACAACGACATCCGCGTAAATAAGGGCGCGCCCATAACTTTTTGTCAGGACAAAGACCTCGTCGTTATCATGAACATTCAGTGCAAGGGCGTTGTCCGGAGTCATATGGATGTGGCGCTTTGCCACGATGACGCCTTTCTGTATTGAAAGCTCGCCGCAGGGGCCCCGCAGGATACAGCCGGGAGTTCCCTCAATATCGCCGGACTGACGGATACAGCCGGGGATTCCAAGCTTTCTTGTGTCTGTAAGAGAAAGCTCCACCTGCGTTTCCTTACGGAAAGGTCCAAGGATCGCGATATTTTCAAAAGTGCCTTTGGGACCGAGGACGCTTAGGCGCTCCTGGCAGAGATACTGTCCGGGCTGGCTGAGCTCTTTGGTATAATGAAGTTCGCTGTCCCGGCCGAAAAGAAATTCAAAATCCTTTCTGCTTACGTGAATATGGCGGGCAGAAGTTTCAATAGGTATTTTAATGCTCATAATACAGTCTCCTATGTAGAATATGGTATGATCAAACTGTTTTTAGTGTACCGCTTGCCTGAAAGAATGGCAATAGTTTTTTAAAAAGGAGCATTTACTCAATGAAGAAAAGAAGATTTCCACGAGGGCTGATTCTGCTTTGTCTGGCAGCAGCGGTGGGAGTATTCTGGTATACGTCACAACCGGAAAACACAGACAGGAGGCTGGACGTCAATGATTCCGCACTGGAATCGGCGCTGGATACGGCAAAAGAATGGCTGCGTCAGGAACCGGATACGGTGCAAAAGCTGCGGGATCAGGAAGTGCAGCAGACAGACGCGGGGCATCAGGAATATTATTTTCAGCTTCTCGGCGAGGATGAAAGAAGAGTTTACCGGGAAATGCTTGACGGGATCAGAAAGAGAAGCGAAGAATTTTATCTGACTACCGGGGAGGACAACATGGTGGACAGAGTTTACCATGCTCTTCTGAAGGATCATCCGGAGCTGTTCTGGATACATAACAGAGAGTCGGTTTACAAAACCACGTACGAGGGCGAAGATTACAGCCTGTTTTCTCCCGGATATACATATACAGATGAAGAAATACAGGAGATACAGCAGTCGATGGAGCAGGCGTATCAGGAGGTGGAAACTCTTCTTGCGGGGGTGTCTGATCCTTATGAAAAAGTAAAGACAGTATATACATATCTGATCGATAATACAGAATATGTATCAAGCGAACACGACCAGAACATAGCCGGAGTTTTCTGGAAAAAACAGGCAGTCTGCGCCGGCTATGCGAGGGCGGTGCAGTATCTTCTGGAAAGGCTGGAAATCCCCTGCGTCTATGTAGAGGGGAGTACGGCAGGAAGCTCCGAGGGACATGCGTGGAACATTGTGCGGCTTGACGGACAGTATTATTATGTGGACGCCACGAATGGGGATCAGCCGGAATTTCTGGAAGGAGACGCAGTGCAGCTTGCGGAACACAAAACCACCATCTATGATTATCTTTGTCCTTTTCCGGAGGAATATGAGATGACATATACGGCCTCTGGAGAATTTCCTGTTCCGGACTGTACGGCCACAGACAAAAACTTTTATGTGCTGAATCAGGGCTGCTTTGACGTTTATGACAGACAACAGATCCTTGACTACTGCAAAATGCGTCTGAATAACGGGGCTGCTGTAGTCCGGTTTAAATTTACAGATCAGGATGCTTATGATACGGCTTATAAAGAGTGGATTCAGGAAGGATATATCCAGGAGGCTGCGGAATATTATCTGCAGTTATATGGAATGACGACGGTGGAATATCACTACGGTCTTCTTCAGAATCTGAAAACGTTCTATCTGATGTTTTAGAAGGAGGGAAAGCGTATGCTGGATTTTTTGCTGAGATTAATGGACATTATAGAAAGAGTCCGGACCATGTCGGAAGTATCCGACATCGCGATGATCGGATTTGCCATTCTGCTGGTATTTGGCTTTATAAACTGTATTCTCGGATACAGGCTTCTGCGTTTCTGGATGATGATCTTCGGATTTATCATTGGAGCAGGTCTTGGGCTGGGAGCCGCCTTTACAATGGGAGGCGGAGACAAATTTACGCTGATAGCCGCCGCAGTGGGCGTAGGCGTTGTGCTGGCTGTTGTTGTTTTTCTGAGCTATAAAGTCGGTATTTTCGTTCTGGGAGCAGGTCTCGGCCTGGGCCTTGGGGTTTATGTGCTGCATCCTACCACATCCCTGATGTTTTTTCTTTGCATCCTGCTGGGAGTGCTTTTGGGAAGCCTGGCAATGAAATGGGCCAGAGAAGTCATCATTGTAGGAACAAGTATACTGGGCGGAGCAATGGCCGGGGTATCTCTGGCAAAGCTGGGAGGACTGGAGGATATTCCTTACGGGATCCTGCTTGGCATCGCTTTTGCCGTTCTCGGCATGATGATCCAGTTTGCTACCAACCGCAGGAAATATTATGAAGATGAGGAAGAGGACGAGACGGAAGAAGAAGAGAGAAGAAGCTCCCGCAGAAAGAGAGCGGATGATGAGTATTCCGGCAGATACCGTGAGGACAGAAAAGAAGAGAAGATGCCGCGGGAAAGAAGGGATGATACGGAGGAGAGAAAAGCGGGGAGACGGCAGAGCGATATTTCAAAAAGGCGGCAGAAAGGCGCTTCGGGCAGATACAGACAGGTAGATTACAAAATCAACGACGGCCGGGTAAGAGACCGCGCTCCGGAATTTGAAAAAACAATAGAATACCGCCCGAGGCGGAAAGATCCGGAGCTTGATCTTCCGCTGGACTCTTTCGACAGAGACGGATATGGCGTTTATACGGGAACGGGAGCCCGGAAAACACCGGGAAATCTGCGAAGCAGGAACGGATCCTTTGCCGGGTATCAGAGTAATCCCCGCAGAGATTACCGGAAAGACTATGTGGATGAAGACAGATATGAGGACCCTTATGATCCGGACACAGACGATGATTACTGGGACGACTACGAGGACTCCATTGACGAGGAGGCTATCGACGAGGAGATCCTGAAAGAAATGATGGAGGAGGAAGACCGGAAAACAGATCTTTTCTGGAAAAAATTATCGGGAAAGAAAAACCGGGACAAGAAAGAAAATGGCAAAAGAAGCAAAAACCAACGCAATGAGGATGCTTGACAGACAGAAAATACCTTATGAGGCGTTTACTTATGAATGCGATGAGTTTATTGACGGAGTACACAGCGCGGACAGGATAGGAGCGCCTTATGAGCAGTCTTTTAAAACTCTTGTTATGGAAGGAAAAAGCGGAGGGTATTATGTGTTTGTCGTGCCAATAGAAAAGGAAGTGGACCGCAAAGCGGCTGCGAAGGCTGTCGGTGAAAAAACAGTGGACATGATACATGTAAAAGATATCCTGAAAATCACAGGTTATGTGAGAGGCGGCTGCAGCCCTGTAGGGATGAAGAAACCGTATCCGGTTGTTTTTGATTCCTCGGCGGGAAATTTTCCGGAAATCTATGTCAGCGGCGGACGCATCGGCCTGACACTGAAGGTTTCTACAGAATGTCTTCTGGAAATCACAAAAGGAAAACTGGCGGACATCACTGCGAAGTGATGTCCGCCAGCCCGGTATGTGCGCCTGGCAGCGCGCATTTTTTTCTGTCTGGAATTTAGTTGTCTGCGGCGTCTTCTTCGTTTACCTGGAAGACATGGCGTTTTTTCGCCATTTCGTCGCTTGCCAGATATTCATCGTAAGTCGTGATCTTGTCGATCAGCTTTCCGTCAGGAAGGATTTCCATAATTCTGTTGGCTGTAGTCTGCACGAACTGATGGTCGTGGGAAGTGAAAAGAATCACGCCGGGGAATTTGATCAGTCCATTATTCAGTGCGGTGATTGATTCCATATCCAGGTGGTTGGTAGGTTCGTCCAGGATCAGGATATTGGCTCCTGAGATCATCATTTTTGACAAAAGGCAGCGTACCTTTTCGCCTCCGGAAAGAACACGGACACGTTTTACGCCGTCCTCGCCCGGGAAGAGCATACGTCCAAGGAAACCACGGACATAGGTGGCGTCCTTGATCTCTGAATACTGGGTAAGCCAGTCGGTGATAGTCAGGTCGTTGTCAAATTCCTTTGTATTGTCCTTTGGGAAATAAGCTCTGGAAGTGGTAACGCCCCACTTGTAATTTCCTTCGTCCGGCTCCATCTCGCCCATAAGGATCCTGAAGAAAGTAGTGATCGCCTGCTCGTTGGCTCCTACAAAGGCAACCTTGTCGTCGTGGCCCAGGGTAAAGGAGATATTGTCCAGAACTTTTACGCCGTCGATGGTTTTGGAAAGGTTTTCCACCATCAGGACTTCGTTTCCGATCTCCCGGTTGGGACGAAAATCAATGTAAGGATATTTACGGCTGGACGGACGCATCTCGTCAAGCTGGATTTTTTCCAGAGCACGCTTTCTGGAAGTCGCCTGCTTGGATTTGGAGGCGTTTGCGCTGAAACGGGAAATAAATTCCTGAAGCTCCTTGATCTTTTCTTCTTTCTTTTTGTTGGCCTCCTTCATCTGCTTGATAAGAAGCTGGCTGGATTCAAACCAGAAGTCGTAGTTGCCGGCGTAAAGCTGGATTTTTCCGTAATCTATATCGGCGGTATGGGTGCATACTTTATTAAGGAAATACCTGTCGTGGGAAACAACGATGATTGTATTGTCAAAATTGATCAGGAATTCCTCAAGCCATTCGATAGCAGGAAGATCCAGATGGTTGGTTGGCTCGTCCAGAAGAAGAATATCCGGATTGCCGAAGAGAGCCTGGGCGAGAAGAACTTTGACCTTCTGGCTTCCTGTCAGCTCAGACATCTTCGCATAATGAAGCTCCGTCTCGATCCCGAGGCCGTTCAGCAACGTAGCGGCGTCGGACTCTGCTTCCCAGCCGTTCATCTCGGCGAATTCGCCCTCAAGCTCGCTGGCACGGATGCCGTCTTCATCTGTAAAATCTTCTTTGGCGTAAATCGCCTCTTTTTCTTTCATGATCTCATACAGTCTGGCGTTTCCCATAATAACGGTGTCGAGAACAGAATAGGAATCATATTTGAAATGATCCTGCTGTAAAAAGGAAAGTCTCTGTCCGGGAGTGATGACTACCTCTCCCTTGGTGGGCTCCAGCTGTCCGGAAAGAATTTTGAGAAAGGTGGACTTTCCGGCTCCGTTTGCTCCGATCAGACCATAGCAGTTTCCTTCTGTGAATTTAATATTCACATCCTCAAACAGAGCCTTCTTTCCAACTCTCAGAGTAATATTATTTGCTGAAATCATAATGTACCTCTTTTCTTCGTTATGGTTTCGTTTTATTTGTTTCATAAAAATGCCGTTTTTGGGCTCATCCCCCATTTTACCGTAAAGCTGGGATTTTGCAAGAGTTATTTTCTTGAAAAAAAAGAGGGATACTGTTATAATCATGTCTCAAAAGGCATAGAAAGGAAGTTTTCTGATATGACAGAAATTATGAATACACTGACGGGGCTGATGGCGGATAATCTGTGGGCGGCTCCTGTTTTAAGCCTGCTTGCGGGGATCATTACTTCATTTACCCCCTGCTCCCTTGCTTCAGTGCCGATGCTGCTGGCCTGTGTGGGAGCGGTGGGAGCCGACAGAAAGAAGTCTTTACGCCTTTCTCTTTCCATGGCTGCGGGCATGGCGGTAACTTTTGGGATTTTCGGCTCCGTGGCTTCTTTTATCGGACACAGAATGCATGAAGCGGGGCACTGGTGGACGATCCTTATGGGAATCCTTATGATCGCCATGGCTCTGCAGGTATTCGGGGTGATCAGCCTGATCCCTCACGTCCATCTTTCAAAGTACGGGGCGAAGAAGGGTTATGCAGGCGCTTTTGCCACAGGAGCGCTCAGCGGCGTCTTTGCTTCACACTGCGCGATACCGGTTATGGTGGCTCTTCTCGCGCTTGTGGCAGAACTGGGCAGGAACGCCTGGTGGGGAGTGCTTCTTATGGTTCTGTACGCGCTGGGGCACAGTGTCCTCCTGATCGGGACAGGGATTGGCTACAGTTACGTGGAACGGATCGCGGAAGATCCCAGATATGCGGCGGTGGGAAAGTGGCTCAGGCGGATCCTGGGCGTTGTGATCCTGGCAGTCGGATTTTTGTTAATATTTGGAGAAAAGTAAGAAAAATCATTTGTAAAAAATGTTGAAATTTAACAGGCATATTGCTATAATTGTGGATGAAAAATCAAAAAAGATACAGAGAGTGCGGAGAGCACGGAGATATTTTTAGAACAATTTGCGGGAACGGTTTCAGACAGTAGAGAGAGGACAGAAGATATGTTGATTACAAGGGAATGTGATTATGCAGTAAGAGTGATCCGTGCATTGTCAGGGGAGGAGAGACTCAGCGTTGGCGACATATGTGAAAAGGAAAGCATCACGGCGCCGTTTGCCTATAAAATTCTGAAGAAGCTTCAGAAAGCAAAGATCGTCAGAGGATTCCGGGGAGTACATGGGGGATACTCTCTGAACAGGGATCTGACTGAAATTTCTTTGCTTGACGTTTATATGGCTGTAGATCCGGAAATGATGATCATAGAATGCCTGGATCCGGATTACGATTGTGTCAGGGACGGCGACGACGGGGCGCCCTGTCTTGTTCACAGGGAACTTGCGCATATCCAGCAGGAATTGTGGAAGATGCTGGGGAAAAAGTCTCTGGGGGAGCTTTTCGCTGCTCACTGAGTTTTTTGACAGAACAGAAAGAGAAAGCGGTCTGCCGGCCGGAGTTATTTTACAGATGAACGGACAGGGCGCTTTTTTTTGTATGCGAATAGATACAAAAAAAAATGAATCTGATTGGACATTACAGGCTTTTTATGATATAATCAGATACGGAATTTTAGACCGGACTGCGGTCTAGAAATAATTTTTTCATCATACCTTTAAGGAGGAAAAGAAAACTATGGCAAGAAAGATGAAAACCATGGATGGTAATCATGCAGCCGCTCATGCATCATATGCTTTTTCTGATGTAGCTGCGATTTACCCGATCACCCCTTCATCTGTTATGGCAGAAGCTACAGACGAATGGGCAACCCAGGGAAGAAAGAACATCTTCGGACATGAAGTACAGGTAACAGAGATGCAGTCTGAGGCAGGTGCGGCCGGCGCGGTACACGGTTCTCTGGCAGCAGGCGCTCTGACAACTACCTTTACCGCATCCCAGGGTCTTCTTCTGATGATCCCGAACCTTTACAAAATTGCCGGCGAGCAGCTTCCGGGCGTGATCAACGTATCTGCGCGTGCGCTGGCTTCTCACGCGCTTTCTATTTTCGGTGACCATTCCGACGTTATGGCCTGTCGTCAGACCGGATGCGCAATGCTCTGCGAATCCTCTGTACAGGAAGTTATGGACCTTACACCGGTTGCTCATCTTGCAGCGATCAAAGGCAAAGTTCCGTTCATCAACTTCTTCGACGGTTTCCGTACATCTCATGAGATCCAGAAGATCGAGACATGGGATTATGAAGATCTGAAGGATATGGCAGATATGGACGCTATCGCTGCGTTCCGCAATCATGCGCTGAATCCGAACCATCCCTGCCAGAGAGGTTCCGCTCAGAACCCGGATATCTTCTTCCAGGCAAGAGAAGCATGCAATCCGTACTATGACGCCCTTCCGGCTATCGTACAGGAGTACATGGACAAAGTAAACGAAAAGATCGGAACAGACTATAAACTGTTCAACTACTACGGCGCAGAAGACGCAGAGCACGTAGTTATCGCTATGGGTTCTGTAAACGACACCATCGAGGAGACCATTGATTACCTGATGGCGGCAGGCAAGAAAGTCGGCGTTGTAAAAGTACGTCTTTACAGACCGTTCTGCGCTCAGGCCCTGATCGACGCGATTCCTGCATCTGCAAAACAGATCACTGTCCTTGACAGAACAAAAGAGCCCGGCGCTCTCGGCGAGCCGCTGTATCTGGACGTTGTAGCAGCTCTGAAGGATTCCAGCTTCAAGGATGTTCCGGTATTCTCCGGACGTTACGGACTTGGCTCCAAAGATACAACACCGGCTCAGATCGTTGCTGTATTTGAAAACACTGAAAAAGAAAAATTCACTATCGGTATCGTAGACGACGTTACAAATCTGTCTCTGGAAACAGGAGCACCGATCGTAACAACTCCGGAAGGAACTACAAACTGTAAATTCTGGGGTCTGGGCGCTGACGGTACAGTAGGCGCGAATAAGAACTCCATCAAGATCATCGGCGACAACACAGACATGTACGCTCAGGCTTACTTTGACTATGATTCCAAGAAGTCCGGCGGTGTTACAATGTCTCACCTGCGTTTTGGTAAGAAACCGATCAAATCCACATACCTGATCCACAAAGCGGATTTCGTTGCATGCCATAATCCTTCTTATATCAATAAATACAACATGGTTCAGGAACTGGTAGACGGAGGAACCTTCCTTCTGAACTGCCCGTGGGATATGGAAGGCCTTGAGAAACACTTACCGGGACAGGTAAAAGCATTCATCGCTAACCACAATATCAAATTCTACACCATCGACGGTGTGAAGATCGGTATTGAAACCGGTATGGGACCAACACGTATCAACACAATCCTTCAGTCTGCATTCTTCAAACTGACAGGAATCATTCCGGAGGATCAGGCAATCGAGCTTATGAAAGCCGCTGCAAAAGCTACTTACGGACGTAAGGGCGACGACGTTGTTCAGAAGAACTGGGCGGCTATCGACGCCGGAGCAAAACAGGTTCATGAAGTAGAAGTTCCGGAAAGCTGGAAAGACGCAGAAGATGAAGGCCTGTTCATGGCTCATGCAGAAGGCGGAAGACAGGATGTTGTAGATTTCGTAAACAACATTCAGTCTAAAGTAAACGCACAGGAAGGAAACAGCCTGCCTGTATCCGCATTTACAGCTTATGTAGACGGTACGACTCCGTCCGGTTCCTCCGCATATGAGAAACGTGGAATCGCTGTAAATATCCCGGTATGGCAGCCGGAAAACTGTATCCAGTGTAACCGCTGCGCATATGTCTGCCCGCACGCTGTTATCCGTCCGGTAGCTCTTACAGAAGAAGAAGCGGCAAACGCACCGGAAGGTATGGCTACTCTGCCGATGACCGGTATGAAAGAATATAAATTCTCCATGACTGTATCCGCTTATGACTGTACAGGATGCGGTTCCTGCGCAAATGTCTGCCCGGGCAAGAAAGGTGCGAAAGCGCTTGTTATGGAGAACATGGAAGCAAACGCAGAAGTACAGAAGTACTTCGACTACGGCGTAACACTTCCTGTAAAAGAAGACGTTATCGCAAAATTCAAAGAAACAACTGTAAAGGGAAGCCAGTTCAAGCAGCCGCTGCTTGAGTTCTCCGGCGCCTGCGCAGGCTGCGGTGAAACTCCGTACGCAAAACTGATCACTCAGCTTTTCGGCGACAGAATGTACATTGCAAACGCAACAGGATGCTCCTCTATCTGGGGTAACTCTTCACCGTCTACACCTTATACTGTAAACGCCAAAGGACAGGGTCCGGCATGGTCCAACTCTCTGTTCGAAGATAACGCAGAGTTCGGTTATGGTATGCTTCTTGCTCAGAAAGCAATCCGTGACGGTCTGAAGACCAAGGTGGAAGCTCTTGTAGAATCCACAGAAAACGAAGATGTGAAGGCAGCAGGTCAGGAATGGCTGGATACCTTCGGCGTAGGCGCTCTGAACGGAACTGCTACAGATAAACTGGTTGCAGCTCTGGAAGCATGCGGATGCGAAGCTGGAAAAGAAATCCTTGCACAGAAAGACTTCCTTGCAAAGAAATCCCAGTGGGTATTCGGCGGCGACGGATGGGCTTATGATATCGGATTCGGCGGCGTTGACCATGTTCTCGCAAGCGGACAGGATATCAATGTTATGGTATTCGATACAGAAGTTTACTCCAATACCGGCGGACAGTCCTCCAAGGCTACACCGACAGGCGCGATCGCTCAGTTCGCGGCAGGCGGTAAAGAAGTGAAGAAGAAAGATATGGCTTCTATCGCTATGAGCTACGGCTATGTATATGTTGCACAGATCTCCATGGGCGCAGACTTCAATCAGACTGTAAAAGCTCTGGCAGAGGCTGAGGCATATCCGGGACCGTCTCTGATCATCGCATATGCTCCATGTATCAACCATGGTATCAAGAAGGGTATGGCGAAAGCACAGACAGAGGAAGAGCTGGCTGTTAAGTGCGGATACTGGCACAACTTCCGCTTTAACCCGGCGGCAGAGAACAAGTTCACTCTGGACTCCAAAGCTCCGGATATGGACAACTATCAGGATTTCCTTGACGGCGAGGTTCGTTATAACTCTCTGAAACGTCAGAATCCGGAAAAGGCTGCAAGACTCTTCGCTAAGAACGAGGCTGAGGCAAAAGAAAGATATGAATACCTGAGCAAGCTTACTGCTCTTTATGGAAAAGAAGACTAAGTTTTGACCGGGAGCCGCGGTACAGATGTACCGCGGCTTTTTTAAAAATCTATCCAGAATTTTATTATGAAGAAATTGTTTTCAAGTAAGAAAAAAACAGATTATTATCTGATCTATACATTGATATTCGGGATTTTCGCCCTGATCCTTTATCTGCATTTTTATTTAAACGGGAAATCCCTGATCTGGAGTCACGACGGCGTGCCCCAGCATTTGAATTCCCTGGCCTATTACGGAGAGTATCTGCGGAAAATCCTTCATACGGTTTTTGTAGAACACAAACTTTCCATTCCGATGTGGGATATGCACATCGGCTACGGCTCAGATATTCTGACTACACTGCACTATTATGTGATAGGAGATCCTCTGACGCTGCTGTCTGTGTTTGTGCCGGCGGAAAATACGGAGCTTCTCTATGAATTTCTGATTTTCCTCAGGATTTATCTGGCGGGGATCGCTTTCAGCAAATACTGCTTTTATCACAACAATTCCAAAGAAGCGACGTTGTTCGGCGTGTTTATTTATATTTTTGCAGGCTGGACGATCTATGCGGCTATGAAGCATCCTTACTTTGCCAATCCTATGATCTACCTTCCTCTGATATTGATGGGAATCGATAAGATCTACCGGAAAGAAAAGCCTTATGTCTTTATCTGGTCGGTAACGCTGGCAGGACTGTCCAATTTCTATTTTTTCTATATGCTGGGCATCTTTATGGTGCTTTACGCTGCTTTCCAGTATTTTCATCTTTTTTCAGAGAGGTCTGTGAAGGATGTGCTGAAATGGCTGGCGGTTTTTGCGGGATACTCCCTTGTTGCGGTAATGCTGGCGGCTGTAGTGCTTCTTCCGGTGATTATGCCGCTTTTTGGTACGGAAAGATTTCAGGCGGAGAATTATGTGCCGCTTCTTTATGATAGAGTTTATTATGAAAAATATCTGGGCTGTCTGATCGGCGAAAATATGATCCAGTGGGGCGTCGCAGGCTATTCGGCAGTGTCCATGGCCGGCGTGTTCGTGCTGTTCTCAAAGAAAAAGAAGAATACCAGCCTGAAGGCGGGCTTTCTTTTGATGAACCTGTTCCTTCTGTTTCCTTTTGCAGGCCATGTGCTGAACGGTTTTTCCTATGTGTCAAACAGGTGGATCTGGGCATATGGGATGCTGATCGCCTATATCTGTGTGAAAATTTATCCGGAGCTGTTCGCCCTCACTATCTCCGAAAAAAGACGGATCTTTGTGATGACAGTCATTTACAGTGTGGTCGCTCTGTTCTGGCAGGTATCCCGGACAGAACGGAATATGATGGCGGTTCTGATCCTGGTCTCCAGCGCGGCGGTGATCCTGTTTTACGGAAGCGTTTATGTCAGAAAGAGAAATTTCTGTATGCTTCTGGGCGCTCTGACGGCAGCGGGGATCGTTTTAAATATCAGCTACCAGTATTCTCTGGAAAAAGATTATCTTTCGGAATTTTCCGATCAGGGGGAGGCCCTGGAAAAACTGGAATCCGGCACAGACCTTGCGGTACTGGACACAGGAGACGACTCTCTTTACCGCTACGATCAGCTTGACGCGCTGTCCTATGACAATTCCGCCATGCAGATGGGAACTAACGGGACCGCCTATTATTTCAGTATGGCAGGAGGAGATATCGGGACATTTTTTGATGAAATGTATCTGAATACTCCATGGGAACAGCATTATGAAAACCTGGACGGAAGGACGATCCTTGACAGGCTGGCTTCCGTTAAATATTTTGTGATCAAAAACCAGAACAGTCAGTATCTTCCTTACGGGTATCAGAAGCTTGCCGGAAGCTCAAAAAAAGATGGGAAAGTCTATGAGGCCTATGAATGTCAGGACGCTCTTCCTGTCGGGTATACCTATGATACCTATATTTCCAGAGAGGACTATGAAAAAATGACAGTTACGGAGAAGCAGCAGGCCATTCTTCAGGGCGTGGTGCTTAAAGACAGCTCCCTTCCGGAAACAGAAACAGAATTTAACGATCAGGAGCTTTCCTATACTGTAACAGAGGGCAGGGGATGCCGTCTGGAGGATGGAAAGATTACGGTAACGGAAGAGGGGGCAAAGCTGAAACTGTCATTTGAAGGATTGGAAGAAAGCGAAACCTATCTGATCACAGAAGGGCTCGACTACGAAGCGCTTTCTCCCAGAGAGCTTGTCAGCGATAAGAAGTGGGAGAAAATGACACAGTACGAGAAAAATCAGGTTCTTGAGGAGGACAGCCGGTGGCGTTACTGGAAAGAAAGCCAGGAGGCGTCCATTAAGGTCAGCGGGGCTTTTTCAGAAAAGAAGATCAAAATTTTTACAGACAAGTATAATGCATACAGCGGAAAGCACAATTTCCTCTGTAATGCAGGCTACAGTCAGAAACCGATCCATACCATAACTCTTACTTTTGAAAATACAGGCGTGTATTCATACGACAGTCTGAAAGTAGTCTGCCAGCCGGTAGAAAATATAGGCCGGCAGACTAGAAATCTGGCAAAAAATGTTCTTTCGGATATCGAGACGGAAGCAAATGTCCTGAGGGGAACCATTACTCTTTCCAAACCGAAGGCCCTGGTAATCTCCCTGCCTTACAGCGAAGGCTTTACCGCATATGTAGACGGGGAGGAGGCAGAGTTGAAACAGGCCAATACCATGTATATGGCGCTGGAGCTTCCGGAAGGAGAGCATGAGATTGAACTGATATACCGCACGCCCTGGCTGAAGGAAGGGGGATTCTTGACTTTCCTGGGGGCGTTATGTTACATTGGTGTGGTGCGAAAGAATAAAAAGAGGATACGAAAAATATGAGTGTTTTATCGGTAGTGCTTCCTGCATACAACGAAGAACTGATGATCGCGAAAACCTGCCGTGTACTTCGGGAAGTGCTGAAAGATGCGGGTATATCCTATGAACTGGTACTGGTGGACGACGGTTCCGCAGACCATACCTGGAAAGAAATACAAAAGGCGGGAAAGAACGATACGCATATCCTGGGAATACATTTTTCCAGAAATTTTGGAAAAGAAGCGGCTGTTTTTGCCGGACTGGCCCATGCCCGGGGCGACGTGATTGCAGTAATGGACTGCGATCTTCAGCATCCTCCCCAGGTACTCCCGGAAATGTACCGGCTGTGGGAAGAAGGCTACCAGGTTATCGAGGGAGTAAAGAAAAGCCGGGGAAAGGAAAGCTTTTTCCATAAGGAATGCGTGGGATTTTTTTATGGGATCATGTCCAGGGCCACCGGCGTGGATATGCAGAACGCGTCGGATTTTAAAATGATGGACCGCCAGGTAGTGGAGAGCATTCTTTCCATGCCGGAGAGAAATATGTTTTTCCGCGCAACATCTTCCTGGGTAGGATATAAAACCACCTCGGTAAAGTTTGAGGTTCAGGAAAGAGAGGCAGGAGAATCCAAGTGGTCTTCCTGGTCTTTAATAAAATATGCTTTTACAAATATCGTTGCGTTTACAACAGCGCCTCTGCAGTTTGTGACGGTGGGAGGAGCAGTCTGTTTCGTTCTCTCGCTGGTTCTGATCATATATTCGCTGATCCAGTATTTTACCGGACATGCGGTAGAGGGATATACCACCATCGTTATAGTGATGCTTCTGATCGGAAGCGCAATGATGCTGAGTCTTGGAATTATCGGGTATTATATTGCGAAGATATACGAGGAAGTCAAACGCCGGCCACGTTATATTATCGCAAAGATCGTCCGCGGCGGACAGGAGGCTTCGGATACGGTTAGACAGGATAAAAGCAGAAGGCAGGAATTTTTATGAAAAAAATAAAAGAACTGATAGTGAGATTTTATGAAAACGACGTGATCCGGTACATCTTTTTCGGCGGCTGCACCACACTGGTGAATCTGGTCGTTTTCTATGTGATGAGAAAACTGGGAACAGGTCTTAATACCGCCAATGTGATCTCGATCATCACGGCAATCCTTTTTGCCTATGTAGTGAATTCCAGGTTTGTATTTCAGGATAAATGCAGGACGCTGAAAGATCATATCCATCCGTTCTGCAAATTTATCAGCGCCCGCCTTGTCACTATGGTGATCGAAGTGGGCGGAGTGTGGCTTCTGGCAGAAATTCTGCATATGAACGATATGCTGAGTAAATTCCTTACGCAGTTTATCGTTCTTGTGCTGAACTATATTTTCAGTAAATTTTTTGTGTTTACCACGGGAAAAAGAAGGGAAGGGTAAAGTTGATGACATTAGAGGAAGCAGTAAAGGAAATACGTCCTCTTGACAAAAAAGCAATGGACATTGCGGAAAAAAGATGGAACAGCATTGCCAAGCCGCTCCATTCTCTGGGAAAAATGGAAAAGCTGGTGATCCAGATCGCAGGTATCACAGAAAGCCCGGATATCCAGATCAAAAAGAAGGCGCTGGTGGCCATGTGCGCGGATAACGGCGTGGTGGAAGAGGGCGTTACCCAGACAGGCCAGGAGGTTACGGCTATTGTAGCGGAAAATTTCCTTACAGGGGATACTTCCGCCTGCGTGATGTGCAGACAGTGCGGTACGGACGTATATCCGGTGGATGTGGGAATGGCGGTGGACACCGGGGTTTCCACAGAATTTAAGGTAAGGTACGGCACCCGCAACATGACAAAAGAACCGGCCATGACAAGAGAAGAGGCTGTAAAGGCAATAGAAGCCGGAATTGAAATGGTTCGCAGATTGAAAGAAAAAGGCTACGGGATTCTTGCTACAGGAGAAATGGGGATCGGAAATACAACCACAAGCAGCGCCGTGGCCTCCGTCCTTATGGGCCGGCCTGTGGAAGAAATGACAGGGCGGGGAGCGGGGCTTTCCAGCGACGGACTGAAAAGAAAGATTCAGGCCATCAAAAAAGCGGTGGAACAAAACCGGCCGGATCCCTCCGATCCGCTGGATGTGCTCTCGAAAGTAGGCGGACTTGATATCGCGGGACTGGCAGGTGTTTTCCTGGGAGGGGCGGCTTTCCGTATTCCCGTTGTAATGGACGGCTTTATTTCCTGCACGGCGGCCCTGGCGGCTCAGAGGATCTGCCCGGGTTCCGCGGATTATATGATCGCTTCCCACGTATCAAAGGAGCCTGCGGCGGAGCTGATTCTTAACGCTCTTCAGAAAGAAGCGGTGATCCATGGGGAAATGTGCCTTGGAGAGGGCAGCGGGGCAGTGGCGCTGTTCCCCTTCCTGGATATGGGAGCGGCGGTTTACCAGTCTATGAGTACCTTTGAAGATATTAAGGTAGACCAGTATAAGGAGCTTGTATAAATGGTGATTCTTGTTACAGGAGGAAGCGGAAGCGGAAAATCTGCTTTTGCGGAAAACTGCGTGGTTTCTCTTGGCGAACAGAAACGGATCTATATCGCCACCATGTATCCCTATGATGAGGAAAGCCGTAAGAGAGTAGCACGCCACAGAAAAATGCGGGCCGGAAAGGGTTTTGAGACAGTGGAATGTTATACAGGACTTTCCAGAGCGGAGGCGTCGGAGGGATGTACGGTACTTCTGGAATGTATGTCGAATCTTGTAGCAAACGAGATCTTTCAGGAGGAAGGAGCCGGAGAACACGCCCTGGAGGAGATAAAAAAAGGAATCCTTGGCCTGAAGAACAGAGCCGCCAATCTTGTGATTGTGACGAACGAAATTTTTTCCGAGGCGGCGGTTTACCAGGGTGAAATGAAAACTTATCTTGAATGTCTGGGTAAGATCAACCAGTTTCTGGCAGAAGAGGCGGATCAGGTGGTGGAAGTGGTTTATGGAATACCGGTATATCATAAATCGTAAGCCGCTTTTTCCCGTAAGAAAAATAAAAAAGAAACAAAGGTGTATTTCGTGAAAAGTTTATGGAACAGTTTTAAGGTGGCGTTCGCCATGTTTTCAAAAATTCCGGTTCCCCAGGCGGAATGGACAGAAGAGAATATGAAATATATGTTCTGCTTTTTTCCTTTTATAGGAACCGTTATCGGAGCCGTTTTTATAGGGGTAGATTATCTGGGAGAATGGCTGTCCCTGTCCCCGGGGCTGCACACGGCGCTTCTTGTTGTGGTTCCGGTGCTGATTACCGGAGGGATCCATGTGGACGGGCTTCTGGATACTGCAGACGCCTTAAGCTCCTGGCAGGAGAGGGAGCGGCGGCTGGAAATTTTAAAGGACTCCCATGCGGGAGCCTTCGCGGTGATCGCGGGATGCGTTTATTTTCTCTGCTGCTTCGGAGCCTGCAGTCAGATCGCCGGGGACAAAAAGGCCGTGCTCCTTACGGCGGCGGGTTTTATGGTTTCCCGGTGCTTTTCCGGTATCGGGGTAATGGCGCTTCCGAAGGCGAAAAAAAGCGGGACTGTGGCGGAATTTTCCCGGAAGGCGGAAAATATTCTGGTAAGGAATACCCTGATCGTTTATTTAATCCTTCTGGCTGTTCTGATGATCTTTATTCAGCCTGTAGCCGGGGCGGCGGCGTTCCTTTCCTCCTTTGTGATATTTCTTTATTACAGACATGTGGCCATGAAGTATTTTGGGGGAACCACAGGAGATCTTTCCGGATTTTTTCTCTGTCTCTGCGAGGCGGGGACGGCACTGGTGATCGCGGTGATATCTGCGGCCATGCATGTGTAAAAGACCGGACGCCGCAGAAGAAATACAGGATGTATTTTACGATAAAACGAACGGAGGGGCAGACAAAATGGAAATGATTATCGGAGGAGCATATCAGGGAAAAGCCGCCTATGGAAAGAAAGCATATCCGGAAATCCTGTGGAAGAATGGAGCGGAGCTTTCCAGGGAAGAATTATTTAAGACGGAGGGAGTCCTGAATTTTCATGAATTTATCCGGAAGGAAATGAAAGCAGGAAGAGATACGGAGGACCTTGCCCCGGAGCTGATACAGAGAAATCCTGAAGTGATTCTTGTGTCGGACGAGGTAGGATATGGGGTGGTTCCCATAGACGCCTTTGACAGAGCCTACAGGGAGAGAGTTGGAAGGATCTGTACGGAGCTGGCTTCCTACAGTAAAAAAGTAGTCCGCGTTGTATGCGGGATCGGGACGGTGATAAAAAATGATTAAAATCTGGCTGATCAGACATGGAATGACGGCGGGAAATCTAAAAGGCAGGTATATCGGAAGAACGGACGAGCATCTTTGCCAGGAGGGGAAGAAGGCGCTGTCCGAGCTTTCCTATCCTGTTCCGGATGGACTTTTCGTAAGTCCAATGATTCGCTGCCGGGAAACGGCGGAAATTCTGTTTCCGGGAAAAGATTTCCGGATCATGGATCAGCTTTCAGAAACAGATTTTGGAAATTTTGAGAATAAAAACTACAGAGAGCTGGCAGGGAATCCTGATTATCAGGCGTGGATCGATAGCGGCGGGAACCTTCCGTTCCCAGGCGGAGAGAGCCGGGAGAACTTTCGAAAGCGAACTCTGGAGGGCTTTCAGAGAGTGATCGCCATATGTTCCAGGGAAAATCTGCAGTCTGCAGCTCTGATCGTCCATGGCGGAACAATTATGACGCTGATGGAAGCCTGGGGCCGTCCGGAACGGGATTTTTACAGCTGGCATGTGAAAAACGGCCACTGCTATGTGACTGAGACAGATGAAAAACTCTGGCAGTCCGGCGGAGGTGTACTGGAAGTAAAAGAAGAATATTGATCTGCGTGGGAAAAGACATCCTCTTTCAGAGAAAAGGGGGTGCTTTTTTTATTTCTTGTCTTAATACAAAATTTTTTTGAAAACAAAAATAATTTTGTATTTTGCTATTGAAAAAGAGATGCAAGTATGGTACATTAATAGTATAAAATTCCCAAAAGAAACAGGGGAAGTGCGCCTGAAATTATATGATTTTTACAAGAAAAGGAGGATGACATATGCGGATAATCGGAAACGGCAGGATGATCACAAGAGACGCTTCCAACACCTTTATTGAGAATGGTGCGGTGGCTATGGACGGAAGCGTGATCGTGAAAACGGGAACTACAGAAGAGGTCAGGAAGGTTTATCCTGACGCGGAGTTCATCGACGCAAAAGGCGGAGTGATCATGCCGGCGTTTATCAACGCCCACGAGCACATCTACAGCGCTTTTGCCAGAGGGTTGAGTATCAAAGGCTATAATCCACAGGGATTCCTGGATATCCTGGACGGGCAGTGGTGGACCATTGACCGGCACCTGACGCTGGAGCAGACGAAGCTTTCCGCTTACGCCACCTACATTGATTCCATCAAAAACGGCGTAACTACTGTATTTGACCATCACGCCAGCTTCGGGCATATCACCGGTTCTCTGAACGCCATCGAGGAGGCCGCGCGGGATCTTGGCATCCGTACCTGTCTCTGCTACGAGATCTCAGACAGGGACGGCATGGACAAATCAAGAGAATCTGTAATGGAAAACGTAAACTTTATCAAACATGCCCTTGCGGACGACAGCGATATGATCGCCGCAATGATGGGCATGCACGCATCCTTCACGATCTCCGATGAAACCATGGAGCTCTGCAATGAGCTGAAGCCGGAGGGAGTGGGATACCATATCCATGTGGCCGAGGGAATTTATGACCTCCACCAGTGTCTGAAGGAGCACGGCAAGAGGATCGTTGATCGCCTGTACGACTGGAACATCCTGGGACCGAAGACCCTTCTGGGACACTGCATCTATATCAATGAGCACGAAATGGATCTGATCAAAGATACGGACACCATGGTAGTGCATAATCCGGAATCCAACATGGGCAACGCCTGCGGATGCCCGCCGACTATGGCGCTGGTACATAAGGGAATCGTTACCGGTCTTGGAACAGACGGCTACACTCACGACATGATGGAATCCTGGAAAGTGGCAAATGTTCTCCACAAGCATCATCTCTGCGATCCAAACGCGGCCTGGGGAGAGGTTCCCCAGATGCTCTTCGAGGGTAACAGGACGATCGCGAACCGTTACTTTAAGAAGAAACTGGGCGTCCTGGAACCGGGAGCGGCCGCGGATGTGATCGTGATTGACTATGATCCGCTGACTCCCATGAGAGCGGACAACACTAACGGACACCTTCTGTTCGGCGTGAACGGCAGTATGGTGCAGACCACTGTCTGCAACGGCGAAGTGCTGATGAAAGACCGGGAAGTTCTTGTCTGCGACGAGGCGAAGATCATGGCGGACTGCCGTCAGGCGGCAAAAGAGCTTGCGGACGACATCAATTCCGGAAAATAAGGAGGATATTATGAGCGAAAAAATGACCTGTATGCCTTTCGGGCAGCTGATGGACTGGGTTCTCACCGAGCATGGGACCAGAGGCACCGTATTCGGCGTACACAGATCCTATAAGGCCGATCCGGCCAGAGATATGGAGATCTTCGGAAGGAATCTGGAGACTCCCATCGGACCTGCGGCAGGTCCCAATACGCAGCTTGCACAGAATATAGCGGCGTCCTACTTTGCGGGAGCGCGTTTCTTTGAGCTGAAGACTGTGCAGAAGATGGACGGCGACGAGCTTGCCGCCTGTATCAACCGTCCCTGTATTCTTGCGGAAGACGAATGTTATAATTGCGAGTGGTCCACAGAGCTTTACGTTCCCCAGGCTATGGGAGAATATATCAAAGCCTGGTTTATGCTCCATGTGATGGCGAAGGAGTTCGGACTGGGATCAGCCGACGGCTTCCAGTTTAATATATCCGTGGGCTACGACCTGGCGGGAATTAAAGAAGAGAAGATTGACACCTTCATCGAAAGCATGAAGGAAGCGAAGGATACGGAAGTATTCCGGGAGTGCCGCCAGTGGCTCCTGGATCATCTGGACAGATTTAAAAACGTGACCAGAGAGGATATTGAGGCGATCCCTTCCAATATCTGCAATTCCGCCACGATATCCACGCTTCATGGATGTCCGCCCAATGAGATCGAGAGCATTGCCAACCACCTGTATAAAGAGAAGCACCTGAATACTTTTATCAAGTGTAATCCTACGCTTCTGGGTTATGAATTTGCCAGAAAGACCATGGACGATATGGGTTACGATTATATGAAGTTCGGAGATTTCCACTTCCTGGACGATCTCCAGTACAAAGACGCCATACCCATGTTCCGACGACTGATGGCGCTGGCTGATGAGCTGGGGCTTGCCTTCGGTGTGAAGATCACCAATACCTTCCCGGTGGACGTGACCAGAAACGAGCTTCCCAGTGAAGAAATGTATATGTCCGGGAAGGCCCTGTTCCCCCTGTCCATATCCCTGGCGGCGAAGCTGTCCCGGGAATTTGACGGGAAGCTCAGGATCGCTTACTCCGGCGGAGCGGATTATTTCAACATCGACAGGATCGTAGACTGCGGCGTATGGCCGGTAACGGTTGCCACAACGATCCTGAAAACAGGAGGCTACCAGAGATTTTCCCAGATGGCGGAAAAGATCATGGCCAAAGGCGTGAAGCCCTGGATGGGCATTGATGTGGACGCCCTGGAAAAACTGGCGGAAGACGCGAAGAAGGATAAACATCATTTAAAGAGCATCAAACCGCTTCCCAACCGGAAGAGCAGCGAGGAGGTTCCTCTTCTGAACTGCTATTTCGCGCCATGTCAGGAAGGATGTCCGATCCATCAGGATATTCCGGAATATATTTCTCTGGCAGGAAAGGGCGATTACGCGGGAGCTCTCAGAGTGATCCTGGATAAGAACGCGCTCCCGTTTATCACAGGAACTCTCTGCGCTCACAACTGTATGTACAAGTGCACCAGAAACTTCTATGAGGAATCTGTAAATATCAGAGGAACGAAGCTTCTGGCGGCTGAGAAGGGCTACGACGCGGTGATCGGAGAGATCCGTCCGGGAGAAAGCAATGGAAAGAAAGTTGCAGTGATAGGCGGAGGTCCGGCGGGAATCGCGGCGGCCTATTTCCTCGCGAGAGCAGGAGCCGCTGTAACCATCTTCGAAAAAGAGGCGAAACCGGGCGGCGTGATCCGCTATGTGATCCCCGGATTCCGTATTTCAGACCAGGCGATCGATAAAGATATTTCCTTCATTGAGAAAATAGGCGTGGAGATCCGCACCAATACAGAGATTACATCTGTTGCCGATGTAAAGGCGCAGGGCTACGACGCAGTGATCCTGGCAGTGGGAGCGAATAAACCGGGAACTCTGAAACTCGAGGAAGGGGAGACCGTAAACGCACTTAAATTCCTTGCAGACTTCAAGGAAAAGAACGGCAAAGTGGACCTTGGCAGAAATGTTGTGGTGGTAGGCGGAGGAAATACCGCCATGGATACCGCCAGAGCCGCGAAGAGGACCGAAGGCGTGGAGAACGTATATCTGGTATACAGAAGAACGAAACGCTACATGCCTGCGGCGGAGGACGAGCTTCTGGAAGTTCTGGAAGAAGGCGTGGAGTTCAGAGAACTTCTCTCTCCCGTAAGTCTCAGAGACGGAAAACTCCTTTGCAGGAAGATGGTTCTGGGCGAGATGGACGCATCCGGAAGAGCCGGCGTGACAGAAACGGAAGAGACCGTGGAAGTTCCGGCTGATACCGTGATCGTGGCTGTGGGCGAAAAAGTTCCCACCGAATTCTACCAGTCCATGGATATCAATGTAAACGAACGGGGCAAAGCGAAACTGAATCCGGAAACAATGGAATCCAGCGTGGATAACGTATATCTCATCGGAGACGGAGCAGGCGGAGCCGCCACGATCGTGGAAGCCATCCGTGACGCACAGAAGGCGGCAAAGGCCATTATCGGAGAAAAGGTGGTTTCCGACCGCGCCGTGACAGGAACAGAGGAAGAATGCTACGGAAAGAAGGGCGTCCTTAGAGAAGAAAAAGACGCGGAATGCGAGGCGGAGAGATGTCTGAACTGCAGCAAAGTCTGTGAAAATTGTGTGGACGTATGTCCGAACCGTGCGAATATCTCCATTAAGGTTCCGGGAATGGAAATGGCGCAGGTGATCCATGTGGATTATATGTGCAATGAATGCGGAAACTGTAAGACTTTCTGCCCATACGCAAGCGCGCCTTATAAAGACAAGTTCACTCTTTTTGCAAAACCGGAGGATATGGATGAGAGTACCAACGACGGATTTGCGGTGGTCAACAGGGAAACCAGAGAGTGTAAGGTACGTTTTCTTGGCAATATGTATGACTGCAAAGCTGACGGCCCGGCAGACAAAGTGCCGGAAGGACTTCACAGGCTGATGACAGCAGTGATCGATGATTACAGTTATCTGATCATGTAGAAAAATGTGATGTCTGCAGAAACGGCAGACAGAAACAGGTTTAAGCAACGGGATCCGGGAAAACCGGATCCCGTTCAGAAAGGAGGCGGATCCTTCTTGTATACAATTACGGTAAACGGCAAAATTTATCAGGAAGAACAGGATATGAAGCTGCTCCGTTTTCTCCGCGATAAATGTCACCTGAAATCGGTGAAGGACGGATGCAGTGAGGGAGCGTGCGGTACCTGCCATGTCCTGATCGATGGAAAAGCAACGAAAGCATGCGTCCCGAAGCTTTCAAAGCTGGAAGGGAAGCAGATCCTGACCATTGAAGGATTTCCGGAGGAGGAGAAGGAGATTTTTGTCCGGGCCTTTGGAGAAGCGGGAGCCGTTCAGTGCGGCTTCTGTATTCCGGGAATGGTGATCAGCGCAAAAGGGCTGATCGACAAAAATCCTGATCCCACAAGAGCCGAGGCGGCAGACGCTATCAAAAACAATATCTGCCGCTGTACCGGCTATAAGAAGATCATCGACGGGATTCTTCTGGCGGCAAAATATAAAAGGGAAGGGCTTCCGCCTGAAAAAGAGTACGAGTGGAAGCTGGGAGACCGGGTTCCAAGGCTGGATGTAAGGGAAAAGGTTCTGGGATACGGAGAATATCCTGACGATATGGAAGTAGATGGTATGATCTACGGAAGCGCCGTCCGCTCCAGATATCCGAGAGCCCTTGTAAAAGCCATTCATACAGAAAAAGCAAAAGCTCTGCCCGGCGTAGTCGCGGTGTTTACTGCTGAAGATATCCCGGGAGACGTGAAGGTGGGACATCTGAAACAGGATTGGGACGGTATGATCCCGGTGGGAAAGATCACCCATTACCTAGGCGACGCCATCGCCCTTGTTGCGGCGGAAACTCCGGAAATCCTGGAAGAAGCCAAAAAACTTGTGGAAGTAGAGTATGAAGAACTGGAAATAGTACGGGATCCATGGGAAGCCATGAAAGAAAACGCGCCTAAAGTACACAGCGACGGCAATCTGATGGCGCACTGGCACGTGCACAGAGGAGACGCCGATGAGGCGATCCGTAATTCCCCTCATGTGCTGACGGAGAAATTCCATACTCCCTGGACGGAACATGCTTTTCTGGAACCGGAGTGCGCGGTAGCCATGCCGGACGGAGAAGGGGGAGTGATCATCTATTCCGCAGATCAGGGCGTCTATGACACCCAGCATGAATGTATGCTTCTTCTTGGACTTCCGGCGGAGAAGGTAAAGGTCCGCAACAAGCTGGTAGGCGGAGGCTTCGGAGGGAAAGAGGACGTGACGGTGCAGCATCACGCGGCCATGATCGCTTATCTTACCGGGCGTCCGGTGAAGGTAAAGCTTACAAGGGCGGAGAGCATCCTGATCCATCCTAAACGCCATCCCATGGATATGGAATTTACCATGGGCTGCGATGAGAACGGCATCATACAGGGAGTCAAAGCCACTGTGATCGCCGATACGGGGGCGTATGCTTCGCTGGGCGGGCCGGTACTTCAGAGGGCCTGCACCCATGCTTCCGGTCCTTATAATTACCAGAATTTTGACATTGACGGAAAGGCGTATTATACAAACAATCCTCCTGCGGGAGCCTTCCGGGGATTCGGCGTTACCCAGACCTGCTTCGCCGTGGAGATGCTTCTTACGAAGATGGCGGGCGTGGTGGGAATTTCTCCCTGGGAGATCCGCTACCGGAACGCCATCCGTCCGGGGCAGGAGCTTCCCAACGGACAGATCGTTGACGAATCCACAGGACTTGCGGAAACGTTGGAGGCTGTGCGGGATGTTTATGAGAACAGCCCTTACGCCGGAATTGCCTGCGCAATGAAAAACGCGGGAGTTGGAGTGGGGCTACCGGACTGGGGACGGTGCAGGCTTTATGTCCACGACGGCAGAGTGGAGATCCATTCCGGAGCGTCCTGCATCGGCCAGGGACTGGGCACCGTGCTGGTGCAGATGGTATGTACAGAGTTGGATCTTAAGCGGGATCAGGTATACTACGACGCTTCCAATACGTATAACGCTCCGGATTCCGGAACCACCTCCGGCTCCAGACAGACGCTGATCACTGGAGAAGCGGCGCGCCGTGCCTGCGAAAAGCTGAAAAAGGATCTGGAAGCTTCAAGCTTATCCGATCTGGAAGGAAAGGAATATCTGGGAGAATACCTGGCAAAGACAGACGCTATGGGCTCCGATATTAAGAATCCGGTGTCCCATGTGGCATATGGCTACGCGACGCAGGTCTGTGTTTTGAATGAAGACGGCACAGTGAAGAAAATAGCGGCGGCCCACGACGTAGGAAAAGCAGTGAATCCTCTTTCAGTAGAAGGCCAGATCGAAGGCGGCGTGATCATGTCCTACGGCTTTGCGCTGACAGAAAATTATCCCATAAAAGATTGCAAACCTACTGCCAGATATGGTACACTGGGATTACCAAAAGCGAACAAAATTCCTGAAGTGGAAAGTATTATTGTGGAGAAAGCAGGACTGAATGTAGCCTGTGGAGCAATCGGTATCGGAGAGATCACCGCCATTCCTACAGCGCCCGCCATTGCCGGGGCGTACTACAAGCTGGACGGCGGGTTCCGAACCTCTCTCCCCCTTGACAATACTCCATATGAGAAAAAGAAGTAAGAACAAGCTGCATTGAAAACAGCTTTGGCAAACAAGCAGAGAAGCCGGATGACAGTCCTGAGGGAAAATGACAATTCCTGCGGACCCGTCCGGCTTTCTTTGTTCCAGAAAGGCATAACAATGTAAAGAAGGTGAAAACATGATTGGAAAAAGCGTGCCGAGAGTCGACGCTTACGAAAAAGTGACGGGCAGGGCAAAATTTACAGATGATATCGCGCCGAAAAACTGTCTTGTGGCAAAGGTCTACCATGCTACGATCGGAAACGGGATCGTAAAATCTATCGACACCAGCGAGGCGGAGGCGTTAGACGGCGTAGTAAAGGTAGTAACTTTTAAGGACGTTCCGGATCACTGTTATCCTACGCCGGGACATCCCTGGTCTGTGGAGCCGGCTCATCAGGATGTGGCGGACAGAAATATTCTTACGGGACGTATCCGCTATTATGGGGATGATATCGCCGCCGTGGTGGCCCAGGACGATGTAACGGCGTCAAGAGCCCTGAGGCTTATCAAAGTGGAGTACGAGGAGTACTCGGTGGAGATCCATCCCCGGAAATCCATGTACGGGAGCCATCCGCCCATTCATTTTGACAAGAAGGATAATGTGCTGAACAGAACGAACTTTTTTATCGGAAATGTGGACGAGGGGCTGGAACAGTCGGATACGGTTGTGAAGCGAAGCTACAAAACGTCTATGGTACAGCACTGTCATCTGGAAAACCCTGTTTCCTTCGCCTATATGGAAAAAGACAGAGTGGTGGTGGTGACTTCCACCCAGATCCCACATATTGTCCGCCGTGTGATCGGACAGGCCCTTGGCATCCCCTGGGGAAGAGTACGGGTGATCAAACCCTACATCGGCGGCGGATTCGGCAACAAGCAGGACGTGCTTTACGAACCCCTGAACGCCTTTCTTACCATGCAGGTGGGCGGCCGCCCGGTGAAGCTTGAGCTTACCAGAGAGGAAACTTTCTGCAATACCAGGACGAGACACGCTATCGAGTACGACCTTACAGCCGGAGTGGACAAAGAGGGGCGTCTTTTGGCAAAAGATATGATGGCATACTCCAACCAGGGAGCTTACGCGTCTCATGGACATGCCATCGCCGCCAACGGACTGACGGCATGGCGGCTGCAGTACGCCTGCCCGAACATCCGGGGCGAGGCTTACACAATCTACACCAACACTCCTGTAGGGGGAGCCATGCGCGCGTACGGCATCCCGGAGGCAGCTTTCGCTATTGAATGCTTTATGGACGACATCGCGGCGGAGATACATATGGATCCTCTGGAATTCCGGAGAAAAAATCTGATAAAGGGCTACTACGAAGACGCTTATCTGAAGCCTATCGCGGCCAACACAAACGGAATTTTTGAATGTCTGGAAAAAGGCGCGGAATATATCCACTGGGAAGAAAAACGGAAGAAATACGCTTCCCAGACGGGATTTGTGCGAAGAGGGGTGGGAATGTCCCTGTTTTGCTATAAAACCGGAGTATGGCCCATATCTCTGGAGATCGCGGGAGCCAGAATGTCCCTGAACCAGGATGGAAGCGTACAGCTCCAGCTTGGAGCGACGGAGATCGGACAGGGCGCGGATACTGTTTTTACCCAGATGGCGGCGGAGACTCTTCACCTGGAGATGAAAGACATTCATATCGTAACGGTACAGGATACAGACGTAACTCCTTTTGACACGGGAGCCTACGCGTCCAGGCAGTCTTTTATCACCGGTACGGCTGTGAAGCAGTGCGCGGAGCAGCTCCGTGACAAAATCCTGGCCTATGCGAAGACCCTTCTTCCAGAAGAGGAGACCAGGGAACTCTCTCTGGATCACGGCTGGATCTTCGCGGGAGACGAGGAAGCCATATCTCTGGAAGCGCTGGCGCAGGAATGCTATTACAGTCTTACTAATTCTTCTGTGATCACAGCGGAAGTATCCACCCAGGTGAAAAAGAATACCATTGCTACCGGATGCTGCTTTGCCGAGGTGGAGGTGGATCTGAAGCTTGGAACGATCAAAATCCTGGATATTGTCAATGTCCATGACAGCGGGAAGCTTCTGAATCCTCAGCTCGCCGAAATGCAGGTACACGGCGGCATGTCCATGGGAATGGGGTACGGCCTTTCTGAACAGCTTATCCTGGATGAAAAAACAGGCCGTCCTTTAAACGGAAATCTTCTGGACTATAAACTGATGACGGCCCTTGACACGCCTGATATGAAAGCGGAGTTTGTGGAACTTGACGATCCCATGGGGCCTTACGGCAATAAAGCTCTGGGAGAACCTCCGGCAATCCCGGGAGCCCCGGCTATCCGCAACGCGGTTCTTCACGCTACGGGAGTGGCTTTTAACGAGATTCCGCTGACGCCTCAGAGACTTATCGAAGGCTTTACAAAGGCGGGCCTCATCGGAAAGGAGGGAAAGCAGCATGTATGATATAGAAGAATATTACAACGCGGATACGATCAAGGAAGCTGTAAGCCTTCTGAAAGAGCACCCTGAGGCAAGGATCATTTCCGGCGGAAGCGACGTGCTGATAAAGATCCGCGAAGGGAAGCTGGCGGGAACGTCTCTTGTGTGCATTCGGAATATCAGGGAACTGAAGGGCGTAAAGAAAATGGACTCCGGCGATATCTACATCGGCGCGGGAACAACATTTTCCCACATCACTTCCGATCCGGTGATACAGGAAAATATCCCTGTTCTCGGGGAGGCGGTAGACCAGGTAGGCGGCCCTCAGATACGGAATATCGGAACTATCGGAGGAAATATCTGTAACGGGGCGGTCAGCGCTGACAGCGCGCCGGCACTGTTTTCTCTGAACGCCATGATCAGAACCGCAGACGGGGCAGGCGGAAGAACTGTTCCCATACATGATTTTTATCTGGGTCCCGGCAAAGTTGACGTTAAGCCGGGAGAACTGGTGACACATATCCTGATCCCGGAAAAAGAATATACAGGCTATCAGGGCCATTACATCAAATATTCCATGCGCAGGGCAATGGATATTGCAACTCTTAGCTGCTGTGTGGTAAGCAGGATCAATCCGTCCACGAATACTCTGGAGGATATCAGGATCACTTTCGGCGTGGCGGCGCCGGTGCCTCTCCGATGCGTGAACACAGAGGAGGCGTTAAAGGGATCGCCGGTAAATGAGAAGCTGTATCAGGCTATTGAAGATAAGGTGCGCGAAGAGATCCATCCAAGAGATTCCTGGAGAGCGTCAAGGGAATTCAGACTTCAGATCGGAGGCGAGATCGCCCGGAGAGCTCTTAAGAGGACAGTGGAACTGGCGGCAGGAGGTGAGCAGAAATGAAAAGAGAGAGAGTTCTTGTACAGTGTACTGTGAACGGGAAAGAGGTGGCGGAGTATGTGGATCCCGGAGAATCTCTCCTGGAGATGCTGCGGAACCGGCTGGGCCTTACTTCCGTGAAGAAAGGCTGTGAAGTAGGGGAATGCGGCGCCTGTACCGTGATCATAGACGGGGAGACCATTGACTCCTGTATTTATCTGGCAGTCTGGGCGGAAGGAAAACATATCCGTACGCTGGAGGGTCTGGAGAAAAACGGAGAGCTCACCAGGATCCAGGAGGCTTTTATTGAAGAAGGAGCCGTACAGTGCGGTTTCTGTACGCCGGGATTTATTATGTCCGCTACCGTTCTTCTGGAACGGGGCGAGGTTTTGTCCAGAGAGGCCATCAAAAAGCAGATGTCCGGGAACCTCTGCCGCTGCACAGGATACCAGAACATTGTCAACGCGGTGGAAAAAGTGATGAAGGAGAACGCGGATCAAAAATGATCCTGAAAAAGCGCAGATGGAAAGGCGTCAGGTTGGAGGTTGAAAACAGTTTATGTCTGAAGAAAATATAATAGTCGTCCGGGGCGGCGGTGATCTGGCAAGCGGAGTGATCCACAGGCTGTACCGCTGCGGATATAAGGTGCTTATCCTGGAAAGCGAAAGGCCCAGCGCCATCCGGAGGGAAGTGTCCTTCTGCGAGGCAGTGTACGACGGGGAGGCTTTCGTGGAAGGCGTTCTCAGCCATAAGATCGAAGACGTCAGCGAATGTGACAGAGTATGGAAACTGAAGGAGATCCCCCTCCTGGTAGATGAGACAGGAAAATCTATATCCTGCCTGAAACCTGCGGCAGTGATAGACGGGATCCTTGCAAAAAGAAATCTGGGAACAAGCGAGGAGATGGCGCCGCTTACTATTGCTCTGGGGCCTGGATTTACTGCAGGAGAAGACGTGGACTATGTGATAGAGACACAGAGAGGGCACGATCTTGGCAGAATCATCGAGGAGGGGGAAGCCGCTCCCAATACAGGGATTCCCGGCGTGATCGCCGGAGTGGGAAAGGAAAGAGTGATCCACTCCCCGGCGTCCGGCAGCATCAAAAATCTTGCCGAAATCGCGGATTATGTAGAAAAGGGACAGGTGATCGCCGAAGTAGACGGGGTATCTGTGCCTGCGTCCATCACCGGGGTGCTGCGGGGAATCATCCGTGACGGCTATATTGTCCATAAAGGAATGAAAATTGCCGACATCGATCCCCGGAAGGAGCAGAAAAAAAACTGCAATACTATTTCCGACAAAGCCCGCTGCATAGCGGGAAGCGTGGTGGAGATCCTTCTTTCGGAAGGCGTGCTGCCGGTGTAAGCGGCAGACGGGAATGAATATACGTTCTGTGAGGATGGGGGATGGACAGCGAATGTGTGCTGGGCGTTGACCGGGGAAGAAGGGGGGCACAGGAGACAGGAACTAAAGTTGATTTTGATAAACATGTCAGGATTTACAGGTGATTTATGTATAGCTAGAATAGGAGATCGGTTCCATGAGAGCGCGGTATAACAATCGAATGTCTGTGGCGGCGCCGACAGAAGAGAAATGGAGATCGTGCAGATGGGAGAGAGATTATGTCAGATAGTGGTTCAGAGAATACTGCTGTAGCAGGCAACGACAGGTTTTATAAAAAGCTCACGATAAATATACAGAATGGAAACTGTACGGTGATCGCATTCACAGGCGGCGGCGGAAAAACCAGCCTGATCTTCCGCCTGACAGATGAACTGACAGCGGCGGGCAAAAAGGTGATCGTTACCACTACCACCCATATGGCGGCCGAGCCGGAGCGTCCTTTTGCGGAAAACGGAAGTACCCGGCAGATTAAAAAAAATCTTGAACAGTACGGCTATACGCTTGCAGCCTGTGTGGACAAGGAAAGCGGGAAGCTCTGCGGCCTTCCGGAAAATATTCTGGAAAGCCTGACGGACTTCTGCAATGTACTGCTTATCGAAGCGGACGGTTCCCGTGGATTCCCTCTGAAGGTACCGGAAGCCTGGGAGCCGGTGATTCCGGAGTTTACAGATATAGTAATAGGAGTGATTGGGCTGGATTCTCTTTGGAAACCCATTGGAGAGATTGCTCACCGGAGCGGACAGACAGCGCGTTTCCTGAGGAAAACATTGAGAGATACGGCAACGGCAGAAGATCTGATAAAGATCACATGTTCCCGGGAAGGTCTGAGAAAAGGTACGGAGAACCGGGCATACAGAGTGTATCTGAATAAAGCGGATGTTTTGGCGTCCCCGGAGCCTGCAAAGGAAATTTGCCGGAAGCTAAGAGAACACGGAATCCGTGCGGCATATGGAAGCCTGAAAGCCGGAAAAATATGGCATCCTGAATGAAAGATAAATAAGATATCGGATTGTGGGAAAGACCGTAAAGACATGTCCGGCGGGAAACAAAGAGCAATTATAAAACTATCAGAAATAAGAGGTTAAAAGTGAAAATCGGTATGATACTCCTGGCGGCTGGATACAGCCGCCGGTTTGGTTCAAATAAATTATTATATAAGATAGAGGGGAAGTCTATGTACCTTTGCTCGCTGGAGAGACTACTGGAAGTGCAACGGAAAATGAAGAAGGTATATCTCGGCCCGAAGGAAAAAGCAACTGGTATAGATGATAAAGAAAAAATCATAGTCGCTGCTGCGGTGGTTACACAATATGAAGAAATTCAAAAAAACGCAGAAAGCATGGGCGTTCAGGTTATCTTGAATCCTCATCCGGCTGAAGGAATCGCCTCATCCATGAAACTGGGACTTGCTGAGTTTTCAGATACAGACGCCTGCCTTTTTTCAGTGGCCGATCAGCCCTGGCTGAAAGCGGAAACTGTAATAAAACTTGTGAAACTTTTTCTTGATTCAGGGAAAGGAATTGCCTGTCTTTCAGAAAATGGAGTTCCCGGAAACCCCTGTATTTTCAGCAGAAAATATTATCCTGAGCTTATGGAGCTTACCGGCGACAGAGGTGGAAAACGCGTGCTGAATAAACACCTGGAAGATACGGCATTTCTCGAGGCAGAGAATAGCCGGGAACTGAGGGATTTGGACTGTTTCTGATCCGAAGAGATAGTCGATACATATGTGTAAGAGCAGTTTGTGTCAGAAACACAGAAAAATTAAATTTTGTTGGCAAATTTCTGCTTTTTTTCTTCATTAAAACCTTCCTTTTGCCGGGATTTTGCGAGCTAATAAAGTTAGCCCCCATTTTTTCTTCGCAGGCCCAAAAGAAGGGAGGTTTTTTCGGCAAAAACAAAAGATAAAATTACGTGGAAAGAAATGAGGAAACACCTGCCCCAGTTTAACCTTGCCTGTGAATTGATTAAAATTATCCGTCACTTTTTCACAGAATTTATATAAACGAAATATATTTTACTCGTCAGAGCTGCCTTATACCTTATACCATTGTTCCTTGTCAATAGAAAACGCCTATGATAATATATTATAAAAGTGAATAATATAAACGAAGTTTATTTTAATTAATATATAATTGCCTTCCGTGGAGTATGTGGCTTTAGTTATGGCATGGAAAGGGGTGGGAGAATAGTGAGGAAGAAACTTCCCATCGGGATTGAAAACTTTGAAGAATTTTTCTCTGAGGATTTTTATTATGTAGATAAAACACTGTTTATAAAAGAACTCTTGCAGAATTGGGGAAAGGTAAACCTGTTTACCCGTCCAAGACGGTTTGGAAAGACATTAAACATGAGTATGTTGAAATGCTTCTTTGAGATAGGAAGAGACCCGGCGCTGTTCGACGGCTTAAAGATAGCGCAGGAAAAGAGCCTGTGCGAAAAATATATGGGAAGGTTCCCTGTGATCTCTATCAGCCTGAAAAGTGTGGACGGTTTGAACTTTGAGTCGGCGTCTGTAGCATTGCGGACAATTATTGGCAACGAGGCTGGAAGATTCCGTTTTTTAAGGGACAGTGACAAATTGACGAATGATGAAAAAGAAGCCTATGCACAGCTGACAGAAGTTGGTTCGTCACAAGGCGGGGTTTATACGATGACAGGAAAAATGGCAGAAGCAAGCCTTCAAACACTCTCCCTCCTTCTTGAAAAGCATTATGGACAGAAAGTCATCCTGCTGATCGATGAGTATGATGTTCCGCTTGATAAGGCGTTCCAGGCAGGATATTATGATGAGATGGTCCGTCTTATCCGCAACCTCCTCGGCAATGCATTGAAAACGAATGACAGCCTGTACTTTGCCGTATTGACCGGGTGCCTGCGGATCTCGAAAGAGAGCATCTTTACAGGCTTAAATAACCTGAAAGTACATACGATCTCGGATGTACGATATGATGAGTATTTTGGGTTTACCAATGCGGAAGTGGATGAACTGCTGGAATTCTATGGACTGTCAGCTTACAAAGATACGATTAGGGACTGGTATGATGGATATTGTTTTGGAGATACGGACGTGTATTGCCCCTGGGATGTGATCAATTACTGCGATGAACTGCTGGCAGCGCCGAATACTCCCCCAAAAAACTACTGGGCGAATACCAGCGGCAATGACCTGATCCGCCGCATGTTGAAGAATGCAAACCTGACTGCAAAGAACGAAGTAGAAGAACTGTTAAACGGCGGGCAGATAACTAAACGTATGAAACAGGAACTGACATACCGTGAGGTTGACGACAGTATCGAAAATGTGTGGAGCGTGCTGTATGCCACAGGTTATCTGACAGGGAAGCATGTGGAGCAGGAGGATGCGGATATCTTCCGTCTGTGGATCCCCAATGGAGAGATCCGGAAACTGTTCTATGAACTGGTTGAAGACTGGTTCCGTGAGGTAACGCGATCCGATACGGTCAAGATCAACCGCTTCTGCGCGGCGTTTCCGGCGGGGGATACGGAAACAATCCAGGAGATGCTTGGGGACTACCTGTGGGATTCCATCAGTGTGAGAGATACAGCAGTGCGAAGAAATATGAAGGAAAATTTTTATCACGGGATGTTGCTTGGGCTCCTGCAAAATCAGGATAGCTGGCTGGTAAAGTCTAATGCGGAGACGGGCGAGGGATACAGTGATATTTCCATCCAGACCCCGGAGAGAACAGGAATTGTGATCGAGCTGAAATATGCGGATGACGGGAATCTGGAGAAGGCATGCGGTGAGGCGTTAAAACAGATCGAAGAAAAGAAGTATGCGGAAGGTCTGAAGCGCCGGAGCATGAAAAAGATCATCAAGTACGGTATTGCATTTTATGAGAAGGAATGTATGGTTAAAATAATAACTCCGCCGCTGATATGACTACAGGTATTGTTAAGATAGAAAGTACTGTGGTGAAGGAGAAGATCTCCGACGCGTACGCATGATTTTTATTATACAAAATAGACATCATGGTGATGGTTGTAGCCGTGGGACAGGCCGAGGCGATCAGTGTTGTGTAAGCCACAGTGGAATCCAGGGGCAGAAAACTTAAAAAGAGCAGAACGGCCAGAGGAACTACCAGGAGCTTCAGGGCGGCAACTTTGTAAATGCTAAGATTGGTACAGATATCCTTCAGGTTAGAATGCGCCACGGAAAATCCGGCTACCATCATCGCCAGAGGCGTATTCATATCGGCGATATAATTCATGGAGTCCAAAAGCGGACCGGGAATTTCAAATTGTATGAAAAACAGCGCCATGGCAAGCAGGGTAGAAAGCACCATAGGAGACAGAAGCCCGTCTCGTAAATTGCGCAGACGAAAATTCCCCTTCATCAGACTGAGCCCGTGGGTCCAGGTAAGGAGATTAAATACAGTCATATAAGCGGTGAGATAAAATACGCCTTCGCTTCCGAGAACACTCCCGATCAGAGGAATCCCGATGAATCCGCAGTTGGAGTAAACGGCGGCATAGCGTTCAAGCCCGGATTCCGCGGAACTGTTTTTCCGGATGAATGCAGTTGAGATCAGTATGGCGATAAAATGGGAGACAAGGGCGGCTGCGAAAGAGAGCAGTAGTCCGGCCACAAGAGTTTTATCATAATCTGTCTGATATACAGTTATGATCAGGCAGGGATTGACGATATTCAGAAGAAGATTGGAAATACACCGGCTGCCTTCCGTACTTACAAGACCGATTCGGCAGCAAAAAATTCCGACAAGCAAAATAACCAGCATTTTGAATAGCTGGCTGACAATCAAAAGAAACATGGGATTATACCTTCCTGTGTGTTTTAAAATGCGTTTTTGCGATAATATGTGAAAGCGCTTGATTTCTTATGAAAACTGGCGTCAGTGAACGAGCGGATAATATGCTCTGTAAAAGAGTACAAGTCTTTCATAAATGAGAAATTTAAGAGATTGAAATGACTTGTACTCTTTGTTTCTTACGCAAAATGATGCTTAGCGGCTTCCTCCTCTACGATACGGGTAGTTTCCTCAGAAGGATTGGAGATGACCGCCGAGGCAATAATCTCACAGGGCGGATTAAATTTCACACTGTCCACTGCGGCAGTTACGGCAGCCACATCTCCACTTAAGAATACTGTTGCGTGTCCTCCGCATTTCGTATGCCAGGTGCGGAAGGATACTTCAGATGCCTTGAGCATCTGGTCGATCACCAGGATCGCATTGCTGCTTCCCAGAACTTCTACTAATCCGAAAGCTCCGTATGTCATAATGATTTCCTCGCTTTTTGAAAAATTTACAGTTGATAATATTATTTGTTGATCGTCATCTGTAAAGCCACTTCCGTATCGGATGTGGGAGATGCGATCACCGTATGATTGACGATTTTCGCCAGCGGTTCGGCTGTCCTGAGAGCTGCTTCCATAGCCGCGTTCACATCAGAAACAGACCCTCTCATTTTTACGCAGGCCCCGCTTTTCAGTCGGTTACGCTCTACACCCTGGATCTTTACGTTGGCTGCTTTGGAAGCAGCGTCAAGAGCTACAAAGCAGGCGACAAGATTATCCAGCTCAAATACGCCTACCGCCATTCCGTTATAATTCTCTGCCATAATACCTCCCCAGATTTTGACTGTGAAAATCTGTATTTAAACCTGTTATTATAAACAGTATACCTTTTTTTTATACAGATTACAAGAAAAATCAACACAGTCCGTCGGTCTGAGAGAAATGCAAAAATGAAAATATCACAGAAAACAGCAGTTGTATGAAAGCAGGGATAAGTAGTATAATGAGGCGAAAGGGTGAGGATAATGAAAGTACATCAGACAGATTTTTCTACAGGAAATGTCTACAGGAATATTATGGAAGTGGCTGTGCCCATGACGCTGGCCCAACTTCTGAATCTTTTATACAACATTGTGGACCGGATGTATATCGGCAGAATACCCGATGTGGGAAGAGTGGCGCTTACGGGAGTAGGAATCTGCTTTCCGGTTATCACGCTGATCACGGCTTTTACCTATCTGTTCGGTAATGGAGGAAGCCCTCTCTGTGCCATGGAGATGGGACGGGGCAATCGTGATGAAGCGGAGAAGCTTATGGGAAATACCTTTTCCATGCTTCTGATTACCAGCGCTGTACTTATGGCTGTGGGATATCTTTTCCATCAGCCCATTCTCTATGCTTTCGGAGCCAGCGATACTACTTTTGGTTATGCCAGGGATTATCTGCTGATCTATCTGGCGGGAACGCCGGCGGTGATGATCTCGCTTGGACTGAATCCTTTTATTAACTGCCAGGGATTTGGTAACATGGGAATGTTCACGGTTCTCATCGGCGCTGTGATGAATTTTATCCTGGATCCGGTCTTTATTTTTGTGTTCCATATGGGAGTGAGAGGAGCGGCGATCGCCACCATTATTTCCCAGATTTGTTCTGCGCTCTGGGTTCTTAAATTCCTTACAGGGAAAAAAGCGGTCCTGAAGCTGAAAAGAGAATCTATGATTATTCAGTGGAAACGGGTCCTGAATATTGTCAGTCTTGGCATATCCGGTTTTATGATGGCTTTTACCAACAGTCTTGTGCAGATTTTCTGTAACGCGACGCTTCAGACTTTCGGCGGAGATATTTATGTGGGCGTTATGACTGTGCTGAATTCGGTGAGAGACATCTCTACCCTGGTAGTCCAGGGACTGGGAAACGGCGCTTCTCCCGTTATGAGCTTCAATTATGGGGAAAAGGCTTACTGGAAGGTGCGCAAGGCGATTAAGTTCCTTACACTGGCAGGCGGCGCTTACACCATCCTGTTCTGGGCGGTGATCGAACTGGTACCGGAATTCTTTATCCGGATCTTCAACAGTGAACCGGAACTGATCGCGAAGGGAGTACCGTCGCTGCATATTTATTTCTTCGGTTTCTGTTTTATGGCACTGCAGTTTACGGCGCAGAGCGTGTTCGTGGCTCTGGGAAAGGCGAAGAGGGCGACTTTCTTTTCTATTTTCCGCAAGGTGATCATCGTGGTCCCTCTGACTGTGCTCCTTCCCCGGATCGGTGGGTTGGGGGTCGACGGAGTGTTCTGGGCGGAACCGGTTTCCAACCTGATCGGAGGGTGCGCCAGTTTCTTCACCATGCTGCTTACGATCCTGCCAGAGCTGAAGGATGAAGGAAAAAATTTATAAATACTGAAAAATCAGATTTCTGATAGAAGAAATAGAACAGAGTAACAATAATATTTAAATTGTATCAATAAAGAAACGCCGGATAAGCTATGCTAAGCAGATTGAAGAGCAGCATACTTTACCCGGCGTATGTTTTTTATAAATGAATCCGTGTTCCGGTTTTGCCCATGATGCCGTCCCGGGCTTTGTTCAGATGAGTGATCATCGCGGTGCGGTCAGGACCGGAGGAGGCGAAGTCTACGGCTGCCTGCACTTTGGGAAGCATGGAGCCGGCGGCGAAATGGCCTTCTTCGATGTATTTTTCCGCCTGAGCGACGGTGAGATCCTCCAGCCATTCTTCGTTTTCTTTTCCGAAATTAATGGCGACTTTTTCTACGGCGGTAAGGATGATCAGCATATCCGCTCCCAGCTTTTCTGCCAGAAGACAGCTGGCGAAATCTTTGTCGATCACCGCGGACGCTCCTTTGAGATGATCTCCCTGCAGAGTGACGGGAATGCCTCCGCCTCCGCAGCAGATCACGATCTTATTGGCGTCCACAAGACTGTTGATGGCGTCCTGCTCTACGATCTCCACCGGTTTCGGGGAAGCCACAACTCTCCGGTAGCCCCGGCCCGCGTCTTCCTTCATGATATAACCATATGCCTTCTCGGCGTGTTCCGCCTGTTCCTTTGTCATAAAATGTCCGATCGGCTTGCTCGGATTCTCAAAAGCGGGATCGTCCGGATCCACCCGTACCTGAGTGACTACGGTAACGACCGGCGTGCGGACGAAACCTCTTTTTCTCAGCTCTTCACGGAGCGCGTTCTGGAGATCGTAACCGATATACGCCTGACTCATTGCCACACAGACGGAGAGGGGCGTGTTGGGCTGATTGGGATCCTCCCGGGAGAGGGCCGCCATGGCGTTGTTGATCATGCCTACCTGGGGGCCGTTTCCATGGACGACCACTACCTGATGACCGTCTTCGATAAGGTCGCAGAGGGCCTGCGCCGTGGATTTAACAGCGATCATCTGCTCCGGAAGCGTGTTCCCCAGGGCGTTGCCGCCAAGAGCGATGACGATACGTTTGCGTTTGTACATGTAAAAACCTCCTGAAATTCAGAGACAGAAAAGGTCCTGCAAGAAAAAACTGCAGGACCCGTCTGTCTGAAATGGTTTATTTAAGGATTCTCGGAGCCGCTTTTACTTCCAGCTTTTTGAGGATTTCCTGCGGATTCTCAAATTTGGCAAGCAGGATCATGGCTGCGATCACATAAGGTTTGAAGCTTGCTTCTTTGTAAAGCGGAACTCTGTAACGGTCAAATACGCTTGCGTCAACTTCTCCGGTCTCACAGCTTACGCCGGTGATATCGGCAGGCAGGCAGTGGAGATACAGAGCCTTTCCGTCCTTTGTAGTCTTCATCAGTTCTTCGGTGCACGCCCAGTCTTTGTGCTGTGCGTTCTGAGCCAGAAGTTCTTTTTCCAGTTTGTCGATACCGTCGAAGTCGCCCGCTCCGTAAAGGTCGGTACGTTTCTCCATAGCTGCGAAAGGAGCCCAGCTCTTGGGATATACGATGTCGGCGTCTTTAAACGCTTCTTCCATGCTGTTTGTCTTGGTGAAGGAACCGCCGGAAGCCGCTGCGTTCTTCTTTGCAATCTCCTCGACCTCGGGCATTACGTCGTATCCTTCCGGATGAGCGAGCACCACATCCATACCGAAACGTGTCATCAGTCCGATAACGCCCTGGGGAACGGAGAGGGGTTTGCCGTAGGAGGGAGAGTAAGCCCATGTCATGGCCAGTTTCTTGCCTTTCAGGTTCTCCACGCCGCCGAACTCATGAATGATATGCAGCATGTCGGCCATACACTGTGTGGGATGATCCACGTCGCACTGCAGGTTTACAAGAGTAGGTCTCTGCTCCAGAATGCCGTCTTTGTTTCCTTCGGTTACGGCGTCCATAAATTCTTTCTGGTATGCGTGTCCTTTGCCAATGTACATATCGTCGCGGATACCGATCACGTCAGCCATGAAAGAAACCATGTTGGCGGTTTCGCGGACAGTTTCCCCGTGAGCGATCTGGGATTTCTTTTCGTCCAGATCCTGTACGGTCAGGCCCAGAAGGTTGCATGCGGAAGCAAAGGAAAAACGGGTACGTGTGGAATTGTCTCGGAAAATGGAGATGCCCAGTCCGGACTCAAATACTTTGGTGGAGATGTTGTTTTCTCTCATGAATCTGAGGGCGTCGGCTACAGTGAAAACAGCCTCCAGCTCGTCGTCTGTCTTGTCCCAGGTCCAGAAGAAATCATTGTTGTACATTTCTTTGAAATTCAGTTTGTTTAATTTGTCGATGTAATCCTGTAATGTTTTCATTCCTGATCTCCTTTATATGGTAATGTTGATGGTGCGTTTGTGTTGTGATTGTTAAGCCAAAGCAGGCGGCGTGTTTTGCCTGCTTCCGGCGTTCTATCTGCAGTAAACAGTAGGAAGAGCGGCGTAAACAGCGGCGCATCTTACCAGATCGATCTTCCAGGTTTTTTCATTGGGGGCGTGAGCCTGTGCTTCTGCGCCCGGTCCGAAACCGATGCAGGGGATATTGTTGCGGCCCATGATGGAAACGCCGTTGGTGGAGAAAGTCCACTTGTCAGTAAGCGGGCGTGCTTTTCTCATGGCTTCCGTCTCCGCGTTGCCCAGACGTGTCTCGCCGTAGAGTCCTTTGTATGCTTCTTCAAGGGCTTTTGTTACTTTGTGATCTTTGGGGATCGCCCAGGTGGGGAAGTAACATTCAATTTCATATACGCATCCGGTGTAGGAGGGACGGTCGTAATTATACATGGAAACAACAACGTCGTCTCCGTATTTCTTTACGCTGGGGAGCTGACGGATCTCTTCAAGGCAGCTTTCCCATGTCTCGCCGAAAGTCATCCGGCGGTCAAGAGATACCGCGCAGGAGTCGGCAACTGCACAACGGCTGGGTGAGGTATAGAAAATCTGAGAAACAGTAACCGTGCCGCGGCCAAGGAAACGGGCCTCCTCCCAGTCGGGGTTGTATTTCGGGTTCAGCATTTTGACAAGGCCTTTGATCTCTTTATCGTCCGCATCGTCGTTTTCGTTGAGGGCGCGTACGTCCTGAAGAATATCGGCCATTTTGTAGATCGCGTTGTCGCCGCGCTCAGGAGCGGATCCGTGGCAGGAAACGCCTTTTACGTCCACACGGATCTCCATACGTCCGCGCTGTCCTCTGTAGATACCGCCGTCTGTGGGTTCGGTGGAGACAACGAACTCCGGACGGATTTTGTCTTCATTGATAATGTACTGCCAGCAGAGGCCGTCGCAATCTTCTTCCTGAACAGTACCGACCACCATGATCTTACATCCTTCCGGGATCAGATCGAGATCTTTCATGATCCTTGCGCCGTATACAGCGGAGACAAGGCCGCCGCACTGGTCGGAAACGCCACGGCCGCCGATCTCTTCGTCAGTTTCATATCCTTCATAGGGATCGAAGGTCCAGTTGTCGATGTTTCCGATGCCTACGGTATCAATATGCGCGTCGTATGCGATGATCCTGTCGCCGGTTCCCATGTAGCCGATCACATTGCCCTGGGGATCAATGAATACTTCATCGAAATCCAGCTTTTTCATTTCAGCGGCGATGGTATCTACGTGGGCCTTTTCATCGCAGCTTTCCCCAGGATTTTTTACGATGGCCCTTAAAAAACGGGTCATATCGTCTTTGTAATTCAGAGCGGCCTCGTTGATTTTTGCGTAATCCATTCTAATTTTCCTCCCATATGATAGATGTGTGTAATGTTTTTTACTTACTTACTCAGAGATTTGTCTGTTCCATAAAGACCGTCCCAGACAATTTCACGGTAGCGTACCGGGTCGGTGTCGCCCTCGGTAGAGATTACCAGAACACTGGAATTTTCATCAAGTTTCAGGGCGTCCTTAAGGTCTGAAGCATCCGCGTCGTGAAGAGCGGTGTATACAAGGCCGAGAGGTACGGATCCGGACTCGCCGGATACAATGTGGGGATCTCCATTAAGCGGGTTGGCATAAATTCTGGTAGCTTTTGCGCTCATCCAGTCGGGGCAGGATGCGAATACGGCGGCATGGTTTCTGAGGATATCCCATCCGATAGTGTTTCCTTCCCCACAGGCAAGACCGGCCATGATCGTATTCAGATCGCCGGACACATTCACAAGTTCGCCTGTCTTTTTCACAGCAGAACGGTAGAGACAGTCGGCGGCACTGGCCTCGCAGACAACCATCACCGGCGGATTGTCTTTATATTTGTTGGCGAAATAACCTACTACAGCGCCGGCCAGGGAACCGACTCCGGCCTGGACGAATACGTGGGTGGGGCGCTCCACGCCGTCTTCTTTAAGCTGGTGGTCAGCCTCCATAACCATTGTGCCGTATCCCTGCATGATCCAGGAAGGGATTTCCTCATAGCCTTCCCAGGCGGTATCCTGTACGATAATACCGTGTTCTGTCTTTGCTGCTTCAGCCGCGGCCATTCGTACGCAGTCGTCATAGTTGACTTCCTCGATGGTAACGGTGGCGCCTTCTTTGGCAATGTTGTCAAATCGTGTTTTCGTAGTGCCTTTTGGCATTCTTACCACCGCCTTCTGTCCGAGACGTCTGGCGGCCCAGGCAACGCCTCGTCCGTGGTTGCCGTCAGTAGCAGTGAAGAAAGTGGCCTGTCCGAATTCCTCTCTTAACTTCTCTGAGGAGAGTACGTTGTAAGGCAGTTCGCTGATATCCCTTCCAAGTTCCTTGGCAATGTAACGGCCCATGGCGTAGGAGCCGCCCAGTACTTTAAAAGCGTTCAGACCGAACCGGTAAGATTCGTCTTTGCAGTAGATATTCTTTACGCCCAGAAAAGAAGCCAGAGCGGAAAGCTTCTGCAGGGGAGTTACTGTATACTGGGGAAAACTTTTGTGAAATTCATTGGCTTTTTTTACATTTTCCTCAGACATTAATTCAAGATAAGCGTCATTGGATTTCGGGATCTCGTTTACGGTCCATTTTAACCCTTCTGTCATAAAAAACCCTCCTTTGTTTTCGTGAATTCTCTGCCCGCCTGACATGGAACGCGGGACAACGGCCATTGATTCTTTTTATGCTTCTATCATATCATAAAACAGGGATTTTGCAATAGAGAAGCACAAAAATTTTTAGGTTTTTCAAAAAATATTTAGCAATATAAAAATAAGGCTTTACCGCGTTGAAATAAAGCAGATCCTGTGCTAAAATAAGCACGTATTTTGCATAATGAAACAGCTTTTGACAGCAGAATGAAGGAGGAAAGCGAGTATTATGGCAATTTTTCAGGCATTTCGCGCCCTGCGTCCCGTACCGGAGAAGGCGGAGAAGGTGGCCGCCCTGCCCTACGACGTGGTATCGCGGGATGAGGCGCGGCTTATCGGAGAGAAAAATCCGGATTCCTTCCTGCATGTAGATCGAGCGGAGATGGATCTGCCTGCGGATACCGGTCTTTATGACAGCGTTGTGTATGAGAAGGCAAGAGAGAATCTTCAAATGATGGAAAAAAAGGGGGTTCTTATTCAGGATGAAAAACCCTGCTATTATATTTACGAGCTGACCAGGAAAGGAAAATCCCAGACAGGAATCGTGGGGTGCAGCTCTATTGATGATTATATAAACGGAACCGTGAAAAAGCATGAGCTCACAAGAGAGGACAAGGAGCTGGACAGAATCCGTCATGTGGACGCCTGCGACGCCAATACCGGTCCGATCTTCCTGGCCTGCCGCTATTCCGGAAAGCTGATGGGGCTTATGATGAACTGGAAAAAAGAGCATGCGCCGGTTTATGATTTCCTGGCGGACGACCAGGTTGGACACCGGGTCTGGGTGATCGACAGCATGGAAGAAATGAAGGATATAGCGGAAGAGTTCCGGAAAATCCCCTCTTTATACATTGCAGACGGACATCACCGCGCGGCTTCCGCCGTCAAAGTGGGACTGAAGCGGCGGAAAGAACATCCGGGATATACCGGAAAGGAGGAATTCAATTATTTTCTTTCCGTTGTATTTCCCTTTGACCAGTTGACGATCCTTGCGTACAACCGCGTGGTAAAAGATCTGAACGGCCTTTCCGAGAAGGCTTTTCTCGCAGGACTGAAATTCAATTATGAGCTTATGCTTATGCCGGGATTTCCCTGCAAGCCGGTGGAAAAGCATTGCATGGGTATGTATCTGGGCGGGGAATGGTATCATCTGAAGGCCTGGGAGGATATTTACCGGAAAAAGGATATTGTGGGCCAGCTTGATGTGTCCATTCTTCAGGAAAAGGTTCTGTCTCCTGTTCTTGGGATACAGGACCCCAGAACGGACAAAAGGATCCGGTTTGTAGGAGGAAGCCATAAGCTTTCTGAACTTCAGGCAATGGCGGACGAGACGGGAGGAGTTGCTTTTGCGATGTTTCCCACATCTATGGAGGATCTGATGCAGATTGCGGACGAAGAGAAGCTGATGCCTCCGAAATCTACCTGGTTTGAACCGAAACTGCGCAGCGGCCTGTTTATCCACAAGCTGGAAACCGGCGAAAGCCCATGAATAAGGGATTTTTAAAGAAAACTGAATAGAACAGGATCAAAATGAATAAAAATACGCGGGAGAGGTGACAGTTTTGAAAAAGATTTTGAGTGTTTTGACAGTTTTTCTTATGATTTCTCTGACCTGCCCTGTATCTGTATGGGCGGCGGGAGAAAGCGGCGCAAAGGCCGGCGTGCCGATATGGCTCTGTATTCCATTTGCCGGCCTGCTGCTCTGCATTGCGATCATGCCCCTTGTAAAAGGAGAATGGTGGGAGGCTCACCAGCCTCTGGTAGTGGCTCTGTGGATCATTGTCCTTGTGATCCCCTTCGCCGTACTTTACGGAGTGGGCGATACGGTAGAGACAGTGCTGGAATGTACAGTGAATGATTATCTTACTTTTATCATCCTGCTTTTCGGCCTGTTCTGTGTCTCGGGAAATATCACCATGGAGGGCGATTTCGCAGGTTCCCCCAGGATCAATGTGGGACTTCTTGCCATCGGAACTCTGTTGGCAAGCTGCATCGGAACTACAGGAGCCAGTATGCTGATGGTTCGTCCGGTGATAAAAATGAATTCCTGGAGAAGAAGAAAAAGCCACATCATGATATTTTTCATCTTTATGGTATCCAATATGGGCGGCTGTCTGACCCCCATCGGGGATCCGCCTCTTTTGATGGGCTTTATGAGAGGGGTTCCGTTTTTCTGGAGTCTCCATCTTTTCCCGGTGCTGCTCTTTAATATGGTGATCCTTCTCTTTATCTTCTATCATCTGGATAAGAGAAATTACCGGAAAGACATTGCGGAGGGACGGAAACCGGATATCAGCAAGCCGGGGACCGAGTTCAGGATCGACGGCCTTCATAATATTATTTTCCTTATTATGATTGTGGCGGCTGTTATTTTAAGCGGCGTTCTTCCAGGTATGCCCGCTTTTCAGGACGCGGCGGGAAATGTAAGAGGAATCCATATTTTCGGAGAAGTTTCCTTAAGCTTCCCATCCCTGATCGAGATCGTGCTGATCCTTCTGGCCGCTTTCTTATCCTTTAAAACTACAAAGAAAGAGATCAGAACGCGGAACCATTTTACCTGGGGAGCGATCCAGGAGGTTGCAGTTCTTTTTATCGGAATTTTTATCACCATGCAGCCGGCGCTTATGCTTCTGAAAGCGGTAGGACCGAACCTGGGGCTTACAGAACCGGCTCAGATGTTCTGGGCGACAGGAGCTCTGTCAAGCTTTTTGGACAATACGCCTACATATCTTGTGTTCCTGACGACTGCGGGTACTCTTGGATTTACAAGCGGAATTTCAACCACGCTTGGAACGCTGCCGGAAAAAATGCTTTCCGCCATTTCCTGCGGCGCCGTCTTTATGGGGGCCAATACTTATATCGGAAACGCGCCTAACTTTATGGTGAAGTCCATCTCTGATGAAAACGGTGTCAATATGCCGTCCTTCTTCGGATATATGCTGTGGTCCGTTTCAATCCTGATCCCGGTATTCATCATAGATATGCTTGTATTCTTTTTATAAGGAGGTCGGACAGTTATGCAGGAAAATCAGGAGAAATATACAGAACTGGCAAACAGGATCTACGATCTGGACGGAGAGGTGTACGAATGTGTGGGCTCCAATCTGGGACGCACGTTTACAGGCGGCCGTGAGCGCACAGTGAGAACTCTTAGTATGTTGATGTATACAAAGCCCGACGGACATCTGCTCCGGAGCGAGCTTGCCCTTATCAGCAACATGGCCAGGACGATCAAAGACAAAGAAGAGAAGTCCCGGCTGATGGAAAAATACAATCAGATACTGAAAGAGATCGAAGAGCTTCCGGATGTATTTGGCAAGGAAGATATTGTGGACGCGGAGCGTGTGGCCCTGAATAACCTTGTAGCGAAAAGAGAAAAAATATCGGAGGACGATCATCTGGTGATCTGTATTAGCAGAACCCAGGGAAGCGCCGGAAACGATATCGGCTTTGAACTGGCGGACGAGCTGAAGATCAATTATTATGATGTGGAAATTTTCGACCAGGTTATGAAGCGGCTGGAAGCGGAAAAAGATGCGGTAAGCGATAAGGAAAATTTCACGGACTTCAATAAATATGGGAAGAAGAGCCCGGAAAGCCTCAAAACAAGATTGCGGGAGTTTAACCGTTATCACGGACTTCCAAAGCAGGACGCCGTGTTCTTTAATATGAGCGATCTGATATGTAATCTTGCCCGCACAGAAGACTGTATCATTATGGGACGCTGCGCAGACGCGATTCTGCGAAATAATCATATCCCTCATGTAAGTCTGTTTATCAGCGCGCCTTTTAGCGTGCGTGTGCAGCACATTATGGCGGTGCGTAATATGGGGCTGAGACAGGCGGCCCGCTTCCTGAAAAAAATGGACAGGCAGCACAGAAGATATTATGAATTTTATACAGGCGAAAAATGGGGTAAACCGGAAAACTATGATCTTTGCATCAACAGCGCCAATTACGGCATCAAGGAAACAATCGATGTGATCAAACGTCTGCTTAAACAGTAAAAGTAAATGAAAAACAGTCCCTGGGGAAAGGAAAATCCCTCAGGGACTGTTTTTCATTTTGCATGGCATTACTTGTTTACGTCAATATAGCTGTAAAGCGTGTACTTGGAAATCCCGAAATAATTCGCCACTTTATCTCCGGATTTTGTGATCAGGAAGGCTCCGGAATCGTTGAGGAACTGGATCGCGGTCACCTTGTCCTCTTTATTCATCAGAGCCACAGGCTTGCCCACAAGAGCAACGGACTCTTCGATCAGATGATCCAGCAGATCGTTCACATTGTGGGTGATCTCACGTGGCTTCTCTTCTTTGTTGACCGGGGTGATAAGAGAATGAAGAGCGCTTTCTACGATAGTAAGCTTTGAAATATCATAATTGATGCCGAAAACATAGTGGAGACTGCCGTCGTCGTCCCTGATATAAGAAGTACTGCATTTCAGGATCTTGCCGTCGGATGTTTTCATTAAATAGCCGGCGTGGTCTTTCAGCTCCTCCTGTTTCTTATCTTTTTTATTATTGTGCCGTATTACGTCGAACACTGCATTGGAAGGACCGTCGCCAATCCCTCTGTTGGTGACGTGGCCGTTTTCGATATATACAATGGAGTGTTCCGGGTCGTTTGTTTTCAGGTCATGGATCACAACTTCGCATTCCGGCCCAAACTGGCAGGCAATGTCGTGTGCGATTTGTTTTAATACAGTCAGTCGTCCCATATACATTCCTCCTCGTAGTTCTTATTCATCAATATAACATACCGGAAAAAAAATAAAAAGATTTTTCCCAAAAAAATTTTGTGCGCCAAATGAAAATTGCTCTTTTTAGGGGCAGATTCAGGGAATTGTCAGTTGAAGAAAAAGGAAAACAATGATATATTAATAAAAAAGTGAGAATTTTGGGGTGAAGATGATGAAATATTTGTTAAAAAATGGGACGGTTATTTCCGGAACAGAGATGAAAAAAGCAGATATTCTGATCCAGGATGAAAAAATCGCAGAGGTAGGGAAAAATCTGAAGGCAGAGGACGCCAGGGTACTGGATGTGACCGGAAAGCTTCTGTTTCCCGGATTTATCGACGGACATACTCATTTTGACCTGGAGGTTGCAGGCACGGTAACCGCGGACGATTTTGAGACAGGTACAAAAGCGGCTATACTCGGGGGAACTACCCTGGTGATCGACTATGCTTCTCAGGATAAAGGAGGACATACTCTCGGGGAAGGACTGGAGAAATGGCACAAAAAGGCCGACGGAAAATGTTCCTGCGACTATTCTTTCCACATGTCCATTGTAGAGTGGAACGAGAAAACGGAAGAAGAAATTCAGGATATGATCGATCATGGGATCACAAGCTTTAAACTGTATATGACGTATCCGGCAATGATGGTGGACGACAAAGATATGTATAAAATCCTGAAAAAGCTAGCAAAGTGCGGCTGTTTTGCAGGAGTACACTGTGAGAACGCCGGGGTGATCGACGCACTGATCGATCAGGCGAAAAAAGAAGGCCGCACGGGTCCGGAAAATCATCCGCTGGTACGTCCGGATACTCTGGAAGCAGAAGCGGTCCACAGACTTCTGGTGATTGCCAGGGAGGCGGGAGCTGCTGTAATGGTCGTGCATCTGACCAACAGGAAGGCTTATGAGGAAATCTTAAGAGCAAGAGCCCAAGGACAGACCGTATATGCGGAGACCTGCCCCCAGTATCTGCTTCTGGAGGACAGCGTTTACTCAAAGCCGGATTTTGGCGGAGCAGTCTATGTGTGCGCACCGCCGATCCGAAAAAAAGAAGACCAGGACTGTCTGTGGGAGGCTCTTAAAAAAGAGGAGATCCAGACGGTGGCCACAGACCAGTGCAGCTTTACGCTGGAGCAAAAAGCTCTTGGAAAAGATGATTTTACAAAGATCCCGGGAGGGCTGCCGGGAGTCCAGACCCGGGGAACCCTTCTCTACACATATGGGGTCCGTGCAGGAAAAATCACAGAAGAGCAGATGTGCAGACTGCTCAGCGAGAACGCGGCAAAGCTTTACGGCGTATATCCCAGAAAGGGAGCCCTCCTTCCCGGAAGCGACGCGGATATTGTGGTTTTTGATCCGGAGAAGGAGAGCGTGATCTCTGCAAAAACACATGCTTATAACACAGACAACAATCCCTTTGAGGGATTTGCCCTCCACGGCGGGATCGATAAAGTATTTCTCAGAGGAAATCTTGCCGTAGAGGGCGGAGAACTGAAAAAAGAAAAGCTGGGGATTTATATTTCCAGAGGTAAAAAACAACTGTAAACGTTCTCTGTTCAGCAGTCCTGATTGATATTGGCCCGGTCGATCATAACGTTCAGGATTTCCGTATCGGTGGCGCGCATTCCCACCCGGCCGATATAGCCCATACTTTTGATGGTTTCTTCTACGTCGCCTTTTATGATCCCTTCCCCGGGCAGGAAGCTTTTGTTCTGGATGCTCAGGTGGAAGGCCATAAGGGCGGCGTCTACAGAGGAAGCGATCTTTGCCGCGCAGGAGGGTTTCGCTCCGTCGCAGACAATGCCGCCTACGTTTCCGAGGGTGTTGATGATCGTCAGGGAAACCTGGTGATAATTTCCGCCATACATATAAGTAATTCCTGCTCCGGCGCCGCAGGCCGCGCTGACAGCTCCGCAGTAGGCGGAAAGGCTGCCTATGTAATATTTCTGATGAATGGCGATGAGGTTGCTGACAACGAGAGAACGGTACAGCTTTTCTTTTGACACCTCCCATTCCTCCGCATAGACAATAACGGGAAGGGAAACGGTGATTCCCTGGTTTCCGCTGCCGGAATTGATGACGACAGGCATGGAACAGCCGCCCATACGGGCGTCGCTTCCGGCTGCGGCTCTGGCGCAGGCCCGGGTAGTAGCGCCTTTTCCCCAGACGTGCATCAGTGTTTTTCCAATCTGGGCGCCGTAATTATTGTCAAGGCCCTCCTGGGCAATGGCAGTGTTCAGCCGTATCTGCCGGCCGATCACCTCCTCAATATCCTCAAGTTTTACCTGGTCGGCAAAGTCCAGGATATCTTTTACAGTCAGCCTTGATTTGTCTACGGCGGAGCCTTGCTCTTTTTTCTGAAGACTTTTTTCCAGAAGAATATTTCCGTCTTTTTCCATTTTAACGATATTAGTGTGCTGTTCGGCAATGGCAACTTCGGCGTAATGGCCGTCTTTTCTGACTTTTGCCGAAATATAGAGATTTGGCACATTCTCGGCCAGAGAACAGGTGCAGATTCCTTTTTGAACCAGATCCTTTGCCTTTTGAATATGTTCCGGAGTGATCCCTTCCAGAACTTCCAGGGCTTTGTCCGCGTTTCCTCCTGTTATGCCGAGAACAGCCGCGATGTCGATTCCCTTAAGACCTCCTGAATTGGGAACGGTGACGCCTTTCACATTTTTGATAATATTTCCGCTTAACTTCATCTCAATAGAATCCGGAAATTCTCCCAGAAGCTGGCGGGCCCTGGCCGCCGCGTAGGCAATGGCGATGGGCTCCGTACATCCCAGAGCCGGAACCAGTTCTGATTTCAGAATATCCAGATAATTTTTATACAGTGCTGAATCCATCTTTCTTTCCTTTCCATATCTGATATATATCTGTCGATACCTGGAAAGTATATTATAAATTTCCTGTGAATTCAATGAAAATCCACCATAAAATAATGGACAGGAGGGATTTTATTGTCGAAATTATCAAAAATTTCTTGTTGGGAAAAGAAAGCCGTGCTATAATAAAAAGAACACCGGACTTTTAAGGGAAAACCTGCGAAGAATGGCACAAGAAATCAATGAAAGAACAGACTGCGGCGGGAGCTGCGGTTTTTCTGCGTACATTCCGGTGCTTTCTGGCGCCGGTTTTTTCTTACAGAAAAATCCGAAAAAAGGAGATGTATATGGAGACAAGAATTGCAGTAACTGCCATCATTGTGGAGGACCGCTCCAAAAGCGGAGAGCTGAACCGCCTGCTCCACGATTATGGGGAATATATCGTGGGAAGAATGGGAGTGCCGTATCGGGAAAGAGGCGTGTCGGTGATCAGCGTTATCCTGGACGCGCCCCAGGAGGTGGTCAGCGCCCTTACCGGCAAACTTGGAATGCTGGAGGGTGTTTCCAGTAAAACCGTCTATTCCAGACTTCCGGAGAAAAAAGAATGAGCGCCCCGTTTTCCGGACAGGAACAGGGGAAAGAGCTGGTAGACAAGCTGTACCGTAACGGCGGACTTACAAAAGAAGAGTTCTGCGAGTTGATAAAAAAACGCGGAAAAGAAACGGAGAGGTACGCCAGAAAACTGGCCTGTCAGGTGAGAGAAAAAGTATACGGAAATCAGATATATATCCGGGGGCTGATCGAATTTACCAATTACTGTAAAAACGACTGTTATTATTGTGGTATCCGGAAAAGCAACGGAAACGCCCAACGTTACCGTCTGAAGCAGGAGGACATACTGGAATGCTGTGAAGAAGGCTACAGCCTGGGGTTTCGGACTTTTGTCCTTCAGGGCGGCGAGGACGGCTATTTTACAGCGGAAAGGATGGAAAAGATCATCCGGACGATTAAAAAAAGATTTCCCGACTGCGCCCTGACCCTGTCGGTAGGAGAGAAGGATGAAGAGACATACAGAGTCTACCGGGAAGCGGGGGCGGACAGATATCTTCTCCGCCATGAAACGGCCGACGAGGCGCATTACAGGAAACTGCATCCGGAAAATCTGTCCCTGAAACACCGGAAAGACTGTCTCTGGACATTAAAAAAACTGGGCTTTCAGACAGGCGCGGGATTTATGGCAGGATCTCCGGGACAGACAGAGGAGACGCTGGCGGAGGATTTCCTGTTTCTGAGAGAACTTCAGCCGGAGATGGTAGGGATCGGGCCTTTTATCGCGCACAGGGATACGCCTTTCAGGGACGAGCCTGACGGAACTTTGGAGGATACGCTTTTTTATCTTGCGCTGACCCGGCTGATGATGCCGCGGGTCCTTCTCCCGGCTACAACGGCGCTGGGAACGATCCATTCCGGGGGACGGGAACTGGGAATACTTTCCGGGGCCAATGTGGTGATGCCAAATCTTTCGCCCGTTTCAGTAAGGAAAAAGTATATGCTTTACGATGGAAAAATCTGTACAGGAGACGAGGCTGCGGAACATCTGTCCGACCTGGGCCGCCGTATGGAAAAGATCGGATGCCGGATCGTAACAGACCGGGGAGATTTCAGAAAAGATATCCCGGGGGAATCCGGGCGGACGCGGAAAAAATAAAGAAAGAAAAGAGGAGTTCAGTAAATGTATAATCCGAAATCAACACATGCAACAGAATTCATTGACCACCAGGAAATTCTGGATACTCTGGAGTATGCCAGACAGAACAAAAATAATACAGAACTGATCGAGAGCCTGATCGAACGGGCAAAAGACTGTAAAGGACTGAGCCACAGAGAGGCGGCCCTTCTGCTGGAATGTGACGATCCCCGTCTGGTAGAAAAAATGTACCACACAGCAAAAGAGATCAAACAGAAATTTTACGGCAACCGTATCGTAATGTTTGCGCCTCTCTATCTGTCAAACTACTGCATCAACGGATGTGTATACTGTCCTTATCACGCAAAAAACAAGCACATCCGCAGAAAGAAACTGTCCCAGGAGGAAATCCGTCAGGAAGTGATCGCTCTCCAGGATATGGGGCATAAGCGTCTTGCACTGGAAACAGGGGAAGACCCCAAGAATAACCCGATCGAATATGTGCTGGAAAGCATTAAGACCATCTATGGGATCAAACATAAGAACGGCGCTATCCGCCGTGTCAATGTAAACATTGCCGCCACCACAGTGGAAAACTACCGGAAACTGAAAGAAGCGGGAATCGGTACCTATATCCTTTTCCAGGAAACCTATAATAAAGAAAGTTATGAAGCCCTTCATCCTACAGGCCCCAAGAGTGATTACGCATACCATACGGAAGCCATGGACCGTGCTATGGAAGCGGGAATCGACGACGTAGGCTGCGGCGTTCTTTTCGGATTGGAAACATACCGTTATGACTTTGTGGGAATCCTGATGCATGCGGAGCATCTGGAAGCAAGATTCGGCGTAGGTCCTCATACGATCAGTGTTCCCCGTGTCTGTCCCGCAGATGACATTGATACCGCGGATTTCGAAAACGCGGTGCCGGATGAGATTTTCCAGAAGATCGTGGCGGTGATCCGTATTGCGGTTCCCTATACAGGAATGATCATTTCTACCCGTGAAACCCAGAAATGCAGAGAAAAAGTGCTGGATCTGGGCATCTCTCAGATCAGCGGCGGCTCCAGGACCTCCGTAGGCGGTTACGTGGAGGAGGAGTCGATAGATGAAAACTCCGCCCAGTTTGACGTCAGCGACAGGAGAACTCTGGACCAGGTAGTAAGCTGGCTTCTTGATCTGGGATATATCCCCAGTTTCTGCACTGCCTGCTACAGGGAAGGACGTACCGGCGACAGATTTATGTCCCTGGTAAAATCAGGCCAGATCGCTAACTGCTGTCATCCCAACGCCTTGATGACGCTGAAAGAATATCTGAAAGACTACGCCAGCCCGGAAACAAAAGAAAAGGGCAATAAAGTGATCGAGAGAGAGCTCCAGAATATCACAAGAGAAAAGACAAGAGAGATCTGCAGGAAAAATCTTGAGGAGATTGAAAAAGGAAAACGCGATTTCCGGTTCTGATCTTCTGCCGGGGCGCAGTCCGGGCTTTTTCTGAAAAAAGTCTTGCATAAAGCACCTGGAATGGGGTATAGTGTTGATATGCTATAAAGGAGGAAGATTCTTATGAAGAAATCCAGATTGTTGATCTTACTGGCAGGGCTTTCCATATTCGCGTCGGGCTGCGGCTTCAGCACCGGCGGGGAAGATTCCACCGTAACCGTAATACACGCAACGCCAACCCCCACACCTGCGCCGACTCCGGCGGCAACGCCAACTCCGGCGGCCACACCTACTCCGGCGCCGGTTGTTTCACCTACCGCGCTTGGCGTGAATATTGTAAAAAAAGACGCTACATATTATGCCACAACAGATGTGAACCTTCGTACAGACTGCAGTACGGATAATACGGCGGCTCCGGTCATTCAGGGCGTTCCGGCAGGCACGCAGCTTACCAGTACGGGAGTCAGCGAGGACGGTCAGTGGGTTGAGGTCAACTATAACGGAACTGTCTGCTACGCGTCCGCGCAGTATGTATCCACTACGGCTCCTGCAGGCGCCGCCACAGATGCGGCAGCGGCTACAACAGATACGACAGCCGCAACAACAGACACCGCTGCAGCTCAGTAAGAGACAGTCGGGACTGTATGAAACAGATTTTCCCGTTTGCACGGGAAAATAACGTCAAAAAGAACAGGCCGGAATCATCGGTTTCATTTCCCTGAAGGGGAAAGTCGTATGATTTCCGGCCTGTATTTTGTCTAGGTCTTGTTTATGTCCGTTTATTCCGGATAGACAAGCCTGTCCGGTGTGATATCATAAAGGACATTCTTTAAATATCTGTCGGCCAGATATTTTGCCATTCCAAGGTTCATATCCAGATAATTTCCGCAGTCTTTTGCGGAGGCTCCCGGAATATCCCCTTCGTAATCGCGGATGAATTCAAACATTTCCGTCATCAGGCCAACGATATCTTTTGATTCGTAGTCTCCTGCCAGAAGAAGATAGTTTCCTGTCCTGCATCCCATAGGTCCCCAGTAGATGACTTTAGGGCCGAATTCCTTATGATTCCGGAGAAAAGTCGCAGCCAGATGTTCAATAGCGTGAAGTTCTGCTGTATTCATTACAGGCTCTTCGTTGGGAGATGTCATACGGATATCAAAAGTAGTGATGACCTGATCGCCAAGATAATCTTTTCTGGAAACGTAGATTCCGGGCTGAAGCTTAATATGGTCTATAGTAAAGCTGGCGATTTTTTTCATGTGATTTTTCCTCCTTAAAAAAACTTTTCATCTGTATTCTACCAAAGTCAGACCCAGGTGACAAGTAATTGACTTTATTTCAGCAGAATGTTACACTGTTAGAAGTCCGGCAGACAGAAAGAGGAAACGAGCGGAAAAGAGTACGGACAGAGAAGATTCAGGAAGTATTATGGAGGACGATCATGATAGATGGAAAAAAAGTACTGTTCAGCGGTATGCAGGCAACAGGAAACCTTACACTTGGAAATTACCTGGGAGCGCTGAAGAACTGGCTGACGTTAAGTGATGAATATGAATGTTTTTACAGTGTGGTGGATCTTCATTCCATTACTGTCCGTCAGAATCCGGCGGAGCTGAGAAAACGGGCGAGAAGCCTTCTGACCCTTTATATCGCGGCAGGGCTTGATCCGAAGAAAAACTGCATTTATTATCAGTCCCATGTCTCCGGCCACGCGGAGCTTTCATGGATTTTAAGCTGCTTTACCTATATGGGCGAGCTGAACCGTATGACGCAGTTTAAGGATAAAGCGGCAAAACACGCGGATAATATCAACGCCGGCCTGTTTACCTATCCGGTGCTGATGGCGGCGGATATCCTTCTGTACCAGGCGGATGTGGTTCCCGTAGGCGTGGATCAGATGCAGCACCTGGAGCTGACAAGAAATATAGCGGAACGCTTCAATAATATTTACGGAGATGTCTTTACTGTGCCGGAGGCTTATGTGGGCAAGGTGGGAGCAAAGATCATGAGTCTTCAGGATCCTTCCAGGAAAATGTCAAAATCAGATGAAAATCCCAATGCCAGCATCTATCTGATGGACGATCCGGATACGATCATGCGCAAATTCAAGCGTGCGGTTACAGATTCCGAGGGATGCATCCGTTACAGCGAACAGCAGCCGGGAATCAAGAACCTTCTGGATATCTACTGTGCCTGCACAGGAAAAACGCCTCAGGAGGCGGTAAAGGAATTTGAAGGAAAAGGATACGGCGAGCTGAAGCCGGCAGTAGGAGAGGCTGTTATTTCTGTATTGAGACCTCTTCAGGAAGAGATGAAAAGGCTGTCGGGAGACAAGGCGTATATTGACTCTGTGATCAAAGAAAATGCGGAAAAAGCGAATTATTATGCAATGAAGACGCTGCGCAAGGTACAGCGAAAAGTCGGTTTTCCGGACAGGATCCGGTAAAGCGGTAAGAAATAAGGAGGAACAGCAATGAAATACAGGATATTTGCGGCGGCCTGCGCATTGATGATGGCAGCAGGTATGCTTACAGGATGCGGGAACAGCGGCGGTACGGCAGAAAAGGAAAGCAGTTCATCTTCTTCCGGAGAGGTAGCCAGTGAAGAAGAGGCGGAAGCGGCAGGCTTCAGCGACGGGACAGATGAAGAGGGAACTGTTTCCGGAGAAACTGTCCTGGATACAAGCCAGGAGCTGACGGGGCTTCATCACGCAGAGATCAATATTGAAGATTACGGCACCATTGACCTGGAGCTTGACGCGGATACGGCGCCCATTACTGTGACAAACTTTGTGAAGCTGGCGCAGGACGGCTTCTATGACGGACTTACTTTCTGGCGGATCATGGACGGATTTATGATCCAGGGAGGAGACCCTAACGGAGACGGAACCGGAGGAGCGGACGAGAATATTAAGGGAGAGTTTGCGAACAACGGAGTGGAAAATGATATTTCCCATACAAGAGGTACCGTTTCCATGGCAAGAGCGGCAGATCCGGACAGCGGAAGCTCCCAGTTTTTCATTGTTCAGGCGGACAGCACTTTCCTGGACGGAGACTATGCGGCTTTCGGCCATGTGACAGATGGAATGGACGTTGTGGACAAAATCTGCAAGGACGCCAAGCCTACCGACAATAACGGCACCATTGAAAAAGACGAACAGCCGGTGATTGAAAGTATTAAGATCATAGACTGAAAAAGGAAACAGATACAGCGGGACAGGAATCCTCCGAAAAAGGGGCTGTCCCGCTTTTTATTTCATAGGAAACATACGGCTGAATATGGCAGGCTGCATCCGCGAAAAGGCTTAGAGACGGATGATCAGTACAGGAATGGGAGGATTGTTGGGGCGGTTATAATAATCGCTGCGGATCACCAGATATTTTCCGGGATCCAGCCCGGACAGCCAGGAAAGTACAGCCTCCTTTTCCTCAAATCCGGAATCGCCTCCGCTGTAAATACAAAGAGAAATCAGCCCTCCGTTTTTTAGAAGAGAAAGGCTCTCTTTAAGCGCCAAAATCGTGGTTCCGGCCTTCGTGGCCATGGAATGATCTCCTCCCGGAAGATAGCCCAGATTAAAAACAATGCAGCTTACGGATCCAGGCGGGGCGTAGCGGGAAATCCTTTCATGGGAGTCGAGAAGCAGGGTATAGTTTTTGGGAGCGCCTGCCTCCTGAAGCCGTTTTTCCGTAAGACGGAGGGCTTCTTCCTGAATATCAAAGGCCAGAACTCTGCCGGAAGGCCCTGAGAGCATACTCAGAAGCAGCGTATCGTTTCCTTTTCCCATAGTGGCGTCAATACAAAAATCTCCCGGCTGTACCTGTTCGCGGATAAAGCGGGCGCACCACTGTGTAATCTGATAATTTTTCATGTGATTTTCCTTTCCTGCCTTACGGCAGCGCCGGTACAATGAAATTTAAGGCGTACAGACGCGGTTGTTACAGAAAACAAAAAGGTGTATAAAAATACAAACAGATGAAAAATACATTGCATTTGTTTCATATGATGATTATAATATAACAGACATAATCGGTACAGAGAAAATTCAGAAAAAGGCATGAAAAATCCGGAACGGAAACAGAAAATGAAAGGGAGGATGGAAGAAATGTTAAAAGGAAAGACGGTTCTTCTGGCAGTCACCGGAAGCATTGCCGCATATAAAACCGCATATCTGGCCAGCGCGCTGAATAAGCTCCATGCGCAGGTACATGTGCTGATGACAGCAAACGCCACGAATTTCATCAATCCCATTACCTTTGAGACACTTACGGGGAATAAGTGCCTGGTGGATACTTTTGACCGGAATTTTCAGTTTCAGGTGGAGCATGTATCGATCGCAAAGCAGGCGGACGTGGCGATGATTGCTCCGGCCAGCGCCAATGTGATCGGAAAGCTGGCTCACGGCATCGCCGACGACATGCTGACTACTACCGTCATGGCATGTAAATGTAAAAAGATTATTTCCCCTGCCATGAATACGAATATGTATGAAAATCCTGTTGTCCAGGATAATCTTAAGATTCTGGAGCATTACGGTTATCAGGTGATCGCGCCGGCCAGCGGATATCTGGCCTGCGGCGATACAGGAGCCGGAAAAATGCCGGAGCCGGAAACACTGCTTTCGTATATCCTGAAAGAGATTGCTATGGAAAAGGATCTGGAGGGACGGAAGATCCTGGTGACGGCAGGACCCACCCAGGAAGCTATCGATCCGGTCCGTTATATCACAAACCACTCTTCCGGAAAGATGGGCTATGCCATTGCAAGACAGGCAATGCTCCGGGGAGCGCAGGTAACGCTTGTCAGCGGCCCCTGTTCCATTACTCCGCCTCCTTTTGTGAAAGTGGTTCCTGTGGTAACGGCGAAAGAGATGTTTCAGGTCGTAACTTCCGTAAGCGGAGAACAGGATATTATTATCAAAGCTGCGGCAGTGGCGGATTATCGTCCGTCCAGAGTAGCGGAAGAAAAGGTAAAGAAGCAGGATGGAAACATGTCCATTGAGCTGGAAAAGACGGACGATATTCTTCAGTATCTTGGAGAACACCGCCGCCCGGACCAGTTTTTATGTGGATTTTCCATGGAAACACAGAATATGATCGGTAATTCCAGGGTCAAGCTTGAAAAAAAGCATCTGGACATGGTGGCGGCCAATAATCTTAAGGTCGCAGGCGCCGGATTCCAGGGCGATACAAATGTGCTGACCCTGATTACAGAGGATGAGGACGTATCACTCGAGCTTATGAGCAAAGAGGATGCAGCCAATATCATCCTGGATAAAATTCTCTCCATGATGAAAGCGAGAGGAGTGTAACCCGTTCACCAGGAAGCGGGTGATCATCCGCCCGCTGTTCCGCACCGTATTGTATCCCAAAAGGGAACGATAACAAGGAGGAATTCTCATGGAAACAAACAAAAAAGACACTCGTTGGATGGTCAGTGTTGCACTTATGGCTGCTATCGTCATTCTTCTGGCGAACACTCCGCTGGGAATGATCCAGCTCCCGATCATTAAGGCGACAACTGTACATATTCCGGTAATCGTAGGAGCTATTCTTTTAGGCCCCTCTGCCGGAGTAATTCTCGGAGCAGTTTTCGGCGTCTGCTCTCTGATCAGTAATACAATGGCGCCTACGCTTTTATCCTTTGCGTTTTCGCCTTTTTTAAGCACTACCGGACTGGCCGGAGTTCTGAAGGCTGTCTGGATCTCGGTGGGATGCCGTATCCTGATCGGTCTGATTTCCGGATGGCTGTGGATCCTGTTCAGAAGGATAAAGATGAATACATATTTATCACTTGTCATTACAGGATTTATCGGCTCTATGGTCAATACTGTTTTTGTAATGGGGAGCATTTATTTTTTGTTTGCCCAGGAGTACGCCAGAGCTCAGAAAGTTGCCGTTACGGCGGTTTTCGGCCTGATCATGGGAACTGTTACGGCGTCCGGCATTCCGGAAGCGGTTGCTGCGGCGGTGCTGGTGACAGCTCTTGGAAAAGCACTTTTGAAAGTATTTCAGGCCACTTGGAAGCGGCCGGCAAAACAGGCGGTATAATATATGATTTTAGCTATTGACATCGGAAACACGAATATTGTAGTTGGATGTATCGATAAAGAAAAAATTTATTTTATAGAAAGACTTTCCACTGTCCGTACCAAAACGGAACTGGAATATGCCATTGATCTGAAAACGGTTCTGGATATTTATCATATCAGGCGTACAGATATCGAGGGCTGTATTATTTCTTCTGTGGTTCCTCAGATCACCAATGTGGCCAAACTGGCTGCGGAAAAGATCCTAAAAAAAGAAGTTCTGGTTCTGGGACCGGGAGTTAAAACCGGGCTGAACATCATGCTGGATAATCCGGGAGAGATGGGAGCGGACCGGGTGGCGGACGCTGTGGCGGCGCTGACCTATTATCCGGTGCCTCTGGTGATCGTAGATATGGGAACTGCCACTACAGTGTCCGTGGTGGATGAGAAAAAGCGCTATCTGGGAGGTATGATCCTGCCGGGTGTGAGGGTGTCTCTGGACGCACTGACTTCCAGGGCATCTCAGTTAAGCGGGATCAGTATTGAAGAACCGAAGAAACTCATCGGAAAAAACACAGTGGACTGTATGAAGAGCGGGATTCTTTACGGAAACGCCTCCGCGGTAGACGGGATCATCGACCGGATCGAAGAAGAGCTTGGAAAAAAGGTTACGGCGATCGCCACCGGCGGGATGTCGGGAAAGATCATTCCGCACTGCAAACGAAAGATTATTCAGGATGAAGATCTTCTTCTGAAAGGGCTTTTGATCATTTACGAAAAAAATAAATAAGATAAGAACAGAAAACAGCCGCCTTCCTTCATATCCGGTTCATCGCCGGAGCCTGGAGGAGCGGCTGTTTTAAAATTTTTCTGCAATGTCGGCAGGAACAGGAGCCGTAATGCAAAGAGACCCGCCTGTTACGGGGCGGCTGAATATAAGCTGGAAGGAGTGCAGCGGCTGGCGGCTGAACCGGGAATAATCCGGATAGTAGAGATAATCCGCCGGCAGAGGATAGCCCAGATATCCCATATGTACCCGGATCTGATGAGTGCGGCCTGTTTCCAGATGAATTTCCAGAAGAGAGTGATCATGGCTGACAGCAAGCCGCTCAAAATGTGTAACAGCAGGATCTCCTTCTGCAAAATCCACCTGACGCTTGATCACAGAAGAGGAGACGCGGCTTATGGGAGCGGAGACGGTTCCTTTTTCCGGCGCGATTCCTTTTACCACCGCCAGATAAGTCCGGCGGATCAGGCGGTTTTTCATCTGAGCGGAAAGAATGGAGGCGCTGAGAGCGTTTTTTGCCAGGATCAGAGCGCCGGAGGTATCCCTGTCCAGACGGTTGATGCAGCGGAAAGGGCAGTTGATCCCTTTTGTCTGAAAATAGGCGGAGACGCCGTTGGCAAGGGTGTTTTCGTAATTGCCGTAAGAAGGGTGAACGGGCATGTCGGCAGGCTTATTGACAACAAGCATATCCTGGTCTTCATAGAGAATGGAAAGCCGCATGGGAACAGGGACAATGTTTTCTCCTGATTCTGTCTCCGGAACATGTATCCGGAGAAGATCCCCCTCCCTGAGAAGAGTACGCCCTCCGGCATGAAGGCCATTTAAAAGAATGGCGTCTTTATCTGTTTTCATGGTGCTTAAAATATGTCTGGAAAATCCGTTTTTCCGAAGATATTCTAAAACAGTGAGGCCTTCCTCCTGTTCACTGATCTGGTAAGTTACTGTACGGTCCATTGCAACTCCTGAGTGATGGCTTTATTTGAATACCGGGGCTTTTGCATCCGATATTTTGTTTATAGAATATCATAAAAAGTATAGCGGAGCAATCCGGCGTATACAGCTTTTTCGTCTTTTTAACAGAGAAGAATTGCCTGTAGGAGATGAATGGACTATAATTGAAGAAAAAATTCAGGAAAAATATTTATGTCTGAAAACAGAAATTACAGAAAGGAAAATTTTTCCTAATATAATATTGTAGGGCATTATTCTGGGGAAAGTCTGCCATGGGGAACAGAAGATTTTCCTTCCAGATCTAAAAAAACAGAAGAAAAGGTCTGTCCGGTCCCGGGGAGAAGGCCGGAATAATCACGTAGACGGAGAATACAATAAATCAGGGGAAAAATATGAAGAAAAAAATAAGGTTAAGCAGGAAAACACAGAAGATTATTTTAGGGATATGCATTGCGGCCATGGTGCTTCTCGGCGCAGGTCTGTTTGCGTACATACAAATCTCGGATAACGGTACTCTGGGCAGGGGGATCTCCATATACGGCCTTGATGTGTCGAAGCTTAATGCGGAGGAAGCGGAACAGAAGATCCTCCGTACTTTTCTGGACAGGGAGGTTGTTTTCCAGGAAGACGGAGAGGAGGTATTCCGTACAACTCTTAAAGATCTTGGATATTCTCTTGATGAAGAAATATTGAAGAACAGTCTGCAGAAGCTTCAGGTAAAAAGAGCTTCCAACCGCAGGATCTTTGCAGTAAAAGAAGACTACGAGATCATGTATCAGGTAACAAAAAACGAAACTCAGGAGAAGAATATTCTTGTTGCCGACAATTTCGGTGGGAAGGAGAGAAGCGCTTCTAAAGACGCCTATATCTCCTATGATGAAGGAAAACAGGAATTTACCCTGGTAAATGAAGTGCAGGGAAACCAGATCGACGAGGCGCGGCTTCTTACCTATGTGGATCAGACGCTGGACAATGCGATCCAGCAGGAGCCGCTGGGAGGTCAGATAGATCTCACAATAGGAACGGAAGTATACCAGCAGCCCGTGACGGCGGAGTCCCAGGATATGCAGGCAAAGCTTACCAGTCTGAACCAGCAGCTTTCCAGCTACAGAAACGCCTCGGTCACTTATACCTTCGGAGAAACTACAGAGGTTCTCGGATCAGATGTGATCAGTTCCTGGATCAAGGTTGAGGGGGAAACGATCAGTATTGACCAGGCGGCGGCAGAAGAGTATGTGTCGAATCTGGCAGCGACCTATAATACAATTTATGTGCCAAGGACTTTCCATACCTCGTATGGGAATGATGTGACGGTATCCAGTAATGAATATGGGTTCCAGATCGACCAGGAAGCGGAGCTGGCGCAGCTTCTTAAAGATATCCAGAGCGGGAAGCCGGTTACCCGGGATCCCATTTACAGCATCAGCGGAATGAAGAGGAACGGTAAGGACGATCTTGCAGGCAGTTATATTGAAGTGAGCCTTGACAACCAGCACCTGTGGCTGTATAAAGACGGCGCGCTTATTACGGAAACAGATATTGTCAGCGGCGCTCCCACGCCGGAGCGGGAGACTTACCGGGGAGCCTGGCCCATTGCATACAAGGCAAGTCCTTTTACACTTACCAGCGACGTTTACGGTTATAATACGAAAGTGACCTACTGGATGCCCTTTGTTTACGGTCAGGGACTTCACGACGCGTCCTGGCAGTCCGCTTTTGGAGGAAATCGGTATAAAACAGGGGCGGGAAGTCATGGATGCATCAATCTTCCAAAAGATCAGGCGGCGCTGATCTACAATACCATCGACGGAGGATATCCGATTATTATTTATTAATATAAAAATCAGAACAGGGATCTCATTAATATGAGAAATTCCTGCTCTGATTTTTTCTTTTTGGGGATAGCATTCGTGTACAAGAGAACAATGAGGTCGAGAAAGAACTGCCTTGCATATGAAATAAAAGTTGTACTGTCTGTATATGACAAAAAAAGTTGTCATTTCATATTGACAAATATAGTTGTCAATGATATGATAATTATGACAAGAAAAGTTGTCAAAGTAATCCGCGGAAAACATGACAGAAAGGAGATGGTACTGTGCCTTTATTAAATCAGTTAAAGGAATATCGGATCAGGCTGGGAGTCAATCAGACGGAAATGGGGAAGCTGGCAGGCGTATCCAGACAGACCATCAGCCTGATTGAGAGAGGCGACTATTCGCCTTCGGTTACACTGGCTTTAAAGCTGGCAAAGATCTGCAACGTAAGTGTAGAAGATATTTTCAGTTATGAGGAGGATGAAGAGGATGAAAAATAAAAGGAAAACAGGCAATTCATATCTGAGATTTGCATTGATCATACTGATCAGCGCGGCGGCAGGCGCTGTTCTGGGCTTCGGTCTTATGTATTTTATTGGAAAAAGCGGAGGGGGTATTGAGAATACATTTCATGAGTTTTACGCCGGGATCCAGGCATACAGCCTTCCAATCTTAATTGTGATCACAGTTCTGGCGGTGATCCTGGGAGAATTTTACCTTAACAGACTGAAAAGCATCGGCAGAAAAATATTCCGTTCCGACGATGAGGAATGTGACATTCTGGACTATCAGGAGGAGAAAACAGGAGCCATTGGTATAAATATCAGTATTATTGCAATGGTATGCAGCTTTATTTTCCTCTCCTTCGGGTATTCCACAGATTATATCAAAAGCTCAGAGAGCGCCAGAACAGGTTTCCTTTATACCTGCATTGTATTTTGCATCTGCGGGATCTACGAAGGGTTCTGGCAGGTGCGCTATGTGAAAGCCATCCGGATCGCACATCCGTATATGGAGGGCGATCCGTCTGACAGAAATTTTCAGAAGAAATGGCTGGAAAGCTGCGACGAGGCGGAGAGGGAGATGATTTACCGAAGCTCCTACAAAACGTATATGACATTAAATAAATTTATTCCGGTGCTGCTTGTAGTGACGATGATATGCCACCTTTTTTTCCAGACAGGAATTCTGGCCGTTTTTGCTGTAGCCGCCATCTGGCTTCTTGTATCTCTTACCTACACAGGCTCCTGCGTATCTTCAAAAAAGAAAAAAGCAGGAAGAAAGTAGCTGCGACATGGTTTTTCTTGTAAGAAGCTCGTGCATTACTGTCATCAGGACAAGGATGATCAGCATATAAACCGGAAACAGAGAAACGCTGATATGATTTGCGATCAGGCCGAACAGGGGCGGCATCAGGCAGGTGCCTACATAGGCGCTGGCCATCTGTACTCCGATAATGGCCTGTGATCTGTCCGCTCCGAAACGGTCCGGCGTGGAATGGATGATACATGGATATATAGGGGCACATCCAAGACCGATGATGATCAGACCGGCGAGAGAGGCGCCCGCTCCCAGAGGAAGGAGCATGATCAGAACGCCCGCTCCAATAAGTGCCTGTCCCAGACGGATCATCTGCACGTCATTCAGTTTCATTGTGAGAAAGCCGCTTAAGGCGCGTCCTACAGTAATTCCGATAAAAAACATGCCTGCAAATCTTGCCGCCGTCTCTGCCGGTACGCCTTTATATAAGGCCAGATAGCTGCTGGCCCACAGAGCCGCTGTCTGTTCTACCGCGCAGTAACAGAAAAAGCAGACCATCACTTCTTTTGCCCCTGGAATCCGCAGGATACTCTTTATAGAAAGAGCCCTGGGCTGTGCCTGGGAATTTTCCGAAGAAGAATCTGCAGATTTATTTCCTTTCCACAGAGGAAGGCTGACCACCAGAAGAATGGTCAGAACGATCTGAATCATAGAAATGATCCGGTAGCCTCCGTTCCAGGTCATTCCTCCTGTCAGGGCGAATCCCATGATGTAGGGGCCTATGGTGGCTCCTACGCCCCACATACAATGAAGCCAGCTCATATGACGGCTCTCATAATGGAGAGCCACATAATTATTCAGGGAAGCGTCCACACTGCCGGCGCCGAGCCCATAGGGAACAGCCCAGAGGCAGAGCATCCAGAAAGAATGGCTGATGGAAAAGCCGAATAAGGCTGCGGCCGTCATTCCCACACTGAAAGCAGTTACCTTTCCGGTTCCCAGCTTCCGGGTGAGACGGTCGCTCTGAAGACTGGAGACGATCGTTCCAAGAGCAATGATCATGGAAATGATACCGGCATAGGATACCGGCACCTTAAGTTCAGGGTATATGGAGGGCCATGCGGAGCCCAGAAGGGAATCCGGAAGCCCCAGACTGATAAAGGAAATGTAGATAATAACTAATAACAGCTGAAACATCTGTCAGACCTCCTGTTTATTATAGTGTCCGGCTTTTTCAGGGAAAACCGGATCAGTTTTTGGCTTTTATAAAATAATAACGTCATAAAAACTTAAATTCAATTTATAAACAGCCATATAATATAACAAAAACGACTTATTGAAGAATAAACAGGAATTATTTTAAAGAAACGGATAGACGGAAAGAACGGAGGAATAAAGAAAACGGAGCGCAGGAAGATTTTATCCTGTACTCCGTTTTCTGTCATATGATAACAAATTATGATTCTACAACCTCGAGAACTCCTGCAGGACAGGCTTTTGCGCAGATTCCGCAGGCAATACATTTGCTGCTTGTGGGGGAAGATTCTGCTTTGACCATTACGCCGAAAGGACAGGCCTCCACACATTTGCCGCAGCCGGTACATTTCTTTTTATTGATCATGTAAACGCCCTTCGCGTTCTGGGTGATCGCTTCCTCAGGACAGGCTTTCGCGCATTTGCCGCACTGTACGCAGACCATTGGCTTCGGGCTTCCGTTCTTTTCAACGATCTGAATGCAGGATTTGTCCGGATCAAATTCCTTATAAAAGCTGGTGGAACATGCGATCACACACTCCAGACATGCCATACATTCCGCGCCTTTTACAACTTTAAGTTTCTTCATATTTTTTCCTCCGCATTGTTGATAATATTCGCCGTGACAAAACAGTACACAGCATAATAATAAAATAACCGCTCATCAGAAATCGCTTCTGAAAGCCTACCTTGATTCTAACATTATCTTCCACTTTAGACAAGAGAGAAAAAGAAGAATCCATTCCTGCGGCAGTGCCCTTTACCCTTCAGACTTTCGCAGTATTTTTTGCTGTGGGAGTGCTGGGAGGAAAAAGAGGAACTTTTGCGGTACTGGTCTATATTCTGCTGGGCGCGGACGATGTCTGTATCCAATGTCCTAATCGCAGAGAAAACGGCTGTGTTTCGGACGAAAAGGTAAAAGAATACGACAGCAGGGTTTTGAAAGCCTGCGGGCTGAAATACGGGGAGATTCTGTCCTGGGAAGAATTTACCTGGAAAGTGCGTAAGAAAATTATTTCCGGTATCGGTAGAGAAAAAATCTGTCCTGACTGCCAGTGGAGCAATATCTGCAAAAAAATAAGCCGCAAAAGGCGGAGGAGAGAAAAGACAGGAGCAGCCGGCCTGTGTCTTTTCTTGCGTATCCCAGTATCACATGCTAGAATAAAAAGTATGAAAATTCATATGTATTTTTTGGAAAGGAGGTTCTCCATGGAACATAAAACAGGCCTGGAGGATTATTACATTATAAAAAACAACAAAAAACTCCGTTTTGGATATACTACCGGAACCTGCGCGGCGGCAGCGGCAAAGGGAGCGGCGGAAATGCTCCTGGGCGGCGGCGAAATCAGGGAGATACCGCTTATGACGCCAAAGGGGATCCTTCTGAATCTGGAGCTTCTGGATATCCAGAGAGAAGACAATGCGGTATCCTGCGCGGTACGAAAGGACGCGGGTGACGACCCGGACACTACGGACGGACTTCTGATCTATGCGAGAGTGGAGAAGACAGATGCCGGTGAATGGAAAAAACAGCGAGAGCCTGCCGCTGAAGAGAAGAAAGCAGAGGGAAAAAGAAGTTCATGCTTAAACGGAGATATGGAGCTTCCGAAGATTTCTCCACAGATTGTTCTTGAGGGCGGCGTAGGAGTGGGCCGGGTAACGAAACGGGGACTTTCCCAGAAAATCGGCGAGGCGGCGATCAATCCTGTTCCGAAGGCCATGATTTTGAAAGCGGCAGAGGAGACGGCGGATAAATACCATTATGAAGGCAGGATGAAAATTACGGTCTTCGTTCCTGAAGGAGAAAAAATCGCGCAGAAAACATTCAATCCAAGACTTGGCATCCAGGGAGGGATTTCCATCCTTGGAACATCCGGGATCGTAGAACCTATGAGCGAGACGGCTCTTATTGAGAGTATCCGCGTGGAAATGTCCCAGAAGAGAGCGGAAGGGATGGAATACCTTCTTGTAACGCCGGGAAATTACGGGGCAGACTACCTCAGGGAGCATATGGACCTGCCTTTTGAAAAAAATATCAAATGCAGCAATTATGTAGGCGAAACTATTGATATGGCGGTGAATATGGGGGCAAAAGGAATTCTTTTTGTGGCCCATATCGGAAAGTTTGTCAAGGTGGCCTCAGGGATCATGAATACTCATTCCCACAGCGCGGATGCCAGAATGGAAACTTTATGTGCCAATGCTGTCCGCGCCGGCGGAAGTCTTACATGCGCAAAAGAAATCCTGGACTGCAATACTACAGACGAAGCTCTGGCAGTACTGAAAAAACATGGGATCCTGGAAGAAACTATGAAATATTTAATGGAACGTATCCAGTTCTATCTGGACCACCGTTCCTATCAGCAGATTCTTCTGGGCGCGGTGGTGTTTTCCAATGAGTTCGGGTATCTGGGCCAGACGGAAAGCGCAGCGGAACTGATTGAGAAACTGCAGGGGACACAGGATGAATGATGAATGAAACATAAATGAAACAGAGTGAAAGAAACAAAAAGACGGCTTTGGAAACAGTACTTCGTATATAATAGGAAAGACGGCTCCAGGGCCGTCTTTATTTCGTGAAGTAATATGATTCACGAAAGATTCACAATAAAATCCGGGGTGTTTTCCTATATAAAAAGAAGTTTCATTGGTCGAATTAATTATTTTATCTTTATATTATTGCCGAAAACCATATAAATGGTCAAAATTGCATGATTTGCGTCAGATATATTTCTTTACATAAAAAAAATTATGTGCTAAAATAACGCTTGTTAATAATAAATATCGCTTATCATATTACTTCACGAAAAATCTGAGGTGTTTTTTTCTATGGAAAAAACGGACTATTATTCCGTGACAGTCAGAAAATTTAATGTTTTGTCCCGTCATACAGACTGGATGAAAAAGACACAGGAACTTTATAACGAGATTGTTTATTTTTACTACAGTCTCTATCTGGATATCGTGGAGGAAAATAACGCAGCAGAACAGTTCGCACATGAGGGAACTCCTCAATCTGCCGGAAGAGAAAGAAGGGGTGATTTTTCCAGTTCTCAGGAAGCCATGAGAGAGCTTGAAAAAATGACGATCATCGGGAGAGAGAAAAAACCTGTTTCCAATCCCCTTCCATGGAAAAAAGTTCCTCTCTACTTTCGCAGAGCGGCCATAAACACCGCTATAGCGGCGGCAAGAAGTTTCCTTTCCAGGAAAGAACAAAAAACAAGAACAGAAAAATTTGCAGAGCCGGTAACCTTTTACAAAGGAATGTATAAAGACTTTACCGGAAATGAAATTTTTTTGAAGCTGTGGAATGGTTCTGTATGGCAGTGGACGCGATGCAAGTTAAGGGGAAATACAGTTCCGCAGGAAGGACAGATGATGTCCCCGTCGCTGATCATGAGGGAAAAACGGATTGAGCTTCATATCCCGTGGAAAACCGCGATAAGCGACATGAGGACTGCAAAACAGAAAATGGCGGACAGTGAAAAAGTGTGTTCCGTGGTTTTTACAAACCAGAACGCATTGATGGTGTGCTGTATCATAGGCCATTCCGGTGAAAAAGAAAGCTGTCTGTTCTTGAAAGGCGGAGCCGAGTATGCTTTCCGATGCCGGACTTTGCTGGAAAGAGTTGAAAAGTCCCAGAAAGCCGCAGGGGGAGGCGGAAATCCAAGAGCCAACAGAAAATACTGGGAGAAGCTGAAAAACCTGAACGATTATTATTCTCATCAGTACAGCAGACAGGCAGTGGATTACTGCAAGGTCCATGAAGCGAAAATTATTGTACTACCGCAGTTTGAGAACGTTTATCAGACCTATATCATGAAACAGGCAGGAAATTTTTCTCCTATTCATCTTAGTTCTGCTATACGTGAGAAAATCAAATACAAAGCATGGCGGGAGGGAATCACCGTTTTGGAATCCGTACAGCATAATATTAATTCTGTGTGCAGCGTATGCGGAGGACAAATAAAGCCCCATGACAGTTTGTATCAGTGTGAAAACGGACATCAAGGGAACCGTTACCTGAATTCCGCCTGGAACCTTGGAATAAAGTGCAGGGAATCTTTTCGGACAAAACAGTCAGAAGACTGATATATGCTTTGCTTGCAGACAACAGATAATCAAGGCCGCATGAGTGGCCTGAAATTTATCACCTGATATTAGATAAGTTAAAAATATTAGTTAAATATTGTTACCGCGAAAATGAAAAGAAAAAGATGAAAACTGGCAGCTAAAGCGCCATTTTCATAGATTTTATGGGAAACCGTAAAAGGCCGGCGCCTACAGGGAGACGGCCATGGGTATGAGCACCGCCCGCCGGAGCCGGATAAGGCCCCGGGAAGAATGGAGCTTTGAGGCTGCGAGAGTGTTTGAAGTTATAAAAAATGATTATCCACAGTGATTTCGATCATTGAGAAAAAGAATCAAAGGGGAATAACAAGATGAGTTGTGTGGATTTGAGAGGAAAAACGATATTAGTGACCGGTGCAGCCGGGTTTATAGGATCCAACTTGGTAAAATGTCTTTATCAAGATGTGGAGGATGTGACAGTTATCGGCATCGATAACATGAATGACTATTACGATGTGCGATTGAAGGAAGCAAGGTTTTCTGAACTGTCAGTGCATCCTTCCTTTATTTTTGTAAAAGGCAGTATTGCGGATAAGGAACTGGTCAATAAGGTATTCGAACAGTACAGTCCGCAGATCGTTGTGAATCTCGCTGCCCAGGCAGGTGTCCGTTATTCCATCATTAATCCAGATGCTTATATCGAATCCAATTTGATTGGTTTCTATAACATCCTGGAAGCCTGCAGGCATTCCTATGATGAAGGGCATACGCCTGTAGAGCATCTGGTCTATGCATCCAGCTCATCTGTCTATGGTTCCAATAAGAAAGTGCCATACAGCACTGATGATAAGGTGGATAATCCTGTTTCCCTCTATGCAGCCACGAAGAAATCAAATGAACTGATGGCTCATGCTTATGCGAAGCTGTACAACATTCCGTCTACGGGACTCAGGTTTTTCACAGTCTATGGACCGGCTGGTCGCCCTGATATGGCTTATTTTGGCTTCACGGATAAGCTGAGAGCAGGAAAGACAATCCAGATATTCAACTACGGCAATTGCAAGAGAGATTTTACATATATCGACGATATCGTGACCGGCGTGGAAAAGGTGATGGCTAAGGCTCCTGGCAGAGCTACAGGTGAAGACGGATTACCAGTGCCGCCTTACGCTCTCTATAACATAGGAAATAACCATCCAGAAAACCTGCTGGATTTCGTTCAGATACTGAGCGAGGAATTGGTAAGGGCTGGCGTGCTTCCGGAGAATTATGACTTCGATGCACACAAGGAACTTGTGCCAATGCAGCCAGGTGATGTCCCGGTAACCTATGCAGATACATCAGCATTGGAGCGTGATTTCGGCTTTAAGCCGAGTACTGATCTGAGAACCGGACTCCGGAAATTCGCTGAATGGTACAAGGAATTCTATATGTAAGAGTCGTATTTGGACGGTAGAGATACAAGAGCTGGGAGGAGAAGAAAAGAGCATGAATGAATTTAAGGATTTGAAGATTGCGGTTGCTGGAACCGGATATGTGGGGCTTTCCATTGCCACACTGCTGTCGCAGCACCATAAAGTGATGGCTGTGGACATCATTCCGGAGAAGGTTGAACTGATTAATAATAGGAAGTCCCTTATTCAGGATGACTATATTGAAAAATATCTTGCTGAGAAGGATCTTGATCTGACAGCCACTTTGGATGCAAAAGAGGCCTATACAGATGCGGACTTTGTGATTATTGCCGCACCTACGAACTATGACAGCAAGAAGAATTTCTTTGATACTTCCGCTGTTGAAAATGTAATCGGACTGGTTATGGAGTATGCCCCTGACGCGATCATGGTCATCAAATCCACTATTCCGGTTGGCTATACGAAAAATATCCGTGAGAAAACCGGAAGCAAGAATATCATCTTCAGCCCGGAGTTTTTAAGAGAATCAAAAGCATTATATGACAATTTATATCCCAGCCGTATCATCGTGGGCACTGATATGGAAGATGAACGTCTGGTTGAGGCAGCACATACATTCGCAAAACTTCTGCAGGAAGGCGCCATTAAGGAAAACATCGACACCCTGTTTATGGGCTTCACGGAAGCTGAGGCGGTGAAGTTGTTCGCTAATACCTACCTTGCACTTCGTGTTGCGTATTTCAATGAACTTGACACCTATGCGGAAATGAAAGGACTTAATACTCAGCAGATCATTAAAGGCGTTTGCCTGGATCCCCGTGTCGGAGATTTCTACAACAATCCTAGCTTTGGATATGGCGGATACTGTCTGCCCAAAGATACCAAGCAGTTGCTGGCCAATTATGCGGATGTTCCAGAGAATTTGATTGAAGCAATTGTAGAAAGCAACAGAACACGGAAGGACTTCATTGCTGATCGGGTGCTGGAAATAGCCGGTGCTTATGGAGCAAATGATACCTGGGATGAGAGTCGAGAGAAAGAAGTTGTCGTTGGCGTGTACCGACTCACCATGAAGAGTAATAGTGATAATTTCCGTCAGAGCAGCATCCAGGGCGTTATGAAAAGGATCAAAGCCAAAGGTGCTACGGTAATCATTTACGAACCGACTTTGAAAGATGGGGATACTTTCTTCGGAAGTAAGGTCGTAAATGATTTGGATGAATTCAAGAGGCAGAGTCAGGCCATCATAGCTAATCGATATGATAAGTGCCTGGATGATGTAAAAGAGAAAGTATATACGAGAGATCTTTTCCAAAGGGATTAATGGAGACGGATGATATGGATAAAAAAACTAAACATAAACATGAAAAGCCTAGGCTCTGTCTGGTATCCTCATCGGGCGGTCATTGGGAGCAGTTGCAGAAATTACAGCCTTTAATAGATAAATACGATGGATTCATGATTACTGAAAAAACGCATTTTCAAGAAAATGCGAAGTACTTTATGATGCAGACAGATCTTAAGGATAAATTTATGCCCTTTAAGATGGCCATAAATAGCCTTAGATCCATTGTAATATGGTTTAAAGAACGGCCAGATTTCGTAATCACTACAGGGACTATGGTTGCTTATCCGTTTTATCTACTAGCTGTGTTATTCCACAAAAAATTCGTTTATATAGAGACATTTGGTCGAGCAAATATGCCTACCGTTGCTGGCAAGAAAATGGAGAAACATACCGATTTATTTATCGTGCAATGGGAATCTCAAAAGAAATATTACAAGAAAGCCATTTATGGAGGATGCCTGTATTAATGATTACATGGGAATCTATGGTTGTGGAGGATACATGAACAAATGATATTTGTAACTGTTGGATCAAGAAAATATCCCTTTGATCGATTATTTAAAAAATTAGATGAGTTGTACGAGGATGGAAATTTAAGTGAGACAATGTTCGCACAGATAGGGACATCTACATATCAACCTAAACATTATGAATTCAAGGATTTTATTTCGCCTGAAGAGTTCATCGAGAAGATTAACGAGGCAGATATTGTTGTATCGCATGGCGCATCGGGTTCCATTATGAAAGCTCTTAATGCAGGTAAAAAAGTAATTGCTGTGACGCGGCTTGAAAAGTATGGAGAACATATTAATGACCATCAGATACAAAATAACGAAGCATTTAGCAGTAATGGATATGTCTTGATGGCTGATTTAGAACTTAGTGATCTCGGCGAATGCTTCAAGAAAATATATGACGGTACAGACGGGTTGAGAACTTGGGAGAACAAGGATCCGATGGCAATAGTGAATATGATTGATAAATTTATTCAGGAGAATTGGTAATATGAGCAGCAATAGATTAGCGAAGAGAGTCAGATATGCATTACGTTTTTTGCCCGATGCATTATATATACAACTGAATTATTTTGCACATTTTAAGAAATTTGCCAATCTTAAGAAACCAGTTACATACAATGAAAAATTAAATTGGTTAAAATTACATGACCACAATCCGTTATATACGACGCTTGTGGATAAGTATGAGGTAAAAAAATATGTAGAAAAAATAATCGGGGGGGGGTATATTATACCAACTCTTGGAGTCTGGGAGCACTTTGAAGATATTAATTTTGAGGCATTACCTAATCAATTTGTCCTGAAGTGTACGCATGACTCAGAGGGATTAGTTATTGTAAAGGACAAAAACCTTTTAGATAAAAAGGCTGCAAAAGTAAAGATTGAAAATTGTTTAAAACAGAATTTTTATTGCATAGGACGAGAGTGGCCTTACAAAAATGTTAGGCCTAGAATTATCGCTGAAAAGTATATGGAGGACACTGAAACAGGAGAACTTCGAGATTATAAATTTTTCTGTTTTAATGGTGAGCCAAAAGTGATGTATGTGGCAACAGGAAGAGGAATTGACCAGACAAAATTTGATTATTATGATATGGAATTTAATCATCTTGATATAACACAGAAATACCCAAATACAGAGATTCCTAATAAAAAACCGAATTGTTTTAATGAAATGATAGTTCTGGCAGAAAAGCTTTCGCTTGGAATCCCGCATGTCCGGGTTGATTTATACGAAGTGAATGGGAAAATATATTTTGGTGAAATGACATTTTTTCATTTTAGTGGTTTTATACCATTTAAACCGAATAATTGGGACAAGGTATTTGGGAACTGGCTGGTTCTTCCTGATAAAAAAGTCAAACATCAACTGTAATAAATACCAGATGGCGAATCTGGACATATTATACAGGAGATATAATTACAGATGAGAAGGAAAAAATATTTTAGGAAATTAAAGCATATGTTTCGTGCGGATTCCCGCAAAATCAGGAACGATCTTTACAAAGTGGAAAGAGAATCTGTGTTGGAGAATTTATACAGTACATATTATGTGCTTTCACCGTCTTTAAGCTTAGTAAGCGGGATAGAATAATAGGAGATTGGATAAAGCTACTCCCAATTATATCGTAGTTTAATATCCGAGGCCTTGATACGAGAGGAAACCACAGCGTGAAGAAAATAAAAATACTTATAGTTACAACTACAGGATTAGGGAAAAAAGAGGGAATATCTACAATCATCTTAGATTATTTTTCCCGCTTTGATAAAGATAAATTTGATATTGATATTATTGCATCAGGCTCATATAGCTATGATCTGGTGGTTGAATTTCAAAACGCCGGTATCAATATACGTTGCCTTCCATCCAGAAAAGCAAGTGTGAGAAAATATATCATTGCGTTTTATAAACTTTTTAAACTACAACATTACGATGTCCTTTATATTCATGGAAGTAGTGCAATTATGTCAATAGAACTTGTAATAGCAAAACTTGCAGGTTGTAAGGTGAGAATTGCTCATTCTCATAATACAACTTGTGATCATAAAAAAGCTGATAAAATATTGCGACCTTTATTTTATATTTTATATACAGATGCATTTGCATGCGGGCAGGAAGCAGGAAAATGGCTTTTTGGCGCTCGTCCATATCAATTAATAAAGAATGGGCGTGATATAAAAGAATATAAATTTGATGAGCTTAAAAGGGCAGCGCTCCGCAGACAATTAGAAGTTCATAATGAAGACTTGCTGATAGGTCATGTTGGGAATTTTAATCGATCGGTTTTTCCCAAGGTAATAATTCTATTTGCCCACTTCAAATATTC
>CBJMC01400__coassemble_564_pt1 | contig 120072 bp, 125 predicted proteins | sample CBJMC01400__metabat2_low_PE_023 | metagenome-assembled genome bin CBJMC01400 | reverse complement strand
TTTGATGGTGTAGTAAATTAACTCAGATTTCCTTGAATTTACAGGGGATTTTGGACGTCCCCGATTCTGAAATTGGTGTAGAAATGGTGTAAAAATGGTGTAGTAAGCCATTTTTTGAAAAAATCGAAAATTTGGAAAGCCCGAAAAAGCCCGTAAAATCAAGCTTTTTTGAGGTTTTCCAAAAAAAACATTAAAAAAATTAGCACTCACCTCTTGACAGTGCTAATAACAAGTGCTATAGTACACATAGAACAAAGGAAGAGGAATAAAAAGGATACTTCTTCCGGAGTAAGACAACTACATATTTACAAAATGTAAATATGCCGATATAAATGGAACAGCAGTGAAAGGAGAAATGCTTTATGTTAATGCCCAGTGTTTTTGGTGAAAATTTAATTGATGACTTTTTTGATTTTCCATTTGGAACTTATACCGTATCTAATGCGGAAATGATGAAGACAGATATCAAGGATCACGACGATCATTATGAGATCATCATGAATCTGCCGGGAATCAGGAAAGAAGATGTAAAAGCAGAGCTGAAAGACGGATATCTGACGATAAACGCATCCTCTAATACGAATAATGACGAGAAGGACGAGAAAGGCAGATATATCAGAAGGGAGCGCTACTCTGGTTCCTGCTGCCGAAGCTTTTATGTGGGAGATGAAGTAACTCAGGAAGACGTAAAGGCAAAATTTGAGAACGGTACCCTGACTCTGACCATCCCGAAGAAAGAGCAGAAACCGGCTGTAGAAGAAAATAAATATATTGCCATTGAAGGCTGAGCGACGTCGCATCCCGCCGCTTTACACAAGGCGGCGGGGGAGAGATACCGGAAGAATCAGAGATTAGTTTGTATGTAAACAAGGAGGAATGACTTATGATGGCACCGAGTATCTGGACAGAAGATTTTTTTGATGATTTTATGAGGGATTTTCCATTTTATGACGACAGAGACATGAAAAGAATGGAAAAGAAACTTTATGGACGGCACGGTAAAAATGTTATGAAGACGGACATTCAGGAGACGGATAAAAATTATATTCTGGAAATGGATCTGCCGGGATTTTCCAAGGATGAGGTAAAGGTTTCTCTTGAAAACGGTTACCTGACCATCAGCGCGGCTAAAGGTCTTAATAAAGACGAGAAAGAAAAAAAGAACGGCAGATATATCCGCAGAGAGCGTTATGCGGGAGCCTGCCAGCGTTCTTTCTATGTGGGCGAAAATATTTCCCAGGACGATATCAGCGCGGAATTTAAGCATGGTATTCTGAAACTTTCCATTCCGAAAAAGGAGCCGGCAGAAGAAAAGACGTATATAACGATTGACTGACAGAAGCGTCAGTCAGGAAGGGATGCTGATACCATTGGAAACATTACAGCAGATAGAAGGCATAAATTAACATAGATCTCACCGGGAACCGTGTATTCAGAGAGAATTTCTGGATACACGGTTCTTTTCTGTGTTATACTGAAAAAGAAATTGCTTTCTGCCACCACGGAAAATATAGTAAGTATACTGAGAAAAGGAATAAGGACAAAATGAAACGACTTTTTTTACTGGAGGATGATTTAAGCCTGATCAATGGACTTTCTTTTGCTGTAAGAAAGCAGGGATATGAGATTGATGTTGCCCGTACTGCCCGGGAGGCGGATGAGTTGTGGGAGGAAGGGAAATATGATCTTGTAATTCTGGACGTGTCGCTTCCGGATGGATCCGGATTTGATTTCTGCCGGAAAATACGGCGTGTATCAAAAGTGCCTGTGATGTTTCTGACCGCGGCAGATGAAGAAACGGACATCATCATGGGACTGGATATCGGGGGAGACGACTACATTACCAAGCCCTTTAAGCTTGCGGTATTTCTTTCAAGAATCAACGCTCTTCTGCGAAGAAGCAGTAATTTCAGCGAAACGGACACAGAGCTGCGTTCCAATGGGATCACTATGCTGCTTTTAAAAAGCGAGGTGTATAAAAATAATGAGAAAATAGAACTGACGGCCAACGAGTATAAGCTTCTGCGTCTTTTTATGGAGCATCCGGGACAGGTGCTTTCTCCGGAGCAGATTTTGGGGCGGATCTGGGATTGTGAAGGCGATTATGTGGACGGAAATACGCTTACGGTATATATACGCAGGCTTCGTACAAAAATCGAGGACGATCCGGGAAAACCGGACAGGATACTGACTGTACGTCGGATGGGGTATAAGTGGAACGCGGACAGGAGAGAAAATAAATAATCTTGTGGTTGCTAATTTCCTTTCCATTGCGTATAATATAAATGAACAGAGAAGTTCGTCGGTCATGACGGCTAGAATATCATGAACTTGTATGTTTAGCTTCCGCAGGCGACGGGGTGCTTGTAAAAGCGTAGAATATCGCCTACTTGTCGAGAAGGGCTTACGCATGGAGACATGATAAGTCCTTCTCTTGTACTTTCGGAGGATGATAAATGAAATTAGTGTCAATTAACACGGCATTGTTTGAAAAATACAAAGGTGATCCAGAAATTCTAACAAAATCAGTACTTTGCTTTGCCGCCAAGACCTACAACAAAACTAAAGAACCGGCATGGCATCCATTACATAAAGATGTTTCCCGTCACCAAGAAATATTTAATTCGATACAGAACAGAGGGTAATTCCTTTGCGATGTTGATTCAGTCCATTATTGATAAAAATACAAAACGTATTGTTGATGACTGTCAGGCATACCTGGATTCCTATTCCGTCGGCCATAAGCCACAATTTTCTACCAATATTGATTATCTGCTTTCGCAGATATATGAGGATGAGAACATTTAGCTTTTGGTTTGAACTAAACTATAGAAGATGAAAGTTCCTCATTTAAAGTGGTTCGCTACTGGTTATGCAGAACATAAGTAGACTATGAATACGTAGTTTGCTGTCGGTCATGCGAATCAGAAATAGGCCGTGAAAAAATTCTCTACGAGAAGTCTCATGCCACCTCAAAGGATTCATAATCCGCCTCGCCAAGCTAGATATCCCATAGATACATTGAAGAAATCAGCGATGCGCTTCATGGCGTTATTCACTTGTGATAATGTCTCCTTAGGATTCACTTGAGATTTTATCTTTTCTGAAATAAAAGATATCTAGCTGCTGCTTTTGGAAAGATCAGTTTTTTCAAGAAATAATAATATAAAAATAAATTTTTGACATATCCATAAAAGATATAGTACAATTTATATGGATTAATAATACAACCGAAAAGGAGAAATTTGCATTTTATATAAATTGCACAAAAAACAGTGTTATTATGATAAGAAAACTGGCTTTAGACGATGAAATTTTGTTACAAATAGACAAAGCCGCCCGGTATATCGGCGGCGAGGTCAATTCCGTAATGAAGGACAAGGAAAAGGTGGACATCCGGTTCTGCATGGCGTTCCCGGACGTTTATGAGATTGGTATGTCCAATCTTGGAATGATGATCCTTTACGATATGTTTAATAAGAGAGAAGACGTCTGGTGCGAACGTCTTTTTTCACCGTGGACGGATCTGGATAAGGTGATGCGGGAAAATAAGATCCCGCTTTTTGCCCTGGAATCCCAGGATCCGGTAAAAGATTTTGACTTCCTGGGGATCACACTGGGTTATGAAATGTGCTATACCAATGTACTTCAGCTTCTGGATCTCTCTGGGATCCCTTTGAAAGCAGAGCAGAGAGGTGAAAAAGATCCTCTGGTGATCGGCGGAGGAGCCTGCGCTTATAATCCGGAGCCTCTGGCGCCTTTTTTCGATCTGTTTTACATAGGAGAAGGAGAAACCTCCTACGACGCTTTGTTTGACGCATATAAAGAAAATAAAGAGGAGGGCGGCTCCAGAGAGGATTTCCTTTTGAAAGCGGCAAAAATTCCGGGAATTTACGTTCCGGCCTTCTATGATGTCACATATAAAGAGGACGGAACCATCGCCTCTTTTGCGCCGAACCGTCCGGGAGTACCGGCCGTGATAGAAAAACAGCTTGTTCTGGATATGGAAAAGGACTACGACAGGCTGGAAGCTCCTGTGGTTCCTTTTATTAAGGCGACACAGGACAGAGTAACTCTGGAAATCCAGAGAGGCTGTATCCGCGGCTGCCGTTTCTGTCAGGCGGGAATGATCTGCCGCCCTACCAGAGAAAGGGATGTGGAAACACTGAAGGAGTCTGCGCGGGTCATGCTGGAGAAAACCGGACATGAGGAAATTTCCCTGAGCTCCTTAAGCTCCAGCGATTACAGCGGCTTAAAAGAACTTGTAAATTATCTCATTGAGGAAACAGGACCGAAAGCAGTGAATATCTCTCTGCCGTCTCTTCGTATCGATGCCTTTGCCCTGGATGTAATGAGTAAGGTGCAGGATGTGAAAAAGAGCAGCCTTACCTTTGCGCCGGAAGCCGGATCCCAGAGACTTCGGAATGTGATCAACAAAGGTCTTACGGAAGAGGATATCCTTCATGGAGCAGGTCAGGCGTTTGAGGGTGGATGGAACCGTGTGAAGCTCTATTTTATGCTGGGTCTTCCTACAGAAACAGAGGAGGATATGAAGGGGATCGCTCATCTTGCGGAAAAAATCGCAGAAAGGTATTACGAGATCCCGAAGGAACAGAGGAACGGCAAGGTACAGATTTCTGTCAGCACTTCCTTTTTTGTTCCGAAGCCTTTTACTCCTTTCCAGTGGGCTCCTATGTTCCGGGAAGAGGATTTCATTGAAAAGGCCAAGATCGTAAAAGAGGAGATCCGCGCCCAGCTTAATCAGAAAAGTATCCGTTATCACTGGCATGAGCCGGATGTGACAGTACTGGAGGGATTTCTTGCCCGGGGCGACAGAAGGTGCGCTAAGGTAATCCTGAAAGCATATGAAAAAGGCGCTCTGTATGACGCCTGGTCGGAAAACTTCCGCTACGATCTCTGGAAGGAGGCTTTTTCGGAGACAGGGGTAGATATGGAGTTTTATACACTGAGACAGCGGAGTACGGAGGAGATCCTTCCGTGGGATTTTATTGACGCGGGAGTAAGCAGAAAATTTTTGATCCGTGAGTGGAAGCGGGCCCTTGCGGAAGAGGTGACTCCAAACTGCCGGCAGCAGTGTTCCGGCTGCGGTGTGAAAAAGTATAAAGGAGGTGTGTGCGTTGAAGGTCAGGATTAAATTTTCCAAAACCGGACATATGAAGTTTGTGGGACATCTGGATACAATGCGTTATTTTCAGAAGGCGATCCGCCGTTCCGGTCTTCCCGCAGCCTTTTCCGGAGGCTACAGCCCTCATATGATCATGTCCTTCGCAGCGCCTCTTGGAGTGGGAACTACCAGCCTTGGGGAATATTTTGACGTGGAACTGACGGAAACAGTGGCTACGGATGAAATCGAGCGCCGCCTGAACGCGGTTATGACAGAGGGAGTTTCTGTCTGCTGCGCGAGAAAGGTGGAAGACGGAAAGGCAAGCACAGCTATGGCGCTTGTGGCGGCGGCCGACTATCTGGTATGGTTCCGCCAGGGAAAAGAGCCTTCTGTCTCCTGGCAGGAGAAGCTGGGAGAATTCATCTCTCAGAAAGAAATTATTGTGACGAAAAAGACAAAACGCAGTGAAAAAACAGTAGATATCCGTCCTTATATTTATCAGATGGAGGCCAGAGAAGGCGGCGTCTTTTTGAAGCTGGCGTCAGCCAGTTCCAATTATACGAAGCCGGAGCTGGTCATGGATACCTTCCTGAAATGGATGGGGGAAGAAATCCGTCCTTACGCCTATATGACAGAAAGAAGAGAAGTCTACGCGGCAGCAGGAGACGAAAAGAATCCTCGCTTTGTACCGCTGGAAGCTCTGGGTGAAAAAGTTGAGTAAACTGATCATTACTGAAATGAATATCAAAGGCTGTCCCTGCAGAGTCTGCGCTGTTATGGAGGAACAGAAAGTCCTGGAGCTGCGTCTGGAAGCCGCAGACAAAAAAAGTATTCTGAACAATATGTATGTGGGGCAGGTAGAAAATCTGGTGCCCAATATCAAGGCGGCTTTTGTCCGTTTTGGCAACGGAAGAAAAGGTTATCTTCCCATCAGCGAGGGAGAGAATGCAATTTATACTTCCGGAAGAAAGGGCAGCGCTTCTTTAAGACCTGGAGACGAGCTTTTGGTACAGGTAAGTCGTGACGCTATGAAGGGAAAATTGGCGGCTCTTACCACAAATCTTAATTTTACAGGAAAATATCTGGCGCTTACTACGGGAAATAAAAAAATCGGATTTTCCGCGAAGCTGTCCAAAGAAGAGACAGCCCCGGCCAGAAAATGGCTGGCGTCTGAGATAGAAGATCACCAGCGGGGATATGGGCTGGTTGTGAGAACAAATGCCGCTGATGCGGCGAAAGAGGAATTTCTTTATGAACTGGAATATCTGAAAAAGCTTTATCAGAAGGTGGCTGTAGCGGGCAGAAACAGAACCTGCCATAGTCTGCTCTATGAAGCGGAGCCGTTTTACCTGGCGGCGGTCCGGGACATTTACAGCCGTGATCTGGAGGAAATCCTGACAGATATTCCGGAAATTTTCCAGAGGATTTCAGAGTATCTTACTGAAATCAGGCCGCAGGAAATGGAAAAACTCCGGCTGTATAATGATCCGCTGCTTCCCCTTTATAAGCTTTGCCGTCTGGAAACCGCTTTGGAAGAAGTCCGGCGGGAAAAAGTCTGGCTGAACAGCGGCGGCTTTCTGGTGATCCAGCAGACAGAGGCGTTCGTGTCGATCGATGTAAACAGCGGAAAATATACAGCAAAGAAAAAAGCAGAGGAAACTTACCGGAAGATCAATCTGGAGGCGGCCCGTGAAATTGCCCGGCAGCTTCGGCTGAGGAATCTTTCGGGGATCATCCTGATCGATTTTATCAATATGGAAAATCCGGATCACAGGGATGAACTTTTTCATGTGCTCCAGAAATATCTGAAAAAGGATCCGGTCAAAAGCCGCGCCATTGACATTACGCCTCTGCATATTCTGGAAATGACAAGAAAAAAAATACGCCGGCCGGTGACAGAGGATATCGCAGAGCTGGAAAAAACGGCGGAAAACAGATAGAAAAGCGGTGGTACGTAAGTTTCCGCCGGAGAAAATGAGAACAGAGAGGAGAAGTTCATATGCTGAAATTCGCACATTTTAATTTTAATGTTTTGGATCTGGAAAAAAGCCTTGCTTTTTATAAAGAGGCGCTGGGAATCGTTCCTGTCCGGGAAAAGGAAGCAAAGGACGGATCTTTTAAGCTTGTATATCTTGGTGACAAAGAGACCGACTTTCAACTGGAACTGACCTGGCTGAAAGACAGGACAGAGCCTTATAATCTGGGAGAATGCGAGTTTCATCTTGCTTTTGTGACGGACGAGTATGAAGAGCTTCATAAGCGTCATGAGAAAATGGGCTGCATTGCCTTTGAAAATCCATCCATGGGGATTTACTTTATCACAGATCCGGACGGTTATTGGATAGAGATTGTTCCGGAGAGATAATTATGAAAAAAATCGCACAGATATCTTGACGAATGAATATAACCATGCTATTATAATCCAGTATGCCGCACAAAGAGGTTGAAGTATCCTGACGTAAAATAAATGTATTTTATAAAACGTATGTTTTTTTGGAGGATCACCGTATTTGGCGAGTAAAGTTTATAGGAGGTGCCACAGATGTACGCAATTATTGCAACAGGTGGTAAACAGTACAAGGTTGCCGAGGGCGACGTAATCAGAGTAGAAAAGCTCGGTGTTGAGGCTGGCGAGACCGTTACATTTGACAATGTACTTGCAGTAAGCAACGACGGACTGAAAGTCGGAGCTGACGTAGCAGATGCCAGTGTTACCGCTTCTGTAGTTGAGAACGGCAAGGCTAAGAAAGTCATCGTTTACAAGTACAAGAGAAAAACTGGATATCACAAGAAAAACGGTCACAGACAGCAGTACACAAAAGTTAAAATCGAAAAGATCAACGCTTAATCTGGTGTTTGTATGATTACAGTTACAGTCAGCAGGAAGAACAATTCCTATACAGAGCTTTTGTCCAGAGGACATGCCGGTTATGCGGAGGAAGGGCAGGACATTGTATGCGCCGCCGTCTCCGTTCTGATCATCAATACCGTGAATTCTCTGGAGAGGCTTACCAAAGACCGGTTTGAACTGGATGAAAAAGACGGGTATGTGCATATCCGTTTTCCGGAGGAACTGACGGCAGGCGGGAAGCTTCTGATGGATTCCCTGGTTCTCGGACTGACGGAAATTGAAAAAAGTTATTCAAAACGATATTTAAAAGTAAAAGTCAGGGAGGTGTAACGACATGATGAAGATGAACCTTCAGTTATTCGCACATAAAAAAGGTGTTGGTTCTACAAAGAACGGCCGTGATTCCGAGTCCAAGAGACTTGGCGCTAAGAGAGCGGACGGACAGTTTGTTAAGGCTGGAAACATTCTTTACAGACAGCGTGGAACCAGAATTCACCCGGGCGTGAACGTAGGCTGCGGTAAAGATTATACATTATTTGCACTGACAGATGGTGTTGTAAGATACACCAGAAAAGGACGCGATAAGAAACAGGTTTCTATCGTTCCGGTAGAGGCAGAATAATCAAGTTCAGCGTAAGGCTTCAAATCGTTCAGGTTTGGAGCCTTTCTTTGAATATATCTGAGTAATAAGGAGTTTGGAATGTTTGCAGACAGAGCAAAAATCATCATTCGTTCCGGTAAGGGCGGAGACGGACATGTGAGCTTCCGCAGAGAACTGTATGTGCCCAACGGCGGACCTGACGGGGGAGACGGCGGAAGAGGCGGTGATGTGATCTTTGAAGTAGACAAAGGACAGAATACTTTGGGAGATTACCGCCATAAAAGAAAATTTAAAGCACAGGACGGGGAAGAAGGCGGCAAAAGACGCTGCCACGGAGCGGACGGCAGCGATATTGTGCTGAAAGTGCCCGAGGGAACCGTTATTATGGAGGCAGAGACACGCAAGGTGATTGCGGATATGTCCGGAGATAATCAGAGACAGGTGGTTTTAAAGGGCGGAAGAGGCGGAAAGGGAAACCAGCATTACGCCACGGCTGCCATGCAGGTTCCGAAATACGCCCAGCCGGGACAGCCGGCCCAGGAACTGGAAGTTCTTCTGGAACTGAAGGTTATTGCCGACGTAGGTCTCGTAGGTTTCCCGAATGTGGGAAAATCCACATTTCTTTCCAGAGTTACAAACGCCCAGCCGAAGATCGCCAACTATCATTTTACTACTCTGAGTCCGAATCTCGGGGTTGTGGATACGGAAAACGGCGGATTTGTCATTGCGGATATCCCGGGACTGATCGAAGGCGCTTCAGAAGGAGTGGGACTGGGACATGAGTTCCTTCGGCATATTGAGCGCACCCGCGTGCTGGTGCATATTGTAGACGCGGCGTCTACGGAGGGAAGAGACCCGGTGGACGATATCTACAAGATCAATAAGGAACTGGAAGCCTATAATCCGGAGATCGCGGCAAGACCTCAGATCATTGCCGCCAACAAGACAGACTGTATCTTCGAGGACGGAGAGGATCCTGTGGCCCGGTTAAAAGCGGAATTTGAGCCAAAAGGAATAAAAGTCTATCCGATTTCAGCAGTTACGGGAAAAGGGGTAAAAGAACTTTTGTACGGAATCCGTGAACTTTTGGACAAGTGCCCGTCAGAACCGGTTGTTTTTGAACAGGAATTCTTCCCTGAGGACGTACTGATCACAGAAAATCTTCCGTATACCGTCACCAGAGACAAGGACGATCCTCATGTCTTTATTGTAGAAGGCCCCAAAATTGAAAAAATGCTGGGATACACGAATCTTGATTCTGAAAAGGGCTTCGCGTTCTTCCAGAGGTTCCTGAAAGACGGAGGGATCCTTGACGAAATGGAGAAGGCCGGCATTCAGGAAGGGGATACGGTTCGCATGTACGGATTTGATTTTGATTATTATAAATAATATAATGGAAAAAACATTTACAGAAAGGTCTGAATAGAATCATGACAAGTAAACAGAGAGCTTATCTGAAAAGTCTGGCTATGAAAACAGATCCGATCCTGCAGCTTGGAAAGGGCGGCGTGACTCCGGAAAACACAGCTTCCGTGGATGAAGCGCTGGCTGCCAGGGAACTGATCAAGATCAGTATTCTGCAGAACTGTCTGGAGGATCCCCGTCAGATGGCGGAAACACTGGCGGAAAGAACACATTCTCAGGTGGTACAGGTGATCGGACGGAAGATCGTACTGTACCGGGAAGGCAAAAACGAGAAGAAAAAAATTATTCTGCCCTGAAAACAGGAGGCGCCGGAAATGGATGAAAAACGCAGAAAGATCGGAATTATGGGCGGAACCTTTGATCCCATTCATGTAGGGCATCTTATTCTGGGAGAAAAAGCGTATGAACAGCTCCATCTGGATAAAGTGTGGTTCATGCCCAGCGGAAATCCGCCGCACAAACAGAACCGGGAAGGCTGCGCCAGTGATGAGCAGCGTGTGGAAATGGTAAAAAGAGCTATTTCCGGAAACCCTCATTTTGAACTTTCCCTTATCGAAATGAATGAAGAAGGGTATACTTATACTTACCGGACGCTGGAAACGCTGAAGGAACAGAACCCGGATACAGATTATTATTTTATCATCGGAGCGGATTCCCTGTACAATTTTGCAACATGGAAGGAACCGGCCAGGATCTGCGCAGCCTGTACCATTGTGGCAGCTTCCAGAAACCATATCCCGGTGCGCAGCCTGGATCAGCAGATGACATATCTTTCCCAACAGTACCAGGGCTGCTTTATCCGGCTGGATACGATGAATATTGATGTTTCCAGCCGGCATTTAAGACAGTGGCTTAAGGAGGGAAGAAGCCTGCGCTATTATGTTCCCGACGATGTGATCTCCTACATCCGGGAAAACCATATTTATACGACAGGAGGAATCCAATAGGTGCTATGGCTGAATATGATTTTGTAAAAATGCAGAAAAAACTGTCAAAATATCTGGACGAGGACCGCTTCAATCATACGCTGGGGGTAATGTATACCTGCGCGGCTCTGGCGATGGTGCATGGCTGTGATCTGAAAACCGCCCAGGCGGCGGGGCTTCTTCATGACAGCGCGAAATGTATCCCCAACAAAAAGAAACTGAAAATGTGCGAACACCATAAAATACCGGTAACAGAATTTGAAAAGAGCCATCCTTTTCTTCTCCACGCAAAGCTGGGCGCATATCTGGCGAAGGAAAAATACGGAGTGGAGGATGAGGAGATCCTTTCTTCTATTACATATCATACCACAGGCCGCCCCGGAATGAGTACCCTGGAAAAGATCGTCTATATTGCGGACTATATTGAGCCGGGACGCTATAAGGCGGCTCATCTCGCGGATGTACGGAAGCTTGCCTTTCAGGATCTTGACGAATGCATGTATGAAATTTTGAAGGATACTCTGCTCTACCTGGAGGAAAATCCAAAAGATATTGATTCTGCTACAAAGGACGCCTTTGTGTATTATAAAGATATACATATGGAGCGGCAGAGGACAGGCTTGGTCCTCTGAGCCGGAAAGGAGCGATATATGAACAGAGAAAAAGAAATGGCCCGCCTTGCGGTAAAAGCCCTGGATGAAAAAAAGGGTATGGATATCAAGGTGATCGATATTCATGACATATCTGTACTGGCAGACTATTTTGTCATTGCCAGCGGAAGCAACCAGAATCAGGTGCAGGCAATGGTAGACAACGTGGAAGAACAGCTTGGAAGAGCAGGCTATGAGCCGAAACAGATCGAGGGAACAAAAAACTCCAGTTGGATCCTTATGGATTACGGCGATTTGATCATTCACATTTTCGATGAGGAAAACCGTCTGTTTTATGATCTGGAAAGAATCTGGAGAGATGGAAAAGAAATTCCGGCAGATGAATTTCTTTCAGAAGAATAATATAAGTTTACCATAATATAATTATGTAATCTTAATATCTGAAAAAGACAGCGATGACACCTGGATGATCATCGCTGTCTTTTTTGCCGAAGTCAATGATAAAAGCGGAATACGCCGAATACCTTGCCGAGAATCTGAAGATCTCCATGTATGATAATGGGATCCATCTGGTCGTTTTCCGGCTGAAGGCGATAATAGCCATCTTCTTTATAGAAGGTTTTTACAGTAGCGGAATCTTCCACAAGAGCTACGACCATATCTCCGTTTTCGGCAGTGGACTGCTGCTTAACAAGAACCTGATCCCCGTCAAAAATTCCGGCATTGATCATGCTGTCTCCCTTGACTTTCAGCATAAAGCTCTGAGCATTGGGCATAAACTCCGCCGGAATAGGAAAGTACGCCTCAATATTTTCTACGGCAAGAATGGGCTGCCCTGCCGCAACAGTACCGACAAGAGGCACGTTTACCACCTCTCTGCGGGTCAGATTGAACTGGTCGTCAATGATCTCGATCGCTCTGGGCTTTGTAGCGTCCCGGCGGATATAGCCGTTTTTTTCCAGGGCTTCCAAATGGGAATGAACGGAGGAAGTGGACTTTAGATGGACCGCCTCGCAAATCTCGCGGACTGCAGGGGGAAAACCGCGGTTTAATATCTCATTTTTAATATAATCCAAAATTTCCTGCTGTTTCTTACTGATTCTGCCGTATGCCATTGCAATACCTCCCCAATTTCCGGATCAAACTGTTTTTATGAGTATACCATATTTAATAAAAAATGGCAAACAGATATTCGGAAAATATGTTCGCAGGTAAGAAAAATTCCGCTTTTCCTTGTCAGAGATGATAGAAAATGGTACAATAAATCTGTATGTGGTATGAAAAAGAACAGTATTGCAGATGTATATTACTGTTTTGATGATAAAATAAAGGAGACATGTTCTTGCCTGACGTAAATAACAGACATCCCCGGTCTTCGGGATTTCTTTCAAAAATAAGAAAAATATTCAGTCTCAATATCGGCACAGTTCTTTTTGGGTTTCTGTTCCTTTATATGGTGTTCAGCGCGATCCTCTATCTGACCTCTCCAAAGATCGAATCCTATCAGGTGATCGCGGGACCGCTGTCCAGAAATGAAACTTACACCGGACTGGCGCTTCGGGAAGAAGCCGTCCAGAAAGCGGATTCCGGCGGATATGTGACGTATTATGCAAGAGAAGGAAATAAAATTAATGCCGGCGGCAATGTGTACGGGATCAGCAGCACTCAGACTGCGGAAAGCAGCGCAGTACTGTCAGCGGAGGAGCTTGCTTCAGTCAGAAGCGAGATGCTTAGTTTTTCTAAGGGATTTAATCCCAGCAACTTTAATAATACTTACAGTTTTAAATACGAGCTGGAGGGAAGTATCCTGCAGTACGCCGGAGGGGACGAGGGATCCTCGTCTGTAGTATCTGTTGGAAATCAGAACGTGTTCCGGGCGGACAGCGACGGGATCGTTCTTTATTCCATGGACGGATATGAAGGAAAAACAGTGGATACGCTTACCGCAGCGGATTTTGATCAGAACGCTTATCATGAAACAGACCTGAAGACTGACGGCATGGTGGAAGCGGGAGACGATATTTATACGCTTATCACAGACGAGCGCTGGAGTCTTCTGATTCCCCTGAGCAGCAAGCAGGCCACAAAATTATCTGACAGAACGTCCGTCCGCGTAAAATTTCTCAAAGATGGAATGACGCAGAGCGGCGATTTTTCTATTATAGAGATAGAAGGACAGCAGTACGGAAAGATTGATTTTAATAAAGGACTGATCCGTTATGCATCGGACCGTTTCCTGGAGATCGAGCTTGTCACCAATACAGTTACCGGGCTTAAGATTCCGCTGTCATCCATTGTCACAAAGGAATTTTATAAGATCCCTTCGGAATATCTCACTCAGAATGAGAAAACCCAGGAGAGCGGCTTTACTGTAACAAGCGTCAATGATGACGGAAATGAAGTCGATACCTTTGTTACCACCACAATTTACGCCGGGATTGAGGCAGACGCCGGAGGCGGTGAAAGCACCACCGTGTACTATGTGGATAAAGAGGACTTCCAGGAGGGAGACGTTATTGAAAATCAGACAAACGGAGACCGTTACGTTGTGAAGGACGTAGGCGTACTGGAGGGCGTATACTGTATCAATCAGGGCTTCGCCGTGTTCCGCAGGATCGAGCTTCTGGATCAGAATGAAGAATACGCCATTGTTTCCAGGAATACATCTTATGGCCTTTCTCTTTATGACCATATTGTGCGGAACGCAGATGAGGTAGATGAAGAAGAAATTTTATATTAAAACAGAGGAGGCATTTTTTGGTCGCAGAAAATTTGGAACAGGTAAGAAAAAATATTGAAGAGGCCTGCCGAAAGGTAAACCGTGATCCGAAAGAAGTGACACTGATCGCGGTAAGCAAGACAAAGCCGGTGGAGCTTCTGAGAGAAGCCTATCAGGCGGGCGCGCGGTGCTTCGGCGAAAATAAGGTGCAGGAGATCATGGATAAATATCCACAGCTCCCTTCAGATATCCAGTGGCATATGATTGGCCATCTTCAGAGAAATAAGGTAAAATACATCGTAGATAAGGTAAAGATGATTCATTCCGTGGACTCTCTGAGACTTGCAGAGACTATCGAACAGGAGGCTTTAAAACATCAGGTCCGCGTACCGGTTCTTCTTGAGGTAAATGTAGCCCAGGAAGAAAGCAAGTTCGGGCTTAAAATGGAGGAGGTTCTTCCCCTTGTGGAGAAAATTTCCGCCTTTCCTCATATTCATATCCAGGGACTGATGACAATTGCGCCATATGTGGAAAATCCGGAAGAAAACAGGGAAATTTTCCGTCAGTTAAAAAAATTAAGTGTTGACATCGCGGCAAAAAACATTAATAATGTTACTATGAGTGTTCTGAGTATGGGCATGACCGGAGATTATGAGGTCGCTGTCCAGGAGGGCGCCACTATGGTTCGTGTCGGAACCGGTATCTTTGGGAAAAGAGACTATTTACGATAACGATAAGAGAAATGAAGATTGGAGATTAAAATGAGCGTTTTAGATAGGCTTTTAGATGCTGTGAAACTGAATGACAACTACGATGACGATGAATTTCTGGACGATGATCTGATGGACGAAACAGATGAAGATTTCCTGGATGACGATCAGGATGGAAAGCCCGTTAAGAAATTTTTCCAGAAATTCGGCAAGAAAAAGGATGACGAAGAAGATCTCGACGATTATGATCTTGAGGAGGAGCCGGAGAAAACGGTTCCCAAATATACCGGCAGGACAGCTTCCGTGAAAACAACTGTAAAACAGGAAAAGCCTGTGCGCACTTCTTCCAAGATCACTCCTATGCGGAACAGCAGAAGAAGCAGCCAGACAGTAAATATGGAGGTCTGTGTGATCAAGCCGACTTCTATGGAAGACACTCGTGAAATTGCCGACACTCTTGTGGATAATTCTACAGTTATCCTGAATCTTGAGGGAATTGACGTGGAACTTGCGCAGCGGATCATTGATTTTACCTCTGGCGCATGTTATTCTCTGGGCGGAAGTCTGCAGAAAGTGTCCAGTTACATTTTTGTTCTGGGACCTTCAAATGTGGACATTACAGGAGATCTTCAGAATATCCTGGGAGGTTCCGTTCCTTCTGTAAGAGCGGGATACTAAAATACAATGGAAAAAGACGATTTCTTTATAAAGAGAATCCGGGAACTGGCAAATCTCTCCTGTCGGAGGGATATTGCCACATTTTCGGATTTTCTTAATTTAAGCGAACAGAGTATTGTAAAAGCCCAGGCTTCTTCTTTTTACGGAACGGTTACGTCATTCTTCGGAGGATATGAGCAGGCGGAGCGTGTGATTGCCTCGTTTTGTCCCTGTGACGCCGGCACTGACCCGGAATATCCGATCCAGTGCCTGAAAATAGAGCCGAAAGCGCTGAAATTCTCGGAAGCCCTGACGCACAGAGATTATCTGGGCGCCGTTTTGAACCTGGGTGTAGACAGAGCGGTGATCGGCGATATTCTGATACAGGAACATACCGCGTGGATCTTCTGCCACAGCCGTATTGCTGATTTTCTGCTTGACAATCTTACAAGAGTCCGCCATACGTCAGTCAGGACCTCGCTGACGAAAGGCCCCCGGGAGCTTCCGGAAATACAGTTTGCTCCTGTTTCCGGAACCTGCAGTTCTGTCCGCCTTGACGCGCTTATCGCCCTTGCGTTTCGCGAGTCAAGAAGCAGTATGGTTCCTCTCATCGGCGGCGGACTGGTTTTTGTAAACGGCAAATTGATCACTTCCAACGGATATGAACCGAAAGAAGGCGATATCATTTCTGTAAGAGGAAAGGGACGCTTTATTTTTGAAGGCGTCTCGGGAAAGACTAAAAAAGGACGGATCAGCGTCCGGCTGCTCCGTTATCAGTAAAGGATGCGGGAGATAGATCATATGGGAGAACAGATATTAAAGGTAAAACGTGAGGGAGAATTTCATTACCCTATCTATTTTGAGAATGGTTTTGAAAAGCTTTCCGCCGCTGTCAGAGAAGAAAAGCTTGAGGGAAGGACAATCTGTATTGTAACGGATACGAATGTATCGCCTCTTTATGCGGAAGAAGTAAAACGAGCGCTTTCAGAGACTGCAGAGAGTGTGTTTTTCTTCTGTTTTCAGGCAGGGGAAGCCAGCAAAAATCTGGATACGGTACAGAAGCTCTATGAGACGCTGATCCAGAATAAAATGGACAGGAAGGGGATCCTTGCCGCTTTAGGAGGCGGCGTAGTAGGCGATCTGACAGGATTCTGCGCGGCAACTTACCTTCGTGGAATTGATTTCATTCAGATACCCACCACTCTTCTGGCACAGGTGGACAGCAGCGTGGGAGGAAAAACTGGCGTGGACTTCTGGCAGTACAAAAATATGGTGGGCGCTTTTCACCAGCCCCGCCTTGTGTATATGAACATGAGTACACTGAAGAGCCTTCCTGATACAGAGTTTGCCTGCGGAATGGGCGAGGTGCTGAAAACAGGACTGATCTGTGACGGGGACTTTTTCCGCTCTGTATGCGGAGAGAAGGAAAAAATACAAAGCCGGGACACAGACACGCTTGCGTCTGTGATCCGCCGGTGCTGCGAGATCAAGGCGGGTATTGTAGAGCGCGATCCGAAAGAAAAAGGAGAGAGGGCCCTCCTGAATCTTGGCCATACGATAGGACACGCGGTAGAAAAGCTGATGGATTTCCGGCTTCTTCATGGACAGTGCGTCAGCATCGGACTTGCGGCTTCCGGGGCGATTTCCAGGAACCGGGGTCTCCTTACAGAAGAGGAGTATGAAGAGATCATCAGAGGATGCGTACAGTATCAGCTTCCTGTCAGCATATCGGGGCTGAATCCGGAGGATATTCTTGCCGCCACCAGGAACGACAAAAAAATGGAACAGGGAAAGATTAAATTCATCCTCATGGACGGGATCGGACACAGCTTTGTGGACAGGACAGTTACGGACGAGGAGCTGAAGGCGGGAATCAGGGAGATTCTTCAATGACAGAAGATAAAAAGAAAGGAAAGACCTGGCCTTCTTTTATAAGCAGCCTGCTTTTTTGGGGAGGAATCTTAATCCTTGTGACTCTGGATCAGGTTTCAAAATTTCTGGCCGCCCTATATTTGAAGGGGACTGATGGAATTGTGCTTATCCCCGGGCTCCTGAAGCTTCAGTATCTTGAAAACAGGGGAATGGCCTTTGGCATGCTGCAGGGAAAACAGATGATATTTATTATTTTCTGTCTTATATTTTTGGGGATCATTTTTTTCATTTTTTACCGGATTCCGAAAAAACGTTATTACCTTCCGCTGATCGTAACAGGAGCTGTTCTGGCGGGCGGCGCGGCAGGGAATTTTATTGACCGCCTTGTTTATGGATATGTAATTGACTTTATTTATCTGGTCGTTATTGATTTTCCGATTTTCAATATTGCGGATATATACGTGGTAAGCGGAGGAATCGCGCTGGCGACCGTTATTTTATTCCGATACAAAGACCAGGATTTTGCTTTTTTAGGTTCAGGACCAAAAAGAAAAGGATAACGAAAATGGACAGAGTGGAACTTATAACCGGTGAGGATGTAAACGCGGAGAGGATAGACAGATATCTGGCCAGACGCTGTCCGGATTTTTCCCGTTCCTATCTTCAGAAGCTTTTGAAGGAACAGGCTGTATCTGTAAATGGAAAGACTGTCAAGGCAAATTATAAAGTACAGCCAAAAGACAGCATCATCCTGGAAATCCCGGAAGCGGAAAAAACAGATATTCTTCCAGAGGACATTCCTCTGGATATTCTTTATGAGGACGATTACCTGCTTGTAGTGAATAAACCGAAAGGAATGGTGGTGCATCCAAGCGCAGGCCATATGGAGGGGACCCTGGTCAACGCGGTGATGGCCCACTGCGGCGAACACCTGTCAGGAATTAACGGAGTGCTCCGTCCTGGGATCGTACACCGGATCGATAAAGATACAACAGGGGCTCTCCTGGTATGCAAGAATGACGCCGTACACCGGGATCTTGCGGAACAACTGAAGGAACACAGCATAAAACGCCGCTACCGGGCGGTGGTATGGGGAAATCTGAAAGAAGATCAGGGTACGGTAGAGGGACCTATAGGAAGACATCCGGTGGACCGTAAAAAAATGGCGGTGAATTATAAAAACGGAAAAGATGCGGTGACGCATTATCAGGTTCTGGAGCGTTTCGGCCAGTATACGTATATTGAATGCCGGCTGGAAACGGGCCGCACCCATCAGATACGCGTCCATATGGCCAGCATCGGGCATCCGCTTTTAGGCGACAGCATATATGGCTCCTCAAAAAATCCCTGGAAGCTTCAGGGACAGACCCTTCACGCTATGATCCTGGGGTTTTGTCATCCGGTTACAGGGGAATATATGGAATTCACAGCTCCTTTACCAGAATATTTTCTGGAACTGTTAGATAAATTAAGAAAGAGATAAGAACTTGAATGTATTTGCTGTAAAAAGATAAGAAGTTACAAAAATATAAAAATAGTTGTCATTTCTTTCAAAAATATTGTATAATATGTTCATAGAATTTTTGCAGAAGGGAGCGTGCAGCATATGAATAAAACAAGTTCAATTATTACAATAGGACGGGAATTTGGCAGCGGAGGACGTCAGATCGGACAGGAGATCGCCAACTATTTTGGCATTAAATGTTATGACAAAGAGCTTCTGGAACATGCGGCCAGCGACAGCGGCATCTGTAAGGAACTGTTTGAACATCATGATGAAAAGCCCACAAACAGCTTTTTATATTCTCTTGTGATGGATACCTATTCTTTTGGATATTCCTCTGCAGGATTCAATGAAATGCCCATGAACCATAAAATTTTCCTGGCGCAGTTTGAAGCCATCAAAAAGCTGGCGGGAGAGGGACCCTGTGTAATGGTAGGCCGCTGCGCGGATTATGCGCTGGCTGACTGGAAGGACTGCTTCAGCGTTTTCATTCATGCGAATATGGACGCCCGTATCCGCAGGATCGCTCAAAAATATAATCTGTCAGATAAAAAGGCGAAAGACACGATTGTCAAGACAGATAAAAGCAGGTCAAGCTACTACAATTACTATACCAACAAAAAATGGGGCGACGCCCAGAGCTATCATCTCTGCCTGGACAGCAGCAAACTGGGAATTGAAAATACGGCGAAAGTGATCATAGAGGCCGTTAAGATTTTCGATGAATCCAAGAAATAGGAGAAACGTGCGGTTATATGAGACTTGTGATACAGAGGGTTCTTGAGGCTTCTGTGAAGGCAGAGGGAAAAACGGTGGGAAGCATCGGAAAGGGGTTTCTTGTTTTTGTAGGCGTAGGACGGGACGATACCCGGGAAACAGCGGATAAGTATCTGAAGAAACTCCTTGGACTTCGCATTTTTGAGGATGAAAACGGAAAAACGAATCTTTCCTTAAAAGATGTGAACGGAGGACTTTTGCTTGTTTCCCAGTTTACGCTGTATGCAAACTGCCGGAAGGGAAACCGTCCGAGTTTTACGGAAGCGGGAGATCCGGTGAAGGCGGAGGAACTCTATGAATATATGATCCGGGAAGCCTCCAGGACAGTTCCAAAGGTACAGCATGGGATTTTCGGGGCGGATATGAAAGTGTCCCTTGTAAATGACGGACCGTTTACCGTGATCCTGGATGAACATATTTTGTAAAAGATAATTTGTAAAATTTGTAAAGAATGAAAAAGAAATATACGGCGCAGTCAGCCCGGACATGTATTACTTGTAAAACAGGGATACAAAGTCTGTGGTTGAAGTGCCGTATGTTTTTTATATCTGCAGATCAGCGGATCATAGTTCTCCAGGGGTTTATGGCGACAATAAAACCGTTGAAAGGTAGTGGTTCTCAGTCATATATATCTATACGACAAACCCGAGTTTATCATATAGATATAGACAGATTCCCGCTTTTATGGTATGCTTATCTCAGAATCCAAATTGTTCTGACGATTCCCGGGATCCAGGATTCTGATGCATGTCGTAACCGGTTTTCCCGTTTATATTATTTTGGTATTTGCATTTTATTTATATTTGATTCATCAGGGGGATTTATATTTATGGAAAACAGACAGACCTATCATGAACATACAGATATTGAAAATACACTCAGACTTCGCCAGGTACTGGAATGCCTGCCTCCTTTCTGCAGGGATTATTTTCGTTCTATTGACGCTACGACCACTACAAAAACGAGGATTTCCTACGCTTACGACATCCGTATTTTTTTTCAGTTTCTTCTGGATACCAATCCTTCTTTTAAGGGAAAATCCATGAGGGATTTTACTGTTGACGTGCTGGATCAGGTCAAAGCCGTGGATATCGAGGAATATGAAGAATACCTGAAGGTCTATCAGAACGGCGACCGCCTGGAGACAAACGGCGAACGCGGGCTGAAACGCAAAATATCCGCTCTGCGCAGTTTTTATGCCTATTATTTTAAAAGGGAAATGATACAGACAAATCCGGCGGTTCTTGTAGACGTTCCAAAGATCCATCAGAAAAGCATCGTGCGACTGGATGCCGACGAGGTTGCCATGCTCCTTGATTATATTGAACACTGCGGCGAAAAACTTACCGGACAGAAACGTGTATATTACGAAAAGACAAAAGAACGTGATCTGGCTATCGTGACCCTGCTCCTTGGTACGGGGATCCGCGTTTCCGAATGCGTGGGACTTGATATTGAGGATGTGGATTTTAAAAACAACGGAATTAAAGTTACAAGAAAAGGCGGAAATGAAATGGTGGTATATTTTGGACCGGAGGTAGAAAAAGCTCTGAAGAATTATCTGAAGGTACGAGAAAATGTCACTCCTCTTCCCGGCCATGAACATGCTCTCTTCTACTCCGCCCAGAGACGCCGGATCGGCGTTCAGGCAGTGGAGAATCTTGTAAAAAAATACGCGCGGCAGATCACCACCACCAAAAAGATCACGCCGCATAAGCTCCGCAGTACCTACGGCACGGCATTGTACCAGGAAACAGGCGATATTTACCTTGTAGCGGACGTTTTGGGGCACAGGGATGTAAATACTACCAAGAAGCATTACGCCGCTCTGGACGACGCCAGAAGGCGTCAGGCGGCCACTGCCGTCCGTTTGAGGGAAGAATGATGCTCCTGCCCGCCGTACGGATATATGATATGTAATCCCATACGGCGGAGTTCCGGTTATTGACCGGCCGGCAGATGGCGCATACAGAGCTTTCTTACAAAATAGAAGCACACCGCCTGCATCACAATGGTGAAGACCCATGACGCAGGATAAGATATAAACAGAAAATGCAGAGAACGGTGAGCGGGGAAAAAGACGTAGATCCATAAAATCCTCGTTCCCACTGTTCCGATTATGGATAAGATCATAGGAACTGCGGAATGCCCCATTCCACGCAGAGCGCCGGGGATCAGATCCATGATCCCGCAGAGAAAGTACGGAACTGTGGTAATGGATAAAATCTCAACTCCGCAGGAAATAACGTCCGGATCCGCGGTGTAGATCTTCAGGATCTGAGAGCCGAAAAGATAGGCGCCTACGCCGAGTATGACAGCCGCAACGGAGGAAAGAAAGATACAGTCAAAAAACACCCTGTCCATCCTCTTCTGCTTTCCTACGCTGTAATTCTGGCTGGTAAAGCTCATGCACGCCTGTGTTACGGCGTTTACGGCCGCATACAGGAAACTGAGGATGTTGTTTGCCGCCGTATATCCCGCCATGGCTGTGGAGCCGAAGGAATTTACAGATGACTGCAGCATGGCGTTGGAGAAGTTGATGACTGTACTTTGAATGCCTGCCGGGATGCCCACCTGGAAAATACGCTTCAGGTATTTCCACCGGATGCACAGCCTGGAAAAACGGAGCTGATAGCTGCTCTCCGATTTCCACAGGCAGCGCAGCACAAGAATACAGGATATAAACTGGGATGTAATAGTGCCGATGGCTACTCCGGCCACATCAAGGGGGATCACGATCACGAGAAGAAGATCCAGCCCTACATTGGCCATTCCCGCAAAGGCAAGAAAGATCAGCGGTCTTCTTGTATCGCCTACCGCTCTCAGTATCGCGGCGCCATAGTTGTACAGCATGAAAAAGGGCATTCCTAAAAAGTATATTTTCATATAAGTAACGGACTGCCCGATCACATCCGAAGGAGTTCCCATCACTTCAAGAGCAAATCTGGAAGCCAGTACCCCTACAAAGGCCATAATGATCCCGCTGACCAGCGCCAGAGTAATGGATGTGTGTACCGCCTCTGACATTTCTTTTTCCTGCTTAGCCGCGTAATAACGGGCTGCAAGGACGTTTGCGCCAAGAGAAACGCCGATAAAAAGATTTGTAAAAATATTGATCAGAGCTGTTGTGGAACCTACGGCCGCCAGGGCCTGTCTCCCGCTGTAATGTCCTACTACAATGATATCTACTGCGTTAAACATAAGCTGAAGGATGCTGGTAAGCATCAGCGGAAGCGCGAAGAGGATCAGCTTGTCCATGATCGATCCGTTGCACATGTCTATTTCGTATTTTTTGCTGTTCAAAATCTAGTCCCCCCTGATATTTCATCTGAAGAATAACTGCGGATTTTTTACCGCCAGTCAATGTCCGCCGGCTTACGCGGAGCCGTTCTCTTATAGGAAACGGCAGGATATCCGACCAGCATACTGCACACAAGCGGCGATTCCTCTTCTATGCCGAGCCATTCTTTTACTCTGGGACAGGCGCCGACTATACGGGTAAGATATCCGTCATAAAGAACGCCGAGTCCCTGGGCAACGGCCATATTTTCTATATTGGAAGCGGCAAGACCTCCGTCAAGGGGGCTGCCGCAGGTGATAAAAAGAACGGCCGGAGCATTGAAAAAGAGTCCGTCGTCCCGGGGATTATCGCGCCGTCTGCGGTAAAGGAATTTAAAGAACATGGAGTACTGGGGAAAAGTTTTTTTCAGTTTTTCCGCCATCTCCGGTATCTGGCTCCACAGAAGCTCCTTTAATTCATCAAGCTGCTCCTGAACCAGGATAAAACGGCAGCCCTGCCGGTTCTTTGCGGTAGGGGTATATCTTCCTGCCTGAATTGATTTTTCCAGAAGATCCACGGGAACTTTCTTCTCTTTGAAATTCCGGATACTCCTTCTGAATTTTACTGCGCGGAGATACTGTTCCGGATCCAGATGAAAATCAGAGCCGCTGTACTCTTCTACATCCGCCATATCATATTCCGGAATGGAAACCGCCTCCTGGGGGCAGATAGCCACGCAGTGGCCGCACTGGATACAGTCAGGCGTATAAACAGCATGTCCTTCTTTTATTTTGATTTTGCCTGCGGGGCAGTCCTTCGCGCAGAGTCCGCAGCCGATACATTTTTCTTTATGAATGATAACCATGAGCGTTTCTTCCTTTCTGCTTTTATTCCCTTCCTGCATTATACCACGTTATGAAGAAAGTAATTGAAAAAAATTAAAAAAGAGCAGGACATTTTACTGTCCCGCCCTCCCTTTTTTTGATGAAGTTTTATAAAAAGAGGATTAAAATCTCTTGATCTTCCTTGTAGTGGTCTTTTCAAATTCCGTATCCCGGACGATCAGACTGTATATCTTTTTCTGAGGAGCCGCGCCGCGGTTATATTTATCAATGACCTCCTGAAGTTTTTCACGCACGTCTTTGATATGTTTTTTCTTAACATAATCCTGATCCGGATAAATTTCCGCTTCAATAACGCCGTTATTTTCACGGACAAGCACTTCCCCTACCAGCCGGTTGGCGCTAAGTGCGTTCTCCAGCTCTTCCGGTGAGACGTTCTCACCGTTTTTAGTGATGATAAGATTCTTCTTACGTCCGGTCAGATAAACAAAACCGTCCTCGTCCACATAGCCGAGATCGCCTGTTTTCAGCCAGCCGTCTTCCAGGGTTTCCGCAGTCTCCTCCGGCATTTTGTAATATCCCTGCATCACGCTGCTTCCCTTCACCCAAAGCTCCCCGTCTACAGTTTTTGCCTCACAGTTGGGTACAAGCTGGCCCACTGCATCCTTACGGATATTCCACTTCTGCGTAACGCTGATCACCGGAGAGCATTCTGTCATTCCATAGCCCTGTTGGATGGTGATATCATATTTCTGGAAAAGATCGATATAGGAGGGATCCAGATAAGCGCCGCCGCTGCATATCGTGTGGAACTGTTTTCCGAATACCTGGCTTTTTACCAGTTTGGCAGGAAGCAGCGAAGCTTCCTCAAGTTTTTTTGCCATCGTCTCGATCATAAGAGGAACCATAAGGATCATTTCCGGTTTAAAGAGCTTGATATTTTTCGCCACACGCATCAGAGAATCATTGATACAGATAATCGACGCCAGAGAAACGCCCTTCAAAATATCCATACTCAGACAGTAGGCATGATGGATTGGAAGCACCGTCATGATCACTGTGCGTTCCGGGATCTTCATGTCCAGACAGGTGGCATTTTCCGCTACATTTCTGTGGGTCAGCATAACGCCCTTGCTTTTTCCTGTGGTTCCGGAGGTAAACATGATAGTGCAAAGCTGATCCGGTTCCGGCATATAATCGAAGCTTCCACCGTGCTCTTCAAGAAGCTTCCAGAAGGAAAATGCATGATCGTCATGTTCAGCCTGCTGCATGGAGATCAGGAACTTCAACTGCGGACAGCGCTCCTTTGCCATTGCCGCCACATCTTTGCGCACTTCATCGTAAACAAGTATGGTAGAATCTGAGCGGTCGATCAGATCGCAGACATCCTCCGCAGGCAGATTGACGTCCAGCGGAACAATAACGCTTCCGCTGTTTACTGTTCCGAAGTAAGTGATCAGCCAGGGGTAGGAGGTCATTCCAATTACTGCAATGTGATTTCCCTGCTCCTTCAGATTTCTGAGAACACAGGAAAAGCTTTCGCTGTCTTCCCGAAGCTGTGTGTAAGTTTTTGATTCAATTTCATTTTTGCTTTTTTTATAGCGAATCGCGTCCTCCGGGCCATATTTTTTTTCTGTATTGACCAGAATATCGCGGACAGTACTGCAAAGCATAGTTTTTATTCCTTTCTTTTTTGTAGCGTCAGAGACAGCGCGGCGTTAATTTTCCGCGGTAAGCTTTTCCAGATAATCAACGGCTTCCTGTACGGTACGGATATTTGCCGCCTCGCTCTGTTCTACTTCAATATCAAATTCGTCCTCAATTTCCCCAAGCATGCTCATAAAATCGAAGGAGGTAAATCCAAGGTCTTCCATGAAACGTGATTCCGGATGGATATTTTCCGGTTCTACTTCCACATAGTTACAGATAATATTTACTAATTTTTCAAACATAATCGTTCTCCCTTTGTTCTTTTCTACACTTTTATACCAGTTTTATGATGTCTCCTATGGTCAGATCCGGATTTTCTGTTCCTTTGAACATGATCTTGCAGAGATAATAATACAGATATTCCAGATCGTCTCTTGAAACCGCTTTGATCTGATGTTCAAAATTGAAATCCAGTCCGTTGTCTTCCGGACGGTGCATAACAGTCAGATACATTCCCTGGGGACAGGTGCCGTTGGGATACCATTTTGTCTTATAACGGATATCGCCCAGATCGTTAAGTCCGTTTTCCTTCAGCGTCATAGGCTGATAGGTAAGCGAAATTGATTCATATGTCAGCCCTGCATGAGGCTGGGGATAGATTTTGGAGCGGTAAGCGAAATATGCGGTGGGATCATAGTTCGCATGGCGGAAAATCTCATTCTGCTTGTCACGGATCGCGTAGACGCCGTCAATAAACTTCATATCCTCTGAAAATACTGTCCGGATAGGGAAAGAATGGATTCTGGTGCCGCCGCATTTCTTTTCCTTCAGTGTCGCTCTTCTTGCAATGGCATTATTGATGGACACATCCTCAAATCCGTTCATCTTCTGCAGATATGTACGAAGCCCCATCAGAAGCAGACATGCCAGAGACACATGGTATTTTTCACAGAAGTCCATCAGACGCCTGGTAGGTTCCTCTTCCAGATGGAAGATATCCAGGGCGGATTTTGTATCGTCGGAGGCGTTGAATGCGGTTCTGAGATTGGGATTTTTAAACATTTCTCTTGCCGCCTCAAGTTTGCCTGTTCCGCGCAGGCCGCTGTAGATCGGCTCGCCTTTTTCAATTTCTTTCTGGAAAAATTCGATATCCCTCTGCTGCGCTTTGCTCCCTGCTTCATATGCAAGATCCTTTTCAAGCTGCTCCAGATAGGAAGTCATTTCCTTTGGATAGGGAACGCCTTCATATTTTTCGTTACAGTAAAGTTCAATAATGTCTCTTAAAAAGCAGATCAGAGACTGGGCGTCCACGATCATATGATGAGCAAGGAAATAAATGCCGTTGAAGCCGTCCGGCATTTTGATCATAACGATACGTGTCAGAGGGGAATCCTCCATCTTAAACGGAACGGTGGTCCACTGCTGCATCGTGGCCTCCGCCTCCTCCATGGTGCCGTTTGAAAAGTCCACAAACTCAATTTCTTTTTCTTCCGGCTCTACTACATACTGATAATAGGCGCCTTCCTTATCTTTCGCCAGACGGATACGCATTCCCTCGCTTCTGGCGTACGCCTTGTTGATGGATTTTGCCAGAAGATCCCAGTCGATATCAATTTCGATGGTAAGGCTGGTCCCGATATTAAGTACCGCCGCAGAGGGGCAGAACGGCAGGTAATAAAGATGAAATTTCTGTGCGACAGTCAGTGGGTAGACTTTGTAACCTTTTCTTTTTCTCATCATTTTGCGATTCCTCCAATAAATGAATCCAGTGCGTTTTCATAAGCTTCTGTATCTTTGTAATAGCTCTCTCCGTGCCCGGCGCCTTTGACGATCAGTTTTTTCTTGGGAGACGCGCAGTTTTTATATATTTCCTCACACATCCAGCATGGAACGAAAACGTCGTCCGAACCGTGGATAAACAGAATCGGCACAGTAGCCTTCCGGACTTCTCTGGCAGCATTGCCGTCGTCCAGACCGTATCCGGCGTTTCTCCTGTTCAGTCTGTCTGCGATCTGGATCATGGGGAAAGCCGGAAGATGGTACATGCTGTGCAGTACATGGGTAAATACATCTTTTGCAGAAGTAAAGGCGCAGTCGGAAATAATTCCCTTTACCTGCGGGGGAAGGTTCAGGCCGCTCATCATGCAGACTGTGGCTCCGCCCATGGAATTGCCGGTAAGAAAAATCTCTGCGTCCCCGCCGATTTCCTTTACCATCCATTTCACCCATTCCAGACCGTCGTAACGGTCCATGGTGCCGAATCCGATATAGGTTCCCTCGCTCTCTCCGTGGGCCCTCTCATCAATAAGGAGCATCCGGAAGCCATGGTTCAGATAATACCAGGACAGGCTGCCGTAATCATTAAGCCCTTTACTGGTATAGCCGTGGAAACAGATTACTGCCTTTGTACCGCCGTCACCCTTAAAGTAGGTTCCGTGGAGTTTCAGACCGTCCCGGGACGTGATCCACACATCCTCATGGGGCTGCTCCATCATCCATTCCCGTCTTTTCTGCATAAAAGACATATATTTCGGCCAGTCCACTCCGGACATCTTCATGGTACGTTCTGTCTTCGCGTTATAGCGCATCATTGTCCTTCTGTAAAAATATGCCGTCCCGCCGGCTTCTGCCAGCGCCGCCGCGCCCAGAAGAGCCGCGGCCCCTTTTGCTATAATTCCCATATACTGTCACCTGCTTTCCTGAAATATGAAATTCTGGCTTTTTTGTTTATTTGTTTTTCAGTCTGCTGTCGATCAGATCTTTCAGCTTCAGCGCCTTATCTATATTTCCCTCCACCTTCAGCTTGCCAAGGGTAAATGCAAGTACGGGATCGGTTTTTCCTTCCGCAAGCTTGAACAGTGTCTCGGCGGTACAGATAAACACAGCGTCCCGGTCAAAATATTCATAAGGTTCTACATAAAGCTTTCCATCTTTTACTTCCGCGTAAAAAATTCCCTCGGCCTCGCCGGTAATGTTGAACTGATAGGCAAGATGTTCCTGAATATCGCTTACATCAGCGTCCATCAGCATTCCTTTTACTTTGGCAAACATATCTGCGTAGGTCATAATATCCTCCCTTTCGACCGCCCCTTTTCCGACAATTTTCGACCGGCGGTCATATCTTTTTCTCTGTAAGAGTACCATCTTTTCGACTGGCGGTCAACTAGCGTTACTATCAAAATATACAGGAAATAATCTGGCTTTTTTGTTGGTTTTTATTGCTGACACAAGATTTTCTTCTATGTTATACTATATCTTGAATCTCTTTCCCGGCAAAAAGAAGGGAAGCTAACTATCCGGATTTATATACGACAGAAAGGCGATGCATATGCCAAATCAGCAGAAATATGACAGGATTCTGGATGCACTTCAGGAACTTCTGGAAAATCAGAAATTACAGACCATATCTGTAAGTGAGATTGCGGAGACAGCCGGAATCGGAAAAGGAAGCATTTACTACTATTTTCCCTCCAAGGATGCAATTTTGGAGGCGCTTGTAGAACGCAACTATGAGAAGCCTCTGCAGACGGCGAAGCTGCTTGCGGACAGGAGAGAAATTTCCCCGTTTATCAGAATGGCTATGATTTTTGAGGCCTGCAGGAGTTCCTCCTCAGAATTTATTAAGTCGGAAAACACAGCCAGATCAGGAACACAGGAAAAATCATTCCTGCATCAGAAATATGTGAACCATATTATTACAGAACTGAAGCCGGCTCTGGCGGAGATCATTCGTCAGGGAATCCAGCAGGGAGATATTCATTTTTCTGATCCGGATGCCCTTGCGGAGATCGTTTTGATCGTTTTGACAGTGAAAATGGATAACACCCTGGTTCCCTCCTCAAAAGAGGAAATAGAGGCCACAATCAGGGCTCTTGTGTCTCTTCTGGAAAAAGGAACGGAAAACCCGCCCGGTTCGCTGAATTTCCTTATAGGGGGATAGCGTCAGTGTACAAGGGGCAATACGCTCCAAGCCGCGTGATTTCAGCGATTTTCAGCGTTATCCTCAGTCAGCGTACGTCCTGTACGCTTCCATCGTCTGCCTTGTAAATCGCTGAAATTCCTGCGGCTGGAGTCTACGAGTCGAAAAGGAGATGATTTCTGTCTCTTTAAGGCACTTGATTGACGCGTACAGGACGTACGCGGAATGAAAGTAACGCAAAAGAGACAGAAATCAGCCCTTTGTCGACCGTATTGTCCCCTTGTACACTGACGCTAAGTTTTTCAAAAACAAAAAAGCATGGTCATTGCGGCCATGCTTTTTTCTTAAAATCCATTTTTTTCAAGTGCGTAGAGAGCGGCTCCTGTGGCTCCTACGATCTCTGGTTCCTCACAGATATAAAGCTTTGCTCCGATCTTTTCTTCTACGGCCCGTACAACGCCGGGATTTTTGGCTACGCCTCCTGTCATCATAAATTCCGGCTCCATTCCAGCCCGCCGGAGAAGGCCGAACGCCTTATTTGCAATGGCATGGCAGACGCCGTCCGCAATATCCGCCTTTTCTTTATTATTGGCGATCAGTGAAATTACCTCGGATTCTGCAAAGACAGAACACATGCTGGTAATTTCAATTTTTTCCTGTGAAGTAAGGGCGATAGCGCCAAGCTCGTCAAGCGAAACCTCCAGAGTACGGGCGATCATTTCGAGAAAGCGTCCTGTTCCGGCAGCGCATTTATCGTTCATGACAAAATCTCTGACTTCGCCGTTTTCATTGAGCCGGATTCCCTTGCTGTCCTGTCCGCCGATATCAAGGATTGTTCTTACTTTGGGGTTAAAATAATGAGCGCCTTTTCCATGGCAGCTTATTTCTGTAACATTCTCATCGGCAAATTCAATACTTACGCGTCCGTATCCTGTGGATACGATCCAGCCGATATCTTCTCTTTGAAGACCTGCTTTTTCCAGTACATCCTTCAGTACTCTGTCCGCGCTGACTCCCGATTTCGCTCCGGTACGCACAACAGAAAAAGCTCTGATCTGCCTGTCTTGATCCATGATAACCGCGTTAGTGGATGTAGAACCGCTGTCTATTCCTAATACATACATCTTTCCGTCTCCTTTTTTCTTTTTATCCGAGCCAGGTATTTCCGGCGTCAGGGACTCCAGAAAGGCTTCGATCCGGGTTCTTACCTGTCCGCCGCTCTGACGTGTATAGTCGGTTTCCAGAAGAAGCATGGGCCTGTCCAGCCAGTCTTTCAGCCAGGCGTATTCATAGGCGTAATTGTCGCAGAACTGAACGGTATGGTAAATGATTCCGTCCACGCTTCCGGCAAAACGCCGGATCAGCTCGTCCCTGTCCGCCGCTTTCTCCATCCGCATGCATGGAAACTGGCTCAGAAGTCCTCTGGCATAGCTTTCTATCGGGAATTCTTCTTCGATCAGTATTTTTCTGCCGAGACCGGTGCAGGTCAGGTCAAAAGCTACATTGGCATTTTTTTCCTTCAGTATCTGTTTTATGCTCTCATTGGCTCTTGCGCCGATGATACCGATGTTCAGGGAGCGGTTTTTTATTTGATACTGCTGTTCTTCCTGCTTTGTTTTCAGGAATTTCAGAAAAGAATCTTTATCAAAAGTCCTGCCCGAAAAACTTTCGTACTCTTCTGTCATTGCCAGGATGCGCTGGCTGTAAAGCTTTACGCCTGGTTCTCCTGTGATCCGGGGAGTATCCAGCATATAAATAAATTTCTCAGGAAACTCTTCTCTCAATACATCATAGAGACGGCGTATACTGTCGCAGCAGGTAGTAAGGACGACTCCATCGTAGCCCCCCTTCATGACTTCCTCCAGCACGCCTTTTGCAAAACTGCAGATATTTGGATGCATACGGATCTCTGCCTGGTTAAAATTTGTTACGTCAGGTTCGATCCGTTTCATCTGTGTACCCATGGATTCAAAAATCTCCACAGGAGCGTACTTGCATATATATCCTAACATATTTTCTTTTCTTCCTTTTCTGAGGTTTCTTCTTTTTCTCCGGAATCCAGCATTTCCAGAAAAGCTTCCAGCCGGGTTTTGATTTGCCCGTCGTGGCTGTTGCGTCTGTCAATTCCGTCTCCGTCCAGGATCAGCATGGGAATCTGCATCTCCTGCATCTTTTCCTTTAAGAGAATACTTCCTCCCGAAGCCTGTTTGCAGCCCCAGTGACAAAACTGGATAACCGCATCGGGATGAAGGGTTTCAGCCAGGCGTCCTACCATTTCCGCCTTGTGGGAATAGGAACCGTTGTACAGATTATGGATGATTTTTTTGGCCAGTGCATGGAAAGGCCTGTTCTCGTCCATCTCCTCCATGGAATCCATAATAATATCGCTTGCGATGATCTGATATTTCTGATTGGAATTCAAATATTTCTGAAGGGTTTCCTGGTAAAAGGGCAGCAGATGTATCCAGAGGATTTTTTTGCCTTCAAATTTTGGATATTTTTTGATATCTTCGATCATAAAACGAATCAGGTCAAGGAATTTTCCGGATCCGATCAGCAGATGCATTCCCATCATCATATAGAGATGGCTGATCAGTTCTCCCGGATAATAACGTTCGCTCTGCAGTCTGAAGAAATGCATCAGTTCCCTTCTTGTTTCATTTTCGATTTTTATGGCGTCACGGAGCTTTTCTATGTCGAAAGGTCTGTGAAAACGTGTTTCCAGTTCTTTTGTAAAGGTCTTTAGCTGATCCGCCAGATACTCCACGGAAGCTTCATCGTCACGGTAAGGGACGTCGAGAAAAGTAAAGGGAACTCCCTTTCTTTTTTCCAGATACCGGAATGTATTCAGGTTTCCGTCGCAGGACAAAGAGGTTGTAACGGCATATTCCGGCACAGGCACCGAACCGCTGTCAATAGCGCCCACAAAGGTTTTGTGGTAGGAACAGAGTGTAGGCGCGATTCCGGTATTCTGGGCATAATCAATAAAATAGTCCTCCAGATGGTATCCGCTGAAATAGCAGGAAAGGCATTCGATAGAAAGTGTACTCAGTCCAAAACATCCGATGATCTCGCAGGGCGAAAAAATATTTCCCCATACATAGCTTTCGGGATGGCTGAGCGCATCCGCAACAAAGGACATCATCATTGCCTCAAGCTTCTGATAGCCCTTTGAGATTCCTTTTTTGGGAAGCAGCTTCATGCGGTACTTGTTTGCCTGAAATCCCAGAAGCATTTTATTCCAGCTCTCTCCGGGATGCTTTACTGTCTGATCTTTTACATAGTCGATATACTTATCTGCGATCCACATAATCTTCCTCCAATTTTTAAAATCTCTCAGAATAAAGGTATACCATATTTGAAAGAAAATATCCAGAAAAATTTGGCGACTGCGGTTCTGCTCTCAAAAGAACCCGGACATAAAAAGGGGACTCTGTCAGAAACAGAACCCCCAAAAACCTTCCCCGGTATTTTGCTTTTTAAGCTTTTAAGTATGTAATAGGCAAAACAAAGCTTATTTACAATGCTGTAACAATATTTTCCTGGAATTCAGCAGGAACTTCCTCTTTATCCAGAGACATGCTGATGATAAAGGTAACGCCGAATTTTTCTCCCACAGCCTTAAGCTGTTCCAGAGTACCGGTAACGTCTGCGCCTTCCAGTTTTGCAGTAGTCAAAAAGCTGTCCAGATATATTTGTTCAAGATCGTGATCCTGGGAAATGATACCGCAGACAAAACCGACAAATTCATCGGCATTCTTGATAGGATATACGGAAACGTCAATAAGACGAACTTTATTATTCAGTTCATACATATGCTTTGTGCTTTTGTCCAAGTAAACAATGCTGCCATTCACGTTCCTAATTGCGCCGTTCACTTTGTCTAACAGTACTTTTGTTTTGCCCTTGCCTTTCCTTCCTACAATCAGTTCAACCATCCTGTTTTCCTCCTTAGACACAATTTAATATTAATTTTGAACAAAAACTTCAATTAATATGTTTCAATTATAGTGCATTTTATCAAATAATTCAATGCTTATTTCTGAAAAAAATTGTATTTTTTTCAGTCACTTTATACAGAATTGACATTTTCAAGAAGCGAATTCATCTGCTGGTATAAAATCTCTTTTGTAGAAGCGCCCATAATGATGGAAATATAAGGCTCTCCGTATGCGTCCTGACAGAGCAGCGCCAGACAGTTCCCGGCGTCGCTGGTGGTTCCTGTCTTTCCTCCAAGTACAGTAATGCCCTTGGGAGCGGTTGCCTCGCCGGTAAGGTAATGGTCTGTGGCCATAAGAGAAATGCTCATATCGGCGCCCTCACTGTTTTTGTAAGTGACATTATAGGAAGAAAGCTGGGTAATCTTCGTAAATTCCGGATAATTCAGCGCTTCCTTAAGCATCAGGTAAATGTCATAGGGCGTTGTATAATGGTTTTCGTCCTGCAGGCCGTGCGGATTTGTAAAGTGAGTTCCGGTACAGCCAAGCTGCGCGGCGTAATCATTCATCATATTTACGAATTCCGCTTCCGTACCGCCGATATGGGTAGCGATGGCAGAGGCTGCGTCGTTTCCGGAATATACAAGAAGGCCGTGAATAAGCTGATCCATAGTTACCTGGTCTCCGGGCTGGAAGCCGACTACCTGAGAACCTTCTTCCAAGGTAACATTGTCCTGTGTGATCGTGACAACATCGTCCATATTTCCATACTGAAAAGCCAGAAGAGCCGTCATGATCTTCGTGATACTTGCAGGATATACACGCTCATATGCGCCCTTCGCATAAAGCACCTCCCGGCTGCTTAAATTCAAAAGAAGCCCTTCCTGCCCGTCTTCAAGAGAAACGGAATCAAGGAGCTTGTCTCCCGACACCACACAGAGATCCGAAGCAAAGGAATCCGCGCGTTTTTCAGAATCTTTAACCTGATAATCCGCAAATTCATTTTTGATGCTGTAGGACATAACAGGGCCTTTGAACACAGTTTCTTTTAAAAAATAGAAACCGCCTCCGGCAGCTCCTGCCACTACCGCAACAGCCAATACAGCCAGTAAAATGCGTCTCCGGCGTTTCTTTTTCATCTGCCGGATACGCGCCGCATGTCTCCGGCGTTCCCGCATGTCCGCATATTCCTCCGGAGATTTCGCTGAATGGGTTCTGGACGGATTCTTCTCCGCCTGTACCCGTTTAGACGTACGGGCCGGTGTTCTTTGTTTCTCTGGCCTGGAAATCCTTTTCGGGGAATCCGTCAATGAACCGGAAGGCCGGCGGCGATGCTGTTCGTTTCTCATAAATACTCCTCTTTCTGGTTTATATGACTTTTCTGAATTTCTTTGTTATAGGCGCTGCTCTGCAGGCCGACGTTCAGTACCAGCCCCATTCCGATGTACAGACTGATCAGAGAAGACAGCCCGTAACTGACAAAGGGAAGAGGGGTTCCGGTATTGGGGCCCATCCCTGTCGCCACACAGATATTCAGAAAGCTTTGAAGGGCAACAACACTTCCCATCCCGCAGCAGATGATCTTTCCCGACAGATCTTTCGCCCGGAGGCTCATGCGGATACATTCTGCAGATATCAGCAAAAGAAGCAGGATGATCACAGAACAGCCGACAAAACCGTATTCCTCTCCTGCTACGGCAAAAATAAAGTCCGTCTGATTCTCGGAAACGAAATTTCCATCGTTGACAGAAGTGACAGACTCGTCTCCGGAAAGACGCTTTCCGATCAGTTCTCCGGAGGCGATGGCTGTCCGGGAATTGTTCTGTTGTTCAATGTCATCTGAATATTCCTCATTTTCCGGATAGAGAAAGGCCATGATACGGTTGCGCTGATAATCCTGGATCAGCTTCTGGTCAGGCTGGACAACGATGATCAGGAATATGATCATCAGAGGAATCGCGATCAGCAGAGTTCCTCCGATGATACGGTAACTGATTCCCGCAATATAGATCAGAATACAGAACAGAGCCAGGATCATAATTGTGTTTTTCATATCCGGCTGTTCATAGATCAGAAACAGGGGAACAGCCAGAAGGATCAGTGCCTTGGCGATTGTCCGGAATGTATTCAGGCTTTCCTCATGATCCATAAAAAAACGGGCAAAAAATAAAATTATTATGATTTTTGAAAGCTCTGTTGGCTGAAACTGTATAAAACCGAGATTAACCCATCTGGCAGCCCCGTTTACCGTATCGCCGAAAAGGCGTACCAGAAGAAGCAGAACGATATTCGCTCCGTACAGGATCCACTGGAAATTGGAGATCCAGGAATAATCGATCAGCGAAAGGATCACCATGATCGCAACGCCCAGGATCACACCTGCAAGCTGCTTGTATTTTAAATCCTCCCGGGCTGTAGATACCAGGACTACTCCAATGGCGCTGACAGCCAGAAGAAACAGCATCAGTCTGAAATTGTAAAATCGTAGCTTATACTGTTTTAACATTTTGTCCTTCGTTCCTTTTTCACTTTAAGAGGTATGTCCACATGAAGAACCGGGGGAGTCTGCGTTATGCGGATACATACCCGTGTATCGTCAATGGCAATATATTTCTTTGCCGTATGTATCAGATCGTTTTTCAGCATGATCATCATCTGCGGAGAACAGCCAATCCGTTCTGAGACAAGAAGAAGCTTCATTCTGTCTTTCGCATACCCTGCGGAACGGTTTTTTGCCTGCAAAAAAAAGCTCACAAGAACCCCTCCTTTGATATGGACACGCGTTTCTATTTGCGGAAAATTTCTCCCAGACGGCGGAACATTCCCTTTTTCTGACGGATTTCCATAAAAGGAACATCCTCTCCCAGAATGCGGCGGCAGATGTTCCGGTACTCTTCTTCCGCCTGGGATTTTTTGCCGGAAAGAGGTTCTCCCTGATTCGACGCGATCACGATCTGCTCGTCGTCAAGAATCGTTCCGATCAGATCCACCGCCAGGATTTCGATCACATCGTCTACTGACATCATATCGCCTCTGGCGATCATTTCAGGCCTTAAGCGGTTGATGATAAGCTGGATATTCCTCAGGCCTCCCGCTTCCAGAAGGCCAATGATCCTGTCGGCGTCCCTGATGGCCGAAACTTCAGGAGTCGTCACCACAAGAGCTCTTTCCGCCCCGGCGACAGCATTTTTGAAGCCCTGCTCGATTCCTGCCGGACAGTCAAGAAGAATAAAGTCGAATTCTTCTTTCAGCTCTTCTGTGAGCTTGATCATCTGCTCCGGAGACACGGCGGACTTGTCCTTGGTCTGGGCAGACGGAAGAAGGAAGAGCTCCGGATGTCGCCTGTCCCTGATCAGCGCCTGCCTCAGACGGCAGTTTCCGTTTATCACATCCACCAGGTTATAAACAATTCTGTTTTCCAGTCCCAAAACCACATCCAGATTGCGCAGGCCGATATCTGTATCCACCACAACTGTCTTTTTCCCCGTCATGGCAAGGCCTGTGCCAATATTTGCGACAGTAGTTGTTTTTCCAACTCCGCCCTTTCCAGATGTAATAACGATGACTTCACCCATGTTTCTGATTCCTCCTAAAAGATATCTTCCATAATCCTGGTATCATCTCTTGTATATTAGTCTGTTGATGTATTGCTGACATCTGTAGAAGCATATCCTGTCAGTATGGTGTCTTCATCTGCGAGACTGAAAATGTATTTCACAATATCATTTGCAGTGGTACATGCATTTCCGGATGAAAAGGCATTGGGGATCCGGACCGCGATAGCGTATTGCGGGTCGTCTGCCGGAGCATAGCCGATAAAAAGCCCGTGGTTCGGCTGATAATAATCAATCTCCGCAGTTCCCGTTTTGCCGGCCAGAGATACTCCCAGACCGCTGAACTCGCTGTGAGTCTGAATTACCCGGTACATGCCGTCCTGGATGTCGGCCCAGACATTGCCCGGAACATCCGTCATCTCGTTTTCCACAGATGGTTCGTAGACCTTCTGTGTCTGTCCTTCGGAGTCTGTTACCCTGTCCAGAAGAGACAGATTGTATACTGTTCCGGAGGTGGCCAGAGCCGTTGCATAGCGCGCGAGCTGACTTGTACTGTACAGATGATTTCCCTGTCCGATATAGGAAGGAACGGCATTGACGTCAGAAACGTGAGGCGTTCCCTCTGAAAGTTCAATCCCTGTCTTTTTGTCCAGCCCGAACTCTGAAGCATAACGCTGAAGCTTTGAAAGACTCAGATTCTCCGAAAACTCATCCTGATCGTTCATACCGGCCTGATAGCCGACCATATTAAAGAAGACATTGCAGGACTGTTCAATGGCGCCGCGGATCTCCAGAGATCCGTGTCCGCTTTTGTTCCAGCAGTTGATAGGCGGCGTTACCAGATCAAAACTTCCGTCGCATTCGATGTATGTTCCGTCGTCGATGACGTCCTCCATCATTCCGGTAACGGCGGAAACCAGCTTGAACGTGGATCCCGGCGCTGTAGTCTGCTGAGTGGCCTTATTGAAAAACGGACTGGACTGATCCAGCGCCAGTTTTGTGTAGTAATCCGTATCCATATTGTTGCTCAGACGGTTATTGTCATAGCCAGGATAGGACACACATGCCAGTACCTTTCCGGTCTTTACGTCTGTGATCACCGCTGAAGCGGAACATGGCGTCAGAGCAAGCTGCGCCGGCTCGATTTCCAGAGTGGATATTTTATTGATCATAAAATCATAAGCGCTCATTGCTCCGGACGCAAGGTTCTGATACGCCTCGTCCTCCTTTGACAGCACACCCTGCTCATACAGAACAAGACAGAGTTCCTGACCGGAAATCACGTCGTCCAAAAGCATATATTTATACAGCAGTTTGGAAAAGCCGGTATCCGTCCGCAGGTATTCGGTGATATATTCTGTAAGGGCCTGGTATATCTCTGCGGAATCCAGATACTCTCCGTCAGGAGAAATGACGGAAATATCGATCCAGTTCTGGCTGGCGGCATAATTCAGATATTCCTTGAGGCTGATGCTTTCATCAACCGCCCATGCCTGATAAGTGGGATCAGATGTATCGACAGCGCTGCTGGAAATCACTTCAAGGGTATCCCTGAGCACTGTATCGCAGATGTAGGAAAGATATTCCTGCACCTCGTCGCTCTCATCTTTATAAGCGGGAGGATTTTCCGCTGTCAGCCTGTTAGTAATTGTATCAAAAACTTCCTGCTGCTTTTGTTGAAATTTGGCATATAAATTTTTTTCTGTTTCAGAAGCATTTTCGTCGCTGAACCGTTCGATATCAATGACGCTGTTAGAGACAAGCGCGTTATAGACGTCGTAAATAGGAACGACGATCTGCGCGGCGTCCTGTACTCCCTCATAATCAAATTCTTTTACCGCCTCAATACGGTTCAGAAGGATGCCTGCCACTCTCTGCTTCAGGATCTGGTAGATCGCGGCCTGCCAGTCGGAATCTATCGTCAGATATACGTCGTTTCCTGTTTTCGGCTCCACGGTAGTGTCCTCGTCGATACTCAGGACTTTTCCAAGATTGTCTACCGTTACGGTTTCCTGGCCGTCCGTTCCCTGAAGATCCAGCTCCATATACTGCTCGATACCTGCTTTTCCTATGATAGCGTCGTTAGAATAATCCGGATTCTGTTCCCTCAGCTCCTCCAGTTCTTCTGCGGAGGCCCGGCCGGTATAGCCCAAGATCGGTCCCATGCTCTCATCATCTATATACTGACGGACGGAATCCTCAAGGACGTCTATTCCCTGCAGCTCATCCTGATTTTCCATTATGGCGGCAACTGTGCTTTCGCTGACGTTTGTGGCGATCGTAACCGCCATATATCGCTGAAAACGGTTTGTATTCAGCTCATATCTCATAATGGCGATATCCAGGATCTCCTGTTTGGTCAGTTCCTGAGGAAGTCCGTACTGCTCCAGCTCTTCCGGAGTGTAAGCGTCCTCTCCGTAGAGGACAATGGAAAATCCGTTACTGCCGCCGCCGCTGAGATAGTCAACGATCTCTTCCGCAGTGGCAGAGGCCTGTTCCTCTGTTAAATCATCAATCAGAGCCTCTCCGAAAATATCCGCCCGGAACCTGTCCAGAGTAAAGCCCTCGTCCACATCAAAAACATAGTTTCCGTTTTCATCCAGTTCAATATGAAAATCATGAGTAAGGCTGTCCCCGTTTTCCGCGAGAATCTTCAGGACTTTATAGGCTACTCCGTTTAAAGTAAGGTTTTTTTCACGGGTAGTCTCGTAGCTTCCGTTGTCCTCAAAGGTCAGGGAATAAGAAAGAACGTTAGAGGCCACCAGTGTTCCGTTGCGGTCGTAAATATTTCCCCTGGTGCTTTTCAGCACGCGGGTTTTTGTGGTCCTGCTCTGGAACTCGCTGATATAATTTTCCCCCTGGATGATCTGAAGGTCAAAAATCTGACGGATAAGGATAAACGCCATCAGAATGAATACCAGAAGCAGTACGGTAGTTCTTTTCAGTTGTATTCTTTTTATCAGTTTTTTTATTTTAGTACCCAAATAGACTCACTTTCTTTCCTGGCAGGTGTCATAAAACGCCGGTTGATGAAGTAAAAAATTTTATATACGATCACCGTCAGAAATACAGTATATACAATTTCAGGGATGATAATCCTGTACAGGTAGGTAAAAAGTCCGATCCTTCCGCGGAGAAGGAACTGAAGTATATATACCGCCAGATTATAGAGAAGATCCATTACCGCTGTCAGCAGCATGGGAACCTTAATATCGTCGTCGTAGTAAATACGGAAAGCATAGCCGCTGAAAAAGCCCGCGTACATATAGATCAAAGCGTAAAATCCAAATAAAGATCCATAAAAAAGGTCAATGAGGAGGCCGCAGAAAAATCCGGTCCACATCCCGCTTTTGCGGCCGCGCATCAGACCCATGGATACACAGAGGATCAGAAGAAGATTCGGAGTGATTGAACCGACAGAAAACAGATGCAGCACAGTTGTCTGCAGAATAAAGCATATAATGATCATAAAAAACAATATTACTCTGCTCTTCATGATTCAGCTCCTTCCTGTGTTTCTTCCTCCTCCGTTTCCGTTCCGTCTTCGGCTGCGTTTCCCGTCTCTCCTTCTCCCTGAATGGAATCCTGTTTATTCACTGTGATTACAAACACGTCCTTGAGATGCTGAAAATCCACAGGCGTGACAATGGTTCCTGTTTTCGTCAGATTATTGGTATCCAGTTCGACCTCGCTTACATATCCGATAAAAAGTCCCTCTACATATTTTTCGCTGATATTGGAGGTAACGATGCGCTCTCCTACCGTAACCCGGTCCTCCTGATCGTAAAGCTGGGTAAAGCGCAGCTTTCCTTCATCGATCAGCTCCAGATCTCCTTCCACTACACAGTTATCGTCTGTGCTGACCGTCATGGCGCTGACGTTGCTGCTGTCGTCGATGATCGCCCTTACGGTAGCCCAGTTTGATCCTACCTCGGTGACGATACCCACAAGGCCTTTTCCCGCGATAACGTTATTATCCACCCGAATGCCGTCGCTGCTGCCGCGGTTGATGGTAAAAGTATCATACCAGTTTCCAGGATCCTTGGAGATGATCCTGGCGGCGACCTTCGGATAATCCGAGTATTCCTCGTCCAGATCGTAAAGCTGTTCAAGCCGGGTCAGTTCCGCCTGATCCTGTATCAGGATATTGTTCTGCTCTGTAAGCGCGTATACAGTTGTCTGGAGTTCTTTGTTGGCGCCGATCAGATCCTGTTTATCCTGGAAAACGCTGTGAACATCCGTCAGCCACTGACCGATTGCCGCGATGGATTTTTCAAAAGGTACTATGATCATGCCTGCGGCTTCTTTTAAAGGAGCGGAAGTGACTCCTGAGGCCAGTGTGGCGACAATGGCGCTTATGCAGAAAAATGTCATGACCGCCAGAAGATGTTTGCTTTTTAAGTGAATTCGAAATCGGAATTTCTTTTTCAGGTTTTTCATGAACTATACCCCTAAAAAATTATAATCTTCGTTGCTTGACAGGCTGCGCCCACTTCATCAGCTCACGGTTCCGGATGATCCTCTCCAGTCCGTTTACAGCCGACGTTTCGTAAAGCTCGGACAGCTTGAAAGAGACTCCTGTATAGCTTGCCAGATAATTGTCTATGTAGGGAAGGCGTGTGCTTCCGCCGGTAAGATAAATCCCCTCTCTGGAGATGTGATAGGCAATCTGCGGCGGAGTCCTTTCCAGAAAAGTTTTCATTTCCGCGGCAATTTCATTGACGCAGTCCATGATGCCGGCATTCACCACATATCCGGAGATCACTTCCTCCCGGGGAAGTCCGGAAATGCTGTCGATCCCCACAACCTTGCGGGCGTCCTTTTTCTGGTCGTTTAACCGTCCCATTGCAAGCTTCAGCCTTTTTCCCGTCCGTGTGCCGATCTGAAGATTGTATCTTTTCCTGATCTCACTGCAGATCGCTTCGTTCATCTGCCGTCCCCCAATGGGGATTTTTTTGGCGATGATGATCTTGCCGTCGGTAATAATGGAAAACTGGGTGCTCTGGGCGCCGATATTGACGATCATACTGCCCGGATTTTCTTCCAGCGCAACGCCCATGGCCAGAGCGTCCGCAATAGGCGCTTCCACCATAAATACACGGTTCTGGTGAAGCCAGTGGCCGTTCGCCACATGATAATAGGCTCTTTTTTCAATAGCAGTCATATCAAGCGGGACAGAAAAAAACATATCGGAGCCAATGCCGAGAAATCTGTCGATTTTTTTCATCATGCTGTAAAGAGCTATTTCCTGAAGCTCAAGATTCGCTATCATACCAAAAGCCATCGGCGAATTTACAACGATGTCGGCTGGCGCCTTTTCAAACATTTCGTATGCTTCATTGCCCACGGCGATAATTCTGCGTCCTCTGGACGCGATCATATTCTTTTCAAGATAAGTTTTGTTTCTGAGAAACGAATAAACTTTAATACTGCTGCTTCCCAGGTCTATCCCATAGGTCTTTTTTAACAGCATATAATTACCCCTTTATTCCAGATATCCACTGATCATCCCCTGCTCTTTAAAACTGACATACTGATGATCCCCGATAATAATATGATCCAGAAGATGAATTCCCAGTATCTCCCCCGCCTGGTAAATCTGATCTGTGATAAGGATATCATTTCTGCTTGGCGCGGGATTGCCTCCCGGATGGTTATGGATCAGTATCAGACTGACCGCATGACACCGGACGGCCTCCATATAGATCTCCCGCGGCGTGATCAGCGCCGCGTTTACAGTTCCTTTGGACAGGAGCCTTTCTGCAAGAAGATGATTCTGATTATCCAGCATCATACAGATCATAAGCTCCTGCTCCTGATGACGGAGCTGCTCCATATAGTAAGCCGCGATGGAGTCCGGATGATGAAAGCTGAGGGCCGGCTTCGCCGCTGCAGAGGAAATCCGTTTTGACAGTTCGCCTATGCATTTTAACTGAACGGCTTTTACTTTGCCGACTCCATGTATCTTCCTCAGATCTGAAAGGGAACTGTGAAGGATGCCCGCCAGTCCCGGATAGGAAGATTCTTTCATATAATTCATGATATCATTTGCCAGAGCCAGAGAGGAAACTCCTCTGGTCCCGCAGCGCAGTATCACGGCAAGCAGTTCGCTGTCGCTTAAAGCGCTTTCCCCTTCGCGGATACATTTCTCATAAGGCCGCTCCGACTCCGGCAGTTCTTTAATCGTATGTTTCATATCTTTCACCCTCCGCCCTCTGCAGGATATCAGGGAAAGAATTAAATTTTATTTTAGCATAAAAAAAGATACATGTATACTCTCTACAGGGAATTTTTAAATTTTTCACAAATCCACTCCGCCACACGGATACCATCCATGGCTGCGGAGGTAATGCCTCCCGCATAACCGGCCCCCTCCCCGCAGGGATAGATTCCTTCCACATTTGACTCTCCCCGGGGATTCCTGATGATGCGTACCGGAGAAGAGGTGCGGCTTTCCACTCCGCTTAAAAGAGCGTCCTCTCTGTCAAAGCCCTCTATTTTTTTCCCGAACGCAAGGATTCCTTCTTCAATAGAATTTCCCAGCGGTTCCGGGAGGACGGACCGGACGTCCGAAAGCACATAATCTCCTTTTGTACAGGGCTTTACCTCGCCGAATTCCGTGCTTGCCCTGTGCTTTTTATAGTCGCCGAAAAGCTGAACCGGGATTCTGCCCTGTCCCGCCTCCCAGGCTTTTTTTTCAAGCATACGCTGAAAAGCGATTCCCCCCAGAGGCCCTTCCTCCGGAAAATCCTCCGGCGTAACCGTCACGATCAGGGCGCTGTTTGCATTTCGGCTGTTTCTTGCCTGGTAACTCATACCGTTTACTGCCAGAAGTCCCTCCTCAGAGGAAGCGTTGACCACATATCCTCCCGGACACATACAGAAGGAGTAGACGCCTCTTCCGTTTTGGCAGCTATGGGTCAGCTTGTAGCTGGCAGGCCCCAGGTATGTGTTTTCTGCCTCTCCATAAAGCGCCTGATTGATCATTTCCTGAGGATGTTCTATACGCAGTCCTACCGCAAAAGACTTTGGCTCCATATGGATCCCCCGGTTTTTCAGCATTTGAAAAGTATCTCTTGCGCTGTGGCCGGGAGCCAGGACGCAGATTTCGGCAGGAAGCTTCTCGCTTCCGTTGATCTCAACGGCGTTCAGCCGCCCGTCTTTGATAAAAAGATCTGTCAGTTTGGAGCGGAAACGGAACCTTCCTCCCATTTCCTCGATCTGGCGGCGCAGTGTCTGGACAATATGGATGAGAACGTCGGTGCCAAGATGCGGCTTCTGCTGATAAAGAATCTCCCGGGGAGCTCCGGCCTTTACAAAACGCCTCAGGACTTCCCGGTTCCGTCCGAAAGAATCTTTTACAAGAGTATTCAGTTTCCCGTCTGAAAAAGTACCGGCGCCTCCCTCTCCGAACTGTACGTTGGAATCCGGGTCAAGCACGCCGTTTTTCCAGAAATGCTCCACTGTTTTCTGCCGCTTTGCCGCTTCTTCTCCCCGTTCCAGTATCAGGGGACGGTATCCTGCATAAGCAAGATACCAGGCGCAGAACAGACCTGCAGGCCCGCTGCCTGCGATCACAGGGGACGGACAGCTTCTTTCCTTCCTTGATTCCGGAAAATGATATTCCTGCTTCCGAGTATACATAATATTATTATTGTGAACTTTTTTCAGGATCTTTTTTTCACCGGAAACAGTTACATCTACTGTATATACAAATTTCTTGTCATCTTTATGCCTTGCGTCCAGAGACTGACGGATGATCTCGTAGGAAAGATCGTCCGGAGAACAACGGAGACTTCTGGCGATTTTTTTTCTGAGCTCCTCCTGACTGTGTGAAACAGGAAGCTTTAACTGTGTAATTCGTATCATATATACTCCTTTGCACTGTGAATTCCGGCCACGGCTCCGCTGGACCATGCCCATTGAAGATTGTATCCGCCGCATGCGCCGTCGATGTCAAGAAGCTCTCCGGCAAAGAAAAGCCCTCTGTGTATTTTTGATTCCATGGTAAAAGGATCGATCTCCTCTGTGCCGACGCCGCCGGAGCACACCTGCGCCTGGGAAAATCCGGCGTCTCCTGTGATTTCCAGCCGGAAACCATGGATCGCCTGGATAAGATCCGGCTGCCTGCAAAGAATTTTGCACAGCCTGTCAGGAAAAAGACCGATGAGCAGTTCCCCGTGGGACTTGTACGGGCAGGCTTCCTTACGTCTGCGCAGAAGCTTTTCTGTCTCAGCCGGAGTGGATTCCGGAAAAAAGTCAATCAGGATTTCCGTTTTGTGTCCCTCATGAACGGCGCGGACGGCAAAACGGCTGATCTGAAAGACAGGGATGCCGGAAACGCCGTACTCGGTAAGCTGGATCTCTCCGGTTTCCGTCCGGATAAGCTTTCCGTCGATCAGAAGGCTGATCCGGGCTTCTGTGCGCACTCCGGCCCAGCCGGAAAAATTTTTTCCTTTGCATTTCAAAGACACAAGGGCGGGAAGAGGAGGAATAATTTCATGTCCAAGTTTCGCGGCGATCCTGTAGCCGCTTCCATCGGCGCCGGGAACGGAGGACGCCTTTGAGCCGTTGGCGAGGATCACGGCGTCTCCCTGATAAGTCCATCCTTCTGTCCTGACGTTCCAGATCCCGCCTTTTTTGAATACGTCGTTTACATGTTCATTTGTCTTTATTTTTACCTTCAGGCTCCGGGTCTTTCCCTCCAAAAGCTCCGCAACGCTTCTGGCCTGCCCGCTTCTTGGATACAGCCATCCCTTACGGTCCGTAACGGCGATCCCTATGTTCTCAAAAAAATGAAGTGTATCTTCAAAAGAAAACTGCTGCAGAACCTTCCGGGCAAACTCCGGATGGTTTCCATGGTAGGCGTTTTCGCACTGATCCCGGTTTGTCAGATTACACCGTCCGTTTCCTGTGACACATATTTTCCGCCCTGTCCTGTCGTTGTGCTCAAGGACTGTGACAGAACAGCCCCGTTCCGCCGCCATAACTGCGGCGATCAGTCCTGAAGCGCCTCCGCCCGCAATAATGATATGCCGTTTTTGATCCATACAAGGCTCCTTTTCTCTGCGTGGAAAATTACAAAATTTTTGTTTCCGGCAGGGTGATGAGATTTTTTTCCGCCAGTTTCTGTACCGACATGAGGATACCAAGCTTTGCGTGTTCCCATGTCAGGCCGCCCTGAAAATAAACTGCGTAGGGAGGCTTCATGGGGCCGTCGGCGGACAGCTCTATGGAAGATCCCTGTACGAAGGCGCCTGCGGCCATAATTACCTGACTGTCATATCCCGGCATATCCCAGGGCTCCGGTTCCACATAGCTGTCTACCGGAGCGGCCGCCTGGATTCCGCTGCAGAAAGCGCAGACTCTTTCCGGAGTGTTCAGAGTTACTGCCTGAATGATATCGTGCCTCGGCTCTTGTCCATCCGGGACTACAGGAAAACCGAGACGTTCGTAAATATTGGCGGCAAACACAGCCCCCTTTAAAGCGCCCTTTGTTACCATTGGGGCCAGGAAAAATCCCTGATAGAAAGAACGGTTTACTCCAAGGGAGGCGCCTACCTCCATCCCCAGTCCGGGACAGGTCATACGGTTTGCGGCGTTTTCCACGCACTCCTTTGTTCCCGCGATATAGCCTCCGATGGGAGCCAGCCCTCCGCCGGGATTTTTGATCAGGGAACCGACCACCATATCTGCGCCTACGTCGCTGGGTTCCAGAGTCTCGACAAATTCTCCGTAGCAGTTATCCACCATACAGATCACATCCGGCTTGATGCCCTTAATAAAAGAAATCAGTTCGCCGATCTGTTTTACAGAAAAAGAAGGCCTTGTCTGATAACCTTTGGAGCGCTGGATCTCAACCAGCTTTGTCTTCTCATGAATGGCTTTTCTGATGGCGTCGTAATCAAAGGTTCCGTCCTCCTTCAGCTCCACCTGACGGTAGGTGATCCCGTATTCTGCCAGGGAACCTCTGGACGGGCGGATCCCGATAACTTCCTCCAGTGTATCATAAGGCTTTCCGGCCGGGGCAAGAAGTTCGTCGCCGGGCCGGAGATTGCCGAAAAGCGCAATGGCCAGAGCGTGGGTTCCGCAGGCAATCTGAGGGCGCACCAGACATGCCTCCGTGTGAAAGGTATCTGCGTAAACCTTTTCCAGAGTATCGCGGCCGAAATCATCGTACCCGTAACCGGAAGAGCTGTTGAAGCATTCCGCGCTGACTTTGTTCTTCTGCATGGCGAGGAGAACTTTCATCTGATTGTATTCTGCGGTTTTATCAAACTGTTCAAACCGGTCTTTCAGAAGATGTTCGATAGACGCCCCGAATTCATATACTTCCGGGGAAATTCCCAGTTGTTCATATATTTCTTTCATGACTGATGTTATTTTTCCTTTCTGTGTATTCGTCTGTATTGTCTCCGTCCTTACGGAAAATCCCTTTTTCCCGGCAGACGGACAGCATATAGTTCAGAATTTCGTCTTCCTTATAATGGAATTCATCCTTGTTTACCCATATGACGTCTCTTTCCCGGCGGAACCAGGTAAGCTGCCTTTTGGCAAAATGGCGGGTGTCACGCTTCAGTATCCTTACTGCCTCGTCCAGAGAACAGCCCCCGTCCAGATAGTCGAGGATCTCCTTATATCCCAGCCCCTGCATGGAAACCATCCCCCGGCGGCAGCCGTCTTTTTTCAGCGCCTTTACTTCCTCTAAAAGTCCGTCCTCCATCATTTTGTCTACTCTCTGATCGATCCTTTGATAAAGAAGTTCTCTTGGAAGATTTAAAACAAAATAGGCAAGATTATAGGGACTTTCCTGCTCCTTCTGTTTTTCGTTATGTTCCGAGATCGGCGTTCCGTTCTGATGATAAAATTCTAGGGCGCGTATCACCCTTTTTACATTATGGGCGTGAATGAGCTCTGCGCTTTTCGGATCCCTTTCTTTTAACATATCGTGAAGATATTCACAGCCCTTTTCCCGGGCAAGTTCTTCCAGCCTATGCCGATAGTCGTCTTCCTGACGTGCCTTCGTAAAATCAATATCCCTTGTCACCGCCTGGATATAGAAACCGGTTCCTCCTGTAAGCACAGGTATCTTCCCCCTGGAATAGATAGTCTCCATGGCGGCCTTTGCCATTTCCTGGAATCTGACAATATGAAAGTCCTCCCGGGGATCAAGAACATCAATAAGGTAATGGGGAATTCCCTGCATTTCCTCCGGCCGGATTTTTGCAGAGCCGATATCCATTCCCCGGTACACCTGCATGGAATCCGCCGAGATGATCTCGCCGTTTACCGCTTTGGCAAGAGAAATAGAAAGGCTTGTTTTTCCGGCGGCCGTAGGGCCGGTAAGAACGATTAATGGCTTCTTCATACTGCCTCCTATATAATTCGCTTAAACTTTTTTTCCAGCTCTGTCTTTGTCATGGAAATGATCGTAGGACGTCCATGGGGACAGTGATACGGGTTATCCAGCTTCAAAAGCTGGTCGATAAGCTTTTCCGCTTCCTGGGACGACATTGCGTGGTTCCCTTTTACCGCCGCTTTACAGGCCATTGTGGCAAGCCTCTGGGCAAAAATCTCAAAAAGATCTTTTTCCCTGGCGTCAGTGAGATGATCCAGCATATCCAGGAAAAGCTGTTCCTCTGTAAGACCGTAAAGATTGGAAGGCACTGCGCTGATACAGTACTCTTTCCCTCCAAAATGCTCGATCTCAAACCCGAACTGCCGGAAATAAGTTTCGTTGTCTTTCAGGATAGCTTCTTCCTGAAGATTAAGGGTTACGATCATGGGCGGATTCAGATATTGGGAAGTCACGGTATTCTCCCGGAACTCTTTTACGAATTTTTCATAATATATCTTTTCGTGAGCCGCATGTTGGTCAATGATATAAAAATATTCTCCAAACTGGACCAGCCAGTAGGTGTCGAAAACCTGCCCGATCAGGCGGATTTTGTTCCGCGATTCAGGAGCAAGCAGCTTCTCCTCAAAAAGCTCCATCTGTTTTGGAGAGCTCTTGGAAGCGCTGGTCCTTTCACCTGCTTTTTCAGTAGCTTTCTGACTGTCTTTTGGAACCGGCTCCGAAAAAGGAGCTTCCTGGCGCTGGATCTTTTCCGGTTCAGAGCAGCCCTCTTCGCTCTTTACAGCCTGATGGAGCGTCCCATGGAACAGGGCTTCTTCCTCCCTGGAAAACACTTCCTTATTGTCCTGGATGGAGGAGCTTGCCCCGGCAGGCGCAGGAGGACTCTGCAAATCTGTATTTCTGGAAAATTCCGTATTGTTACATTTCGCGGGAGCTGTATCCTCAGAAATTTTCTCACCGTATGTTGCTGAGGGTTCCCTCAGTGGTCTGTTTCTTTCATATATTGTTTCCCGCCGTTTTGTCTCAAAGGGTTCCGGTATGTCCGCCGGTTTTGGAACCTCCTGTGGGGGCGCTTTCTCTTCTTTTCCTATTGTAAAAGAAGGGATCATTTCTTTTTTTGTCAGAGCCTTTCTTACCGTATCATAAACAGCCTCGTATACTTCCTGCTCTCTTGCAAACCGGACTTCTCTTTTGGCAGGATGGACGTTTACATCCAGATCATTTCCTTCCATTTCCATCTGCAGGGAAACAAAGGGAAATTTATGCTGCATCAGAAAACCGCGGTACGCGTTCTCGATAGCTTTTGTAATGATGTTGTTTTTTACATAGCGTCCGTTGATATAATAATTTTCAAAGCCACGGTTCCCCCGGGCAATCTCCGGTTTTCCCACGAAGCCGGTAATTTTCATGAAATCATTTTCATAATCTGCTTCCAGGAGAGCCTTCGCAATATCCTTGCCGTATACGCTGTAAATCACATCCTTTACATTGTAATTTCCGGAGCTGTGAAGCTTTACCTGTTTATTCTGGATATATTTAAAAGAAATTTCCGGATGGGAAAGGGCAAGCTGTTCCATCAGCGTATGGATATAATTTGCCTCCGTCATATCGGATTTCAGAAACTTGCTTCTCGCAGGCGTATTATAAAAGAGGTTTCTTACCAGAAAGGTAGATCCGTCGGGAGCGCCAAGCTCTTCCAGGGACCGTTCCGCCCCTCCCTCGATAATGTATCTGGATCCGGTAATGGCGGAAGGCGTCTTGGTGATCAGCTCTACCTGGGAGACAGCCGCGATACTGGAAAGCGCTTCTCCACGGAACCCAAGAGAAGTAATCTGCTCCAGATCTTCTACTTTTTCAATTTTGCTTGTAGCGTGCCGGCAGAAGGCAAGGGGGATCTGATCTGCCTCTATACCGGAGCCGTTGTCCGTAATACGGATCAGCTTTTTGCCGCCGTCTGTGACCTCTACCGTAACGGCGGTAGCGCCGGCGTCGATAGCGTTTTCCACAAGCTCTTTTACAACAGAAGAAGGGCGTTCCACCACTTCTCCTGCCGCGATCTTGTCTATAGTATTCTGATCTAAAACAGCGATTCTTTTCAAGAAGACTCCTCCTTTTGACTGAGTTTATAAACTTTTTACCACCTGTTTCTGATCTTGTTCTGCAGGTTATAAAGAATATTCATCGCCTCCATGGGCGTAAGATTTGTAAGATCCAGTTCCTTGATCTCTTCTACAATATCGTTGTCCTGTACCGTATCGAAGAGAGACATCTGCGCCATATCTACCTGGTCGTATACGATCTTCTGTTTCTTTTTGGGGGTGGTCAGATCTTTTACAGCGGCGGTAATATCCGCGTCGCTTAATTCTTCCACAAGTTCTTTTGCCCGGGCGATCACTGACTCCGGGACACCGGCAAGCTTCGCCACCTGGATGCCGTAGCTTTTATCTGCCCCGCCCTTTACGATTTTTCTCAGGAAAACAATATCGTCGCCTTTTTCTTTGACGGCGATGCAGTAATTGTTGACCCCGGCGATTTTTCCCTCCAGCTCTGTAAGTTCATGGTAATGGGTGGCAAACAGTGTTTTTGCTCCGCAGAGCTTTGTACTGCTGATATGCTCGATCACCGCCCAGGCAATGGCAAGACCATCGAAGGTACTGGTTCCTCTTCCGATCTCGTCCAGGATCAGAAGGCTTTTGGAGGTGGCGTTTCTGAGGATATTTGCCACCTCTGTCATCTCCACCATAAAGGTACTCTGGCCGCTGGCAAGATCGTCGGAGGCGCCCACTCTGGTGAAAATCCTGTCCACAATACCGATATTCGCTTTTTCAGCGGGAACAAAGCTTCCAATCTGGGCCATTAATACGATCAGAGCCGTCTGGCGCATGTAAGTGGATTTTCCCGCCATGTTGGGGCCGGTGATGATGGAAACACGCTTTTTCTGATTATCCAGGTAGGTGTCGTTTGCGATGAACATGTCGTTCTCGATCATCTGCTCGACTACAGGGTGCCGCCCGTTTTTAATGTCGATGACGCCGTTTTCATTGATCTTTGGACGGACATAATTATTTCTCTGGGCAACCAGAGCAAGGGAAGCAAAAACATCCAGCGCGGCTACTGCCTTTGCAGTTCGCTGGATGCGCGTCACTTCTGCTCCAACCTTGTCCCTTACCTGGCAGAACAGCTCGTATTCCAGATTATAAAGGCGGTCTTCCGCTCCAAGGATCAGGTCTTCCAGTTCCTTGAGCTCCTGTGTAATATACCGCTCCGCATTGGTAAGTGTCTGCTTACGAACGTAATTATCAGGGACAAGATCCTTGAAAGAGTTTGTGACTTCCAGAGAATACCCGAATACGCGGTTATATTTTATCTTCAGATTTTTGATTCCGGTGCGCTCTTTTTCCCGCATTTCCAGCTCTGACAGCCATTTTTTTCCGTCTGTGCGGGAACGGCGGAATTTATCGACTTCTTCATTATAGCCTTCCCGTATGATCCCTCCGTCCCTCAATGCCATAGGCGGCTCGTCGGTAATGGCCTGTTTGATCAGCTTTGCAATATCCGTAAGGGGATCCATATCCTGATAAATCTGCTGAAGGATGGGGCAATGGTAATTCTGCAGGATCTGCCGGATAAAAGGCAGCATCTCAAGAGAAGAGGCAAATGCCACCATATCCCTTGGATTGGCCGACTGATAGCTGATACGGCTGATGAGACGCTCCAGATCATATACCGGATTCAGATATTCCCGGATCTCATCCCGGTCCATAGGGCTTTTATTTAATTCTTCCAGCGCTTCCAGACGGCGGTTTATTTCCTGGGAATCGATCAGCGGCTGTTCTACATAAGACCTCAGAGTACGCGCCCCCATGGCGGTTTTTGTTTTATCCAGCACCCAGAGGAGAGATCCTCTTTTATTTTTTTCCCGCAGTGTTTCCACCAGTTCAAGATTTCTGCGGCTGGAGCTGTCGATCAACATAAATTTTTCCGCTGTATAGGGATGGATGGTGGCCATATGGGAAAGAGCCGTTTTCTGTGTTTCCTGAAGGTAAACAAATAACGCTCCCGCAGCGATCACGCCGCTGTCATAGTCTTCCAGGCCGAGACCCTCCAACTGATTTACATGGAAATGTTCTTTCAGAGTCCGCTGGCAGAGAGCGTCGTCAAAATACCATGGATCCAGAGAAAAAACACAGATACCCATACGCTCTCTGAGATCCTCTGTATCAATGCCGCTCATTAGAAAAGCATCGTTGCAGATGATTTCTGCCGGAACAAATTTATTGATCTCATCCAGAAGCTTTGCCGGCGTGGCGACTTCCGTCACGAAGCAGTCTCCTGTAGTGATATCGGCAATGGCGCAGCCGAACTGATCCTCCATGGAAACAACGGACATCAGGTAATTGTTTTTTGATTCATCCAGAGAGGCGGCGTCCAGAGTGGTTCCGGGAGTCACCACACGAATGACTTCTCTTTTTACAAGACCTTTTGCTTTTTTCGGATCCTCTACCTGTTCGCAGATGGCTACTTTATAGCCTTTTTCAATAAGCCGTTTAATATAAGTCTCGGCAGCATGAAAGGGGACCCCGCACATGGGGGCCCGTTCTTCCAGTCCACAGTCTTTGCCTGTCAGAGTCAACTCCAGTTCCTTTGTTACAGTCAGAGCGTCGTCAAAGAACATCTCGTAAAAGTCGCCGAGACGGTAAAAAAGGATACAGTCCTTATACTGCTCTTTTGTTTTTAAATATTCACGCATCATTGGTGATAAAGTCATATTAAAATCTCAAACCCCTTTATTTTCAAGGCTTCGCGCCGTTTATTCAGGCTTAAAAAAGCCTGTTTTACACACTTGTTACACACCTTTTTTCCTGTGATTGAATGTGTTTTTCTTTTCCCGTTAAAATTACTCACCTTATCCGGGACGTAAGCATAATTCAGACCTATACTATCATTTTTACGTGGTGATTTCAATAAAAAGCATGAATTTTGTTTTGGCGCTTATATTTAAAGGGGCAGCAGCGTCAGTGTCCAAGGGAAATACGGCTACTTTTTTAGATCTTCTGAATCTACCCGTAATCCACCGCCTGATCCTACGGCTTTCTTTTCGGACCTGGCGATTTCAACCGTAAACTACTGCTTGTTTCTACGGTTGTCTTTCTTAATTTGACAATCTCAACCGTAAACTACTACTTGTTTCTACGGTTGTCTTTCTTAATTTGGCGATTTCAACCGTAAAATTCTGCTCATTCCTACGGATCTCTTTCATTATTTTTGTACTACAACCGTAAACCTGTTCCTTCCTCTACGGATTTCTTTCCAGATTTGACGATTTTAACCGTAACTGCTATCCAGAATAAACAATAGAGAGCTGATCGTCAGTGCTCACTCCATCATTGATAAAATACTTTTAGGTTTCATACGGATTACCATGACAGAGGATATTCCTGTAGACAGGATAACAATCAGCAATTCCGCACCTAATATCCCGAATATAGATTTTGGATCTATGCGGACGGTAAGTTCTATGTCCGCTTCCTCCGGGACGGCATCATAGGACTCCGTATTTATCAGTCCGCTAAATACATTCCCATTGTCTGTGTCCTTATCTTTTTCTGTTACCTGTATATTTTCATTTACAATGCGCCCTATTCCTCCTGTCGCTGCGCCGACCACAGCCAGGGCAATACAAAACGCCCAGTCAATCGACTGAGCGCTTTGCATTAAAGATCTGAAAATATATCAGAAAAGAGTTTTTCTCCATATTTTTTATACAATTTTCCGGCAAATTCGTAGCAGAAATCATCAGACCGCCTGGAAATGACCACAATATTCATAACGCGCTGTTCCAAAACAAGAGTATATACTACTCGGATACCAATTTTTTTATATTTTATCTTAAAAAAACCTGTAAGATTATTTCCGTTTTTGTTACCTAGTGGATGTCCATAACCTTCAGGTCTTGGCAAAGGCGCTTGTGATACCTTTCTTATTCCTGCCAAAATTTGCGGCTTGATATCGTTGTGGAATTCTGAGAACTCTTTTTTTGCCTCATCTGTTATCCGTATTTCCCATGCCATTATTCGATTTCCACACTTTCTGCCAATTTATCAATATCTTCCATGGAATAACCTTGTTCGGCAACAAATTCTGCAAAAGATGATGTATTTGAATTTTCTCTTTCTTCTGCCCGTTTAAGCAAACGCATATCCTCGATTTTTTCTAAAAATTTTTCCAGTTGCTGCAATTTTTTTTGCGTCTCTTTATACTCTTTTACAGAAATAAGGACTGCTGTAGGCTGGTTATTTTTTAATATGATATATTCATGATCATTTTCACATACATCAGAAACAATCTTCCCAGTTTTTCCCTGGCTGAAATCAGAAATAGGTACAAGCCTTTCCGTTAGATCAATTAATGAAGTTCCCATAATATCAGCTCCTTTTTTATATAATATACTATATCGCAGAATTTTATACAATATTTTCATTAAAATATTAATTATAAATATAGGCTGATATCTACTTACAAAAAATATGATATCCGCACATAAGGCATAAACCGGAAACAATTACAATGACTACGTTTTCCGCGATCAACATTCCTATTACCATGCCAATCCCAATACAAAAAAGCACTAATCCCAAAAGTCTCCCCATATCCTCAGTCCTCTTCTCTTTTGTCTGTATTATTCTATGCCGGAGTTCTTTTTTGCAATACCGGATTTGAAAAATGTCTTTTTTTAAAAAAGAAGCGGAAAAGCTATTGAGATAAAGGATTTATTGAACTATAATTTATAAAAATGATAAACAGGAGGGGTATTATGAAATGGAAGGATGAATGCTTTGCCGCGTTGGACAGAGAAAAAATGTTCGAAAATTCCGGACACAGAACCCGTTTTAAGGAATTAACCGACTGCTACTGCAGCTATCCTTTTTTTACCAGAGGGCTATGTAAATGTATGTATCTGTCTGCCTGGGACGAGGAACATTTCTGCATCATGCTGGAGGAATTAGCGGAGATGAGTCTCGGAAAGGAAAAAAACACAAAAGAAATGAGAAATAAGGGAGAGATCATTGCGGAGGAACAGAAAGACGACGAATATTACGTCTATGAATTGTCAAATTCTTTTCTGGATGATAAGCCGTTTTCTATAGATGATCCGGCAAAAATCCGCCCGGAAATCCGTTATATTATTGAAAGAGCGCAAAAAGCCGCTGAAATTATTGATCAGATATGATTTTTTTAAATGAGTTGTCTATAAAGAGGCCGGCAGGAAAAATATATCCACTGCCGGCCTGCTAATGCTTACAGTTCTGTACCCGTTGTCTCAGAAGAATTCTTTCCAAAACCGGAAGCAAATCTGTCCACGAAATCAGGAACCATATCAAGTACTTTGGTAAGGCCGTCTTGATTTTTGATATTTACCAGCTTTGTTGTGCCGTTCTGGATCACAAGAACAGCGCTGGGAGTCATCTTTCCTGTCATTCCGCCGGCTCCGTTATTTTTCTTTTCGCCTTCAAAAGCTCCCGCGCCCACGCCGAAAGTTACATCCACCAGAGGAAGAATAATCGTATCCCCTACATGAATTGCCTCTCCTACAACGGTCTTTGCTGAAATAAAGGCATCCAGTCCTTTAAAGAGAGAATTTACCGTATCCTTAAAATTGTTTTCGTTTGCCATGATCAAACCTCCTTGTTCTTCCATCGGTAGACGATATATTTTATATTTTTGTCAAAATATAGCTTTATAAAAATCATAAGAGGGAGGATTCCGTAGACTCTTCCCTGGAGACTTATATTTCCTTCCAGCAGGTTTCTGTTCTCAAAAACAGGCTGGACGGCCACCCTGTTCTGATGCAGGGGAACGGTGATCCCCAACACGGCAAGAACGGCTCCTGTTACAGAAGGATCTTCGCTTCCAAAGGAGACGCGGCCCTTTATCTTCTTTGGGAAAATGTGTCTGAAAAGCCTTAACAGTTCCTGCTTTGCAAGCGTAAAACCGGCCTGTACCCGCGGATTCTCCATAAACTGTTTCCAGTAATTTATTTTATCATAAATGTTTTCCATTGTTAATGAAATTCTTTTTAATGTATGAAGAATATTTGCAAATGACGTCCGGAGTCCTTTTAGTTTTTCCAGAAAAAGCAGCCCTTTATTCTTTCTTTTTTCTGTATCCTCTGTTTTTTCTTTCTGGGATTCCCTCCGGGCTGTTTCCTGACTCTGGACGGTTGCCGGCTTTTGGCGGACGCGGTTTTGCTCTTCTCTTTTCTCCTGCGGGATGTTTTTTTCAGAAACAGTTCCGGTGCTTTTCTTTTCTGCTTTTCCTTTTTTTCCGTGCGTCTTCCATTTTTTTACAAGTGTGAGGACCGGAATACCAAATAATCGGAGACTGGGAACTTTTTGTGTTCTGCTTATGAAATAACTGAAGCTGACGCCCCCGAACAACCAGTTTATTTTGATCTGAGCCTCTGTATTGCCTGGATCGTCCTGCGTCTTTAAAGCCCGGATTTTGTATCTTACCGGACAGAACAGAAGAAGGCAGAGACAAAGAACGGCAAGCCCAAGAATAATTCCCAGAAGGATCAATATGATTTTTATAAGCATCCATAAAATATGTAACATGCTTTCACCTGTTTTTCAAATATTCTTTTACCTGAACATCCCCTGTTTCTTTATATACCTTTCTGATAATCTCTTCTACAAGAGATACCGCCTCTTCCTTCCCGCAGGCAATACCGATAATTTCAGGACAAAGACCGGCGGCGGTACGTTGGAGCAAGGTAACTGCGGGAAACAGTTCCATGATATTCCGGGGGTTTTCCGAAAGAACAAGAAGATAGATTCCGGGAACCGGCCGTCTGTTTTCCAGTTTCTCCTGAATACGTTCCAGGTTTTGGACATTCTTTCCAACAAAACAATTTTTATGCCATTTCAGCATTTTGTGTCACTGCTCCTTCTTCTGAGGGATGCTAATAAAAGGATTCCCTTTTTTGGATAAATCTAAACAGGACTGCGCAAAAAACGCAGTCCTTCAGTCATTCAGGAATCAATCCCTGCGCTGCCGGCCCCAAAGTCCCTGGCTTCTCATTTCCAGATATTCCTGATACGCCTTCTCCACAATCTGCTTTTCGTTGGAAAAACGGAGAAGATGATAAATCTCATGAAATTTATAATACCCGGAATCTACAAAGAACTCTTCCCTTTGGGGCCTGCTATGATAATTATCAGCCGTCATCAGATACCAATGTACTTCCTTTGTGACCATATCCTCCGGAACCGTGAAATTATAATGGCTTTTTCCAATATATTTTACGATGGATGCCTTCACATCCGCCTCCTCCCTGACTTCCCGCAATGCGGTCTGTATGTGGGTTTCTCCTTTTTCCACAGTTCCCTTTGGCAATACCCAGCCTTCATATCGATTTTTGTAAGACTTATATAATGCCAGTATCTTCCCACGATAAATTACCACACCGCCACAGCTCGTTGCTTCTATCATAATGCACGTTCCTCCTGTAATGCGTGTGAATTAATCTGAACTGAATACAGTATAACTCTTTTTGTGCAAGCTGGCAACCGTTACTTCAGGTGTTCCCGCTTATCCGTAATAATAAGCGTTGAACAACTGTGAAGCGATCGGTACGGCAGCTTCGCTTCCGGTTCCGCCGCCCTCTACGATGATAGCTACGACCATATCGGGATCATCCACATTGGAATATCCTACAAACCAGGAATGGCTTGACCCGTACTCGTCATATTCGGCGGATCCTGTTTTTCCGGCGGCAGTGTAGCCCTGTCCGTAAAGGGACGTGGCGGTTCCATGCTCCACAACGCCTTCCATCAGTTTACCGAGCATAGCGGCTTCATTATTTGTCATAAGCCTTTTATATGCTTCAGGCTCCGTAGTGCTTACAACATCTCCGGTGTTGTTTACAACCTGGTCGATAAGATAAGGCTGCATGAGAACCCCACCGTTGGCAATAGCGCTTGTGATCAGAGCCATATGCATAGGCGAAGCCAGAGTGTTTCCCTGTCCGATAGACGTTTGCATGATTAGAGGAGTCCCCGATTTTCCATTCAGGGTAAACGAGCTTTTCCGGTAGGAATCCAGAGGAAGGTTTTTATTAAAGAGCAGATCCTCGCTTGTTTTCAGGATTGAGGAGCCTCCCAGCTCTGTTCCCATTTCCGCAAAGGCGCAGTTACAGGAATTGGCGAAGGCGGAATAAAAATCTTCCTGTCCGTGAACAGTTCCGTTATAACACTGAATGGTATGGTCTTCCAGCGTCACGCTTCCCTGACAGAGATAACTGTATCCGTCAAAGCTTCCATGCCGGCGGTAATAATCCAGCGCCATAACAATTTTAAAGGTGGAGCCCGGCGGATACTGTCCCATGGTGGCCCGGTTCAAAAGACTGCTGTTCGTCTCGTCGCTTACAAGCCAGTCCCAGTTTTCCGCAAGAGTATTGGGATCAAAATCCGGCTTGCTGACCATTACAAGAATTTTGCCTGTTGACGGCTCCAGGGCTACTACAGCTCCTTTTCTGTCTCCCAAAGCGTTGTACGCAACTGTCTGCAGATCTGCTCTTAAGGTAGACACCACAGTATCTCCCATATTCTTTTCGCCTAAAAATTCATTTTTCATCTGGTTAAGGAAAAACTCATGGGAAGTAAGAAGCTGGAAATTCGCTTCTGATTCCAATCCGCTTTTTCCGTTGGTGTCGTATCCGATCACATGGGCAAAAATGTTAGAATAAGGATATACCCTTTCTTCAGATCCGTCGTCATAGACGTCTGTTCTGGCAAGAACCTCTCCGTCTGAAGAGACAATCTGTCCGCGCACAACGCGGTCTGAAAAGGTATCCTGTCTCGTATTGTACGGGCTGTTGATAAAAGTTTCGCTTTCCGCTGCGTCAAAATAAATCAGATATCCGATCAGTCCAAGAAATATAACGACAAAGAAAGCGGACACAAAAGTATATTCTCTGTTTCTTGACCGCCGCCGTTTAAATCTCTTCTGATCTGCGCGCTTCCTCTCTGGCCCTGATTCGCTGTAAAGCTTCTTTTCTTCGTCTCTCAAATTCTTCGTCCTCATCTTCTCTTAAAATATACAGTCCCTGGATAATAGCCAGCATCAGTATCGTACTCATCACGGAACTTCCTCCATAGCTGACAAGAGGAAGGGTGACTCCTGTCATCGGGATAAACTTTGTAGCGCCTCCGATGGTCAGAAATACCTGAAAGGCGTACTCGGCGCCTAAGCCCAGGGCGATCAGCTTATAAAACGGATTTTTGATCCTGAGCGCAATATTCACGATCATCAGAAAGAAACTCATACAGACGAGAATCAGGCAAATTGCAAAAATCCCGCCCAGTTCTTCGCAGATAGCGCTGAAAATAAAATCATTTTTAACTACAGGGATGGCTTCGGGCGATCCCTGGCATAAGCCCATTCCAAACCAGCCGCCTGTTCCGATGGCAAAAAGAGACTGTACGATCTGGTATCCCTCGTTCTGGTAAACCGCCATGGGATCTTTCCATGCGCTTACTCTCTGACGGACATGTCCGAACAGATAATAGGCGACGACAGCCGCCCCGCTTCCTCCGGCAAGACCCAGCCCAAGATATCCCACATTTTTCGTGGCCACATAAACCATGATAAGATAAGCCGCAAAGAATATCACCGCACTTCCAAGATCGCGGGAAAGAACCAGTATTCCCACATGGAGCGCCGCAACTACAGTAGCTTTTACCACTGCACGGAAGCTGGTGTCTCTGGACAAAAGCGAAGCCATAAAAAATACAAAAGTGATCTTTATGGCCTCGGAAGGCTGGATTCCCATAAGGGACAGCTTCGCTCCGTAACTGGTCTGCGCAAGAAGGAACACTGCCGCAAGAAGCAGAACTCCAAGCCCGGCATAAAGCCAGGTAAGCCTGCGCAGGAATTTCAGCTTTCGTATGATCACCGGAATGATCAGGGCGATCCCGCTGGCCGCGGAAGCGATCAGAAGCTGCCTTGTAGCAGTATCAATGTCAAGGCGGCATAACATGATGAATCCAATGCTCAGAAGCATGCACATGTTGTTTAAAAGCAGAAGAGACGCCTTTTTATAAAAAACACGGTACAGGATCTGAACCGCCGCAAAAAATACCAGCGTTTCAATATAAAACAGGATTACCTGAAAATCAAAGGTTTTCAGGTAGATTACAAGAAACGCGGTAAAATCCATAAAAAAGATCAAAATAAGCTGCTGTCTCAGCAGATCATTCTTTTCTTCTTCGTCCTGCCGGCGCACTGTATAAAAGCAGTGAAAAGTGTAAATGATCATCAGTGTTAAAATAAGATATTTTGATAATTCAACAATTACATTGATCATATGCCTATTCGGCTCCTCTTTTAAAATGTCCTTTCGTAAAAACTCTTTCAGACGGCGTTTTTCCGTAAAGATATACGCCGGCAAATTCCTCCAGAATTTTTACGGCTTCCCTTGCAGGTTCCACAGTAAACATCAGACGCAGGGCTTTGGCCCCCAGTTTCTCTACCTGCTGATGTTCTTTCAGAAGCCCGTATGGAAGGCTGTTATAAAGAATATTATAACAATATTGTTTTTCTTTTGTATTTCCCGTTTTCCACGGGTCGCAGACGCAGACAGAGGAAAATTCCTTGTCATAACGGTCTTTCAGGATCATATAGCTTTCTTTTTTGTCGCATCGAAGAAGATTTTTTCTGACGCACTGTGCCGACTGCATCAGAGGCAGGTATCCGTAAACCAGAAATTCACTGCGGGAATTGTTCCGGTGCCGGAGTTCCTTTTCGTTCAGTTCCACAGGCATAGTTGTCCGCAGAACGCCTTCATCATCCCAAAACGCGACAGCCTCGTTATTCCAGGTATATAAAGGAAAATCAATTACGCATTTTTTCTCCAGGCCCCGCTCCTTCAGCGCTCCGTAAGATTCCAGATTCCGTACAAGAAAACCTTTCATACCCATGTCCAGCCAGGTTTCAGCCTGGGCCAGAAATTCTTCCGGAACTTTTCCTCTTGTCACATAAGGAGTAGAAAGATACAGCTCTTTATCCCTGTACAGTCCCTCTTCCATACAGTCCTTCATTGCATGAAAAGGAAGATACAGCCCTGTAAGAAAACGGCTGGCGCCAAGGGCGGCCGCCTGTTCCAAAGTCTCGCAGGAAACATAAAATTTCTGAAGATTTTCCGGATGCAGAGTCCGTGTCTCTTCCGGAGCATAGGAAGGAAGCCCCGGCTGTTTTCTTTGGTATTCTGCCTGTAGCTTCTCTTCCAGGATGGAAAAGGCATTCCTGCGGAGCTCGTTGAGAGTTCCGACAGGGATAAAAATATTGCTGCCCATATGAATGTCCAGACGTTCCCATTCAAACTCCGTATTTCCAAGTTTTTCCATCTGCCGGCGGATCCGGGATTCTTCCAATGGACGTTCTCTGGCAGGCTGTACTTCTCCTGCGGATACAGAAACGGAGATTTCACCGACATTTTGTCCGATGGCATCTCTTTTCTCTTCCCGGAAACCTTCATGGGCCTTATAAGATAATTCCAGTATAGCAGGGTGTCCGGCAAAAAGGGTTAAATTCCCGTAAATTTTTTCTTTTCTTTTTTTTAACTCGGAAGAAACATTTCCGGTTTTCTTTTGATTGGAAAACGCCATCATAGACGGCCCGTTCTGCTGCCGGTAATATCCCTGGCAGGATCCTCCCCGGCTGAAAATATCAAGAAGATATTTCCTGTCCTCGTCGGAAACTTTAAAGGCTTCCCTGTTATCTTCCAGTATGTCCAGATATTTTCGATACATCCCCGTAACTCCGGCCGTATATTCCGGCTGCTTCATCCGTCCCTCGATCTTCAGGGAAATAACGCCGGCGTCCAGTATTTCCGGAAGAAGATCCAGAGTACAGATATCTTTCAGGCTTAAAGGGCAGATATTTTTCCCTTTTACCCACCGGTTATTTTCATCTCTTACACCATAGGGAAGGCGGCAGGGCTGGGCGCACCGTCCCCGGTTTCCGCTTCGTCCGCCCAGGATGCTGCTCATAAGACATTGTCCGGAAATACTGTAGCACAGCGCGCCGTGAACAAACGACTCGATCTCAATAGGACTGGCCTGATGCATGGCGGAAAGCTCCTCAAGACTAAGCTCTCTGGCAGGAACCACACGGGTTACTCCAAGTTTTTCAAGAAAGCGCATACCCATCGGTCCGGTAACAGCCATCTGGGTGCTGGCGTGAACAGGAAGATTCGGAAATGTCCGGCGGATAAAACGCAGCACGCCAAAATCCTGTACGATCACCGCGTCCAGTCCCTCCTCATAACAGGGAACAAGAGATCGGTATAGACGCTCCTTAAGTTCCCGGTTCTTCAGAAGTGTGTTCACAGTAAGATAAAGTTTTTTTCCGTGGATGTGTGCAGTACGTATAGCGGAAATCAATTCTTCCTGGGTAAAATTCTTCGCATATGCCCTGGCTCCGAAATCGGGTCCTCCCACATAAACGGCGTCGGCTCCCGCGCCGAGAGCGGCTTCAAAAGCTTCGTAGGAACCGGCGGGGGCCAAAAGCTCCGGTTTTCTTTTATTTTTCATAATCCCTCTCTTTTTGTCTCAACAGATAAAGGGGACTACCACCTGAGCAATCCCCTTCGCTTCCCTACTTTAACAGCGAATCCACTTCCTGTTCCAGCTCTTTCACTTTTCCTTCCAGAACGTTACGCTGCTGAACAGCTTCCTGCTGTTTTTTCTCTGCCTCTTCAATTTTCATGCGCAGAGAAATCAGTTCATGCTTCAGTTCATACATTTCCTGATCTTTCTGCTGAAGATCCTGTTCAAAAATTTCGGCCTGTTTTTTTGCCTTGAAATAATCGTCTGTTATATTCAGACTGAGCAGCGTATGTTTGGTTTCCATAGGCTGCCTGGAATACCCGGGCATTTCACTTAATTCCGCAATTTTATTGTTCATATAGGATGCTACCTTCTGAAAATATTCTTCAGACTCATAGCCGCCCAAAGTGATGATCTTTCCGCCGATCACTACCTGCGCTGTATTCTTGACTGCCATAAAAAGCCTCCTGTGTTTCTGTATATTTTCCGCGCCCGTTTTTCATATAAGGGCCGCAGTAAAATAGTCGTCTTCTTTTTATTATAATCGAATTTTGTAGAAAAGTATAGAATTTTTTAGGAATTCTTCTCAAAGCCCAGATGACTGTACGCCAGGGGCGAAGCCATCCTGCCCCGGGGAGTACGGTTCAGGAACCCGTTCTGCAGAAGATACGGTTCATACACTTCCTCCAGCGTTCCGGTATCTTCCCCGATAGCAGCCGCCAGAGTCTCAAGTCCTACAGGCCCTCCCTGAAAGTTTACGATCAGGGTTTTCAGGATCTTCCGGTCGGTTTTGTCAAGGCCGTACTGATCGACCTCCAGAAGATTCAGGGCGAAAACAGCCACGTCATAAGTGATTTTTCCATCATATTTTACCTGGGCAAAATCTCGTACACGTTTCAGGAGACGGTTGGCGAGCCGCGGCGTTCCCCGGGAACGTTTGGCGATTTCCTGCGCCCCGCGTCTGTCGATCTCCACTTCCAGAACCTGCGCGGAACGGAGGATAATAGTCTCCAGTTCCTTCTGGTTGTAAAATTCAAGATGATGCATTACGCCAAAACGGTCCCGCAGAGGCGCGGACAGAAGACCTGCCCTGGTGGTGGCCCCCACAAGAGTAAAACGGGGCAGATCCAGCCGTATAGAACGGGCGGAAGCTCCCTTTCCGATCATGATATCAATGGCAAAATCTTCCATTGCGGGATACAGAACTTCCTCTACCTGGCGGTTAAGCCTGTGTATTTCATCTACAAAAAGAATATCTCCCTCCTGAAGATTATTCAGAATGGCCGCCATTTCCCCCGGTTTCTCAATAGCCGGACCGGAGGTTACCTTCATATGCACCCCCATCTCATTGGCGATGATCCCGGACAGAGTTGTTTTTCCCAGTCCCGGAGGACCGTAAAAGAGAACGTGATCCAGAGGGTCATGCCGCTGCTTTGCCGCTTCTATGTATATTTTTAATGTATTTTTTGTCTTTTCCTGACCGATGTATTCATCCAGGGTCTGAGGTCTGAGACTCCCCTCTAAAGGAAAATCCTCTTCTGTGACATCGGTAGTGATCACTCTTTTTTCCATAAATTACTCCTACAGATTTTTGAGAGCTGCCTTCAGGATTCCCTCAACATCGTCCGGAGATACGTCTGTTACCTTTCGGACCGCCCGAAGCGCCTCCGTACTGCTGTATCCAAGGGCGACCAGCGCCTCCACCGCTTCTTTGCTTCCGTCAAAGGAAGAAACCTCCGCATCCGCTTCTACATGAGAAAGCTTCGCCTCAAAAGCGTCCTCAAGCTTAAGCTTGTCTTTCAGCTCCAGGATCAGTTTCTGCGCCGTCTTTTTGCCGATTCCCGGAGCCCGGGATATGGTCTTTACATCATCTGACAGAACCGCAAAACGAAGCTCGTCCGCAGAAAGCGCGGCTAGAATGCCGAGGGCGGCTTTGGGACCGATGCCGTTTACCCCGAGAAGCAGACGGAATATCTGCAGATCGTCCTTTGTCAGAAAGCCGTAAAGCTGCATGGCGTCTTCCCGGATATAAAAATAAGTATGTATTTTTATTTCCTCTTTCTCCCGGAGAGCTTTTTCCATAGATGCGCCGGTCATAAATATTTCATATCCGATTCCCCCATTTTCGAGAATCAGAGAAGTTTCAGAGGAATCCACGATTTTTCCCCGTATAAATGAGATCATAATTAATGAAAGCTCCTGTTTTTCTATCTGAATTCAGCCAAATCAGTTTTTTAGCATCACAATCATAACATACACCGGATAAAAACGCAAATATGAAAGACAGCCCCGGGCGGACGATCCATCCGCCGGAGCTGCCCTCTGTACATACGAGCGATCCTTATAAAATTACCTTCCGCGGGCATACTTCCCTGCAGGCGCCGCAGTTCGTACACTTTTCATAATCGATATGAGCGCAGAAATTTTCTACGGTAATGGCGCCGTTCGGACATGTCTTTTCGCATTTTTTGCAGCCGATACAGCCTGTCTCACAGGCAGAAGTTACAGCCTTTCCCTTATCCTGTGAACTGCAGCCTACCATTACAGACTGTGTATAGGGGATCAGCTCGATCAAATGACGGGGACATTTTTCCACACATTTTCCGCAGGCTCTGCAGGCCTCTTTATCTACAACGGCAACACCGCTGACGATATGGATCGCGTCAAAGGAACATGCCTTAACGCAGCTTCCAAAGCCAAGACAGCCGTATACACAGGCTTTTGCTCCGCCGCCGGGCACAAAAGGCATCATTTCGCAGTCCTCGGTACCTGTGTAAATATAATTTTCTTTTGTTTTGTCACATGTTCCGGTACATTTTACAAAGGCTGTCCTGCGGACGGTTTCCACAGCCTCCTGCCCCATGATGCCGGCAATGATCTTTCCTGTTTCGTTTCCGCCTACCGGACATTTGTTTACCGGGGCTTCTCCTTTCGCGATAGCCGCGGCCAGTCCGTCGCAGCCCGGATATCCGCATCCGCCGCAGTTATTTCCCGGCAGCGCTTCCCGGATGGCGATCTCACGCTCATCTGTTTCTACTGCGAATTTTTTTCCGGCGACTCCAAGAAAGATACCGATAAAGAGACCTACAGCCGCAACGACTACGGTTGCCACAATAATTGCTTCAATATTCATAATCCCGCCTCCTTATATCAGTCCTGAGAATCCACAGAAGGCGATTGCCATAAGCCCTGCTGTCAGAAGGACTGTTGGGAAACCTTTAAACGCCTCCGGGATATCATTGTATTCAATCTTCTCACGGATACCCGCCATAACGATGATGGAAAGAGTAAAGCCTGCTGCAATGGCAAATCCGTTTACAGTTCCTTCCAGGATATTATAATCATTCTGCACATTGATGAGAGCAACGCCGAGAACGGCACAGTTAGTCGTGATCAGAGGCAGATATACGCCCAGCGCCTGATAAAGAGATGGGATTGCTTTTTTCAGGAACATCTCCACAAACTGGACAAGAGCCGCGATGATCAAAATGAAGACGATCGTCTGAAGATATTCCATATTTGTAGGCACAAGGATAAAACGGTAGATCACACTTGTCACAAAAGAAGAAAGAGTGATAACAAATATGATCGCGCCGCCCATTCCGGCCGCAGTCTCTATTTTTTTTGAGACTCCCAGGAAAGGACAAAGACCAAGGAACTGGCTGAGCACGACATTATTGACAATGGCTGAGCTGACGATGATCAGCAGTAATTCTTTCATTTCTGTTTACCTCCCCTGCACATAGTATTTCCGCAGGACGCGCAGGCGCCGCCGCACTTCTCGGGATTGCTGGGATCGATTCCTCTTCTGGCAGCCCCGATCCTGAATTTATTCTGCAGAGCGGAAAGCGCCGCCAGTACGAAGAAGGCGCCGGGCGCCAGTACAAAGATCGTAATGGGCTCGTAGCCGATCTTGCCGGACGCGGCGTCCGCCAGAGGCAGGATCTGATGGCCGAAAAGCTGTCCCGCTCCGATAAGTTCCCGGACCGCCCCGATACAGGTAATGCTGAGAGTAAATCCAAGTCCCATTCCGATCCCGTCAAAGAGAGAGGGGATCGGCGGATTTTTGGAAGCGTAAGCCTCCGCCCGTCCGAGAATAATACAGTTTACAACGATCAGAGGTATGTAAAGTCCCAGAGACGCATAGAGGCTTGGAAGAAAGCCCTCCAGGAGCATCTGCACGATGGTAACGAAAGAGGCTACCACAACGATGAAGGCAGGCATACGGACGCCGTCCGGAATAAATTTCCGCAGAAGAGAAATCATCAGATTGGAGGCGGCAAGGACGGCCGTCGTTGTAAGTCCCATTCCGATCCCGTTTGTGGCTGAGGTCGTAATTGCCAGAGTAGGACACATTCCAAGCATCAGTACGAAGGTTGGATTTTCTTTGATAATGCCGTTTACCAGACGTTCTGCAGGTGTATTTGCTTTCATTGTGCTCCTCCTTCCACATACCGGAACGCACAGAGTCCGGCGTTGATTCCATTTGTCATAGCGTTTGTCGTAATTGTGGCGCCGCTGATCGCGTCAATTTCATCATCTGCGGCAGCGCCGTTTTTCGTGTATGTAAACTTTTCAACTTTTTTGTCTTTAAACTGGTCTTTGAATTCATCTGTATCCGCCTTCATTCCCAGTCCGGCGGTTTCCTCTATGGAGAGAATGGAAATGCCGTTCAGTGTTCCGTCATTCTGCACGCCCATGGCGAACTGAATATCTCCACCGTATCCTTCCGAACTCGTGATCGTGAAGGCATATCCCAACGTCCCGCCGGAAGCGTCCTTAGCGGTCATGATTTCGTCAACTGTCTGTGCGTCATACCCATTTTCGTCAAGATAAGTCACAAGATCCACCGCCTGTTTCGTTTCATCAGGGAGAAACGTCTCAAAGCTGTCGGCATCCTCAAAGACTGCCTGATAAGCTTCCTGTTTGGCTTTCTCCTGCTGCTGCGCGATGGGACCTGCGGTAATGTCCTGCACTATTCCGAGAGCCAGCCCGGCCACCAGCGTAATAACCGTAATAGAAAGGGTGTCTTTTACAATAGAGTTCATGCTTTTTTCCCTCCTTTTCCAAATGCCGTCGGTTTCGTCGCGCGTTCGATCAGCGGAACCAGAAGGTTGCAGAATATGATCGCGTAGGAAACTCCCTCGGCCGATCCTCCTAAAAGACGGAAAACAGCAGTTATGACGCCAAGACAGCAGCCATACACGATCTGTCCCTTCGGAGTGATCGGAGACGTCACATAGTCCGTAGCCATAAACCAGGCTCCAAGCATCAGCCCGCCGCCGAACAGGTGGCTCAGAAGATAATTACCGTCAAAGCCCATTCCTGTGGCAAACATATAACAGATTACAAAAACAGTGAAACTGCCGATATATGTCAGAGGGATCTTAAGATCGATCACCTTAAATACCAGAAGGATCACAGCGCCGATCAGGATGGCCAGCGCGGAGGTTTCTCCAATGGTTCCCTGGATGTTTCCGAGGAACAGATTTTTTACCGGAACAGAGCTTCCCTCTATAAATCCCTGGGCTTTCAGCGCTGCCAGAGGTGTGGCTCCGGTAACGGTATCCACTACGCCCCGGAAGTTGTCCGATACAGAGAAATCTGTCATCTGCGACGCAAAAGAGATCATCAGGAAGCATCTTGCGCCAAGAGCCGGATTCATGAAGTTCTGTCCCAGCCCGCCGAATAACTGTTTTACAACAATGATCGCGAAAGCGCTGCCAAGAACAGGCATCCAAAGAGGAATCTGAGGCGGCATGTTCAGCGCCAGGAGAAGACCTGTGACAACTGCGCTGAAATCTCCCACGGTGTTCGGTTTATGCATAAAACGATCATAGAGCCATTCAAATATCACACTGGAAAGTACGGTTGCCGCTATCACCAGGAAAGCGTGAAAACCGAAATTCCAGATGCCGAAAAGTGTGGACGGCAAAAGGGCAATTACAACAAGCTGCATGATTCTTTCTGTTGTCATGCAGTCTCTGATATGTGGATTTGATGATACATTCAGCTTTCGTTCCATTTTTACTCTCCCCTCTATTTCTTTCTGCGGCTGGCCAGAACCATTTTCCGCATAGATTTTATACTCTGGGTCAGCGGCCTTTTAGCGGGACAGACATAACTGCAGCATCCACATTCACAGCATTCCATACCGTCCATTTTCTCAAAGCCGGCCATATCCCCCCGTTCAGCCAGAGTGGCAAGACGGGCGGGGAGCACATGTCCCGGACAGACGCGCACGCACCGGCCGCAGTTGATGCAGGCCGTCATCTTTGCCTCTGATACCTGGTCGCGTTCCAGACAAAGGAAGGCGGAGGTGGTTTTTACGCAGGGTACGTTCAGATCATACATGGCGAATCCCATCATAGGACCTCCGGAAACGACTTTCGCCGTATCATCCTTCAATCCTCCTGCCGCTTCTACAAGCTCCTGCATACATGTTCCCGTAAGTACGGAAAAATTCTTAGGGTTTGCCACGGCGTTTCCTGTTACAGTAACGATACGGCTCATAACCGGGCGTCCGGCCACAACGGCCTGATAAATATCTGTAACTGTCTCAACATTATCCACAATACAGCCTACATCGGCGGGAAGCATGGAAGAATTGATCTCCCGCCCCGTCGTCGCGTAGATCAGCGTACGCTCGCCCCCCTGGGGATACTTTGTCAAAAGCTCCTTTACCTCTATCCTGGGACGGTCTTTTACAAGAGCGCGCATTTTTTCGATACAATCCGGTTTATTGTCTTCAATACAGATGTATCCCTTCGCTTTATCGAAAAGACGGAGGATCACTTCCAGACCGGAGATCACCTTTTCAGGTTCTTCCAGCATCCTTCTGTAATCGCTGGTGAGATACGGCTCGCACTCCGCTCCGTTTACCAGTATGTATTCGATTTTTTCCGGATCCTTCGGGGCAAGCTTTACATGAGTGGGAAATCCGGCGCCGCCCATTCCCACGACTCCGCCCTCGCGGATACGGGACAATATCTCCTCTTTTGACAGAGAGGACAGTTCGGCGCTGTAAAATTCCTGTTCTGTATACTGCTGGTCGTTTTCTATGATGATAGAATCTGACATGGTTCCAGTGGCGGTCAGACGCTTTTCAATCCCTTTTACTGTACCGGAAACAGAAGCGTGAAGAGGTACGGAGACAAATCCTCCTGCTTCCGCGATTTTCTGTCCGGCAAGAACGTGATCTCCTTTTTTCACGCAGGGAACCGAAGGGGCCCCGATATGCTGCGACAGCGGATACACCATCTCGCCCCTGGGGAGATATTTCTCGATTGGACTGTTTTTGGACAAATCCTTGCCGTCATAAGGATGGATTCCACCCTTAAAGGTAAGCTTTCCCATATGTATTTCCTCCTTTATCATAAGCCTTAGGAACGCTTATGTTTTTTATCTGTTTTATGACGCAGGCGATATCCGCGGTTCAAATGGGGATATGCTCTGAAAAAACGCCTGGTATTATGTCCTATCCTGTCGGTAAGATTCTTTCTGTAGGATTTCAGTTCGGTGGAAATGTCCTCCAGAATAGCCTGCCGTCTTTCGTTCATGGAACGGATAAATTCCAGATCTTCCATCCGGTCTTTCATATTATCAAAAGAAAACCCTCTGGGCAGATCCAGGGAATTCAGCCTGTCGTTAAATTTCAGCATAAGCTCCACCTGCTTCTTTTCCATCTGCTGTTCCCACTGTGGAATCCGGTCTTTCAGGTGGAAAGCGGCTGACGCGGAATAGCAGAAATCGCAGAGATAGGCCACTGAAATAATACAGATACAGATCTCGCCCACATAGACAGGATATAAATCTACCAGCCTTTCCACCACGGGATGAAGGACGCGGAACAGGATCACTGTAAAAATCCCCCATCCGATAGAAGCTCCAAGACAGATCCTTCCCTGAAAGTTAAACTTTTTATCACTGTAATCCCACCACGAAGTATGAAAAAGCATTTCCATGAGAACCGCCGTGAAATATTCCAGAGCCGTAGCTACGACAATTCCTCCGAGAAACAGTAGAATCAGGTACTGTTCCAGAGGCTTAAGGATCAGGTAAACGGCTACTGCTCCAAATCCGTAGATTGTACACAGCGGTCCGTTGATAAAGCCGCGGTTGACATATTCGCCTTCTTTCAGTGAAACATACATGGTTTCCCATGCCCAGCCAAGAAAACTATATATAAAAAACCAGCTTATAATATGATAGACATCGACACCGTTTATTGTCATCGACCACATGAAATATATCTTTCCTCCATCTCTGCAAATAACTTTCTTTCTTAATACTATAACTCTTTTTATGAAAAAATTCACTACCCATTTTTTAAAATCTTGTGTATAATTAAGTACAATGAAATAAGAATTGAGGTAATTTATGATTGTTAAAAAAATGCCGATTTTACAAGGCTTTCCGGACTTTGACACTGTTAAAAATTTGTCGAAAACCACTGTGGGATCCGAGGTTTTCCGGCCGGTTTTTTATGATATTGAAACTACCGGATTATCACGATATTCCACTTTTTTATATCTCATTGGCGCGGTAACGTATGAAAACAGCCAATGGTATCTTCAGCAGTGGATGGCGGAAGATTCCAAAGAGGAGGCTTTGATACTTTGTGAATTTTGTGATTATTTAAAGGATAAAACCTGTACGATACAATATAACGGAAACCGATTTGATCAGCCTTATCTGGAAGAAAGATACCGCTCTTGGGGATACGCGTCTCCTTTTCAGGGACTTTCTTCTCTTGATCTTTATCAAGAACTGAAACCCTGTAAAAATCTTTTGAAGCTTTCCCGTATGAAACAGCCGGATCTGGAAGCTTTTCTCGGAATGGAAAGCCGGAATTTCTGTGACGGAGGAATGTGCGTCCGCCTGTATAGGAAGTATATAAAATCAAAAGATCCAAAACCGGCGGAAATTATGCTGGGACATAACAGAGAGGATCTTCTCGGCCTTGGCGCGGTTTTTTCCATGCTGGGCTATAAATCGCTTCTGGAGGGAAATTATGAGCCCTCAGAAGCTTCTGTTCAGGACGGGCAGCTTTTGCTTACGCTGTCTCTTCCCTTTCTTCTTCCGGCAGCAGTTTCCGTCGGAAACAAAGAGTTCTATCTTACCGCTTCCGGAAATACGGCAAAATTTCTTACCGGCTTAAAAAACGGAAAGCTCCGTCAGTATTACAAAAACTTTAAAGATTACGATTATCTTCCCGGGGAGGATACGGCTGTGCCAAAAGTTCTCAGTCAGTATATGGACAAAAGCCTTCGTGTTCCGGCCACTGCCTCCACCAGCTATACCTGGTTTCCCTGCAGTAAAGAATTCCTGGACAATAAAGACAAACAGCTTCAGTATCTGCGGCATTCTCTGCCCTGCCTTCTTGCTCAGCTTGAAACAAAGAAGTGAAACGAAACAAAAAGAGACACAGGAAACGGATATTCCTGTGTCTCAAATAATTTACGAAAACTTTGGACAGAAAAACTGAGATTATTCTTCTGCAGTTTCTTCTGCTTCTTCAGAAGCATTCTCAGCAGGAGCTGCCGCCGGGCTTTCCAGGGCTTTCATGCTCAGACTGATCTTCTTATCTTCTCCGTTGAAATCAACAACTTTGGCACGGATCACCTGACCGATGGAAAGAACATCGGAAGGTTTCGCTACGTGTTCTCTGGAAATCTGAGAAACATGAAGCAGCGCGTCGATTCCCGGCGCCAGCTCAACAAAAGCACCGAAATCTGTCATACGTGCAACTTTTCCTTCGATCACATTGCCTACGGCAAATTTTTCAGCCGCTGTCAGCCATGGATTCTCTTCCGGGAATTTCAGGGAAAGCGCGATCTTGTCGCCGTTAATCTCCTTGATCAGAACTTTTACTTCATCGCCTACGTTAAATACTTTCTTCGGATTTTCCACTCTGCCCCAGGACATTTCGGAAATATGAAGCAGTCCGTCAGCTCCGCCCAGATCGATGAAAGCGCCGAAGTCTGTCACATTCTTTACAACGCCTGTTACAACATCTCCAGGATGGATCCTCTCCATAAGAGCTTTCTGCTTTTCTGCTTTTTCCGCAAGAAGAAGCTGCTTGCGGTTTCCGATGATACGGCGTCTTCTCGGATTAAATTCTGTAATCACAAATTCAATTTCCTGATCCGCATATTTGGAAAGATCTCTTTCGTAAGTATCAGATACAAGGCTGGCAGGAATAAATACTCTTGCCTCATCCACATTTACGCAAAGTCCGCCGTCCAGTACCTGAGTAACCGGTGCCTTCAGAACCTCCTGGGATTCAAAGGCTGCCTCCAGACGCTTGTTGCCTTTTTCTGCGGCAAGTCTCTTGTAAGTCAGGATCACCTGTCCCTCGCCGTCGTTTACTTTCAGAACCTTTGCTTCCATTGTGTCGCCTACGTGAACTGCATCGGACAGTACAAGGGAGCTGTCGTTGGTATATTCGCTCTTGGTAATAATACCGTCTGCTTTATAGCCGATATTCAGGATGATTTCATCGTCTTTTACATCGATGACAGTACCCTGTACGATCTCTCCATTTCTGATAGTTTTTACGGAATCTTCCAGCATCTGTTCAAAACTTAATTCTGACATGTTCTTGAACCTCCTCAATAATTTTCTTTGGGGTGGACGCCCCTGCTGTAATACCTACATAACTACTGCGATGGAACATTTCAGAATCCAAGTCTACAGGTGTTTGTATATAGTAAGTATTTCCACATTCCTCTTTACATATTTCAAACAGCTTTTGAGTATTGGAACTATGCCTGCCTCCGATGACCAGCATAGTGTCTACCTCTCCGGCTATGGTTTTTGCTTCTTTCTGCCGTTCTTCGGTAGCATTACAAATAGTGTTTAAAATATTGCTAATATTTAAAACATTATTATCATACCTCTTTTTCCTGAGAATTTCAACTAATTCTTTAAATTTGTTGTAATTAAATGTCGTCTGGGAGACGATACAGAGTTCTTTTCCCGGTTCCGGAGAAAAATTCTCCGCCTCTTCGCTGCTTTTCAGCACCGTGTGATTTCCTTCGCACCATCCGCAGATTCCCCGGACTTCCGGATGGCTGGGATCTCCGAAAATGACGATATGTTTCCCCGCCCTGCTTTCTCTTTCCACAATACGGTGGATCTTCAGAACAAAAGGACAGGTCACATCCACATAGGAAAGTCCGGCTGCCTCCAGTTTCTCATAAACTGCCCGGCCTACGCCGTGAGAGCGGATCACAACAGTGCCTCCCTCAATATGGTCCAGATCCTCTTCGGAGATTACTCTGACGCCTTTTTTCGCCAGATCCGACACCACTTCTTCATTATGGATGATAGGTCCAAGCGTATAAATTGGGGAAACGCCTTCCCCGATCAACTGGTAAACTTTGTCTACCGCGCGCTTTACGCCGAAACAAAATCCGGCCGTTTCCGCCACCTTTACCTTCATTATTCTGCCCTCTTTTTTGAGTTTATCACTTTTTCCCGGTATATCTGTAAAATATTTTTTACCACCTCGTCAATAGTCATATCGGAGGAATCCACCAGCACAGCGTCTTCGGCTTTTTTCAGAGGAGAGATCTCCCGGTTCATATCCCGTCTGTCCCTCTCTTCGATATCCTTTTGTATCTGAGCAAGATCACAGGAGACTCCTTTTTCCTCCAGCTCCAGGCAGCGCCTTCTGGCCCTTGTTAAAGGGCTGGCAGTAAGAAAGATCTTTACATCTGCTTCCGGCAGGATCGTAGTTCCGATATCCCGTCCGTCCATGACTACGCTCATGCTTTTTGCCAGCTTCCGCTGAAGGTCCAGCAGACGTTTCCTCACCTCCGGATTGGCGGAACTGACAGAAGCCATATTGCCTACCTCCTCTGTTCTGAGAAAGGCGTTTACATTTTCTCCATTCAGAAGAACAATCTGCTCTCCGTCTTTGTATTCAATAGATATTTCCGCTCCCCGGCAGACCCTTTCTATTTCGGCGGGATCTTCTCTGTTTACTTTCTGCCGGAGAAGATAGAGAGCCATGGCGCGGTACATTGCCCCCGTATCCACATAGACAAAAGAAAGTTCCCGGGCCACTCTTCTGGCAATGGTGCTTTTTCCTGCTCCTGCCGGCCCGTCAATGGCGATATTATAGATCATCTGTAATTTCCTCCCGTTTTATACTGTACTTACAGCCATCGCCGCCAGATATGCCGTAGACCAGGCAATCTGTAGGTTATAGCCTCCGGTTACAGCGTCCAGATCCAGTACTTCTCCGATAAAATAGAGCCCCTGGATTTTTTTCGACTCCATTGTAGCAGGATTGATCTCTTTTACTGCTACGCCGCCTCTTGTGATCACGGCTTCTTTAAATTCTCCCAGCCCGGTAATGGTAAAGGGAAAAGCCTTTATAAGAGCGCCGAAACGAAGCCGTTCTTCCCTGGATATCTCGTGAATGGTCTTTTCTCCGGGGATTCCGCCTAATTCCAGCATAACAGGAGTCAGAGAAGAAGGGAAAAGAACGCCGATGACATTTTTAAACTGTTTGTTTTTTCCTGCCTCAAATTCTCTTAAAATACGGGCGTCAAGCTGCTCCTCTGTCAGCGCGGGCTTCAGATCGAGATAAGCCTTCAGCTTTCCCTCTTTTTGGAGAGCCTGACCGATGCGGGCGCTGGAGGAAAGGATCAGCGGGCCTGTCACCCCGAAATGAGTGAACATCATTTCTCCAAAATCCTCAAACAGAACTTTTTTATCCTTTTTTATAGTCAGACGCACATTTCTCAGCGAAAGCCCTTTAAGTCTGGGGATGTATTCTTCTTCTGTACGAAGGGGGACAAGAGAGGGGGAAAGCTCCGTTACTTTGTGGCCGTATTCTTCGGCAAAAAGATAACCGTCTCCGGTGGAGCCTGTAGAAGGATAAGACAGCCCTCCGGTAGCCACAAATACGGCATCGCCCGGATAAAAAGTTCCGTTTTCCAGACAGATGCCGGAAACTTTCTTCTCCTCACAGACTATTTTTTCTACCTTGCTGTGAAGGTGAATATGAACGCCGTACTTTTTCATCTGGCGTTCCAGCGCCCGGATGATGTCCGATGAGTGATCGGAAACAGGAAAAACCCGGTTTCCCCGTTCTGTTTTTAAGGGGACGCCGGCCTGTTCCAGAAAATCCATCATCTCCCTGCTTCCAAAGGTATAAAATGCGCTGTAAAGAAATTTGGGATTGCGCACAACTCCGGCCAGAAGTTCCTCAGGGCCGCAGTTATTTGTTACGTTGCATCTTCCTTTTCCGGTAATATACAGTTTTTTTCCAAGTTTTTCATTTTTTTCAAAAAGAGAAACGTCGCATCCGTTTCTGGCTGCCGCTGCGGCGGCAAACATGCCGGCCGCCCCGCCGCCCACGATTAAAACTCTGTTCATCTGTATCCTTTCTGGAAAGCAAGCCCGCCAGAAAATCTGACGGGCCTGTTATTTTTCATTGTAGATCCTTCATCTGCCGTTTTAACAACAGCGCGGAGAAGAATTTTCTGTTTATACCGGATAAGCTCCGTTTTTGGTGTCTGCCGCAGTTTCATCCACCTTTGTCTCCTGCGCCTGACGATATTTAAAGAAGTCCATGGCAACCTGCGGGAACAGAGCGTAGGACAGAACGTCCTCATCCTGCTCTTTGTATGCTGCCATTTCTCCTTCCAGCTTATCCAGCTCGTTGTCCAGAAGATCTGCAGGGCGGCAGGTGATAGGCTTGGTGTCGCCGATACATTTTTTCTGGACTTCCGGATTAAACGGTTTTACGGTAGCGCCGTATTTACCGCTTAAGATATCTTTTGTTTCCTTAGTGACCATCTTGTATCTTTCGCCCATAAGAACGTTAAATACAGCCTGTGTTCCTACAATCTGGGAAGACGGAGTTACCAGAGGCGGTTCGCCCAGGTCTTTCCGTACTCTCGGAACTTCTTCCAGAACTTCATAGAATTTATCTTCCGCATGCTGTTCCTTTAACTGAGAAGTCAGGTTGGAAAGCATTCCGCCGGGTACCTGATAAAGAAGTGTCTTGATGTTGACACCCAGGTTCTTCGGATTCAGAAGACCGCTGTCGAGAGCGTCGTCGCGGATCGGACGGAAGTAATCCGCGATCTCCGCCAGAAGATTCTGGTCAAAGCCTGTATCATAGGGAGTACCCTTGAAGGTTTCTACCATAACCTCAGTTGCAGGCTGGGATGTACCCAGGGCAAACGGGGAAATAGCGGTGTCGATAATGTCAACGCCGGCTTCAACAGCCTTCAGATAAGTCATGGAAGCCACGCCGGAAGTATAGTGCGTATGAAGATCAATGGGGATCTTGACAGCTTCTTTAAGGGCGCCTACCAGTTCTGTCGCCTGATAAGGAAGAAGAAGTCCTGCCATATCCTTGATACAGATGGAATCCGCACCCATCTCTTCGATCTCTTTCGCGATGTTTGTCCAGTATTCCAGGGTGTATGCGTCTCCCAAAGTATAGGAAAGCGCTACCTGCGCATGGGCTTTTTCCTTATTGGCTGCCTTTACGGCTGTTTTCAGGTTGCGCATGTCGTTCAGGCAGTCGAAAATACGGATAATATCAATTCCATTTGCAACCGACTTCTGAACAAAATATTCTACCACGTCGTCGGCATAAGGACGGTATCCAAGAATATTCTGTCCGCGGAACAGCATCTGAAGTTTTGTGTTTTTAAAGCCGTCACGGAATTTGCGGAGTCTTTCCCACGGATCCTCTTTCAGGAAACGGAGGGAAGCGTCGAAAGTGGCGCCGCCCCAGCATTCTACGGCATGATAACCGACCTTGTCCATTTTATCAACGATAGGAAGCATCTGTTCTGTGCTGAGTCTTGTAGCGATCAGAGACTGATGCGCGTCACGCAGAACAGTTTCCACAATTTTTACAGGTTTTTTCTCTAATTCTGCCATTGTTTATTCTCCTTATTTTACATTACGCCGAATATTGCCATGAAGGTACCGGCTGCTACTGCGGTTCCGATAACGCCTGCTACGTTTGGTCCCATAGCATGCATCAGAAGGAAGTTGGTAGGATCTGCTTCCGCTCCCACTTTCTGAGATACACGGGCGGCCATCGGCACAGCGGATACGCCTGCGGAACCGATCAGCGGGTTGATCTTGCCTCCGGACAGCTTGCACATCAGCTTGCCCAGCATAACTCCGCCGAAGGTACCGAATGCAAACGCAACCAGACCAAGGAATACGATTTTCAGAGTATCAAGATTCAAAAATGCCTCTGCACTTGTAGAAGCGCCTACAGATGTACCCAGAAGAATTACAACGATATACATCATCGCATTGGACGCGGTTTCTGTAAGCTGTTTTACTACGCCGGATTCACGGAACAGATTTCCGAGCATCAGCATACCAACCAGCGGAGCTACCGTAGGAAGGATCAGGCATATAACAATAGTGATCACGATAGGGAACAGAATCTTTTCCAGTTTGCTTACCGGACGAAGCTGCTCCATTTTGATCTTGCGTTCCTTTTCTGTAGTACACAGTTTCATAATAGGCGGCTGGATAATGGGTACCAGAGACATATAGGAATATGCCGCCACCGCAATGGGTCCCATCAAAGCAGACTGTCCAAGCTTGCCTGCGAGGAAAATGGATGTCGGGCCGTCGGCTCCTCCGATGATAGAAATAGCCGCCGCCGCTTTGTCATTGAATCCCAGGAAGATGGCCAGGAAGTATGCCACATAAATACCAAGCTGTGCGGCTGCTCCCATAAGAAAGCTCTTGGGATTTGCGATCAGAGGTCCGAAATCCGTCATGGCTCCGACACCCATGAAGATCAGAGAAGGAAGAATGCTCCACTCATCCAGCAGATAGAAGTAATGAAGAAGTCCTCCCACTCCGTTTGAAGTGTCGGCCGGATCTGCCATAATGTCCGGATAAATATTTACCAGGAGCATACCAAAAGCGATAGGAACCAGAAGAAGCGGTTCAAATCCCTTTTTAATGGCAAGAAATAAGAATACACATGCCACCGCGATCATCAGATAATTTCCCCAGGTCAGATTAAAAAATGCAGTCTGATGGATCAGGTTGGACAGGGTTTCTGTAATATACGACATTTGAATACCTCCCGTCCTAGTTCATTGTTGCCAGGATATCTCCGTTTTCTACGGATGCGCCTTCTGTTGTATCGATGCTTGCCAGGGTGCCTTCCTGAGGAGCAACGATCGGGATCTCCATTTTCATGGATTCCAGGATGACAATGCTGTCACCGGGCTTCAGAGCCTGTCCGGGCTCTGCTACGATCTTAACGACTTTGCCGGGAACAGATGCCGTCACTTTTACAGCGCCGGTACCGCCGGCGGGAGCTGCCGGAGCCGGAGCAGGTGCAGGTGCCGGAGCAGGCGCCGCTGCAGGTGCGGGAGCTGCCGGAGCCGGAACAGGTGCGGCTGCAGGTGCGCTTACAGCGCCTTTTTCTTCTACAGTAACTTCGTATGCGGTTCCATTAACGGTAATTGTATAACTTTTCATTTTAAGATCCTCCTATTGTCTTTACCTTCTTTTTCGGTTGATTTTGCGGATAGAACGTACTACAAAGCCGTCGGGGGACGTTCCCTCAGACGCTGCTATGGCTGCCGCGATCACAGCCGCCAGTTCCTTATCGTCATAGGCCGGGGTCTGCACCGGTACCGGAGCAGGAGCAGGCGCTTTTGCAGGCGCCGCCGCAGGCTCTTCTTTTTTCTTGGCTGCCGCGGAACCCGGGATATACTTAAACAGAGAGATCAGGAAGATCAGAACTGCAAGTACCACAAATACAGTGCCAAGTCCCATTACAGTGTTCAGTGCGGCGTTTTTCAGCGTAGTCGCCAGGGAATACTGGATATTTACGCTTACAGAAGACGGCGCCATGGTGCTGAGATCATCGAATACATATACGAATTCCGCGTCTTCTTTTTCAAATTCAACAGGAACTGTAGCTGTATACTGATCGCCGGAAACCTCCACCTGCGTTTCGCCGGTTTCCTTCAGCTCTCCTACTTTATCCTTTACATCATTCCAGGCGTTCATGGCGTTTACAGTAAACTCGTCGCCGCCTTCCAGATAAGATTCAATCTCTTCATCGCTTAAGGGGATGATCGCATCTGTAAGGCCTTCCGCTATCATGATGAGCTGGGTTTCTACTGCATCGTCCATTTCAGCAGCCATTACAAACGATGTGCCGGATACTGTCAGCGACGCGGCGCAGACAAGAGCCGCGCAGACAGAAGACACTTTTTTAAACATCTGATTCATATGCTCACCTCTTTCAGACCGCGCTGTGTTTCTTGGACGGACGGTCTTCTCTTTTTGTGAACAGCATCTCAAAGGCCCCGATCACATATTTTCTTGTTTCCTCCGGCGCGATCACCGTATCCACATAGCCTCTGGCCGCTGCGGATCCAACTCCTGACTGGAGTTCTCTGTATTCCGCCGCCTTTTCATTAAGAACGGAAGCCTCTTCGCCGGGATACATGATCTTCGCCGCAAGGGACGCGTCCATCATGCCGATTTCCGCATTATCCCAGGCATATACATAATCTGCTCCGATAGCCTTGCTGTTCATGGCGACATAGGCGGTTCCGTAAGCTTTTCCGATAATTACGTTCACCTTCGGAACGGTTGCGTCGGCAAAGGCATGAACAAGTTCGCCTACAGATTTCGCCATCATTTTTTCATTGCAGACAGTTGCCTTGAAGCCTGTCACATTCGTAAGAGTAAGAACAGGGATATCAAAGGCGTCGCAGAATTTCACGAAGCCGGCGGCTTTTCTCGCGCCTCTTGCAGACAGAGTTCCGTCGAACTCTTCTGTCTTCGTTCCGTCTTCGCCGTAAATTTCCTGTCTGTTTGCCACAGCTCCGACGGTGGCGCCGTTCAGGCGGAGGAAGCCGGTTACAACGTCTTTTCCATAGGCGGAGCCTGTCTCAAAGAAAATATTATTGTCCGCGATTCTTGACAGAGCCAGCACTGTATCGCCTGCGCAGGCTGCGATATCGCCGCATACACGGTTCAGATCGTCTGTGCACTCGTCATAGGAATCGTTATCTTCAAAATTGGAAGGAAGGAAGCCGATAAGCTGACGGATCCATCCGAGGATCTCGCTTTCAGAACCTGTCCGGTCAATAAGTCCTGTCTCCTCACTCTGGAAAGAAGCGGCTGAAGTATCACATTTTTCCACATGATTGCCCTCCAGAGCATTGGGGGTATTGACGAACATTTTTCCTTTTTTCTCTTCCATAAACGTAAAGTCTGTCAGTGCGGGAATAATGGCCATACCGCCTCCGCAGGTTCCGAACACCGCTGTGATCTGGGGGATCATCCCGGATGCCAGAGTCTGTTTCAGGTAAATGGAACCGAAAGCTTCCAGAGCGTCTGTTGCTTCCTGGAGTCTCATTCCGGCACAGTCGATCAGCCCGATCACCGGAGCGCCTGTCTTCATTGCAAGATCATAAAGGGAAGAAATCTTTTTCGCATGCATTTCGCCAACAGTTCCGTTCAGAACAGAAACATCCTGGCTGTATACATACACCAGATTCCCATCGATCACGCCGTAGCCGGTGATCACACCGTCTGAAGGCGCTTTCTTTTCAGTCATGTTGAAGTCTGTGGATCTTGCGGTCACGCTTTTTCCGATTTCAACAAAACTGTTCGCATCAAGCAAAGAAGTAATTCTTGTGCCTGCTAAGCTTTGTGTTGCATTACTCATTCTCTTTTGCCCTCCATTTTATAAAAATTTAATGATAAACAAAATTTCAGCCGATTATAATTGTAACCTTTTTTCATTTTTTTTTCAATAGATTTCCAGATTTTTGTTAAAAATTTAACTCCCCTGTCAAAAAACACAGCGCGGCCCCGGTATATGAGCTGCGCTGTGAAAACGTTATCCATGAAAAAAATTGTGGAATACCTGATCTACGCACCAGAGGTAGGATATTTTTTCTACTGTGCGGTCTGCTGTTACGGGATAGGAGGCAACGGATCCGCCGTTTAAAAGAAAAGTGATTCTGCCTATCTCATCACCCTTTTTTACGGGAGCTGTAAGTTTTTCTTTCACGGTTACTTTACATTCGATTTTTTCATCGTTTCGAAGAAGCAGTTTTTGTTTTCCGGCGTTGTCCGAAGCTGCCACAATACCATGAACGAAGGCTTTTTGTTCTGCGCTTTTTGTATCCGGAATCCCGTTTTCCACCGGGATTTCAGGGAGCTTTGGCTCCCGGAAAAATGTCCTGTACTCATAATTCTGATCTCCGTAATCCAAAAGCGTCATGGTATCTTTCCATTTATAGTTTTTATTGTTCGGCCATCCGCAGCCCAAGAGCGAGACGATAAATGTTTTTCCGTTCTTTTGGCAGGCGCATACATAACAGTAGCCGGCGTCCCCTGTAAATCCGGTTTTTCCTGACAGTACGCCTTCTGTCATATCAAAAAAAGTGTTTGCGTTGCGGACTGTGAACGTGCGTTTTTTGGCGAGATCTGAAAAAGTATATTCCCTTGTCTGGGTGATCTTCAGAAAAGTGGGGCTTTTTATGGCATAGCGCATGATCAGCGCCAGGTCTTCCGCCGTAGTATGATGGGTTCCTCCTTCGTCTTCGGCGTCCAGTCCGTTGGGAGTCACAAAATGGGTGTCCGTACAGCCGATTTCCTCCGCCTTTTCATTCATCATTCTGGCAAAGCCCTCCACCGATCCTCCGATATGTTCCGCAATGGCAACCGCCGTATCGTTATGGCTCTGGAGCATCAGGGAATAAAGGAGATCTTCCAGATAGTACTGCTCTCCTTCTTCTATATTCAACTGGACGTCCGGCTGGGAAGCCGCTCTTTTAGAAACAGTTACATAGTCGTCTCCAGCTCCGTTCTCCAGAGCCAGTATACAGGTCAGCACTTTTGTGGTACTTGCATTCGCACGGGGTGTTTCCCCGTCTTTTTCGTAAAGGATTCTTCCGGAATCCCCGTCCATAAGAACAGCGGACAGGGCGTACAGGTTTCCAGGACTTCCGTGTTCTTCCGGAACGGTATTTTCCATATGTATCTGGTCTTCACTGTTTTCCCGGGACGTCCCGGGCACGAGCTGTTTTATATGGTCAAAATTTTCAGCAGGTACTGTCGTATATCTGCAAAAAAAGACAGATACCAGCAGGATTATTACCGCGGTCCGTTTGAATTTCATAGTCCACCTCTTTCTGGTTCTATAGGACTATTTTATGCGGACCTGTCCGGTTTATTCCCTGCGGTTTTCTGTCTTGTCTGTTTTTCAGCCGTTATAGGTGTGATACCAGCGGGAGGACAGAGGAAGCTCTTCTTTCGAGAGTAAATACAGTTCCTCGAGATATTCCGGGGATTCCTTCACGGCCTGGTCAAAAAGTTTATGAAGCTTTCCAACAGGTCCTTCGCTTCCCGGAGCCGGATCCTTTCTCATAAAGTGATCCATGGCGGAGGCAGACAGCTTCTTACCGCCGATTCCTGTAAATATGCGCAGAAAAAAGCGCCGTTTCCCACGGTTGTCATATACCATGAGATTTGTAAGAAACTTCATCATGCGGAGAGAGAAAAAAATATCTTTTATTTTTATCTGCGGAAATACCCGGTGGATCACTCTGGCATAGGAAATCCTGGGAACAATGCAGTCAGAGGGATAAAAATGATGAGGATCACGGTTCGTCTCCAGCATCAGGGTTCTGTCCAGCTCTTTTTCCAGAAGAGTATGTGAGATCACTTTTTTCCCGGCCATTTCATCTACATATGGATGGCAGGCGCTGTCAAGAAGATAGTGGCATCCAAAGCCCAGAAGATAGGCCAGAAGCTTCTCGTCTCCCCTTTCTCTTACCAGGCTCATTCCCCTTAAGAAAAACGGGGCGGCGGCATTGTGGTGCATTTCCACTCCGGATCCGTTTACCGCCGGTTTCATAAGATGGTAAAAAAAGATATCCGGGCCGTGGAGCCCTATCCGATACAGATCTCCGTTTTTCCGTATCACTTTTTTCATTTCGTCAGGAAGCTGCCGGTATATTTTTTTTCCGAACAGATCATGCGTATATGTGGTAGGCATTTTTTACATATCCTTTCTGTCATTTGTAAGCGGTTCGTCAGCCGCCGTATTTTATGCGGGCGTCTTTTTAAACGTCCAGCTTCAACTGGATCTCTTCTTCCGCTTCTGCTTTGAAATCCTCCATCTGAACCGGATCCAGAACCGGAAGCTCGTCCAAGCCCTGAACGCCGAAAGTCCGCAGGAATTCCTCTGTTGTGCCGAAAAGGATCGGCCTGCCCGGAGCGTCCAGCCTTCCAAGCTCCCGTACCAGATCGTATTCAACAAGTTTGTTTATGGCATGGTCGCATTTTACTCCCCGGATCTTTTCAATCTCAGCCTTTGTTACCGGCTGTTTATAGGCAATGATTGAAAGCGTTTCCAGCATAACGTCTGTAAGCACAGGCTTCTGGGGATGCATGGCGATCTGGATCAGATTGCCGTAATACTCCTTCTTGGTGCACATCTGGTAGGACTGTTCCAGTTCAATGATCTGGATACCTCTTCCTTCGTCCTGATAGCTGTCCATCAGACGGTGGATCAGTTTTCGTGTAGTTTCTTTATCCTGGCCGATCGCCTCCGCGATCTGTGAAAGCTCCACAGATTCGCCGAGGGCAAAGAGGATTGCCTCTATCGCGGCCTCTGCTTTTTTTATTTCCATTTAAGCCCTCATTCCTGCTTATTCGTCGGCAAACTCTGTAAGATGCTTCCAGGTCTGCGGATCTGTTGTTACTTCCACCTGGATGTCGTCGAACAGAGCCTCCTGTTCTACGTGAATATATCCCATTTTCATCAGCTCCAGAATGGACAGAAACGTTACGACGATCTGCGTCCTGGAAGGCTGCCCCTCAAGAAGCTGCCGGAAACTGAAGCAGCGGTGGGAGGAAGCATAGGATTTCATTTCCACCATTTTATCGGAAAGGCTGACTTCCTCTTTTTCAATAGTTCCGAATTTGCTTCGGATGGGATCGATTTTTTCTTCCTGTTTTTTCAGTATGGACTGGTAGATTTTGTTGAGACGCTCCAGAGTAACTGAGGAGAGCAGCTCTTTTGGATCCACCGGTTCCCGGTATTTCAGGACTTCATCCGGAATCGTAGGTTTTTTGTAAAAAACCCCGTCCGCTTCGTCCATACGGTCTTTCAGCTCATAGGACATAAACTTATACATTTTATATTCCAGAAGCTTCTGTACAAGCTCTTCCCTGGGATCCTCCTCTTCCCCTTCTTCATTTTTTTCTTTTGGAAGCAGCATTCTGCATTTAATGTCCAGAAGGGTCGCCGCCATTACAAGAAATTCACTCATGGCCCCCAGATCCTCCGAGGGCATACTGTGAAGATATTCCATGTACTGATCAGTGATGTCTACAATAGGGATATCATAAATATCAATTTTATTTTTTTCGATCAGATGAAGAAGAAGATCCAGAGGGCCTTCAAAAACATTAATTTTTACATCTATAGCCATAATTCATCCATAAATTTCCATAATTTCCCGCTATTTCTGTCCGTCTTACTCCCCGGTCAGCAATTCTGCGAAGACAAGCTCCCTGGGATTATGGATACGGACAGGAATTGTATGTTCGCCGAGACCGGCGCTGACGATCATATGACTTTTTCCTCTTCTGTACTCTCCGCAGCAAAACCCGGGAAAAAGCTGAAAATGCGGAGAAATCAGCCCTCTGTTTTCTGTAAAGCGGACGACTCCTCCGTGATAATGGCCGGAAAAGATCAAATCTGCTCCCCATGAAAAATATGTGTTTCCATACCGTGGATTGTGGGCCAGAAGCACCTGGATCCCCTCTTTGGAAGGAGGACCGATCAAAGCCTCCATTTCCCTGAGACTTAAAGAAGGAGGCTTGGGTTTCCGGTAAAATTCCATGGGAAGCTCCAGACCGTAGAATACAAAATCTGTTCCATGGATTTTCATGGAAACGTGCCGGTTGTGGAGAAAACAGATTCCCGCTTCTGAAAGAAGATCTTCAAATTTGAAATATTTCTCCTGCATTTCAGGATCCGCCATCATACGGCTTTCATGATTTCCCAGCGCATAATATACCGGAAGTTTTTCCGCCAGCCGGCAGAGAAAACCGGTTGTCATCTCCAGAGTATCCTCGTTGCTGCTGTACGCCATATCGCCTCCGATCAGCACCGCATCCGGCGCTCCGAGGATGATCCGGCGCAACAGTTCTTCGTTTTCTTTTCCGAACATCAGGCCGTGGAGATCAGAGAGGAAGGCCAGCTTTACAGAGTGTTTGCCTTTCAGCTTTTTTGTGGGAATATAATAGTTTTTAGTTTTAAATGTTTTCATACTTTTCCTCTATAATTTGCTATTTGGAAAAAGGCAGAAACTACTTGCTACTTGCCGAATCCACAGTTGGGGAAAGTACAGACAGAACAGCCAAGGCAAAGCCCTCCCTCTCCCAGAGCGGCGATTTCTTCTGCCTTTACAGGATCATCTGCCATAAGCCTTGGGAGGATAAGATCAAATACCGTCCGTTTTGCATACATGACACACCCCGGAAGGCCAAGAACAGGAACTGTCTTCTCTCCATTCTGATAGTACGCAAGAAGAAGCATAGCTCCCGGCAGCACAGGGGCTCCATAGGTAACGATCCTTGCTCCTGTATCTTTGATGGCTCCCGGCGTCCTGTCGTCAGGGTCTACGCTCATGCCGCCGCTGCAGATCACCATATCCGCGCCCATTTCAATAAAATGGAGAATATCTTCCGTAATCTGCTTTCTGTCGTCGCCCGGAGTAGTCTGCCCGATGACCTCGCCCGGATATTCGGCCAGTTTATCCCTCAGCACAGGAGTAAAGGTATCTTTTATAAGGCCTTTCCGGACTTCGCTTCCGGTGGTTACGATTCCCGTTTTCTTTGCATTAAAAGGAAGAATGGAAAAAACAGGCTCATTTCCTGCTTCCGCTTCTGCCCGGTCCATTTTTTCCTTCTCGATCACAAGAGGAATGATTCTTGTTCCCGCGATCTTATCGCCCTTTTTTACCGGAAAATCTCCATGTCTGGAAGCAATCATCATTTCTCCCAGACTGTTAATCCTCATAAGAGCGTCGCGGCGTATTTTTAACAGTCCGTCGCAGTCGGCTATCACTTCGATCTTGCCCTCGCTGACGTCTGTGCCGTGCATATTGTTTCCGGCGCAGATTTTATAAAGGATCTGCGCGCCTTCGTTTTCATGAAGGATGCCTTCTCTTTTTTCCCAGACAAAGAGATGCTCCTTTCCCACAGAAAGCAGGGCCGGGATATCTTCCTCCTGTACAATATGCCCTTTTTTAAAAAGGACGCCTTTCTTTTTATCTTTAATGATCTGTGTGATATCGTGGCATAAAATATGCCCCACAGCATCTTCTGTGCGAATTTCTTTCATAGACCTTACCCTCTCAAGATACTTGCATTCCGCTGGTTATTCAGTGGCTATTATACCTCTCTCCCGCCGTTTTTGTCAAAAGGTTCCTGCTACAGCCATAAACCGTCCAGAACTTTTTTCAGGCAGTGGGAATATCCGGCCTTTGCTACGTCTTCTCCGTAAAGGATACGAAGCTTTCCAAGTTCCTGTCCGTCCCGGTAATAGATCAGTTCACCTGCCTGTTCGCCTTTTTTCACCGGAGCCATCGTTTCGGAAGGAAGAATCCTCTTCTTCGTCACATCGGTCACAGGCCTTCCTTCTGTATCCAGATACCGGAAAGTGCCTTCATATTTCAGGGGAACCTCGGAAGCTACGCCTTTTTTTACTTTCATGTTGGGAAGTGAGCCTGGATTTTCATCTGTGTACAGAGAACACCTGGCAAATCCATAGTCCAAAAGGGCCGCGGCGTCTTTCTGTCTTGTTCTGGAATCCGGGGACGCCATGACTACAGCAATCAGGGAAATCCCCCTTCTCTCAGCTACGGCGGAAAGGCAGAATTTCGCTTTGCTGGTGCTTCCTGTCTTCAGTCCCACGCATCCCTCATAGGTGCGGATCATCTTATTCGTATTTGTAAGCCCGAATTCCTTACTCCCCTGTCTGGTTACATGCGTAATATTTTCCATCCAGATGGAGGAATATTCCAATACCTGGGGATAACGGCAGATCAGCTCCCTGCTCATAAGAGCGATATCGTAAGCTGTCGTATAGTGGTTGTCAGACTCTGTCAGCCCGCAGCAGTCCTCAAAATGTGTGTTTTTCATTCCAAGTCCCGCGGCTCTCTCATTCATCTCTTTGACAAATTCCTGCTCGCTGCCGGCAATATGTTCCGCCATGGCAACACTGGCGTCGTTTCCGGAAGCAATCACAATACATTTGATCATTGTTTCTACCGACTGCTTCTCTCCCTCTTCCAGAAAAACCTGAGAGCCGCCCATGGATTTGGCGTGAGCGCTGGTTGTTACTGTGTCCGCAAGATCCAGCGTGCCGTCTTTAAGATGATCGAAAATCAGCAGAAGAGTCATAACTTTTGTGACGCTTGCCGGACTTCTTCTGGTATCCATTTCTTTCCCGCAGATCACTTCTCCCGTCTCCGGCTCCATGAGTACATAACTGGGAGCGGCCACTTCAAGAGCAGGCTCCCCGGCAGCCAGAACAGAAGCGCCCGGAAAAAGAAGACAGAGCAGCAGAATACAGATAACCAGAAGCTTTTTCTGTTTCCTTGCCATATAATTCCTCCGGTAAGAAGACTCTACTCTATTATAAAGCCGGGATGCGGAAAATATAACTTTTCTTTAAAGCATTGGAGCAAACAGGCGGAGGATGCTCTGAAAGCCCCGTATAAAAATATTCCTGTTTTTACAGAAATCTATGCTGATCGGATCGCAGTAATTCAGCGTTTCCACAAAATCCTGCAGAATATCCCGTATTACTTCGTTTTTATACATCCAGATACCGTTTTCAAAATGCAGATACAGGCTGCGGTAATCCAGATTGATCGTACCAACCACGGCAATCTCGTCATCGCACACAAAAGATTTTGCGTGAAGGAAACCGGGCTGATACTCATAGATACGCACTCCCGCCTCAAGAAGCTGCTCGTAATAAGACTGTGTTAGAAGGAACACCATTTTTTTATCCGGTACACCCGGCGTCATAATCCTTACGTCCACCCCGCTTTTTGCCGCAAGACACAGAGCCGTCATCATCTCATTGTCGATGATCAGATAAGGCGTACAGATATAAACGTATTTTTTGGCGCGATTAATGATATTCAGATATACGTTTTCTCCCAGAACCTCTCCGTCCAGAGGCGTATCGCTGTAGGGCTGCACGTATCCGCTTCCTTCAAACTGTTCCGGATGGTAAGTATGCGGAAGATAGGGCTCATGTTCCAGAGAATTGGGCGTACGGTTGACTACGCTCCACATATGGAGGAACATAACTGTCATACTCCATACCGCCTCTCCTTTTAACATAACCGCCGTATCCTTCCAGTGTCCGAAGCGCTCCTTCTGATTGATATATTCGTCTGACAGATTAATGCCTCCGGTAAATCCGGTCTTTCCGTCGATCACACAGATTTTCCGGTGATCCCGGTTATTCTGCACAATATTCAGCACCGGGCGGAAAGGATTGAAGACGTTGCACTGAATGCCTTTTTCGCGCAGTGTTCTGTCATAGCGGTGGGGAAGGGTTGTCAGGCAGCCGAAGCCATCATAGATCAGACGTACGTCTACTCCGGCAGCCGCTTTTCTTTCCAGAATATCAAGAATGGTCCTCCACATTACTCCGTCATTGATGATGAAATACTCAATATAGATATAGTGTTCCGCCTGTTCCAGCTCTTTTACCAGTACAGGAAACATATCGTCGCCTACCTGGAAATATTCGGCGGTTGTATTTTCATAAACAGGAAAACCGGAATACTGGTAAATATATTTCGACTGGGCCGCCGCAGAAGGATCTTTGTCCTTGATCTTATCAAAAACTTTTTTCTCCTGGGTAAGATACGGCACGCTTTCCTGTTTCACCTGTGTGTACTGTTCCTGGATTTCCTGGGCTACTCTTGATTTTCCAAAAAGGATATATAAAAGCAGTCCGAAGATCGGAACCGCCATAATGAGCATCGTCCATCCCAGCTTGTAGGAGGGATTGATCCTCTTATTGACGATCCATAAAACAGACAGGATACTGACTACCGTGATACCGAAGGAAATATATTTGGAATATGCCGCCAGCTGCCATACAAGAATAAAAAGCCATCCCAACTGTATAAGCAATGCAAGAGCCACATAAAAAATCCGGTTAAACAACAGTTTTGCAATTTTTTTCAGGGGCATAATTATAAGATTCATTTTTTCTCTCCGTTCAACCCTGGATATCAGCGCTGATTTTCATTTTGTTTACAAATCATTTTTATTTTGTTAATAAAGTAACAATGTAGTATCTTAAAAATCCCTGACGGTATTGTCAGGGATTTTTGTGCACAATTAATTATATTTACGTTTTCTTGCGGCTTCAGATTTTTTCTTACGACGAACGCTTGGTTTCTCGTAATGCTCTCTTTTGCGGATTTCCTGCTGGATACCTGCTTTTGCGCAGCTTCTTTTGAATCTGCGAAGAGCGCTATCTAAAGTCTCGTTCTCTTTTACGATAACGTTTGACATAGACTCACACCTAACCTCCCTCCAGTTGTAGATTGTGCTAAAATACAACTGTCTGGGTATTTTTCTTGCACGAGTTATATTATATATCATGGGCTCTGCTTTCGTCAACAGCTTTTGGGTAATTTTGCAAAAACTTTTTCACAGCCTTTTCACAGAATTCATCAGTGGAGCTGTCCCTCCAGAATTTCCGCCGCCGCGTCTACCGCCTCCTGAACTTTTTCAGGATTTTTTCCGCCGGCCTGGGCCATATTCGGACGGCCGCCGCCTCCGCCGCCAACAATAGCGGCTACTCCTTTGATAAGATTTCCTGCATGAGCGCCGGCTTTCTGAGCAGCCTCAGTGGCCATTGCCAGAAGATTGACCTTGCCGCCGTTGACTGCCGCCAGAACGACAACGCCTTCGCCAAGCTTGTCTTTTAACTGATCGCCAAGATCGCGGAGCGCGCCGGGTTCTACGCCCTCTACCTTTGCTGCAAGAAGCTTGATACCTTTCACTGCTTTCACCTGGGCCATAACGTCTCCCAAAGCGCCCTGGGCCAGTTTATTCTTCAGAGAATCGTTTTCGCTCTGAAGAGTTTTTACCTCGGACTGAAGGTGGAAAATTTTCTCTGTCAGCTCGGCAGGCTGAGCCTTAAGAGCCTTTGCGGCTTCTTTCAACATCTGTTCTTCTTTTTTGTAATATTTAAGGACTGCGTTTCCTGTCAGAGCCTCGATACGGCGAACTCCTGCTGCGATACCCTGTTCGGAAATGATCTTAAAGAGCATGATGGAACTTGTATTTTTTACATGAGTACCTCCGCAGAGTTCTTTTGAGAAGTCTCCCATGGACACAACACGTACCTTCTGTTCGTACTTTTCACCAAACAAAGCCATAGCGCCGGATTTTTTTGCGTCCTCTATATCCATGATATCGGTTACTACAGGAAGCGCGGCCTGGATCTCCTGATTTACAAGCGCCTCTGTTTTTTCCAGCTCTTCTTCTGTCATTGCCTGGAAATGAGCAAAGTCAAAACGAAGTCTGTCCGGCGTTACAAGAGAACCTTTCTGTTCTACGTGAGAGCCAAGGACAGTTTTTAACGCTTTCTGGAGAAGATGAGTGGCGCTGTGGTTCTTTTCCGTATCGCGGCGGTCTCTCTCTGAGACTGTAAGAGTTACTTTATCGCCTGTGGAGATCATGCCGGATTCCATATGTCCCACATGTCCGAATTTGCCGCCGCGGAGCTTGATCGTATCCTCCACTACAAATTTTCCGTCTGCCGTCTCGATCACGCCGGTATCGCCTTCCTGGCCGCCCATGGTGGCGTAAAACGGAGTTTCTTTTACAAAAACGGTACCCTTCTGGCCTTCCATCAGAGAAGAGACAATTTCATCCTCAGTAGTAAGTACAGTTACCTCTGATTCGTCTGTAAGCCTGTCATATCCTGTAAATTCAGTTGTGACGGAAGGATCGATCTGATCGTAAACGGTAGCGTCGGCGCCCATATAGTTAGTCACTTCTCTAGCGGTACGGGCTTTTACTCTCTGCTCTTCCATAGCCTTGCGGAAACCTTCTTCATCTACGCAGCAGCCCTTTTCCGCCAGAATCTCTTTTGTAAGGTCAAGAGGAAATCCGTAGGTATCGTAAAGCTTAAAGGCGGCCGCACAGGAAAGCTCTTTTGTTCCGGATGCTTTCATCTCCTCTTCCATGTCGGCAAGAATACGAAGCCCCTGGTCAATGGTTTTATTAAACTGATTCTCCTCGTTTGTAAGTACTTTAAAGATAAATTCTTTTTTATCTTCCAGTTCCGGATACCCGTCCCTGGAGCCGTTGATCACTTCCTCGCTTAATTTTGCAAGGAAAGTTCCCTGGATGCCAAGAAGACGTCCATGGCGGGCCGCGCGCCGGATCAGACGGCGGAGCACGTAGCCTCTGCCCTCATTGGTGGGCATAATACCGTCGGAGATCATAAATGTGGCGGAACGGATATGGTCTGTGATCAGTCGGATGGAAACGTCATCATCGTAAACCTTTCCATATTCCTTCCCGGAGATTTTGCTTACAAGGTTGCGCAGAGCGCAGATGGTATCCACGTCAAAAATGGAATCCACGTCCTGAACAACTACTGCCAGACGTTCCAGACCCATTCCGGTATCTATGTTCTTCTGCGTCAGCTCTGTATAGTTTCCGTTTCCGTCGTTCTCGAACTGGGTAAACACGTCGTTCCATACTTCCATATAACGGTCGCAGTCACAGCCTACCGTGCAGTCCGGTTTTCCGCAGCCGTATTTTTCACCACGGTCATAATAAATTTCTGAACAGGGGCCGCAGGGACCTGCGCCGTGTTCCCAGAAATTATCCTCTTTGCCAAAACGGAAGATCCTCTCCGCCGGAATCCCGATCTCTTTGTTCCAGATATCAAAAGCTTCGTCGTCATCCAGATAAACAGAAGGATACAGACGTTCCGGATCCAGTCCGACTACCTCTGTAAGAAATTCCCAGGACCAGGTAAGGGCTTCTCTTTTAAAATAATCGCCAAAGGAAAAATTCCCCAGCATTTCAAAAAAGGTTCCGTGCCGTGCGGTTTTTCCGACGTTTTCAATATCGCCTGTACGGATACATTTCTGGCAGGTCGCCATTCTTTTTCTGGGAGGGATCTCCGCTCCTGTAAAGTATGGTTTCAGGGGAGCCATACCTGCATTGATCAAAAGAAGGCTCTTATCTCCCTGAGGTACCAGAGAATAGCTTTTGTGTACCAGATGCCCTTTGCTCTCCATGAAATCCAGAAACATCTGGCGAAGCTCATTCACACCATATTTTTTCATTATCTCGTCCTCCATTCTATTTCGTCAGTATCTTATGAAATTTCTTTTTTCCGCGTTTGAGAACAAGGCCGTTTTCCGGAATGCTCTCCTTTGAAACAGTATATCTGATATCTGTGATCTTTTCACCGTCTATGGAAACGCCGCCCTGTTCGATTGCCCTGCGTCCTTCGGAACGGGTAGGCACAAGCCCTGTCTTTACCAGCATGGAAATAAGATCTACAGATCCGTCCTGGAAATCGTCGTCCGTAAGTTCTGTAGACGGCATGTTGGCCGTATCGGCGCCGCCCGCAAAAAGCGCCCGCGCGCCCTCCTGGGCTTTCTTCGCCTCTTCTTCACCGTGGACAAGGTTCGTCAGCTCATAGGCAAGGATCTCTTTCGCCTTATTCAACTGGCTGCCTTCCCATTTCTCCATCTCGTCGATCTCCTCCAGAGGCAGGAAGGTAAGAAGACGCATACATTTGATCACATCCGCGTCATCCACATTTCTCCAGTACTGATAGAAATCAAAGGGAGAAGTCTTATTTGGATCAAGCCAGACGGCGCCGGACTGGGTTTTTCCCATTTTCTTGCCTTCAGAATTCAGAAGCAGGGTAATAGTCATCGCGTAGGCATCTTTACCAAGCTTTCTCCTGATCAGCTCTGTGCCGCCCAGCATATTGCTCCACTGGTCGTCCCCGCCGAACTGCATGCTGCAGCCGTATTTCTGATATAACATATAGAAATCGTAGCTCTGCATGATCATGTAGTTGAATTCCAGGAAGCTTAAGCCTCTCTCCATTCTCTGCTTATAACATTCCGCAGCCAGCATACGGTTTACAGAGAAGCAGGCTCCCACGTCTCTTAAAAGCTCCACATAATTCAGATCAAGAAGCCAGTCGGCATTGTTTACCATCAGAGCCTTTCCGTCGGAAAAGTCGATGAATCTTTCCATCTGCTTTTTGAAGCAGTCGATATTATGCTGAATAGTCTCCTTCGTCATCATCTGGCGCATATCTGTTCTTCCGGAAGGGTCGCCGATCATTCCTGTTCCGCCGCCCAGAAGAGCGATGGGACGGTTTCCCGCCATCTGCAGACGCTTCATCAGGCAGAGCGCCATGAAGTGGCCTACATGAAGGCTGTCCGCAGTAGGATCAAAGCCAATATAAAAGGTGGCTTTCCCCTCATTTACCATTTTTTTGATCTCTTCTTCGTCTGTTACCTGGGCGATCAGCCCTCTGGCTTTCAGTTCTTCCCAAACTGTCATGTCATTTCCTCCTGCATTTCATTAAAACAGTTTTCTATTTCTATGAAAAAAGCCCGGTTCCTGTCCTTTTAGGACGAGAACCGGGTCCCGTGTTACCACCTAAATTCACAGAGGATACTCCCCTGCCTCATTGAGCACGATAACGAGTGCTAGTCCGCCGCAGCCTACTTCTTTCGTTCAGTGCGGAGCTCCGGGATGTATTCACTTAAGTTTCCCACGCGCCTCTCACCGCCCGGCAGCTCTCTGTGTGTTCCCTTTAAGTTACTTCTTCCCTTCATCGCCGTCTCTTTTACTTTTTCAAGTATACAAACTGCCGTTTCGTTTGTCAAGATTATTCCCTGTTGGCTTTAACAACTTAAAGCAGAAAATCAGGAGGCGCTGTCGGCTGGCTGCTGACGGGATACGTCCGCCTCAGAAAGCATGATACCTTCACGTACTTTCTGCATCAGGCTCTTTGCCTTGTCCACTGTCGTCATATCCGGAACCATTACATATGCGGTCTGACTCATGGAATACGGTTTCTGGTTGTCTCCGGTACCGTCTACACTGTAAGAAAGCACCTGCCAGCTTCCGCCTTCATCAAGCTGGTCGCGTACAAGAGACGCAATGATGTCATAGGGGACGTTTGTCTCGAAGCAGCCCTCCAGACTGTCCATAACCGAAAGATAATTTTTCAGAAGATCAGGAGAAGTGATCTTGTCTACCACTCCCTGTATAACGGCCATCTGATTACGTCCTCTCTGGCGGTCTCCTTCAGAAAACGAATATCTTTCCCGGCAGAATGCCAGCGCCTGTTCACCGTTTACGTAATTTTCTCCTTTATTGAAATGGTAACCAGACACATTCTTGGAATCAAACTCATAATCGGAGTTAATGGTGATGCCCCCCAGAGCGTCGATGATCTTGATAAAGCCGCCGAAGTTCAGCCGGAAATAATAATTAATATCAATGCCGTACAACATTTCCAGAGTATCCATGCAGACATTCACCCCGTAAATTCCCGCATGAGTCAATTTATCCTTTGCGCCATTAGAAATAGAAAGGGGCACATAATAGTCCCTGGGGGTGGATACCATTAAAATCTGTTTGGTCCTTGTATTAAGAGTAAGGAGAATATTTACGTCACTTAAACTGGAAGCAGTCATATCGCCCCGTGTGTCAATACCGCTGATGTAGATGGTATATACTTCGTCCGTTACAGCGGCGTCATTTCCGCTGTTTTCCGAAGTTTCCGTGTTTTGAGGAGCAACAGATACCTGCGGTTCTTTCCTCTCCACTACAGATTCAATTTTATAAGTGGCAATCTGACGGATCTGTGAAGAAAATGTATTGTATCCGTCCATCTGATCAAGGACGTCCAGATAACCGCTGTTCAAAATAATGGCCTGACAGCTGTCATTCCCAAGGGCGTCCGCCATTTCTGTAAGACTGGTATATTCTGTAGTCTTCACTTCACTTCCTGTTTCATAATAAATCTGCTCCAGAGCCGCGTCTGTATTGCCTCTGTCCAGCTCCGAAAGAATACCAAAAGAATATCCTGCGGCATCCTGCATCGTCTGTGCGGCGTCGTCCTGCATCACATAAACGCCTACTTCCACAGTGTCTTTATTGACGCCTGTGATAGTATCAAGAGAGGATACTGTCTTATAAATATAAAAACTTACTGCTCCTAAAACGACAAGCAAGATAAGGGCAAGGGCAGATCCGATCCAAAAACGGGCTTTTTTCCGGATTTTTAATACAAGCAGGCGGATCACCAACAGTAAAACAAGCAGTCCTAAAAAGATGATCCCGATATATTTCAGTGGTATCAGATTCGTATATAGAAGCAAAACTGTAAAGGCCAGGATTGCCAAAAAAAGAACAAGGGAAATAATTATCCCTGGAAGTCGGTCTCTTCGTCTGTTTATTCTCATATCTTTCACTTCCTGTATTTTGACTATTCAACAATTACTTTTATCACAGCGTGATTGGAATCATTATTCTGAGAGTCCATCACATTATACGTACACTCATACGTTCCCGCCGCAGAAGTATCCACGCTGCCGGAAACCTGTATTTTTCTCCAGAGAGCGTACATATCATCCTGATCGTCTTCGATTTCCGATACATAATCCAAAGGCTCCCAGGAACTGCCCACAGGTATTTTTACAAGATATTCTGTAAGATAAATCCTGGGATTCTGAGACGGCATTGCGTCTGCCAAAGCCTCCTGTTCCTGCCTCAGGGATTCGGCTTCATCCTGCTTCGGCGTCGCCGTAGGAGCTGCAACCGTCTCCTCTGTTTCCTCCCCGCTCTCTTCAGATACATCTTCCGTATTTTCAGCGGTTTCTTCAGATGATCCGTTTTCCTCTGCCGGGGAATCTTCACCCTCCTCGTCTTCTTCTGTATTCTCCGCTTTCATAGTCCGTTTGTATTTTGTAATATTGTTATCGTTATCTTTAGCGGCATAAGAAATAACAACAGAAGAGTCATCTGTCTCGTAGACAGATTCCACTGTCAGCGTATCGGAAACGTCGCCGTCCTTCTCATCTACCGCACTGATACCTTCCAGCAATTCCGCTTCAGACATATCCGGAGAATAAACCAGATCCGAAGAACTGTCAGCAATGATCTCCGGTCCCGTATGATCCTCCTGCCCTTCTATATAGATAATCGCGCCGGCCAGTACAACGCACAAAAAAATCATAATTCCAACAATTTTTTTTGCCATAATTCAACAGCTCCTTATTTATTATGATTTTTTCTTTTCCTTTCCGTAATACTTTCCATAGTATTTACCGTAATATCCCTGCTTACTCATATCTACCTTGTTTAATATAACGCCCAGAATGGGACAATTACATTTCTGAAGCTGCTCTTTTACCTCCTGGGCAAAACGATAGCTTATCACGCCGGATTCCAGAACAATGATAGAGCCGTCGCACTCATCTGCGATAACCGCCGCGTCGATAACGCTTCCCAGAGGAGGCGTATCAATGATCACATAATCATATACTTTCCGGACAGCCTGCAGAAACCGTTTAAAATATTTTCCGCCAAGAAGCTCTGCAGGATTCGGAGGCATTGTTCCAGCATAAATAATATGAAAGCTTGGATAATTTGTAGCGTAAATAATATCCTCTACTGTTTCCTGGTGAGAAAGGAGGTGGGACAGGCCCTTAATCTCCCCGTCTACCTCCGTTCTTCCGAGAAGAACGGATTTTCGAAGGTCCGCGTCGATAAACAGCACCTTTTTTCCTGAATCAGCCAGAGACAGGGCGAGATTCAGGGAAACGGTACTTTTTCCTTCGTTTGGCGTACAACTTGTAATCGCAATAACCTTTTTTTCCTCTCCGCAAAAAAGAAGATTTGTACGAAGAGATTTGTATGATTCATTTGCACTATAGTCCAGTTCCGGACGGTATATATTCACTTCTTTCATGGTCATCTTCTCCCTCTGCCGCGTTTCTGTTTCTTTTTCCTGGTTTTTTTGCCGGTTTCTGTAAGCGGGATCGTTCCCAGCAGACTTAATCCAAGATACCGCTCTACATCTTCCTGCGTCTTGATCGTATCATTTATCATATAACTGATCAAAATCACAGCCACAGAAATGAATACGCCCAGAAGTCCTCCAATGATCCCGTTTTTGCTGATGCTTGGACTTGCCTTCTCTTCCGGTATATTAGCTGTTTCCACCACATTGACCGCATTGATATCCATAACATTTTTTATGTGATTGGCGGCAACGTCACGGATGGCATTGGCAATCTCACAGGCTTCATATGGATCCTCATCCTTAACTGAAATGGAAAGGATTCGCGTATCTGTCGCTGAATCTACTGTCATTTTATCAAGAAGCTCCTCGTGGGTCAGATCCAGCCCAAGCTGTGTGATAACGCCCTCGGTTACTGTACGGCTCTTGATAAGCTCTGCGTAATCTTTTGTCAGGGACAAACTGGTCTGCATATCCTGCTGCGTGAGCGTGTTGCTGTCCTGTTTGCTGAGCACATACATTTTTGTTGTGGAGACATACTGCGGAGTGATAAAAAGAACGGTAACTGCAATAAAGATCAGTCCGCCGAGAATCCCGGACAGGATAATGATCCACCATTTATTCAGCAGTATATGGAAAAGCTCCACTAAATCAATTTCAATATCATCCGTAGTATCCTGTATATTTTGGTGTTCCATTTTATCTTTCCTTCCTGTATTTTGCATTTTCTAAAATTTTCTGCGGATTTCTTATAAATATCTGATCTGCATATAAGCTTCCCCATTTTTTTTCAATATAATCATAAGCTTCGCCGATTCTCGAGACGCGCCGCGTACTTCCGTGGCAGTCGGAACCGACAAAATGAACAAGCTCTGATTTTAAAAGCTTTTTGCAGTATCTTTTTGTCCCAAATCCCTCCTTTCCCAGAATACTGTCTGCATTTACCTGGATAAAAACGCCCATATCAGCTATTTCCTCTGCCAGGGAAATGTCTTTCCTCATGCTCTCATACCGCTCAATATGGGCTATGATCGGACGGTATCCATGTGAGAGCAGAGAATATAAACGTTCCTTAATGTACGCTGCCTCCGTACTTCCCGAAAATTCCGTCAGAACATACCGTGAACCGGCCATAGAGACTACCTGGCCTGTTTTCAGCATCTCTGCCATTTCCATATTCGCATGAAATTCACATCCCAGATAAACTTTAAGTTCATCGCTGATTTCAGAAGCGCAGTCTCTGAGAACCTGGAACTGCTCTTTTACTGTTTCCAGAGGCGTCTCGAACATCCTTTGTCTGAAATGGGGGGTTGCGATAATATTCCTCACTCCCTGTGCATATTCCATGCGGAGCATTCTGACGGTTTCTTCTCTGCTGTCGGATCCATCATCCACAGAAGGGACTATATGGCAGTGTATATCAAACAATCCTTTCTTTGGCATTTCAGTTTACTCCTTCGTTATTACTAAATAACAGCACTGTTAGCATTATATCCCAGCAATATACGATTTGCAACTGTATTTTTATTTTATGGAACCAAAGACATTTTTGAACTGAAAAAGGACGCTTTTGTCAATTCAGCCCGTTTCATGTGCCGGTTTCTTCAAATTTCCTTCTGTAACCGGGGACATGCAGGAAGCATAGTATGAAGTGTAAACTAATTTCTGGAGGATTTTACAATGAGTGATTTAGCTGCTGCGAACTGCGGGTGCGGTGAAGAAAGATGTGGATGCGGATGTGGCAATTCTTCAGGCTTCGGTTCTTTCGGCGGAAGCTCCTGCAGCTGTATCCTTTGGCTCATTATTCTGATGTGCTGCTGCGGAAATAACGGATTCGGCTATGGCGGAAACAATGGAGACTGCTGCTGGATCATTATCATCCTGCTGCTTCTCTGCGGAGGCTGCTGCGGAAACAATAGCTGCGGCTGCTGATATTTTTTCGTTCCGGCAAAACAGGGGACTGTCAAAAGGCAGCCCCCTGTTTATTGTAAACGCTCATATACTGACGCTGATATATGCTTATCGTTCTCTTTTTATATTCTCGTCCGTCTTTCCGGAATCAGATCTGCCTTCTGGTTTATTTCCCTTTGCCTTTTTCTCTCTGAGACAGGAAAGATCTATTTCATAAAAAGCATTTCCATCTAATATTAGCCTTTCTTTTTCCGAATCCATTTTTTCTCCTTTATGCTTCTTCTCTTTTTCTATATCATATGAAAAATATTTTTTTAAGACAGTATAGCGTCTGGAACCTGAAACCGGAGCAGGAATATAATAAAAACAAAAACATAGACTCATAAAAAAGGAGTTTCTGACTTATGGAACAGGATATGTTTTCACAGACGGCCCTGGATCAGATGGTATCGAATGATCAGACACAGATGCTTAAGGCCGCTGTTCCCTACTTTCCGCCGGCCGGACAGAGAATTCTGTCTGTCTATGCAAAAATGCAGGAGCTTATCAATACCTTCTCTCTTTTCTCCCCGACGAGTCAGGAAATGCAGATATGCGCGGCGGAAAACACCGATCCCATGGATATGATCCAGGATATCCGTAAATACAGCAGCGGAAAAAACCGGCAGCAGCTTGACCAGATTACGAATATACTTGCGATCATCCAGATGATCCAGATCATGAACGAATAATAGACTATATTGAAAAAGCTGCCAGAGGGCAGCAGAAAATCAATGTATGCAGAAAGGGTGATTTAAATGGATACCAACTGGCAAAACGATCCCAAACTGTCCGGCATGGACAAAAATAAACTGGAAATGCTTCAGCGCCTTGCGGAGCAGGGCAGCGGAAAAAGTCCCGCCGACCTTCTTCCGTTTCTGATGAGCGCAACCGCTCAGGGAAAGAACAGCGGACTGAATTTTTCTTCCGGGGAAATTTCGGCAGTGCTGGAGGTTCTGAAAACGGGAAAATCTCCGGAAGAAGCGGCGAAGATTGACCGTATTGTAAATCTTATGAAAATGATACGTTAAAGTTTTTAACCGTTTTCCAGAATACAGGAACGGAGAAACGCAAGGCCATGAGCCACTGTCTGTTCTCTCACCCGGGCTCTGCTGCCGATAAAATGGTATTCCCTGACTACTGTTTTTCCCTTTACGCAGCATCCCATAAAAACTGTGCCCACCGGTTTTTGGGGAGTTCCTCCGCCTGGCCCCGCAATGCCGGTGACAGAAAGACAGACGTCGGTTCCTGCAAAAGAACAGCCGCCCCGGGCCATTTCTCTGGCGCACTCTTCGGATACCGCGCCGTGAAGCTCCAGAGTTTCCTCTTTCACACCCAGCGTTTTTTGTTTCGCGCGGTTGCTGTAAGTGACCATTCCCTGCATCAGTACCTCCGAAGCCCCCGGCACATTTACAATTCTTGCCGCGATGGCTCCGCCTGTACAGGATTCCGCCGTGGAAAGAGTCAGATTGCGTTCCCACAAAAGAACTGTCACCGCCTCTTCCAGAGTCATATTCTCCGACTCGGCAAAAATGTTTTTTCCAAAGCGGCGTTCCAGTTCACGGACTACAGGATGGATCAGTTCCTCACATTCCTTCTGGCTGTTTCCCCGGGCAGTGACTCTGAGATGAACTTCACCTGTTTTTGCGTAGGGCGCGATCGTAGGATTTGTCTGAGCTTCAATAAGATCCTGAATCTCTTCCGCCACCTGGCTTTCCCCGATGGAGCAGATTTTTACCATCTGGGAGAATATCATTTCCGGCTGTTTCCTGCGCAGCCATGGAAATACATATTCTTCAAACATTGCCTTCATTTCTCCGGGAGGGCCGGGAAGCAGAATGGCTGTCTTTCCGGCCTTTTCCATAATAAGACCCGGAGCTGTGCCATTGTGATTGTCCAGTACAACAGCGCCTTCCGGCACCATTGCCTGCTTATAATTATTTGCCGTGATCCTTCGCTGCGCGTCGTTTTTCTGATACTGCTGCAGATAAGCGTCCAGCAGCTCCCGGCTGTGGGGATCTTCTTTAAGAGGAAGTCCCATTACCTCCGCTGTCACTTCTTTCGTAAGATCATCCTCTGTAGGCCCCAGGCCGCCTGTAAGGATAACGATGTCCGAACGACCCAGCGCCGTTCTTATGGTATCTCTCATACGCTCTTCATTATCGCCGACTACTGTCTGATAATAAAGGGAAAGTCCAAGCTGCGCACATTTTTCCGCCAGATAGGCGCTGTTTGTATTTACAATATTTCCCAGCAGGATTTCCGTTCCTACTGAAATCAGTTCTACAGTCATCTGCATGTCCTCCTTCTCTATGTCGGTAGTCTTACTCCTGTCAGATCTGCCCTGTCCGGAATGTTCAGCAGCAATATTATTCCTGCATGGAAAGAACAGACCTGTTCTGCCAGATATAGGTGATCAGGGAGATCACTGTCAGAATAAGAGACAGCCAGATAAAGATTTCTCCCAGAATATCAAAGGCCCCGCCCAGATCAAGCAGGAGAAGGATGATCATGATCATCTGTGATACCGTCTTAAATTTTCCCCAGTAATTTGCCGCGATCACAATTCCGTTTTCCGCGGCGATCAGACGGAACCCGCTGATAATGAATTCACGGGCAATGATCACAATAACAATCCATGCGGGCAGGCGCTCCAGCTCGATCAGGCAGATCATAGCGGAGCATACAAGAAGCTTGTCTGCCAGGGGATCCATAAATTTGCCGAAATTCGTTACAAGATGATTCTTTCTTGCCAGATACCCGTCAAACCAGTCGGTGACACTGGCGATTACAAAAATAGCCACAGATATATAGCGGTTTGCCTCTCCGCCCCATCCAGTCAAAAGAAACAGGACAAGGAAAGGAACCATGATCATTCTTCCTACAGTCAGTTTATTCGGTGTATTCATCAGCTAACTCTCCTATCAAATCGTATTCCATTGCTCCCGTGACGCGGACCTTCGCAAAATCTCCTGTCATCAGAAGCTCTCCTGTCTGAACGAACAGATAGCCGTCCACATTAGGGGCATCGCCGTATGTCCGTCCAATATAAGCGCTTTCTCCAGATACTTTTCCTTCGATCATTACCAGAAGCTCCTGCCCAATTCTCTCATTCCCCTTTTCCAAAGAAATCTCCTGCTGAAGCTCCATCAGTTCGTCTCTGCGCTCTTCCTTCAACTCCTCCGGTATCTGTCCGTCCATGGATGCGGCCGGGGTCCCCTCTTCCGCGGAATAGGTAAATACGCCGAGCCTGTCGAATTCCATCTTGTCTACAAATTCCATCAGTTCCTGATGGTCTTCCTCTGTCTCACCCGGGAATCCTGTGATCAGCGTGGTCCGGAGAATGATATCGGGAATTTCCCTCCGTAGCTTCCGGATGATCTCCACAAGCTGTTTTTTACTGGTGCGCCTTCCCATTCTTTTCAGAATGCGGTCGCTGGCGTGCTGGATGGGCAGATCCAGATAGTGGCAGATTTTTTTCTCCTCCTTCATGACCTGGATCAGCTCATCATAAATCTCCTCCGGATAACAGTAGAGAATACGGATCCAGCGGATCCCCTTAATACCGCACAGCTTCTTCAGAAGAAGATGGAGCGTTTTCTTTCCATAAAGATCTGTTCCGTATACAGTGGTTTCCTGTGCCACAAGGATCAGCTCTTTTACTCCCTGTGAAGCCATATATTCTGCCTGCTGTACAAGCCGCTCCTCGGGAACGCTGCGGAACCGTCCCCTGAGCGAAGGAATGATGCAGTAGGTGCAGTGCTTATCGCACCCCTCCGCGATCTTCAGATATCCGAAATGTCCCCCGGTGGTGAGAACTCTGCTGGCAGAAACCGCGGGAAGCTCATTGACGTCCCGGAATTCCTGAAAACTTTTTCCTTTCAGCGCTTCATCCAGGGCTTTTACGATATCGCCGTAGGAGGTGGTACCCAGTACAGCGTCCACCTCCGGAATCTCCTGGATGATTTCCTCTTTATACCGCTGGGCCATACAGCCGGTGACAATAAGAGCCTTTATGGAGCCGGATTTCTTATACTCAGCCATCTCCAGGATGGTTTCTACACTTTCTTCCTTTGCGTCGTGAATAAAACAGCAGGTATTGATAACGATGGCGTCCGCTTCCTCTTCGCTGTTTACAATGTCATGCCCTCTTTCTGTCAGAAGTCCCAGCATCTCCTCAGAATCGGACAGATTTTTATCACATCCAAGTGAAATAAATAGTATGTTCATAAATTCTCCTGATATATGCAAAGTGCTGCACAATACAAAAATGAATCTTCTGACCTTCTGTATCGTACAGCGCCCTGGCACTTATGATTATTCTTCTGTTTTTGCAGTCTCCTGAACATTTTCTTCCGCAGAAGTCTCTGGTGCTGCGGAAGCCTCCTCTGTCGGAGCCGGCGCCGCCTCTTCCTCCTGATGAGTGTCGGCAACAATTTTCACTTTTCCCTGGTAAAATTCATCAATGGCAACGGAAAGCGGTTTCTTTCCGGCGGCGCCTTTTACCAGTGGCTCTGCTCCTGCGATCAGCTGGCGGGCGCGTTTGCTGGTAGCCAGTACCAGGGAATAGCGGCTGTTCAGCATCATGGTATTGTCGTCTTCCTCTGCGTTGTTATTAATAGCCTGAATCAGTTCTGAATATGACGGATGTATCATAATATATCATTCTCCTTTCTTGAATATACGGGATTCTTCCTGAATTTTACGGATAAAATCCATATTCCGCTGTGAGCGGAGATGTTCGCTTGATATAAGCTGGCGGAGGGTTTCCACGCAGTCTTCAACTTTATCATTGACAAGAACGTAATCATATTTATCCATGCTCCCGGCCTCCACAGAAGCTCTGGCAAGTCTGGATGCAATTACCTCCGGGACTTCCGTTCCTCTTTCTGTAAGGCGTCTTTCCAGTTCCGCCATAGAGGGCGGCGTGATAAAGACAAGAACCGCTTCCGGAACCTTCTTTTTAATTTGAAGGGCTCCCTGAATTTCAATTTCCAGGATAACGTCCTTTCCTTCCGCCAGCCTGTCCTCCACATATTTTCTCGGAGTTCCGTAATAGTGGTCTACATATTTCGCGTACTCCAGAAGCTGATCCTCCCGGATCATTTTTTCTACTTCTTCCTTTGTGCGGAAAAAATATTCCCGGCCCTCCGCTTCTCCCTCCCGGGGCTCTCTGGTCGTAACAGAAATAGAAAGAGCATAATTGCCTCTGCTTTCCAGAAGGCGTTTCATTACCGTTCCCTTGCCGGCTCCGGAAAAACCTGATACAACTGTAAGAATTCCTTTACTCATGTTCTTCTCCCCTGTCTTCATAGTCATAAGCTTCCGCAAATCTTTTTGCTATCGTCTCAGGCTGCAAAGCGGAAAGGATCAGATAATCGTCAGAAGTAACGATCACCGCTTTCGTCTTTCTGCCCTGAGTAGCGTCTATCAGCGAGCGGGTTCCCTTGACGCTCTGAACCATTCGCTTCACCGGCGCGGCGTCAGGACTTACTACAGCCACGATTTTCTGAGAATTTACCACGTTTCCAAATCCCACATTGATCAATTTTGACACCGGTGTTTTATGCCTCCATTATTCTATATTCTGGATCTGCTCGCGGATCTTTTCAATTTCTGTTTTAAGATCAATGGCAATATCCGATACTTCCAGGTCGCTGGACTTTGACAGAATTGTATTGGCTTCCCGGTTCATCTCCTGAGCCATAAAATCCAGTTTCCGGCCGACGCCTTCTTTTTCCATAAGAATCTTCTTCATTCCGCGGATATGGCTCAACAGCCTGACAGTTTCCTCATCATTGCAGATCTTATCTGAAAAAAGAATGACTTCCGCAGCGATCCTGCTTTCGTCAATCTGCGCGTCCTCCAAAAGCTCATGGACTTTTGCCTCCAGCTTTTCCCGGTAGGCCTGCACAACTTCCGGCGAACGCTGCTGTACTTTTATCACCATATTTTCCAGACCGTCCAGTTTGACCAGAAGATCGTTTTTCAGGTTTTCTCCTTCTCGTTCCCTGGTCTTTACAAACTTCCCGCACGCCTCATGAAGAGGACCTTCCAGTGAATGCCAGGTTTCTTCTTCATTGATGGACTGTTCTTCCATGGATAAGACTTCCGGATACCGGGACAGACCGGATACTTTTACGTCGTTTTCCAGAGAAAACTCTTCCTCCATCTGTTTTAGATATTTCAGATATTCCGCGGCGATCTCTCTGTTATATTTCACAGATACGTTCCCGGCTGTATAATCTTCATAGGTGATAAACACGTCCACTTTGCCGCGCTGCATGTAGTGCTTCATCAGATTCCGGATCTGGCCTTCAAATACGTTCAGCTTTCTGGGCATCTTAATGCTCAGATCAAGATATCTGTGATTCACTGATTTCAGTTCTACGGTAATCTTCCGTTCTTTTGTCACTGCCTCGGCGTGACCGAAGCCTGTCATACTCTTTATCATGGGTCTTTCTCTCTTTAGTTACTTGTTTTTGTACATACAGATTTATTATAGTGCATCAGAGAAGGGGAGTCAAATTCTTTTTACCCAAATTTTACAAAAATCTCAGAATCCTCAGAATAGTCAACGAAATTCCCTTCCCGGCGTCCACCAGGGAAACTCCCGCAAAAGCCACTTTGCCGCAAGCGCGCTCCAGCAGTCTGCGCAGGGTGCGAACCCGCTTCCGTCTTCGCCGGCCGTCAGACTGTTTCCAAGTCCCACTCCGTGCTTACCATATGGAAACAGATGATATTCTGCCGGGACGCCGTTGTGCCGCAGCGCCTGCAAAAACAGCAGAGAGTTTTCCATAGGAACTGTGGCGTCCTCCATGGTATGCCAGAGGAAAGTCCGCGGCGTATCGGGGGAAACCTGTTTTTCCAGGGAAAGCGTATCTTTCAGTTCTTCATAACGCTCCCCGAGAAGATTTTTGAAGCTTTCCTGATGCCCATATTCTCCCGAAGTGATCACCGGATAGGACAGGATCATTCCAGCGGGACGGATCTGCTCCGGAGACAGCTCCGGCTTTTCAAAAAGCTCCGGACGGTTCCAGAACACGCCTAAAGAAGCCGCCAGATGTCCTCCTGCCGAAAATCCCATAACGATCACGGAGTCTTTTTTGATCAGCCAGTCATCACTTTTTTCCTTCAGGATGCTCACTGTCTTTGCAAGCTGGCACAATGCCGCCGGATATCTGGCGGGAGCCGTGCTGTATCTTAAAACGGCGGTGTGATAACCCTCCGCCATAAAACGAAGAGCGATTCCCTCCGCCTCTCTGTCCGAAGTCATCCGGTAAGCGCCTCCGGGGCAGATAAGAATCACCGGACGCCTTTGCCCCGGATAAAGCTCTTTTGATTCTTCCCAGAAATATGTGATCATGTACGCTTCCTCAGACTGATCTGTTTTTTCCGGTATAATGACTTTTTCGTGGATCATTAGATGTATGCTCCTTTTCTCTCCTGATTATGATTATTGCCTTTCTGAAACGGAACGGCGTTTGTTCCATTATAGCAGGGAACGGTTTTCCGTACAATCGCCCGCAGATTCTTTTTGCGCTTCTTTTTATTCCATGCTATACTGTTACAAAAAAGGAGTAAATAAAATGGCTTTTGACGGAATTACCATTGCGGCGATGGTTCAGGAGCTTCATCAGAACCTGGACGGAGGACGCTTTAACAAAATCGCCCAGCCGGAACAGGACGCTTTAGTGATCACAGCGAAGGGAGCAAACGGCCAGCGCAGGCTGCTTCTCTCTGCCAGCGCCTCTCTTCCGCTGATTTATTTTATAGACAAAAACAAACCCGGTCCCCTGACAGCGCCGAATTTCTGCATGCTTTTGCGTAAGCATATCGGCAGCGCCAGGATCAGCGGCATACGCCAGCCGGCACTGGAAAGAGCAATCGAATTTGAACTGGAGCATCTGAACGAGATGGGGGATCCCTGCAGAAAAATTCTGATACTGGAGCTGATGGGGAAGCACAGCAACATCATTTTCTGTGATGAAGACAGAAATATTCTGGATAGTATCAAGCACGTCTCCTCTCACATGAGTTCTGTCCGCGAAGTGCTTCCCGGAAGGAAGTACTTTCTTCCGCAGACCCAGGAGAAATCAGATCCTCTTACAATCGGTGAGGAAGAATTTATAGAAAAAGTATGTAAAAAACCCTGCAGCATCTCCAAGGCTCTCTACACCTCCCTGACAGGACTGAGCCCGCTGATTTCAGAAGAAATCTGCTACAGAGCCTCTATCGACGGAAGCGACGCGGCTCTTTCCCTGAACGAAACTGCCTGCATCCATCTTTATCATACTTTTAAGAGGCTGATAGACCAGGTAAAAGAAGGAGATTTTACTCCGAATATTATTTACCGGGGACAGGAACCTGTGGAATATGCCGTTCTTCCTCTGACCCAGTTCGGAGCGGAATACCACAGTCAGGAATTTCCCACGGTTTCCGCTATGCTGGATACCTACTATTCCTCAAGGGACACTCTGAACAGGATCCGGCAGAAATCTTCTGATCTTCGCAGGATCGTACAGACTGCTCTTGAGAGAAACCGGAAGAAATATGCTCTTCAGCAAAAACAGATGAAGGATACGGCAAAAAAAGATAAATATAAGATATATGGAGAACTGATCAATACCTACGGCTACGGTCTTGAGGAAGGAGCCCGTTCTTTTCAGGCCCTGAATTATTATACAAATGAAGAGATCACCGTACCTCTTGATCCTGCTTTAACGCCGTCGGAAAACGCAAAGAAATATTTTGACCGTTACGGCAAGCTGAAGCGAACGGAAGAGGCGCTTTTTGAACAATTAGCGGAAACAGAGTCGGAAATCGAACATCTGGAATCCATTTCCAACGCCTTGGATATCGCCAGAGCCGAGAGCGATCTCAGTCAGATCAAAGAAGAACTGACAGAATACGGCTTTATCAAAAAACACTCTCTTTCCAGAAAAGGTCAGAAAATGCAGGCGAAATCAAAGCCTCTTCATTATGTCTCCAGCGATGGTTATGATATTTTCGTAGGAAAAAATAATTATCAGAACGACGAACTGACTTTCAAAACAGCCACAGGAAACGACTGGTGGTTTCATGCAAAGAAAATGGCCGGTTCTCATGTGATCGTAAAGACTCCTGACGGAGAGCTTCCGGACCGAACTTTCGAAGAAGCGGGAAAATTGGCTGCTTATTATTCAAAAGGGCGCACGGCCCCCAAAGTAGAGATCGACTATATCCAGAAGAAACATGTAAAGAAACCAGGAGGAGCCAAGCCGGGATTTGTGGTATACTATACCAACTACTCTCTTATGGCGGAACCGGATATTTCCGGTATTAAAGAAGCTCCCTAAATATTCCCCGGCCGGCAAGCCGGGGATTTTCCGTGGATTTATTCCTGTTCCATAGCGGCATTAACGTCCGCCTCGCAGGAGCGCATGGCTTCCAGGGTTTTCTCAAACAGTTCGGAAAGCTCCCAGCCCAGCATGTTCGCTCCATTCTGGATGACCTCCCGGGAACAGCCTGCCGCAAAGCGTTTGTCTTTGAATTTTTTCTTAATACTTTTCACTTCCATGTCCATAACGCTTTTGGAGGGACGCATCAGAGCTGCGGCCCAGATCAGACCTGTCAGCTCGTCTGCGGCGAACATGATCTTTTCCATAAGGAGTTTAGGTTCAACATCAGAACAGATTCCGTATCCATGGCTGCATACAGCATGGATCAATTCCTTGGAAGCTCCTATCTCCGCCAGCAGTTCCGGCGCTTTTTTACAGTGCTCCTCCGGCCATTTCTCAAAATCCACATCATGAAGAAGGCCTGCAATCCCCCAAAATTCCTCGTCCTCCTGATTCTCCCTGGCGAACCATTTCATAACGCCTTCTACAGTCAATGCATGCTGGATATGAAAAGGTTCCTGATTATATTTTTTCAGAAGCGCCACGGCCTCCTCTCTTGTAACATTTGCATTCATAATATTTACCGTTCATATACAGGGGAACGTAGCGTCGGTGTATGCGGACCTATTGTCCCTTTGCATATGAGCTCTGCCTCCTCTCTAGCATAAATTCCATATTTTTTATTGTACTCGCAATTTTGCACATTATCAAGTTAAAGTTTTTCGGACGCCTGTCTCTTTCTGTATGCTGCAGGCGTCATGCCATAAAAACGCCGGAAGGAGGCGATAAAGGCGCTTGGAGATGGAAACTGCAGTTGACAGGCGATATCCGTCACTGTTTTATCAGAAGATTTTAAAAGCGCCTCTCCCGCCTGCAGGCGGTATCTTAATAAATATTGACAGGGAGAGTAACCTGTATACTTCCGGAAGCACCGGAGACATTCCGTTTTACTCACATTTCCGGCATCGGCAATAGCTTTCAGACTCAGCGGATTTTGATAATTTTCATGGACAAAGGTCAGAAGCGCGCGGATACGGGCGTGATCTTTTTGGCGTATATGCGGCAGATGTTCCTTTTCTATCAGAATACGTACTGTTTCCAGCCAGAGTGTGGCAATGGAAAGGGACAGTTCATATTCCCGGAATTCGTCTTCCTTCTTTTCAAAGTAAAGCCCGTCCAATTCTTTCAGTTTCTTAAGAACCTTCTCCGCTCCAATAGTTCCCGGCAACAAAGCCAGATACGTCACCGCCGGATTTTTAATGATCCGCTCTACCTGCTTTTCCTCCACGGCGCTTCCCGAAAAAAATCCCAGCATTTTGGGCGGTATCAGAAAACTGTGGTAATGGCAGTCCTCTTTTTCCGTGATCCGGTGCAGTACGCCGGAATTGAGAAACATACAGCTTCCGGCAGACAGATCGCATTCCTCTTCCCATATTTTAAAATGCACGGCCCCTTTTTTGATATATACAAACTGCACTTCATCATGCCAGTGAAGGACACGGAAACCTTCGTTACAGGGTTCACAGCGTTCTTTTCTCACATCCAGCACAAGAAGAGGAAACTTTGTGCTGTGATAGGGATTATGAGAATAAACAGGCCCGGACGTCTGCTCTCTGTGATTCACCTCATCTTCCTCCTCGAAATTATTTACAGTTTTTAATTTGGTTATTTTCATATATATATTACCACTTTATCCGCTATCATACCAGAAAATCTTGTGATAATATGATACTCGAAGCAGAGATTCAACTACGGATTGTCCGAGAAGAAAAATCATACACACATAATTTTCCAATCAGGCAGTCATGAATAAGGTCAGGGAGGAAATCAGATGATTATTGATGGAAACGAAACAGAAAAAAGAGCTATGGAAGAATTCCATAAAGGAAACCGGAAAGAAGGCCTGCGAATCCAGGAGGAATTCGCCGCCGCTTTCCGGTCAGAGTATGCACAGAAAGACCACTGTTCCTGCACAAAAGCCTGCCGTTATCATGGAAACTGCAAAGAATGCGTCGCCATCCACAGAGCTCACCAGGAGCATGTGCCAAACTGTATGCGTCTTATGATCAATAAAAAAATAGCGGTACTTTCGGAACTTACCGAGCGCACTTTTGCAACGGAAAATTAGCTTTTCCGTCACCCGCAGCCGGGTATCCGCGTACACAATAAAACCGGATCAGCCGATTTCACCGCGTTTCCAGATCCAGTAATACCGCAGGAAAATATGGTTTCAAGGCAGACAGGATTCTTTCACGATTCTGCGCCGCCATTTCAAACTGGATTTCCGGAAGCTGTATCCGGGCAGTGCCATGAAACATACGTATACGGAAATCAGAAAAGCCGATGGCCGCCAGCGCTTCCTCGCTTCTTTCGATTCTGGTCAGGAGTGTCTCGCTTATAAGCTCTCCTGCCGGAATTCTTGTGGCAAGGCAAGCGTAGGACGGCTTTTTCCAAGTGAAAAGCCCTGCTTCTCTGGACAACTTCCGGATCTCGTCTTTTGCAAGCCCGCATTCTCTTAAAGGAGACAGCACCTTCATCTCCTGGATGGCTCTCATACCCGGACGATCCAAAGCGTCGTCAGAGGCGTTTGTCCCGTCAAGAAGGATCTCGTATCCATCCTTTAAAGCCTGCTGTTTCAAAGCACCGAACAGAGCGGATTTGCAGTAATAACAGCGGTTCGGAGGATTTTGGGCCACCTGCGTTTCTGCCAGAATATCATACTCCACAACAGTAAGCTCTATTCCAAGCTCATCTGTCAGCCGCTGCGCGTCCCGCAGCTCAAATTCCGGCTGAAAAGCAGTCTTTATGAAGTAGGGGCGGATATCCGCCCCGTATTTCTTTCCCGCATAAAGTAGATATGCAGAGTCTACGCCGCCGGAAAATCCCAGAGCGGCTTTTTGGTATTTCTCAAAAAATTCTTTTAGCTTCATTTCTGTTCCGCGATGTCTTATTCCTGAAGAAAAGTATCTGTAAACATTGATTTTTATTTCATTACGATGTTGATGATCTTCTTCGGAACGTAGATTTCCTTGATTACATTTCCGGTAAGTTTATCTGCAATGGCTTCTTTTCCCTTTGCAATGGCGTCCTCTTTGGAAATCTCCGCAGGAATGCTGATCACGGCGCGGGTTTTTCCATTGATCTGAACCGGAATTTCAATCTCATCGTCTTTCATTGCTTCTTCGTCGTGAGCCGGCCACTGGGTATGGAATACAGAATCTGTATTTCCGAGATGTTCCCAGATTTCTTCCGCTACATGGGGAGCAAAAGGCGCAAGAAGGATCGTCGCAGTACGGATGGTTTCTTTATCCATTCCGCCTGTCTTCTTCGCAAGGTCGATCATCTTATTGGTATATTCCATAAATCCGGAAATTACTGTGTTCAGACTGAAGGCTTCCAGACGCTGTGTAATATCATACACCATCCTGTGACGGATCTTTACCATTTCCTTTGTCTCAGCCACATCTGCGTCAATACTGTCAAGCGCAAGATTCCAGAAGCGCTTCAGGAACCGGGAAACGCCGTCGATTCCTCTATCGTCCCATTCCGCGTCCAGTTCCGGCGGACCTACAAACAGCTCATACATTCTCAGAGAATCACATCCGTAGTCTCGTACAAGATCGTCAGGAGAAACAACATTTCCTTTAGACTTGCTCATCTTGATACCGTTCTTTCCGGTGATCATACCCTGGTTGAACAGCTTTTTGAACGGCTCGTCAAAATCGATCACGCCGATATCATAAAGGAATTTTGTATAAAATCTGGAATACAGAAGGTGAAGCACCGCATGTTCCACGCCGCCGATATACATATCTACCGGAAGATATTTGTCCGCTTTTTCCCTTGATACAAGTTCTTTATCATTCTTATTGTCTACATAACGCAGGAAATACCAGGAAGAACCTGCCCACTGAGGCATGGTGTTTGTCTCTCTTCTGGCCGGAGCGCCGCAACATGGGCAGGTAGTGTTTACCCATTCGTCAATAGCTGCCAGCGGCGACTCTCCTGTTCCGGTAGGCTGATAGCTTTCTACTTCCGGAAGAGTAAGAGGAAGCTGATCCTCCGGCACAGGCACTGCGCCGCACTTCGGACAGTGAATAATGGGAATGGGCTCTCCCCAGTAACGCTGACGGGAAAATACCCAGTCGCGAAGTTTATAATTCACTGTTTTTCTTCCGATTCCCATTTTCTCAATCATCAGGGGAGCTTCTTTTTTCAGGACGGCCGATTCCATGCCATTCCAGTCGCCGGAGTTGATCATGGTTCCGGAAGCGTCGGTATAGGCTTCCGTCATGTTTTCAATTTCTTTTCCATCCTTGGCGATAACCTGGATAATGGGAATATTAAATTTCGTAGCGAACTCGAAGTCCCTGTCGTCATGGGCGGGTACGCACATGATAGCTCCTGTACCGTAGTCGGCCAGTACATAATCGGAAAGCCAGATGGGAATCTTCTTTCCATTCAGTGGGTTAATGGCATATGATCCGGTAAATACACCCGTTTTCTCCTTGTCCTGAAGACGGTCCACGTTAGACTTCATAGATGCGTCGTAAATATATTTGTCTACCGCTTCTTTTGTTTCCGGAGTCGCCAGAGATGCCGCCAGGGCATGTTCCGGAGCCAGAACCATAAAGGTTGCGCCGTGCAGAGTATCCGGTCTTGTGGTGTAGACAGTGATCTTCTCTTCTCTTCCGTCAACCGGGAAGTCCACCTCCGCTCCGTAGGATTTCCCGATCCAGTCTGTCTGCATCTTTTTAACTTTCTCCGGCCAGTCCAGTTTGTCCAGATCGTTCAGTAGACGGTCCGCATACTTGGTGATGCGCAGCATCCACTGACGGAGATTCTTCTTTGTTACCGGGGAACCGCAGCGTTCACAGCAACCGTTTACCACTTCCTCATTGGCAAGTCCGGTCTTGCAGGACGGACACCAGTTGATCGGAAATTCTTTTTCGTAAGCCAATCCCTCTTTGAACATTTTTACAAAGATCCACTGGGTCCATTTGTAGAAATTCGGATCTGTCGTGTTAACTTCCATATCCCAGTCGTAAATCGCCGCGATGTCGTTAATCTGCTTCTTGATATTTTTTACATTTTCCGCAGTGGAAATAGCAGGGTGAACGCCCATCTTAATCGCGTAATTCTCCGCAGGAAGTCCGAACGCGTCCCATCCCATGGGGTGAATCAGATAATACCCCTGCAGCATTTTATAACGGCTCCATACGTCGGAGATCACATATCCTCTCCAGTGTCCTACATGAAGTCCGTTTCCTGACGGATATGGGAACATATCCAGACAATAATATTTCGGTTTTTTGCCATCGTTGACGTTTACCGGATGTTTCTCCCAGTTGGCACGCCACTTTGCTTCGATTGCCTTATGATTATAAGGTACTGCCATCGCTTCTTTCCTCCTGTTGTCTATTTTAAAATTCTCCCGTAATATTTGAAGAATCATGCATATTTATTCCTTTTGTCATTCTACTCACTTGTATGAGGTTTGTCAAGATGACTTGCATTCTGTTCCCGGTATTTTGACGGGGCAATTCCGTATTTTTCCCGAAATATCTTTCCAAAATATGCATTGGAGGAGAACCCACACTGCAGTCCAATCTCCGTAATGCTCATCTCTGTTTCCACAAGAAGTTTTTTCGCCATATCCAGACGGTATTCTGTAAGATATTCCGCCGGAGATTTCCGAATAGTATTCCGGAAGCAGCGGAGACATTCCCGTGAACTCACCGCTGCCGAGGCTGCAATCTCGTCCAGGGTGATTTTTTCCGCGAAATTCTGATGAATAAAGGCCAGCATAGTCTGAATCCGATCCTGGTTTCTGAGATTTACCTGCTGTACCGGGCGGCTTCGGATTTCATTCAGAAGGAGAAGCCAGATTTCTGAGAAGAGATTCCTTGTCTGGAATTCCGTATCCGTCTGTTCCTGCAGGCGGGCCGCTGCTTTTAATTTCCCGAGGATCTGTTTCTGAACACTGTTCTCCGCTTTCAGTTCGACAATTTCTATATTTTTATTGTGGATCACCGGATTTATGTATTTTGTCTCAAATAAACTCTGGAAATGCCCGCCGAGGAAGACCGGATGAAAAATATGTGTCTGCAGTTCAGTCTTTCCCGCCCCGGCGCTTTTGTGCATAGATGAAAGGACATTGCTGTTCATAAAGTATCCCTGCCCGGCAAAAAAATGATATTTCCGATCTATCGTGACAATCTCTAGTTCTCCTTCCCGGATATATCCGAACTCCACTTCTTCATGCCAGTGCCAGGGAATGAACGACCGGTCAAAATCTGAATCGTGCATGACATAGGGAAACTCCGTGGTAATCCCTCCCACAGATTCTCTCTGGTTTGCCTGTACCTGTATATTTTCCGTATGAAAGATTCGGCTGTGCGGTTTCAAGATTCCGCCTCCCTGTTTATGATATTAAGTAATTTCTGTCGATATTCTAATATTATTATAAGGAAATTATATATAAAATTAGATTCATGTGCAATATAATGATATCACAATCAAAAGAAAATCTAATTGCATAAAGTTTTCGATAAGATCTTATCTGACCGAAAAGGGGGAATATACGTTTATGAAATATGAAGTTTTCTTTTTACTGCAGCAATATCATAAAAAATATCCTGAACGGTTCCATAAGGTAGAATTTCAGGATCTGAAGGAAAAATATACGGAATTAAGATCGGAGGAGGTGAATCCGGATGTATATACTGTTAATACTGCTCATTGCCGCGGTAACTGCAGCGGGAATGTATATTGAAAACTGCTGAAATCCGAGTGCAGACTCTATTTCTCCCAAAGTAGTCACATTTAAAAATCCTCGCGGAGTGTTTTTTATTTCATAGGAAAAAATTTCCTATGAAATAAAAAACAGCGTCAAAAGGCGCTGTTTTCCTGAATCTCATCTATTATTTTCCTGTCCGGACCTGCCGGATACCTTCCAGAATGATATTCCTCGCTTCTTTTGCCTTTTCCGGCGGCAGATTTTCAAGTCCCGCAAGAGGATAGTCCAGTCCGAGATTTTTATATTTAACTTCACCCATGGTATGATATGGGAGAACTTCAAGTCCTTTCAGATTACGAAAACTGCCGATTAGTCTGCCAAGACGGATAAGATGTTCCGGTGAATCTGTAATCCCTGGCACGACCACGTGCCGCACGATCATGGGTATCTCTGCTTTTTCAAGCGTGCTGGCAAATTCCAGGATATGTTTCTGGCTCTGCGCGGTAAGCTTTTTATGATCTTCTTCCGTACTGTGCTTAATATCAAGGAGCACAAGGTCCAGAACCTGAAACAGTTTTTCATATTCCTGCTTTTTTTCCTTCCGGTACATGATTCCAGAGGTATCCAGGCAGGTATGGATACCCTCTTTCTTCGCCGCTGAAAAAAGATCGGTCAAAAAGGAAAGCTGCATCAGAGGCTCGCCTCCTGTGGCTGTGATTCCCCCGGATTTATAGAACACCTCATTTCTTTTATACTCCTTCAGGATCTCCTCCACTGTCATTTCTGTCCCTTTCCCCGGCGTCCACGTATCCGGGTTATGACAGTACAGACATCTCATAGGACATCCCTGAAAAAAAACCACAAAACGAACTCCGGGACCGTCAACGGTCCCGAAGCTCTCTGTGGAGTGAATATGTCCCTTTGGGCTATATTCCTCCGTCATGATCACATTCCCTCATGGAAGGTTCTGGAAATAACCTCATCCTGCTGCTCTTTGGTAAGCTTATTGAAGTTTACCGCATAGCCGGAAACACGTACCGTAAGCTGGGGATATTTTTCCGGATGAGCCTGGGCGTCCAGAAGTGTTTCCCTTGTGAATACGTTTACGTTCAGATGATGGCCGCCTTTTTCCGCATATCCGTCCAGTAAGTTTACTAAGTTGTCTACCTGTGCGTCGCTGATGTTCATAATATGATTCCTCCTTATATTCTATAGATCTGGCCGCCGGAATCCATTTCTTAAGTTCGCGCTATATTTACGAAAAAGTCATCCGGCATCTTTTCTGTTTTTTATAGAAACCACAGCAGATAAAAAACATTTGCCGTTATATTTCTTTATTGCTCTGTCGCGGTTTTCCCATTCCGAGTATAAATTTCCATACAGATTATTCCATATCGTCTTCCACAGTCAGGTTCGGCTCGCAGCATGCGCAGTCCGGCTCCATGGAGAAGCTGAGATCGCCAAGACTGATAGCTTCATCCAGGATTACTGCATCTTCTTTTCCAAGGGCTCCCGGGATAATGGAAAACGTATTAGAAATACCATCCTGGCATTCTTTAAACGGAAGCTTCGCTACGGAGCTTAAAGAAGCTACCGCGCCGTGGCTGTCTCTTCCGTGCATTGGGTTTGCACCCGGCGCAAAAGGCTCCCCGGCTTTACGTCCGTCCGGTGTGGCTCCCGTGTTCTTTCCATATACAACATTGGAAGTAATGGTAAGAATGGATGTGGTAGGGATTCCGCCACGGTAGGTCTGTGTGGTTCCCACATAATGCATGAAGTCTTTAACGATCTTATAGGCGATCTCATCCACACGGTCGTCATCGTTTCCGAATTTCGGATAATCGCCCTCTACCTCAAAGTCCACAACAATACCATTTTCGTCACGGATGGTTTTTACCTTGGCGTACTTGATGGCGGAGAGAGAGTCTGTGATTACAGAAAGTCCCGCAATACCTGTCGCAAACCATCTGGTCACATTTTTATCGTGAAGAGCCATCTGGATACGCTCATAGCAATATTTGTCGTGCATGTAGTGAATAATATTTAAAGCGTTTACATACACATGGGACAGCCAGCGGCTCATATCGTTGTAGCGGTCCATAACCTCATCGTAGTCCAGATACTCGGAAGTGATCGGACGGTATTTCGGCCCCACCTGTTTCTTGGTGATCTCATCCACACCGCCGTTGATCGCATAGAGAAGGCATTTTGCAAGGTTCGCCCGGGCGCCGAAAAACTGCATTTCTTTTCCCACCCTCATAGAAGATACGCAGCAGGCAATGGCGTAATCATCTCCATGGGTAACTCTCATCAGATCGTCGTTCTCATACTGGATAGAGGAGGATGCAATGGAAGTCTTCGCACAGAAACGTTTGAAGTTTTTCGGAAGTCTGGTAGACCACAGCACCGTAAGGTTCGGCTCCGGAGCCGGTCCAAGATTCTCCAGTGTATGAAGATACCGGAAGGACATCTTTGTTACCATGCTTCTTCCGTCAATTCCCATTCCGCCGATAGACTCTGTTACCCAGGTAGGATCTCCGGAAAACAGTGCGTTATATTCCGGCGTTCTTGCAAATTTTACCAGGCGGAGCTTCATGATAAAGTGGTCGATAAATTCCTGGATCTGCTCCTCGGTAAAAGTTCCGTTCTTCAGATCTCTTTCTGCATAGATATCCAGAAAGGTAGAGGTCCGGCCCAGGGACATCGCCGCGCCGTTCTGTTCCTTGATGGCTGCAAGATAGCCGAAATACAGCCACTGAATAGCCTCCTGTACATTTGTGGCGGGTTTGGAAATATCATAGCCGTAAATCGTACCAAGCTGTTTCAGTTCTTTCAGGGCTTTGATCTGTTCGGACAGTTCTTCTCTGTTGCGGATAACATCCTCGTACATATTGCTTCGTGTTCCGGCCTTTTGCTCTTCTTTATCCTCGATAAGCCTGTCCACGCCGTAAAGCGCTACACGCCTGTAGTCGCCGATGATACGTCCGCGGCCGTAAGCGTCGGGCAGACCTGTAATAATATGGCTGGAACGGCAGGCGCGCATTTCCGGGGAATATGCGTCAAATACGCCGTCGTTATGTGTTTTGCGGTACTTTGTATAAAATTCAACAATTTCAGGGTCTACATGGTATCCGTTGTCTTCGCAGGCTTTCACTGCCATACGGATTCCGCCATTTGGCTGTAATGCCCGTTTAAAAGGCTTATCTGTCTGAAATCCGACGATTTTTTCTTTTTCTTTGTTCAGGTATCCCGGTCCATGGGAGGTGATGGTGGAAATGATATGGGTGTCCATGTCCAGAACGCCGCCTTTTTTACGTTCCTCCTCGGACAGCTCCATTACCTGCGCCCATAATTCTTTTGTTGTTTCTGTAGGTCCGGCAAGAAAAGACTCGTCCCCGTCATAGGGGGTGTAATTCTTCTGGATGAAGTCGCGGACGTTGATTTCCTTTTCCCATACGCCTCCTGTGAATGAATCCCATTCCTGTCTCATATATTTCCTCCTTGACTTTAATTAAGTGCAGTTATATGTAACTCACATCCTATGCCAACAATATATAGTATATTAGTATTTTTAGTCAAGGCATATATTGTACTAATTCAAAAACATAGGCATGTGGCAATGTATAAAATTAAATACTTGACAAATTTTGTCACTTATAATCCGATCGACATTCATTTTGGTGTAGTGTTCATCGTTTTTATGTGCTATTTTTACATAAGTCTATATAATTCTTTATATATTGCCTTCAAAATGGTGTAGTAATGGTGTAGTAAACATAATATTGTTTTTTCATGGTGTAGTAGACATAACATTCTCATCTGAGTTCATAACCTTTTTCATTTGTTTAAACATATGTTCGTAATTAATATGTGAATAAACATCTAATGTGGTAGTGTAAAAAACTTTGTGGCTTTGGTAAAAAATGGCTCCTTTTTGGTAAGA